>Ga0214473_10010201_pt1 | contig 11063 bp, 11 predicted proteins | sample RVTome_7_FD_203509 | JGI IMG/M metagenome (GOLD analysis project Ga0214473, IMG submission 203509) | Soil microbial communities from uranium-contaminated site in the Upper Colorado River Basin, Wyoming, United States - RVT98D197 | ecosystem: Environmental > Terrestrial > Soil > Contaminated >...
TTGCATTACGACATTTCGCGCCCGCCTCGCGCGGGTGCACGCGCGACGAAATGTCGTAATGCAAGACCTGACCCCAGATCAGCAACGCTTGGTTAGGGCGGGCCAGTTTTCTCCGGGGAGAAGGGGGTCCGGAGTGCCCCGCCCGGCGGCGGCCATCGCTTTCAGCCTGGCGATGCGGTCGGCGGCCATGGGGTGGCTGGAGAGATAGGTCAGGGCCTTGGCTCGGTCGCCCTCTTCCTTCTGGATGGTCTCGAAGAAGCTGATCATGCCCCGGGGATCCACACGTGCGGCCAGGAGCATCTTCATCCCTTCGGTGTCGGCCTCCTCTTCGGCGCGGCGCGAGTAGCGCAGGTTGCCGAGGGCGCGGGCCGTCTGCAGCCCGTAGGCGAGGGGGCCGGTCACGTCGCCGGTCAGCGCCATGAGCAAGAGGCCAGTCGAGACGTCCTGGATCACCGCGCGCGTGGCGTGGCGCCGCAGCACGTGCTGCAGCTCGTGGGCGAGCACGCCCGCCAGCTCCTCCGGCGTGGTCGTCCGCTCGAGCAGGCCGCGGAAGATGACCACGTGCCCGCCCGGCACCGCGAGCGCGTTCACCACGGGCCGCTTCACCACGTACACCCGGAACGTGTACGGCGAGGGCGGGCCCGGCGCGGTGAGCCGCCTCACCATCTCGTCCATCGCGGCGCCCAGCCGGGGGTCGGCGCAGCGCTGCTCGGGGGGCGCGAGATACTCGATGGCCGATTGCCCCACGCTCTGCTCCCAGGCCACCGGCACCCGCGGAGCCAGGAGTGCGGCCAGGGCCGGGATGCCCCAGAGGTAGATGGCACCGGTGATCGCGACGGCCGAGACGGCGGCCACGATGGTCCACCGTAGCCGTGACCCGCGGCCTCCCGGGTCGTGGAAACGGGATCCCACGTGCGGCGCCGCCTCATGCAGGCTCTCAAGAAAGGCGATGTCGGCGATCAGGAGCACCTCGGCCAGGTCCCCGCCCCGCTCCAGCCGCACCTCCTCTCCCGCGTAGAAGCCCTGGGTCTGCCGTAGCTCGCGATAGGGCCAGAATCGCGTCCCGGGGGCCTCGGTGGTGATCTCGATCCCCTCGCGCATGAGCCGGATCGTCGCGGGATGCCGGGCGGCGGTTCGCCCGTCGAGGTACACGCCCAGCCAGTCGGTGCGCATCAGAGCGGGAGCGGGATCACCCGGGAGACCGGAGGCTAGGCCAGGTCGAAGCCGGAATCGAAGAAGCCCGACAGCCCCTCGCCCATGCTCCCGACCTGCTGCGCCTGCTGCTCGATACGGCCCAGGTCCAGCGGGCCGACCAGAGCCAGATTGCGGAAGGCGAAGTGGATGTTCCGCACGCGCACCCAAGGCCACGCGAGCCCGAGCGTGCCCACCAGCAGGAGCACGTTGACCACCCAGAGCCCAAGCAGCGCCCCACCGGTCACGCTGCAGGAGAAACGGGCGGCGGTGAACTGGGTGTGGTCCCAGAAGAAGCGGCGCTTCAGGGCCACGTACCAGACCCAGCACAGGCCGAGCGTCGGCAGCGTCAACAAGATCGCCACCACGAAGGGCCCGAAGAGCTCCCGTCCGCGGCCAGTGAAGTCGAACCGCTCGCTGCCGAAGTACGAGTGCGAGACCATGAACGCCTGCCGCGACACCAGGAAGAACGGGTAGTACAGTCCGAAGGTCACGCCGGTCAGGAAGCTGCCCAGGATGTAGATCTTGATCAGCTCCCACACCCGCCCGCGGAACGAGAAACGGATGCCGCGCCACGAGGTGCGGCTCAGCCGGTAGCGGCGGGCACCCACCATCGCGATGGGAAGGAAGACGAAGACCAGGCTACCGGAGACCACGCCGGCCACGACCTTGAAGAGCTGCGGCACGTCGAGGACGTTTTGGACGACGTTCAGGAGGAGGATCGGCAGGCCGAAGACGAGCACGGCCTTGAGCGTGCCGAGCAGCAGCTCCTTGGCCGACCCGTGGTAGGCGAAGCGATCGCTCTCGATCTCGGTCTGGCTCGAGAGATACCCGCGTATCCGCGTCTTGGCCCAGAAGTAGTAGATCCCGAAGGTCACCAGGGTGAGCAGCACGTTGACGACGTGGATGCCGAACAGGGTGCCGCCGCTCCCGTGGAAGCCCGGGCGGCGGATACCGGCCGAGGCCGGCACCTCGGGCCCGGGCGGCGGCGGGCGCAGATCGACGGGCGGAGGCGGCGCGGGGGGAGCCGGCGGTGACGGCGGAGCGGGCGGCGGGGCCGAGCCCGCCGGGGGTGACGGCGAAGCTACCGGGCGCGCTGCCCCGGGTCCGCCGGGAGGGCTGGGCTTGCGGAAGAACGACGGCCGGCCCGCGGGTTCCTGCCCGTCCATACGCTCCGACTATGGGCGGAAGCCGCCGGGCGAGTCAACTTTTCGAGCGTCAGGCCCTCCCGGCGCCGCTGGCCGCGAAGCGCTCCAGGTGGTGCTCGGCGTCCCCGAAGGTCTGCCCGATCATGGTCAGCCGCCGGAAGGTGTGGCTGACCTTCAGCTCCTCGGTCATGCCCATGCCGCCGTGCAGCTGCACGGCCTCCTGGCTCACGTGCCGGCAGGCATCCGCCACCTTGATCTTGGCCGCGGAGACGGCGAGACGCCGCTCGGCGGGGGGCGCGGTGTCCACCTTCACGCACGCGAGGCAGGCCATGGAGCGCGCCTGCTCGTAGCTGATCACCATGTCCACCATGCGGTGCTGCAGAGCCTGGAAGCTGCCGATGGGCACCCCGAACTGCCGGCGCGTCTTGATGTACTCGAGCGTGGCCTCGTTGGCGTAGCGGATGGCCCCCACCGCCTCCGCGCAGAGCAGCGCGGTCGCGTAGTCGGCGGCGTCCTCGATGAGCGGCAGCGCGCGGTCCTCGTCGCCCAGCCGCGCATCCGCGGGGACCGCCACGTCCGAGAGCCACACGTCGGCCGCCCGCAGCTCGTCGATGGTGCGGTACTCCTTCAGGGTGAGGCCCTTCGCACCGCGGTCCACCAGAAACAGGCTGATGCCGGTGGTGTCGGTGTCACCGCCCGAGGTGCGGGCGGAAACGATGAGGGTGTCGGCGGAGGCGCCGTGCAGCACCGCGCGCTTCTCGCCATTGAGCGTGAAGCCCGGGCCCGTCCGCTTGGCGCGCATGCCGACGTGTCCCAAGTCGTAGCGGGCGCTGCGCTCGGTGTGAGCGAACGCCAGCCGCTGCTTGCCCTGGATCAGCGCGGGCAAGATACGCTTCTGCTGCGCCACCGACCCAGCACGCGCGATCAGCCGCCCGGCCAGCCCCACATTGACCCAGTACGGCTCGACCACCAGCCCCTCGCCGAGCGCTTCCATCACCAGCATGACGTCGACCGCGGTGCCACCAAACCCGCCATGCTCCTCCGCGAAGGGCACACCCAGTAGCCCCATCTCGGCGAACGCCGCCCAAACCGCCTCACTCCACCCGGTCGGCGAATCCACGATCTTGGCCCGCGCATCAATCGAATACTCATTCGCCAGATACCGCTTGAGAGAGTCCGCCAAGAGCTGCTGCTCCTCACTCAAATCGAAGTTCATCGCATCACTCCTCGCGTCTCTGATTCGTCATGCCGCAACGCCGGCGGGGCCGGGGGGTGGGGGTGCCGGGTGGTCCGGGTGACCCGTCTCCGCCAAGCAGAACAATGACTGCCACCGCCCAGATTGGGAACTCCAGGACGGGAAGCCGAAGAAAAGCGCCTCGTGGTCAGAGGACCACCCGGCACCCTCACCCCCCGGCCCCGCCCGACGTCGCCGCCCGGCGCCATCAAAGACCGAGCGTGGCTTTTGCGATGATGTTCCGCTGGATCTCGTTGGACCCCGCATAGATCGTCGCCTTGCGCAGATTGCAGTACCGCGGCGCCAACCGCGCGGTGAAGTGATCGAAGTCCATGGCGTCGACCGGCCGGAACGCCTGGGCCAGCGGCCCCGCCGCCTGCATCATCAGCTCGGTGATCGCCTGCTGGATCTCGGTGCCCTTGATCTTGAGCATGGAGACGTCGGCCCCCGGGGGCCGCCCGCTGCGACGCATCTGGTCGAGGAAGCGCAGGTTGGTGATCTCGAGCGCCATCAGCTCGACCTCCACGCGCGTCAGCCGATCGCGGAAGCGTGGATCCTCCATGAGCGGGCGGCCGTCCTTCATCTGCTCGCCGGCCAGCTCCTTCAGCTTGCCCAGCTCGCGCTTGGAGGCCCCGATGCGGCCGGTACCCATGCGCTCGTAGCCCAGCAGGTACTTGGCCACCGTCCAGCCCTTGCCTTCCTCGTGCACGAGGTTCTCGACCGGCACGGAGACCTCGTCGAAGAAGACCTCGTTGACCTCCTTGCTGCCGTCCATCAAAACGATTGGTCTGACGCTGATGCCGGGCGTGCGCATGTCGATCAGCAGGAACGAGATCCCGTCCTGGCGCTTGCCGGTGTTGGCCTCGGTCCGCACCAGGCAGAAGATCCAATCGGCGTGCTGCGCCATCGTCGTCCAGATCTTCTGGCCGGTGACCACGTAGTGGTCGCCCTGGCGCACCGCGCGCGTCTTGAGCGAGGCCAGGTCCGAGCCCGAGCCCGGCTCCGAGTAGCCCTGGCACCAGAAGTCCTCGCCCTGGTAGATGCGCGGGAGGAACTTCTTCTTCTGGGCTTCCGTGCCGAACTGCAGGAGCACCGGTGCGCACATGCGCACCCCGAAGGGCACGACCATCGGGGTCGCCGCGAAGCCGCACTCCTCCTCGAAGATGTAGCGCTGCACCACGTTCCAGTCGGTGCCGCCCCACTCCTTGGGCCAGTCGGGCGCCACCCAGCCCTTCTTGGCCAGGATCTTGTGCCAGCGCAGGAGCTCGTCCTTGGACAGCTCCTGGTAGCTCTCCATCTTCTGGCGCAGCTCCGCGGGCAGGTTCGTGCGCAGCCAGCCCCGCACCTCGTCGCGGAAGGCCAGCTCCTCGGGCGAGTAGTTCAGATCCATGTCGGGCTCCTCTCAGCGGGAGATGCTATCCCAGCGAGCGAATCAGGTCCAGCAGCCGGCCGAGAGTCTCGAGTCTGGCCTCGAGGCCCTCGCCCGCGGGCTCCACCCGGAGGGTGGTGATGCCGGCCTGCCGGTACGCAGCAAGGCGCGCGCGCACCATCGCCTCGGTGCCGAGCAGGTTGGTCTGGAGCACCAGCTCGTCGGGCACGCGCGCCGCCGCGTCCTCGCGCCGGCCGTCGAGCCAGAGGCGCTGCACCTCCCGGGCGACCTCCTCGTAGCCGGCCCGCCGATAGGCGTCGTTGTAGAAGTTGTGCTGCCGGGAGCCCATGGCGCCCAGACTGAAGGCGAGCCCCGGCTTGCGCGGCGGGATCAGCCGCTCCACGTCGTCCGAGAAGGCCACGAAGCCGCCCGCCTGCAGATCGAGCTGGCTGAGCGAGCGGCCCGCCCGGGTTGCGCCGGCGGCCAGGTGGTCGGTGAAGACGCGCGCGTGCTCGGGCATGAACGAGGTGCCGAGCCAGCCGTCGGCGATCTCGCCCGTCATCTCGAGACTCCGGGGAGACAGGGTGGCGAGATAGACCGGGATGCCGGGCTGGGGCGGCGCGGCCGAGCGGATCGCCTTGCCCTCGCCCCCCGGCAGGGGCAGCTCGTAGACCTTGCCCTTGTACTCGAGGCGCTCGCCCTTGATGGCGCGCCGGACGATCTCCACCGTCTCGCGCATCCGCTGTACCGGCCGGTCGAAGCGGATGCCGTGCCAGCCCTCGACGACCTGCGGCCCGCTCACCCCCAGCCCCAGGACGAAGCGCCCGTTGGACATGGCGTTGAGACTCATGGCGGTCATGGCCAGAAGCGCGGGCGTGCGCGTGCCGGCCTGGAGGATGCCGGTGCATAGCCGCACCCGCGAGGTGCGCGCGGCCATGAAGGCCAGCGGCGTGACGCCGTCGTGGCCCCAGGCCTCGGCCGACCAGACGTCGTCCACGCCGAGGCGCTCGGCCTCCGTGACGTAGTCGCTCGCGTCCGCCCAGTCGGTCTGGGCGAGCCGCAGCGAGATGGCGACGCGCATCAGGCGCGGCGCGCCGCCGCGAGGGCCGCCGCGATCTTCTGGAGCTGGCCGGCGTGGTCGAGATCGTGCAGCCGGGTGAAGAGGAGCGTCTCGCGCCAGGTGAGCGGCCCGAACATCGGGTGCTCGATGCGCTGATCGGGCGCCGCGCCCGGGTCGGCGGCCTGCACGGCGGCGAACAGGGCCTCGCGCTGCTCGGCCAGCGTCCGATACCAGGCTTCGGCCGAGAGCAGCGGCGCACCTTCGACTCCGCGCCCGCCCGGGCGCGGCGGGGGCGGCTGCCCCGCGAGCACGCGCTGGATACCGCCGCCGAAGTAGCCGTCGGCCCCCACCACGTGGGCCATCACCTCGTTGCCGCTCCACTCCTCGGGCTCGGGACGCTCGCCGAAGCGCGCCGACGGCACCGCGGCCGCCGCCGCCCGCAGGTCCGCCATGGCCGCCTGCACCTTCTCCACGATGGCGGCCGGGGTCAGCTTGGCCCCCTGGGCAATCAGATAACCCCGGATGCGCGCCTGCTCTTCGTTCATGGCGGCTTGGACTCTATCTCGCCCCCGCCCGCCCCGCAACGGGAATGGGGTCAGGTCTTGCATTACGACATTTCCTGGTGCTTGCGGCTCACCTGGCGGCTCGAAAATGTCGTAATGCAAGACCTGACCCCCGCCTAGAGGCCGATCGCGTCGAAGAAGGCGCCGATCACCTTTTGGACCTCGGCGCGATGGGTGCGATTGGGGAAGTGGGGCCCGCCCTCGACCACGTAGAGGCGGCCATCCGGGATGGCCGTGGCCACCCGGCGGGACATCGCCACCGTCGGGAAGCTGTCCAGCGAGCCCGCGATCACCTGGACCGGGCAGCGGATGCGGCTGCACTCCGCGAGCCATTCCGGGCGGCTATAGGTCTCGTCGAGCAGCGCGAGCAGCGAGGCCACCGAATGGCGACGGAGCGCACCCGCCAGCTCGGCGTAGCGATCCGGCCGCGCCCGGAGCTTCACCAGCGCTTCCTCGCCCATGCGCAGGCGCACGTTGGCGTCGAAGTACTCCTCGAAGCGCCCCGCCTCCACGAGCGGCCGGTGGCGGGCCCACCACGCCTTGTCCTCGCGCGACGGCTCGAACGGGGGCCCGCTGATCGACACCACCGCCCGCGCGCGCTCCGGCGCGTGCGCGGCGATCCACAGCGAGAGCGCCGCGCCCATGGAGGCGCCGCCCCACACCGCCTGCCGGACGCCGAGGGCGTCGAGCCAGCCAAGCACGTCCTCCGCCTTGCGCGCGTAGGTGTAGTCCTCCACCCGCTCGAAGCGCGTGGAGAGGCCGTGGCCGCGCGTGTCGGGGAACAGGGCACGCACCCGGTCGAAAAACGGCTCCAGATCCGGCACCATGACCGAGGAGTCTTCCACGGAGCCACCGTGAATCCAGACGACGACTGGATGAGATGCGGGCGGACCCGAGACGAGCCCGGCCTCCCGCCAGTGCAGGCGGACGCCGGTGGGCAGGACGACTTCAGGCAGGGCCGATCCTCTTCTCCAGGTGGCGCGCGTACCGCGACATGGAGTAGGTGCACACCCAGTAGACGGCCGCGATGAAGAGGTAGATCGGGAATGGCCGGATCTCCCGGTTGTTCACCACCTGGGCCGCCTTGGTCAGGTCCATGAAGCCGATGATGGAGGCGAGCGAGGTGTCCTTGAAGAGCACGATGAACTGGGTCACGAGCGACGGGATCATGTTCTTGAGCGCCTGGGGCAGGATCACGAAGCGCATGGACTGCGCCCCGCTGAGCCCGAGCGCGGTGGCCGCCTCCACCTGCCCCCGGGGCACCGACTGGATGCCCGCGCGCACGATCTCGCCGAGGTAGGCGGCCTCGAAGATCACGAAGGCGGCGAGCGCCACCCCGAACTCGGGGATCGCCGTCTTGAGCACGATCGGCATGATGAACCACATCCAGAAGATCACCATGACCAGCGGGACGCCCCGGAAGAACTCCACGTACGCGGTCGCCGGCATGCGGATCCACCACTGGGGCGCGAGCCGGGCGATGCCGATGAAGATGCCGAGGACGAAGCCCAGGACGATGGACGGGATGGCCAGGCGCAGGGTGCCGCCGACGAAGGGCCCGATGCCCAGGAAGCCCTGGACCATCAGGAACGGCAGGTTCCGCCAGACGACGTCGAAGAAATCGAGGATCATTCTTGACTGGGGGGAAGCGGCGTCGCTCCGCCCCCAGACCCCCCCACCACATTGATCGTGGTAGCCGTGTGGCTCATCAACGCCGGCGGCGCCCGCCGCCCGTGATGAGGCCGGGGATGGCGGTGCGCCGCTCCACCCACGACATGACGGAGGCGATCGAGACGCAGAGGACCAGATAGATGAGCGTGCCCGCGGTCAGGGCCTCGATGGCCTTGGCGGTGTAGGTCTCGATCTGGCGCGCCTGGAAGGTCAGCTCGGCCACGCTGATGGTGAGCGCGACCGAGGAGTTCTTGAGCAGGTTCAGCGACTCGTTCGTCCCGGGCGGGATGATGAGCCGGAGCGCGACGGGAAGGATCACGTACCGGTACGCCTGGAAGGTGGTGAGGCCGGAGGCCACCGAGGCCTCGAGCTGGGTCCGCGGGATGGACTGGATGCCCGAGCGCAGCACCTCGGAGAAGCGCGCCCCGCTGTAGATGCCAAGCGCGCAGACCGCGGCCCAGAACTCGAGCCCGCGCTCCAGGAGCCAGTCCTGCAGGCCCTGGGGCAAGAGCGGCGGGACCGCGAAGTACCAGAAGAACATCCAGACCAGCAGCGGGACGTTGCGGAAGAACTCGACGTAGAAGGTGGCCGCGGCACGCAGCGGCCAGAAGCGCACGGTGCGGAGCGAGCCCGAGACGATCCCGAGGGCCACCGCGAGCAGCCAGGCCACGACCGACAGCTCGAGCGTGGTGATCAGCCCGCTGAGCAGCCACCGGCCGGACTCGCCGGTCCAGAGCACCGACCAGTTGAACTGGTAGTTCACTCGGCTCTATCCAATCCCCCTCACCCTGCCCTCTCCCCCTAGACGGGGGAGAGGGTCTCGACTCCCTCTCCCCTCAGGGGAGAGGGCTGGGGTGAGGGGTGGGCTTTCTACTTCGGCACGACCTGCAGGAGCATGAAACTCCGAACTCGGGCGTCCATCGGATAGGGCAGCTCGCCCTTGGCCCCGAACCACTTATCGTAGATCTCGAAGAACTTCCCCGACTCGATGCCGTCCATCAGGCCGCCGTTGACGACGTTGCGAAAATCAGCGTCGCCTTTTCTCATCGCCATGCCGTAGGGCTCGTACGAGTAGAAGTCGCCGACGATGTCCCACTGGGCCGGATTCGGCGCCTTGGCCTTGAGCCCGGCGAGCTGGATGCCGTCGTTGGTAAAGGCGTCCACCTGACCCTGGAGCAGCGCCTGGAAGGCGGCCGGCTGGTCCGGGAACTCGCGCAGGACGGCCTTGGGAGCCTTCTCGCGGATGATCCGGGCGTTGGTCGAGCCCTGCTGGGCCCCGATGCGCTTGCCGTCGATGTTCTTGATGCCCTTGATGGGGCTACCCTTCTTCACGAGGAACTGCGCCCCGGTGACGAAGAAGGTGAGGGAGAAGTCCACGCTATCGCGCCGCGTACGGGTGTCGGTCATCGTACCGGCGATTAGATCAACCGCCCCAGAAGACAGGAGCGGGATGCGGGTCGGCGGCGTGCTCTCCTTCTTTTCCACCTTGACCGGCTTGCCCACCTTCTTCTCGAGGGCGGGCTTGATCAGCTCCTCCACGAGATCGATGGAGAAGCCGACCCACTCGTTCTTGCTGTTGACGTAGGCGAACGGCGGCGAGCCGGTGCGGGTGCCGATGGTCAGCGTGCCCGTCTCGCTGATCTTGTCGAGCGTGCTCTTCTGCTGGGCCAGCGCCGGGGTCATCCCGACCGCGAGCAGGGCCAGCGCCATCACGAGTGCCGTCACTCTTCTCATGCACGTCCTCCTTGGTGAGTGCTCAGTGGGTCAGGATCTTGGACAGGAAGTCCTTGGCGCGGTCGGACTGCGGCGCCGCGAAGAAGGCCTCCGGCTTCTGCACCTCGACCACCTTGCCGTAGTCCATGAACACGACGCGGCTGGCCACGCGGCGGGCGAAGCCCATCTCGTGGGTCACCACCATCATGGTTATGCCCTCCTTGGCGAGGTCGGTCATGACGTCCAGCACCTCGTTGATCATCTCGGGATCGAGCGCCGAGGTCGGCTCGTCGAACAGCATGATCTTGGGCTGCATGGCGAGCGCCCGGGCGATGGCCACGCGCTGCTGCTGGCCGCCCGAGAGATTGGCCGGGTAGTAGTCGGCCCGCTCCGGGATGCGCACCCGGGCGAGCAGGCTCCGCGCGATCTTCTCCGCCTCGGCCGCGGCCATCCCCTTCACCTTCCGGGGCGCCAGCATGATGTTCTCGAGCGCGGTCATGTGCGGGAAGAGGTTGAAGGACTGGAAGACCATGCCGACGTCGGTGCGGAGCTTGACCAGGTTGACCCCGCTCCCCGTGATAGGCTCGCCGAGGACGCGAATCTCGCCCTGCTGGGCCGGCTCCAGGCGGTTCACGCAGCGGATCAGCGTGCTCTTGCCGGAGCCGGACGGGCCGCAGACCACGATGACCTCGCCCGCCTCCACGCTCAGATCCACGCCGACCAGGACGTGGTGCTGGCCGAACCACTTGTTGACGCCCTTGAACTCGATGGCCGCGGCCATGGCCCTACTCGATGACCACGAGGACGTCGCCGGGGTTCACCGCCTGTCCGGGCGCCACCCGGATCTCCTTCACCGTGCCCGCCACGGCCGCCTTGAACTCGTTCTCCATCTTCATCGCCTCCAGCACGATGAGGCCGTCGCCGGGCGCGACGGTCTGCCCCACCGCGACCTCGATGAGCGTCACCCGGCCCGGCATCGGCGCCTTGAGCACCTGGCCGCGCTCGGCGCCCCCGGCCCCGCGCGTGCGGATGATGTAGCGCGTCTCCTCCTCGACCCGGATGGCGTAGCGCTCGCCGTCCACGTCCACCACATAGACCCCGTCCCGCTCGGTGA
>Ga0214473_10010202_pt1 | contig 11063 bp, 10 predicted proteins | sample RVTome_7_FD_203509 | JGI IMG/M metagenome (GOLD analysis project Ga0214473, IMG submission 203509) | Soil microbial communities from uranium-contaminated site in the Upper Colorado River Basin, Wyoming, United States - RVT98D197 | ecosystem: Environmental > Terrestrial > Soil > Contaminated >...
GGCGAACATATTGAAGAGGATGTGGAGGAGGCCGCCATGCAAATAGTTTGCGGAGACCAACGACCACCATCGGCCAAAGGTATTAATGGGTATGGTTCCTGTTGCCCCCAGGAGTAAAAGACTGTTGCTATCAGGCGACAACATCGTGAGGGGGTTGATAGAGAGGCTTGAACCGCGGATATTGAGGACCATAGAGAGTATATAGAGGCCGACGTTGGTGTAGATGATGGCCTTGAGGAGCTGGTCGGTTTCACGGAATCCCTGGGTCCATTTGTTGTTCTTCCACCACGAGCCAGGGTGTGCTATCCCACAGTGGGGGCAGCGAGCTTCATCTCTGCTGATCAGGCTTTTACAGTTGGGGCAGAGGATTGCCTTCTTTTTCTTATCCATGACCGGGTCCTCGCAGCAATTGTGTTTAGTGCCACCCATGCTACCATCGCATGCCGTCTTTGTAAAGGTGTGACCTCTCATTGTTGGTACTGGATGGAAACGACAGCTTATGGTTGTGCTTTTTGCGCTTTTGCTTTATAACAGCATCATGAAAGAAGGTCCCATTCGTGCCATTGTCTTCGACTTCGGCGGCGTGCTCGCAGAAGAGGGGTTTCGCGACGGGCTCGCTGATCTCGCCCACCAACAAGGGCTCGACCCGGGGGTCATCCACCGGGCAGCCTATGATGCGATCTACGAATCGGGTTATATCACTGGTCAGGGAACCGCAGAAGCGTTTTGGCACATCCTCCAGGGCAAGACCGGCATTGCCGGTGATTTAGGTACCCTGTTTCTTGCCATCGCCGCGCGGTTCGCCTTGCGCCCCCGCATGCTGGCCATGGTCCGTGCCCTGCGCAGCCAGGGGTATATCACCGCCATACTCAGCGACCAGACCGAATGGCTCGATCGGCTGGATGCAGAGCTCCATTTTTTTCAGGATTTTGATAAAGTTTACAACAGCTTTCACCTAGGCAAGGGGAAACGCGATGCCTCGGTATTCGCTGATCTCGTCCGGGATCTCGGCCTTGCCCCTGAGCAGGTCATATTTGTGGATGACGATCCCGGCAATGTGGAGCGGGCGCGAGCGCAGGGGCTTGCAGCGTTGGTGTTTCTGAATGAGGATCAATGCCTGAATGATTTAGAGACCCTGCTGGGCCATCCCATTACTGACGGCTGGGGCGCTGAAAAGAAGCAGAAGACCCTGTCGGCAGGGGTGATCGTGGTGCGGCGCGAAAAGGGTGACTGGCGCTATCTCTTATTGCGCTCCTACAACTACTGGGATTTTTCCAAGGGCATTGTGGAGGCTGGGGAGGAGCCCCATGAGGCGGCTTGTCGCGAGGTCGCCGAGGAGACCGGCGTGCAAGACCTTGTCTTCGCGTGGGGCCATGAGTTTCGCGAGACCGTGCCGTATGGTCCCGGCAAGGTCGCCCGCTACTATGTGGCAGAGACACGTCAGGCCACAATCACCTTGCCGATCAACAAGGAGCTGGGCAGGCCCGAGCACCATGAATACCGTTGGCTGAGCTATGAAGAGGTCCGCAAGCTTCTGGCCCCGCGCGTGCAGCCCATCCTGGACTGGGCCCATGCCCTGGTCAACCAGCCCGTGCATGAGAGGAGCTGATCATGAAGGATAACTGGGAAGAGAGGCTTTCGTGCGCCACCAATTGCGCCAGGTGCAGCAAGAAGCTGGATAAGAGGATTTTATCTGTCTATGATCATCAACCGATCTGCATGGCATGCAAAAAGAAGGAAGAGGCCAGACCCGATTATGTGGAGGTCTCCAAACAGATGATCGGACAGTGCCTGGCAGAGACCGAGCTGCTCTACAGTGATCCCGGGGGCTACTGCTTTCACCACTTTTACCCCTTCACGTGCGAGGAGTGAGGTCTCCTCACTCCTTTATCGTGACCTGGTATAACCTTAAAAAAGGCCGAGGCTGCCTTCGGAGCGGCAGCCTCGGCCTTTTATCATTACGAAACGCCTGCTTTTCTAAAAGGTAAGGACGATGCCCAGCCACGGGCCGTGGTAGAGCACACTCTGCGACTTTGCAGAGGCTGTCCCGTTCGCTGGGTCACTGTGCGTCACCTGTTCCGGCGCCAGTCCAGCGTTTTGGATCCACAGGACCTGATAACGCAGGTCAACTGCTACATTTCTGGTAATCTTGTAGCCGACATTCACAGCCCCCTCGCAGAGGAAGGTGCCCTCGTTAGCGCTCTCACCACCCGAAAAGGTTGGTCCAACCAGTTGTGTTATCGAAATGTCAGTTTTGATATGGTTATTGAAGTAGCCTCCCTTTGCCCAACCGCCGAAGCTGAGCTCGTCTCCCTGAAAAAAGGCATCTTTGAATTGCAAGATGGTGCCCTCCAAACCCACCTGGCCGCCCAAAAGCGTATTATCTGTCTTGATCTCATGCGTCGCAATGTTGAGGCCAGGGCCGATATTTTGTTCGATGGTTAGATCCTCATTGAGCATGAGGTAGCGGAAGCCGGCCAAGATGCTCAATCTGTCAAATGGCCACCAGCGCACATTGGCCTCTATGTTGTTTATCATGGAATTGTAATCAGCGTCGACGAAACCTGGGAAAGTAGTATTACCGATGGGGGTTTGATACTGCACCACAGTCCCCGCAGCAGAACCCCCGTCTGCGCTGCTCGTCAATGCGAAGCTGCCGAAGTAGCGAAACTCGAGTCCGAACATGCGGTACCTGCCCCAGATGCTGGCATCGACCCCCGGTGCGAAGCTGAGATTGAGGTCGTTCGCATTCACAAGTTCGTTCCCGCCTGGTGCGAATGAATCGGTCACCAGAGGGATATTATCGTTGCCCTGCCGAAACAACCCCAATGCTCCAATATTAAGCTTCACCTTGAAGCGATCCTCATCCTGGGCCTGCGCCACTGAAACCCCGATAATGAAAATGCCGAAAATCAAACTTAACAGCAACAAACTGGAAACCCTCTTCATTTTCATAGAAACTCCCCCTTTCTCTTTGATGAATTCAGGTTCTTGCCCCATTTGCATCTTACCCTGACGAGCACTTACATTAATTTAATACAATTGTCAAGAAAAAAGTTCTTCTTGCGGGGATTTATTGTCCAATCCGGGGAAGGGTGGAAACTATGGGCCAGATGGCTATTTCCAGCACCTCGAGGCGAGGGCATTAGTTCGCTTTGTCTAAAGATTCCATCCGTTGCATCCAGCTTGTCGCTGGCCAATTTATTTCCTCATCAGCCCCCGGCGGTTTGGGGAAAGGCCGTGTTTGAGTAGAGATACTCCACCTTTTCTTTGTGCTTGAGTTCCTGGTTTGCCATCTTGAGGAGTAGATCCTTTACCTCGCCGTCGGGATGGATATCCGCCAGGTTCTTGTAAAAATTGTAGGAATTGAGCTCCCTGTGGGCGGCGACGAGGTAGACGTCTTTCGCCTCCATGCCCTTTTTAATATCGGGCGTCTCCAGATATTGCGCTATCTCATAGTCGATTACCGCATCTAGTTTTAGCGCGTTGGCGCCATACGAGCCTTTGAGATAATTTCGCAGAAACTCCTCGTGTTTCTTCTCTTCCCCTGTCAGGAAGAGGAGGGCATCCTTGGCAATGGTGTCTTCCACGAGATTATAAAGGTCCGTATAAAATGCCTGGGCCTCTCGTTCCTTCTGAATGGCCGTTTTTATGACGGCTTTAACGTCTCTATCCTTCATGGTATGCGCCTCCGACGCTATTATAAGGTAGATACCCTAGCCGGCGGATCTCCCGCACCAATACTGAGAAACTTACTGCCCCTTGCCCCCGAACACTTCCTTGAGCAGTTGGGTTACTTGGGCGGCGGGGTCTTTGCGGATCTTCTGCTCCTCCTCAGCCACCATGTAAAAGAGGCCGTCGAGGGCCTTGCCAGTCACGTAGGCATCGAGGTCGAGCTTCAGGCGGTCGGCGTAGGGGATGGTATTGACCTTGGCGTACAGCTGCTGGTAGGTACGGGTGACCCCGACCTCTGTCATGGTTTTATGCACGATGGGGGAAAAGAGCTGCTGGAGTTGTCCTCTGGTCTTGCCTTCAAAATAGCGGGTGGCGGCATCATCGCTGCCTTTGAGGATCTGGCGGGCATCCTCAAAGGTCATCGCCTTGACCGCATCCCAGAACAGGGCCTTGGCCTTTGGCGCTGCGCGCTCAGCTGCCCGGTTCATGCTCAGTGATAGCTGGTCCACCTTGGGGCCGTATCCTACGGCCCTGAGGACCGATTCCACCTTCTGAACCGACTGGGGAAGGGGGATCTTGATCTGGGGGTTTTTGTAGTAGCCATCGACCTTGGAGACTATCTTAACGGCGTTGGCCGTGCCGATTTCGAGGGCCTCTTTGAGACCTTGCACGATCTTGCTGTCGCTGAGCTTTTCCCCTTTGAAGACATCGAGGATGCCGGTCAAGACATTGCCGCTCTTTTCAGCAGCCTGAGCCGAAGGTAGCTGGATGACGAGCAGAGCCGCCACTATTCCGATAACAACAAGTCCTATCTGTTTCATATCTCTCCTCCTCAAAAGAGCTGATACATTAATTAAGTTGTCCTCGGTCAAGACCTGCCGCAACCTTCCTTCTAATTTCTACGGTAATAATTACATCATCTTTGGATTCTAAATTTTTTCCATCTAGAATTATCAGGTCATATTGTTTCTCTTTAATAACATTTTTCTTTATATTGTTTTTATCTATACCCGAATAAATTATTGCTCCTCTGTAATTTTTATTTGGGTAAATTAACTTCTTATCTTTAATAATATTAAAGAAGAAATTTTTAGCAGGGTTCTTGTAATTACCATTATTGGATTCAATATCTAAATTAATGTAAACTCTTTCGCAAAATACTTTTTCATATAATTTTAAAAATAATAATCTATTTTTTATTTCTACTATCCCATTTATATTACTCTTATAATGTCCGAACTTGATATATCTAAAATTAATTGGATCAAGCAAAGGGATGCCAAGAAAATCAGCTGGCGCAGCAGTTTCTAATATATAGTAAACATTAATGTTATTGAGCGGCTTTTGCGTAACAGAATCAACTATTTCAATCCTTAAATTTCTAAATTTATGAGGTATGGTCGGTAATTTCGTAATAAGAATAAAAATACCGGCAAAAACGGTTATCAATAAAATTGCTATGAATTTTAATTTCCTTTTTTTATCCTTCTTTTTAGTATCCCCTTTGGATCAGCCCACGCTAACCCCTTTCTTTTTATAACCCATCGTATCCTAACTGATGCACAATGTTTTGTCCAGTTTGACAGCTAAGTTCCCGTTTTTTATATTCCTGCAGAGCCGTCAAACTATTTAATATATCTAACTACGCCCCCATTTTTTTACTGATCGAGCCAATTTTATCCCGAGGTTATAGGCCTCTTCCAGGGGACCTTGTTTTTTTATGATCTCCCCTTTGAGGGTAACACCCGGGACGATGATGGTGCCGATGAGGTTCATCTCTAAGTACCCCAGGCTCTTTTCGAACATCGCCTTGACCAAATCGGCGGCTGCGGGGTCTTCTTCCTCGCAGGGCACTGCCAGCACTGCCGGCTTGCCCTTTATCATCTTTCTATTTTCCGGGCAGTTGAAATAGACAAAGCGGTCGAGGAAGCCCTTGATCAAAGCAGTTGGGCCATACCAATATACCGGCGTGCCGAAGATAATGCCGGCGCTCTGCATGATCCGGGGATATATGCCATTCATATCATCGTTCTTATTGCATTCCTTGCCCTTCCAACAGCGATAACATCCGTCGCACTCTTGGATGGTCAGATCATTGAGGAAGAGAATATCTCCCACTGCCCCCTCTGATTTTGCACCTTCTAATATTTTAGAGATGAGGATATGGGTATTGCCCTTTTTCCGCGGGCTTCCCATCACGCCGAGGATCTTCTGCATTACACACCTCTCGCTCTTATTTTCCCATTCAGAAAGACAACCCTCTGCTTTCAGGTGAATGCTAAGGGTTCAAGGGGCCAAGGGGTCAAGGGTTCTAGGAACCTGCCAGAGGTGACCCGTTGGTCACTTGAATGTTTTTCACTCGGACCCTGCCGCCAGCGGCATCCCGCTTCCTTAAATTTACATTGCGGGGTGGGATTGAATCCTCGAATCCTGGCCCCCTATAGTTCCGCCCTGTCGCACAGCGACATCCCGACATTCAGATTTTGCCGCCTTTCCCGCTTCGGGATCCCGTAATCCTTATCTCTATATTGAGGAGCGGGAGCGGCATGATGTCCTTAAAAGATTTAAAGGAGCATCATTATACAAAGCGTCCCACCCTACTTTCTAGAAAAATTTAAATGTGTCACTTTGCGACATCCTGCTTTCCTTAAAATCAAAATTTAAGGAGCAGGGATGGGATGTCGCTGTGCGACAGGGCGGGACTTTTTCATCTCAGCGCCTCCTAAGTCTGGCAGCGAAGAAGCCGTCTGTCTTGTGGCGATGGGGCAGGGTGCGCAGACAGCCCTGCTCATCCACCAATCCCTCGCATCCGGGGGGAAGGAGCGATGAGACATGTTCAAGGGAAAACTCCTTATGCTCGGAGAGAAAGGCGCTGATCACCCCCTCGTTCTCCTCCTGCGTCAGGGTACAGGTGCTGTAGACGAGAATACCTCCATCTTTTTTTATAAGAGGGGCTGCCTGTCTCAGGATCTGACCTTGCATCTCTTGCAGGCGGAGAATGTCCTGCTCCTTGATCCGCCATTTGCCCTCGGGGTGCCGGCGCAGGGTACCGAGCCCTGTACAGGGGGCATCAACCAGGCAACCATCAAAAGAGCCAGGGGCAAAGGGCAGGGGCCTTGTCGCGTCGAAGGCCTTGACCTTGACGATGGCAATACCCAGTCTGCGGCAGTTCTCCTGCACGATCTCCAGCTTGGCTGGACTTACGTCCACCGCTATGATCTCACCTTGATCCTGCATCAGCTGGGCAAGGTGGGTGGTCTTGCCGCCGGGGGCGGCGCAGAGGTCGAGGATACGTTCCCCGGGTTTAGGGGCGAGAATAAGGGAGACGATCTGGGCAGCCTCATCCTGGACCTGCAGCCAGCCTTGTTGCAAGGGCCCCCATGAGGCCAGGCTGGGGGGGTCTTTAATGCGCAGGCCAGCCGGGGAAAAGGGGGTGGGGGATGCCTCTATGCCCTGATCATGCAGCCGCTTTATGACCGCCTCACGGCTTGCCTTGAGGGTGTTCACCCGAACTGTCAAAGGGGGAAAATGGTTATTGGCCTCGCACAGGGCGATGGTCTCATCTCTACCAAACTGATCAACCCAGCGGCGCACCAGCCAAAGCGGATGGGAATGAAAGGCAGCGATATATTCGATTGGGTTGGTCTGGAGATCGGGATAGGTGATCTCTTTTCTCCCCTCGGCAATACTCCGCAAGATCCCGTTGACAAAGGCTGTGGCCTCTTTCTTCCGCAACCCCTTGGCCAGCTTGACAGACTCATCCACTGCTGCTGCAGCAGGCACGCGGTCCATGAAGAGGATTTGATAGGCCCCCATTCGCAGGATGGCGAGGATGGCGCGCTCCAGGCGCGAGGGCTTGATGCGGGAATAGGCGGCGATGATCCAGTCGAGCCTCCCCCTCCACCTGAGCACCCCGTAGACAATCTCACGCGCAAAGGCCTTGTCCAGGTCCGTGAGCAGGGGATTCTCCATAACAAAGGCATCAAAAAGGGGGTCCATCGTGGACCCCCTCTTTTCCCAGCGAGTGAGTACCTCGAGGGCTTTTTTGCGTGCTTGATCCATCAGCGGTGCGCCATATGCTCTAATTTCTCAATGCGCTTCTCGATAGGGGGATGGGTGCTGAAGAGGCCCTGAACCCCCTTCCGCGTCAGGGGGCTGACAATGAACATATGGGCGGTAGAGGGGTTGACCTGCATGGGAATCCGCTTTGTCCCGGCATCGAGCTTGGCCAAGGCCCTGGCAAGATAGAGGGGGTTGCCGGCAAGCTGGGCCCCGCCCTCATCGGCGTGGTACTCCCTGGATCTAGAGATGGCCAGCTGGATGAGCAGGGCCGCAACGGAGGCGAGGGTGGTAAGGACCAGCATCATGACGAGTTGTGCTGCCCCGCCCCCTTCCCTGTCATCGCCGCCGCCAAAGATGGCCCCCCACCGGGCCAGAGAGGCGATCATGCTGATGGCGCCGGCGATAGTGGCAGCGATGGTCCCGATGAGGATGTCGCGGTGGCGGACATGGGAGAGCTCATGCGCCAGAACCCCCTTGAGCTCTTCTTCATTGAGCAGCTTCATGATCCCGGTCGTCACTGCCACGGCTGCATGCTGAGGGTTTCTGCCAGTGGCAAAGGCATTGGGGGCGTCCTGCGGAATAATGTAAACCTTGGGCATGGGGATGCCGCCGCGCAGGGCCAGCTCCCTCACGATCCTATGGAGCTTCGGCTCTTCGGCCTCGGTTACTGCCTGGGCGCGGTACATCTTAAGCACGATGCGGTCGCTGAACCAATAGACGCCGAAATTCATCACCCCGGCAAAGACCAGGGCTAAGATAGCACCGTTGCGTCCCCCAACCATGCTCCCGATCCAGACCAATAGAATCGTGAGCAGCGCCATGAGGATAAAAGTCTTCATTTGATTCATATCTTGTTCCTCCTTGATTTTATGTCGATTCTCGACATCCCCTCTTCTATATTTTTATTCAATAGGTGGGGGACTGACTATGTGTCACGAAGTGACACATCCCCTCCTTTATATTTTTATCTGCCGCTTTTCCCGCTTCGGGATCCCGACATCCTTATCATCTCTATATATTGAAGAGCGGGAGCGGCATCCCGACCTTACATTTATCTAAAAAGGTGCGGGATAATAGGTGGGGGAGTGGGGGACTGAATTCTTCTTTTTATGATGTTACCCCAATCTCTCCCCGCGGGTCAATCGGTGGCCCCGGCAAAATTCCTGCCACTCAATTCGCTTTCCCCCTTCCATCTGTAGCTCCTCGATAAAGATGGAACCCTTGCCGTTTGCCACCTCTATCCCTCTATCCAGGGAAATGATCTCGCCTGGGGTGCCAATACCATCTCCGATCCTTCCCCTGTAGATCTTGATCTGCTTTCCTTGCCATATCGTGTACGCAACAGGCCAGGGCTGCATTCCTCTGATCCGGTTTCTGATCTGAGCTGCATCTTCCTGCCATGGGATGAGGCCGTCTGCCTTTTTAAAGAGGGGGGCGTATGAGGCCCCTTGTTCATCTTGGGGCCGCGGCTTTAGGGTTCCTTGTTTGAGGCCTTTGATAGCCTCAATTACGAGCTCACCGCCGACCTCTGCCAGCCGCTTGCCCAGCTCCTCGGCTGTCTCTGCCTCTGCGATCTCCACCTCCCTGGTCAGGAGCAGGGGGCCGGTATCCATTCCCTGATCCATGCGATAGACGCTCACCCCGGTTCTGGTCTCCCCCTTGATGATGGCCCACTGAAAAGGTGCTGAACCCCGGTACTTTGGGAGGAGTGAGGGATGGACGTTGACGCATCCCAAGGGGGGTAGATCTAATATAGCCGGGGGCAAGATCTGTCCAAAGGCTGCTACCACGATCAGCTCCGGCCGCAATTCCGCTAACTCGGCGAGGAAAAGGGGATCCTTCACTCGCTCCGGCTGCATGATTGGCAGCCCGAGGTCGAGGGCATGCGCCTTTACCGGAGGCGGTGCAACCTCCCTGCCCCTGCCTTGCGGGCGATCGGGCTGCGTGACCACTGCGACCACCTCTTCAGCAACTTCAACTGCCTTCAGAGTGGGGAGGGCAAAGGCAGCGGTTCCCATAAAGCAGATCCGGAGCTTCTTTGGTTGTGGGTTCATCTGACCAAACCTCAGGTGATCCTTTGATCAGGATCACTGGCCAAAAGGCCACCTCCGGCTCCGGTGACCAAAGGGTCACCTTCGGCTTTAGAATAGGCGGGACCCATCTTCGCGATCAGCCCGCGCCTCCTGCATGAGCTTACGAATCTTGCGCTGGATGATCCCCCGCTTCAGACGGCTTATCCTGTCGATGAAGAGGATGCCGTTCAGGTGATCAAGCTCATGCTGGAAGGCCCTGGCAAGGAGGCCGTGGGCCTCGATCTCCCGTTGCCGCTCGTTCAGATCCAAGCCCCGCACCAGGACCCGCTCGGCGCGGGCGACGTTCTCTCTGATCTCGGGCACGCTGAGACACCCTTCTTCCTCCACGACCCCGCCTTCGGCCTCGACGATGACCGGGTTGATCAGGGTGATGAGCTCCTTTTCTCCCTCGGGCGGTTTCACGTCCACACAGATGAGCCTCTCGGAAACCCCGATCTGCGGTGCCGCCAAGCCGACGCCCGGGGCTGCGTACATAGTCTCAGCCATATCGGCAGCCAGTTGCACTATCCTCGCATCGATCTGCTTGATCTCCGCTGCCCGCGTCTGGAGCACCGGATCGGGATAGATACGTATCTTAGCGACGGCCATGCTTTTTTGTTCCTTTACCCTTTAAATATAAGAACATCACCACGGAAATTCCAGCGAGGGGGATGCTGATGGCCTGGGTGGTGGAGAGGAGTCCTCCCAGGGCGATGCCGCGGTCATCGCCGCGCAGGAACTCCAGAAAGAAGCGGCCGACGGAGTAGCAAAAGAGGTACGTCCAGAAAAGCTCCCCCTGAAAGGTCTTTTTTTTGCGCAAAAATACGAGAAAGGCAAAGAGGAGAAGAAGGCCGATGGCGCTGTAGAGCTGGGTCGGATGCAAGGGGACCCCTGGGGGGGCCAAAGTTCGGGGATCGGTAAAGGTAACGGCCCAGGGCAGGGCGCAGGCTTCGCCGTAGCAGCATCCGGCTAAAAAGCAGCCGATCCTGCCGAAGGCGTGGCCGATGGCGATAGAGGGGGCCAAGATATCGGCAACCTGCCACAGGGGGAGGCCGAGCCTCTTGATATACCAGATCCCTATGGCCACGGCCGGCAACAGCCCGCCGTAAAAGACCAAACCCCCTTGCCATATCTTGAAGATATCGAGGGGATGGGCGGCATATTCCCCGAGGTTCATGAGCACGTAGAGGAGGCGGGAGCCTATCACGGCGGCCATGAGCATATAAAAGGCGCTATCGATGATCTTATCCGGAT
>Ga0214473_10010203_pt1 | contig 11061 bp, 8 predicted proteins | sample RVTome_7_FD_203509 | JGI IMG/M metagenome (GOLD analysis project Ga0214473, IMG submission 203509) | Soil microbial communities from uranium-contaminated site in the Upper Colorado River Basin, Wyoming, United States - RVT98D197 | ecosystem: Environmental > Terrestrial > Soil > Contaminated >...
TCAAGTTCGGGCCCGCTGGATTGTGAGTTCTTGACACCCGTCCGGGGCCGCGATACCCTTCTTTTGTGGTTCCATGCCAAACGAATCCAAGAATTTATTTGACTTGACGCTCGACGAGCTGAAGTTGGAGCTCGAGACGATGGGGGAGAAGCCGTTCCGGGCGGCCCAGATCTTCGATTGGCTCTATCACAAGGGCGCGTCGGATTTCGCCGCATTCACCAGCCTGTCAAAGAATCTGCGCGAGAAACTCGCCTCCCGTTTCCGCATCGGCATCCTCGAGCTCGCCGACCGCCGCGACTCCGGCGATGGGACGACGAAGTTCCTCTTCCGACTCAACGACGGCGCCTTCATCGAGACCGTGCTCATCCCTGCGGGCAGGCGGCTGACGGTCTGCCTCTCGACCCAGGTCGGCTGCAAGTTCGCTTGCGCCTTTTGCGCCAGCGGCCTCCACGGCTTCATGCGGGACCTCGCCTCGTCCGAAATCACGGGCCAGGTCCTTTATCTCCAGCACGTTCTCGGGCTGGAGCTGACGAACTTCGTCTTCATGGGCATGGGCGAGCCCCTCGACAACTGGGCGAACGTCGAAAAGGCCCTCCGCATCATGAACGAGCCCGAAGGGTTGGGCATCGCCGCCCGGCGGATAACCGTCTCGACGGCCGGCTATGTTCCCGCCTTCAAGCGGTTCGAAGCCCTCGACCTCCAGGTCAACCTGTCGCTGTCCCTGCACGCGGTCACGGACAGGCTCCGCGACAAGCTCATGCCCATCAACCGCCGCTTTCCCCTCGAAGAGGTCGTCCGGGCGGCCGAGGAATACATCCGCTCCGGCGGCCGTATGATCACGCTTGAGTACATCGTCATCCGCGGCCTCAACGATTCACTCGACGACGCCGACGGCCTGGCCGGCATCTCCCGCCGGCTCCGCGCCAAGGTCAACCTCATCGCCTACAGCCCCGTCGAAGGCCTGGCTTTCGAGACGCCGACCGAGGCCGACATCGTCCGTTTCAAGCGCTGGCTCGAGGAACGGAAGGTCAACACCACCCGGCGTCTGTCCAAGGGCAGCGACATCGCCGCCGCCTGCGGCCAGCTCGCCGGACGTTTCAAGGCGAAGAGCGGGCCGTTGCAGGTGGAATGATGGACCCGTCGTCCTCAAATGGAAAGAATGACCGGCTTCCGGTACTCAAGCACCGCTAGGGTTTCGATGTGGGGGGTGTGGGGGAAGAAGTCGTAGACGCGCAGGCCGGCGATCGAGTAGGCCTGGCCGAGTCCCTTGAGGTCCCGGGCCAGGGTCGTCGGGTTGCACGACAAATAGAGGAGAAGAGGGACCGGGTCGTCGACGAGGCCCCGGACGATCCTCGGGTCGACGCCCTTGCGGGGGGGGTCGAGGATGACGACGCCCGGCGTTCTCTCCAGGACCTCGGGCAGCCACTCCTCGGTCGTCCCTTCGCACACGGCGAAATTCCCGACCCGGTTGAGGGCCAGGTTCTTTTTCAGGAAGGGGATGTTCTCGCCCGCCTCTTCGACGCCGAAGACCTCCCTCGCTGTTTTCGCCAGCAGGATGCCGAAAGTCCCCAGGCCGCTGTAGAGGTCGGCGGCGGTCGCCTCGGCCTGAGGGGTGACCGCTTCGACCACGTCGTCGAAGACCTTTTCAAGGATGCCGATGTTCGTCTGGAAGAACGACCGGGCGCCGATCCTGAAGGTCAGGCCGCGGACGGTCTCTTCGAGGAAGTCCCGGCCGAAAAGCCGTTCATCCCTGTATCTCTTCCCGTCGTAGATCGAGGCGACCGCTCCGACCAGGGCGAATTCCCGCTTGAGGCCGGCCAGGCCGTCGGCCAGGGCCGCGGCCTCCGCCCCCGATTCGAGGTCGCAGACAAGGAGCGACTGCCCGCTCGAACGACTCGTCCTGACCTCGACGCCCGTCACGGAGGAAAACGGTGTGCCCTCGATCAACTCGAGCGTCCGGGCCAGGATGTCGTTCACCCGGTCCGGGACGAGATGGCACCTGTCCACGGTGACAAAGGACGCCTGCTCGCCCGGTTCGTTGTAGACGAAGCGGGCCGCGCCGCCTTCCCCCACGACCTTGAGCCGGATCCTGTTCCGGTAGCCCCAGACCTCGGGTGACGGCGTCACGGGCAGGTTCTCGAAGGGGCGCTTGAGCTCCCGGGACATGATCTCCTCGACCTGCCCCCTTTTCACCTCGAGCTCGAGCGCGTAGTCCATGTCCTGGTAGGGCGAGCAGGCGAGAAAGTGGCCGCACCGCGGCTCGACCCGCGACGGCGAGGGCTCGAGGACGCGGAGCGTCCGCGCCTCGACATAGCTTTTCCGGTCTTTGAAGACCTCGACCTCGACGGCCTCGCCCGGAAGGCCGCGGTCCGTGAAGACGACCTTGCCTTCGGCCAAACCCAGGCGCCGGCCGGGGTAGACGATCTTCTGGATGTCGATCCGCACGAAGTTCACCGCGAGGGGAATGCGGCGTATTTCCTGAGGTCAACGGTCGCGCCCTTGGCGCTCCACGCGACGCCCATCTCGGAGGGGAGCCGGCCGGCTTCGTAACAGTTCTCGAGCGCCTCGTCGAGCCCGTCGACGACCATCCGGCGCTTGCCCTCCGATTCGACGGCGCGGACGAGCCCGGCTGGGAAATCGCCGACAACCGGCATGGAATCCTGCATGCCGTTCATGCACAGGGTCTGGCTGGCCGCCGCCTCGAGCCCGCACAACGGCCGCGTCCCGTCCCGGACGCCGGCGATCGACTGCCAGAGCTTGTTCATGGGCTCAGCGTCGGGAACGCCGTAGTCCTTGCGCGTCCCGTCGGGGAATTCCGCCCACAACCCCGACGTCCGGCTGTCGCAGCGGACGACCGCCTTCTCGAACTCGAAGCGAAGGACCGGGCCCTTGTCTCTGTTCGAGGCGTGGCTCGCGAGGAAGAGGACCTCGACGCCCTCCCCGGTCCGGACGCGGGCGGCCGCCGTGTCGAAATTCTCGATGCTGTTGGCCCGGTAGAGTTCCGCCTCGACCTCGACCGGCTCGGCGCTCGCATCCGTTTCCTTCCCCAGGACGTAGAACATGTTGTGGAGGTCGTGGGCCATGGCGTTCTGGACCGGGCTGTCGAGGACCCAGGCGCCTTCCGCGTCGCGCCTCTTCCCGGCCCAGTCGTTCCGCCGGTAATAGGCCTCGTCCCGGGGCCAAAGATAGAGACACTTCATCCGCTTCGCCCGCCCGAAGAGCCCGGACATGACGTCCTTTTTCAGGGTCTGGACGGCCGAGCTGAAGGACCACTGGTAGCCGACCGCGGCCCACCTGGCCACCGCCTTCTCCGCGCCGATCATCTCGCGGACGTCCTGGATCGTGGCCGCCGCGGGCTTTTCGCAGAGGACATGGCTGCTCTTGGCCAGGGCGAGGCAGGTCTGGGGCTTGTGGCATTGGATAGGGGAGGAGAGGATGGCCAATTCGGCCATCCGGTTCCTGTAGAAATCCGTGAGGCTGACGAAGCACGGGACGCCCATGGCCCGCATCTCCACATACTGCTGGCAGCGGTTGGGCTGGGGGTCGACGGCGCCGGCGATGCGGAAAAGGCCGCCGTCCTTTTTCTCGAGGAGTTCGCGGACATAGACCGCGCCCATGCCGCCGACTCCGACCAGGACCACGGACACGGGGGCAGGCATCATCCGCTCTTTCGGACTAATACTGACACAGTTTCGTGTACTCGTCCAGCATGGCCATGAAGTTGTCGTACTTCGTGCCCACGGCGATGCTGTGGCTCGCGCCGAGGATGAACCGTCCGCCCGGCTTGGCGCAGGCCATGGCCCGCCGGACGTCGGCCCGGACCTCTTCGGGCGTCCCCCCGACCAGGTGCTCGACGGCGACGCCGCCCCAGAGCGTGATCCTGTCGCCGTAGTCCTTCTTGAGCCGGCAGATGTCCATGCCCGCCGTCGGCTGGATGGACTGGTAGGCGTCGAAGCCGATATCGATGAAGAAATCCAGGAGCAGGTTGATATTGCCGCAGCAGTGCTTGAGGATCTTCTTGCCGAACTTGCCCTTGACGTTCCGCGCCCGTTCCTTGTTGGCTTCGAGGAAAAAGTCCCGGAACATGGCCGGCCCGATGAGCGGGCCCGTCTTGTAGCCGAGGTCCTCGGCCCACATGACGGCGTCGGAGTCGGGATGGATGAAGGCCGCGTCGGCCAGGTTCTGCTGGCGGACAAGATAGGCCGTCGCCGCCCGGACGGCGTCCGGGTTCGCGGCGAGCTCGAGCAAGCCCCGTTCCATACCGCCGAGGAGGACGATGCCGACCGACCCTCCCGACGGGCCGCAGATGAACTTCTCCGCCTTGAACTCCTGAATGACGGCGTCGAGGATCTTCCAGGACCGCTCGTCGCGTCGGGGCGGCTCCGGCTCCTTTTCGAACTCCGCCGCGGTGAAGACCCGGGCGTCCCGGACCGGGTCGTGGACGCAGGCGATGTCCCGGGTCGCATCCGACAGCTTGTAGACCCGGCCGCGGCGGTCCTCCCAGGTGTTGGCGTCGATCCGCCGGGGCGGCGGGTCGTCGCCCGGCGGCGGCATCTCCCAGGTGGCCATGGGGAAGGTGACGATGTCGAGCCCGAGTTTTTTGTGGAGCTCGATGTGGTCCTCGAGCCAGCTTTGGGCGACCTCGTCGTCCCGTCCCTCCCAGAAGGCGATCTGGGACTCGGCCTTGGCCCGGAGGTAGGTTTCGCGGCCGAGGATGCGCTCGACCGTGTCGAAGTCGACGGCGAACTCCGCGTAAGGGACCCTGTCGGGGAGGCGGCCTTCGAGGGCCGCGGTAACCCTCTCCTTGGAGGTCATGCCTTTCCCGGCTTCCGCTCGAGGAGGTCGGTTTCGGCGAACGTCCGCGTGCGCCAACTGAAGCGCAGCGTCCGGAGCTCGAAGCCCTTGAGCCGGCACCTGGTGCTCGCCCCGAACGCCGGGAGCTTGACCACGGCCGTCCGCGCCTTCCCCGTCGGCTCGAAAAGCCGGACGACGATGTCGTCGCCATCCTCGGATTTCTTGAATGCCGTGACCTCGACGGCCTCGCCGTCGACCACGGCTCCCGGCCGCGCCCTCTTTTTTCCACCCGGCGGAAAGTAAGCGAGGACGTAGGGCGCTTCGTTCCGGGCAAGGGCCTCCCGGTCGATCGTCCCCATGCGATCGCCGAGCGGGCCGCCGTTGAGCCAAAAACGGAAGACCCTCTCTCCCGTGTCCTGACGGGGGATGAACCTGTCCCGGGCGACGGCGAGCCTGTCCTCCCAGGTGTCCGCGGCATAGGCCGGCGAGCGCAGAAGAGACAAGCGGAGTTCGCCGCCGCGCCAGTCCGAGCCGTGGACGCCGTCGTTCGCGACGGTCATGGCCGCCCCGTCCTTTTCCGAGACGAGGGCCAGCCACTTCTGAGCGACGGCCTCGTCGCCGTTTGACGGGAGCTCGTCGGCGCCGTAGGCCACCTGTCCCATGAACCGCGGCGTCCGGAGCTTGGACGGCAACCCGAGCTTGAGCATCCGGTCGCGCTCGGCCCAGAAGACGCGGACCTCGACCTCGACCTCCGTCCCCCGCTTGGGGATCTTGTAGCGGAGGGCGATCCGCGATGCCCCGTACGAGAGGATCGATTCAATGACCGCGCGGACCTCGCCGTCCTCGATGACGCGGGCGGGAGCGAGCCCGCCTTCCCGGATCCCGGCGAAACGGGCCGCCTCTTCGGGCGAGGCCAGGGTGAAGCGCCCTTCGAGCGTCCGGAAACTCCGGACTTTCATGCCCCAGGGGTCGGCGTTGTCCTTGATGACGAGAGGCGCGAACCCGCCGGACTCGAGAAAATCGATGCCCGCGGCCCGGTAGACGTCGAGGAGACCCGTCCGGGTGTTGACCGAGGCGACGAGGTCGGCCGTCGCGACGGTGATGGCGCCGTCCTTTTCCCCGACCGCCGGCCGGGGCTTTTCCGGCGTCCTTTCGAGGCGGCAGGCGAACCTGTTCAGCCGGCCGGGCGCGAGCTCGGCCTCGAAAACGACGCGCTTGCGCCATTCGACGCTGAGGTTGCTCTCCTCTTTTTCGGCCTGCGATGGAAGCGCCTGGCCCCGTGCATAGATCCGCGGGTTCCAGAAGGTCTTCTCGAAGTTCGGCTCCCATGGCTCGAACTCGCACTCGACGAGCGTCCGGACGGGGTAAGAGTGGGGGTTGAAGACGAAGATGGGGATCTCGGCCGCGGCCGCCTTGGGCTCGCCCGAAGCCAGGGCGAAAAAGGCCCTGGCCTTGAGCCGGGACAAGATCTCCAGGCCGTGGCCGAGCGTCCGGACGGCCCCTTCTTCGCCGGCCGGGATGGCCGAACCGGGCAGGATGTCGTGGAATTCGACGAAGGCCAGGTCGCGCATGACTTCTTCCAACGCGTCTTGCGGATAGGGCATGAGGCCCTGGAGCCAGGCCGTCGTGACCATCTTCTCGGCCGAGAAGAGCTCGTTCTCGAGCCGGCGGTGCCCCTGCTTGACCCTGGACATCGACGTGTAGCAGCCGACGGCCCAGGGGTTGAGGTCCTTTTCGCGGCGGGGGAGGGACGGGCGCTTCGCTTCGAGCTCCGCGAAGTAGGCGTCCGGCGTCGAGTGGACGAGCTCGATGTCCTGGCACTCGGCCATCAGGGCGGCGAGGTCCCGGAGGTCCTTCCGCGACGGCCCGCCGCCGTGGTCGCCGATGCCCCAGAGGTGGATGGCCAGGTCGCCCTCGGGATGCTCGGCGAGCCACTTTTCGAGCCGCTCCCGCTCCTTGCCGCCGACCGAGCAGTAGTGGGCCGAAGCGCGGGTGGCCAGGACCTCCGAGCCGTCGTATCCCACCCAGACGAATTCGTCCTGGGGAAGCGGGCACTCTTTGTCGCCCGGACGGCAGCAGAGATAGGCGGTATAACCGCTCTTGGCCAGGATCTGGACTAGGCCCCTGGTATGGCCGAAGGGGTCGAGGTTGACCGCCGTCCGCGGCTCGACGCCGAACTTTTTTGAAAAATAGCGCCGGCCGAGGAGGACCTGACGGACGAACGATTCGCCGCTGGGCATGTTGCAATCGGGTTGGACGTACCAGCCGCCCATGATATGCCACTTCTTCTCCCGGACGAGCGAGCGGATCCTCCGGAACAGGGCCGGCTCGAATTCCTCGACCCATTGGTAGAGGACGGCCTCGTTGTGGCAGAAGATGAATCCCTTGTGTTTTTCGCAGAATTCGGCCGCCTGGCGGAACGTGGACAAAGCCTCACCGGCGCCCTCCTGCCATTCCCAGAGCCAGACCGGGTCGAGGTGGGCGTTCGAAATGAGATGAATTGTTCTCTTGGCCATGCGCGTCCTTTCTCAGGGGAGGATGCCGCGGACGGAGATGCGGTCGAATTTTTCGGGGAGCTCGAGTCCGAGGCCGTAGGGGCGGAAGGGGATTTTGCGCGAGCCGACCTTATAACCGGGCTCCTCGCCGCGGCGCGCTTTCCGGACGGTCAATTCCAGCCGGCCGCCCCGCAGGGGCAGATCGACTTCCATTCGAGTGAGCCCGCGGAGGAGCCGCGGCCGAAGGCGGAGGGCGTCCGCTCCGGGCCTGACGCCGAGCATGTGGTGGACGAAGAGGAAAATGAGCTCGGCCCAGGTCCAAGGGATGACCCCGACCTGGGGATAGGGCGGCACGGGCCGCAGCCCGTAGAATTCGAACCAGGCGGCCGCGCGCCCGCCCGGGACCCGGCCGAGCCAGTCGAGAACACGGCGCGTCGCGGCGTCGTCCCCCGCCTCGAACGCGGCCCGGGCGATGAAGAGCGACGGGAACGGCCAGGGGCCGGGAGAGTCCGGCTCCGAAGTGACGTGGTAGCGGCCGTAGCCGCCGCCCTTCCAGCGCTGGTTCCACAGCGTCTCCAGCGACGCGAGCGTCCGCCGGGCGAGGCGACCGCCCGGGTCGATGAACTCCCAGGCGATGGGGAGCGCGGCCGAGGAATCCGGGTTAAGCAGGTGCCGGCCCGCCTCGAAGAGGGGAGCCTGGCGCGGCAGGGAGGAATCGAGGAGAGGTAGGATCTCTTCCTGGACATCTCCCGCGACGCCGCGCCGCTTGATGAACGCCCCCGCTTCGACGAGGGAATACTGCGCGTCCCGCAGCATGGCCTCGCGGAGCCGGGCCGCGGCCGCGGTCCAGGCATTGGCCTTGCCCGTCTTGCCGATGAGGCGGGCCATCCGGCCGGCCGACTGGAGGCCCATGGCCACGAAGAGCTGGTGGGCGAGCTCCATGCCCATCCGGACGCCGTGGGCCTCGTGCCGCTCCCAGAACTCGCGCCGGTTGACAAGCAAGCCCGACGGCCCGTGGCGGAACCGGCGGCGGAGGGGGAAGGCGGCCGCCTTTTCGATCTTATCCCAGCGCTCGAGGACGAGCTCCCTGTCTCCGGTCCAGTTCGCGTAGGACTCCAGGGCGAAAAGGAGGACGCCGTTCTGGTCGAACTCGCTCTCCTCCCAGGCCCGGAGCCGGCTCGAGTCCATGGTCGCGCCCTCGTCGCTGACGAACTCGGTGAGGAGGCGGTCGAGGATCGTCCGGGCCGGCCCGAACTGTCCGGACATGGTCAGGGCCAGGGCGATGAGCGCCTGGTCGCGGACCCACTCGAGGTTGTACTGCCAGATGCTGCCGTCGAGCCGGCCCGATGCCGAGACCGCGGCCCTGAGCTGGAACTTCGAGGCGGCGAAGAATCGGTCGAGGAGCGGATCGGAGAATCGGCAGACGGCCGTGTCCTTCCAATAACCGGCGGACTTCGGTTCGATGTCCGAAGGGGCCGCGAGGAAGATCGTGACGGCGGGCCGACCGTCGCGTTTCGAGAGCGCGTATTCGAAGACGGCCGTCTTCGTGCCTCGGCCTCGGAAGGCGAGGGACGTTTCGACGGTCTTGCCTCCGACGCCCGTCTTCAGGCGGACGGAGGACCCGCCGTCCGCGGTCCTGGTCACCGTGACCCGGCGCAGGAGCCGCGCCGAGCCCATGTCCGGGCAGAAGAAGAGTTCGGTGATACGGTAAGGACCGCTCCTCCAGCATATCTCGACGCGCGGGTCGGGCACCCCCGGAAGCCAGCGCGCCCGGACGAAACCGCCGCGGGCCGAGCGGACGACACCACGCTCGACGACCGAAAGAGCCGTCGCCCTTATCCCGGATCCCCCGTCGAAGGTCAGGGCGGCGCGCTTGGGGCCCAGCCGCTCGGGGTCCGTGACGAGGAGGCCGACCGGGGTCGCGCCCTCGGCCGGCGTGACCTGGACCGCGGCCTGGATGAGGCCGTTGCCGAGGAAAAAATAATCGACGCCGCGAAGCGTCGTCTTGCCGTCAATCGGGCCGCGGGAAGGGTCGTCCGAATAGAAGTGTTCTTGGACTTCCATGGGAACGGATATTATAAGGAGAGGGCGGGCCGGAAAGCAAACTCCGGCCGGCCGGGCTCAGGTCTTTGACGGCCCGCGGAGCAGCCGCGCCGGCAGGGTGATGACCGCCTTGAACAGGTCGAGGACGGCGCTGACCGTGATGCCCAGGAGCCGGAAGGGGATGAGCAGGAGCCAGACGATCGGAAAAAGCACGAGGGCCATGAGGGCGATCGGCCAGCAGATCACGAACAAGATCAACCAGAGAAGGAATTTCATCGTTTTATCGCCTCCTCATCCATTATACGACGGGATACGTCAATAGGTTCACTCGAAGGGGCCTCGGGCATCGTCTCCGTCCGCTGCGGTGATTCTTCACGCCTTCCCGGTCCGGAGTCGATGGGAGGAGTCCGCGTCTCCGTTCCGGAAAGGCTTCTATGATAGCGAAACGCAAGCCCCCTGACTCTTTTTCCTCCTCTTCATATCTTCCTCAGGCTGCCTCGGTCTTTTGAACCACCCTTCTATCCGCGCCATTATGCGCACTGTAACGTCCGATCTCGGCTCCTAAACCTAAATCTGAACGCGACCCTCACAGGCCCGTTAAGCTTTCCACTAGGCAGCCGATTGTTTCATAAGCCCTGGAATATAGTCTCTTTTCTCGGAGAGCACACGGTAGACGATCGTCAGGAGCCGGCGGGCCACCGCGATCTTGGCCACGTTCGGTCCTTTCCTTCGGGCCAGCCGCTTGTAGAGGGTCCCAAGGGCGAGGTCCTTCCTGATCGCCGGGTAGACCGCTTCAATGACCGCCCATCTCAGCCAAGTGCTTCCTTGCTTGGTGATGTGCCCGTGAACCGTCCGGCCTCCCGAGGAGTACGTCGACGGGATCACCCCGGCATAGGAATGAAGATCCGCCGGCCTGGCAAAACGCCTGACATCGGCGATCTCGACCGCCACCAGCACCGACAGAGTCGTGGCAAAACCCGGCACTGTGTCGATCCGGGCCGCATCCTCCAGCTCGCCATACAGGGCCTTCACCAATCCGTCCGTCATCTTGACATGGGCCTGTATCTCCCGATGACCCTGAAGCAGATCGTCGAGGATCATCTTGTCCTGCCCCTCCAGCGTCAGCCGGCTCAGGAACTCCGCGCCGCTCGAGCTGAACAGCTTGCCCTCCCGCTTCTCCACCTCCAGGCGGATCTCCTCCCCCTGCTGAGCCAGAAGCGCCCGGATCTTGTTCCTCACTTCCGTTTGTTTGCCGACCCAGTAGGCCCGCATCCTCATCACCCTCTGCGCCCGCCGGTTCCAGTCCCCCCGTTGGTAGACTTCCGGAATCAGATCCGCCCGCAGCAGTTGGGCCAGCGTTCGCGAGTCCCGCTTGTCGGTCTTGATCCGGGCGTGGGCGATCGCCTTGACCTGAAGCGGGTTGGCCATCTTCACCTCCCCGCCCAGCTCCCGAAGAAGATCCGCCATGACGTACGAGGCCCGGCCCGCCTCCACCACAGCCACGAACGGTCGGTAGCCCTCGAGGAACCTCTCCACATGGCTCCTGAGGTTCGCCACCCGCCCGTTCTTCCGCTCCTGGCCATCCTCGTCCAAGACCGTCATCACAGAGACTTGCTTGTGATGGTCCACACCGATAAAATACAACTGCGCACCTCCTTTAGAGATTTTCCCGACGAGTAATCATAGCATTACCCGTCAAGGAGGTGCGTTTCGCTATCATGCTACCTAA
>Ga0214473_10010204_pt1 | contig 11061 bp, 7 predicted proteins | sample RVTome_7_FD_203509 | JGI IMG/M metagenome (GOLD analysis project Ga0214473, IMG submission 203509) | Soil microbial communities from uranium-contaminated site in the Upper Colorado River Basin, Wyoming, United States - RVT98D197 | ecosystem: Environmental > Terrestrial > Soil > Contaminated >...
TGGGCCAGGGCCAGCTTGTCGCGCGCGCGCTCGACCGTATCGGTCGGTGGGATCGTGTTGGGCATGTCGAGGACAGTCGTCACGCCACCGAAGACGGCCGCACGCGTGCCTGTAAGCCACGTTTCCTCGTGCTCGAGTCCCGGGTCGCGGAAGTGGACATGGCCGTCGATCAACCCGGGCAGCGCCGTGAGGCCGGCCCCGTCCAACGTCTCGCCCGCGCCGCCGGGCTCGATCGTGCCGGCCGGCTCTATCGCGGCGAAGATGCCGTCGGCGATGCTGATGTCGACTAATCGGCGCCCGGCGGGTGAAACGAGAGTGACATTGCGGATGAGCAGGTCGGCGGCCACGATGGCAAGTGTGAACGACGCGCGCCGGCCCCACCCGGTCTTTGGGTTCTACGGCCCCGACTCGATGATGTGGCGCATCAACCGCGAGGCGGTGCTGCTCGGTGCTGGCCCGGCGGCGCTGCTCCTCCAGGTCGCGCATCCGCTCGTCGCCGAAGGCGTCGCCCGGCATTCGAGCTTCGAGCAGGACCCGTGGCGCCGGTTGCACGGCACCATCCGGACGACGATGGCCCTGGTGTTCGGCGACGGCGCGGCCGCGAATCGGGCCGTCAAGCGCCTCAACTCCGTCCATGCCGGTGTGCGCGGCGACGTGCTTGACGCGCAGGCGCGCCACGTCGCGTGGACCTACCGCGCTCTCGATCCCGAGCTGCTGCTGTGGGTCCAGGCGACGCTCATCGTGACCAGCGTCGCGGCGTACCAGCGCTGGGTTGCGCCGCTATCAGATGACGAGCGCGACCGCTTCTGGCACGAGGCGCGCACCGTTGGCGTGCGCCTGGGCATTCCGCTGTCGCTCAGCCCGGCCGGCTGGCCGGCCCTCGACGCGTACTGGCAGCGGATGCTGGCCGACGACGGGCCGATCCACGTCACGCCGACCGCGCGCCGCCTGGCGCGGCTGATCGTGCGGCCGCCCTTCCCGTTTGTGCCCGGACCGCTGGTCGACCTCGCCGCACTGCCCGGCCTGGCGCTGCTTCCGTCGCGCCTGCGCAACGAGTTCGGCATCCCATGGGACGCACGCCACGCGGCCCTCGCGCGTGTCGAGACCTACGCGCTCAGTCGCTGGACGCGGATCGTCCCGAGCTCGCTCCGCTCGATGCCCCAGGCGCTCGCGGCGGACCGCCGCGTTCGACAGGCCGTTCGGTAGAGCCGTTCGCGGCGCTGCCCTCGGTACAACCTCCCGAACACCCCGAGGAGTCTTCACGTGGCCCAAAAGGACCTCGCCCGTCGTGCCGTCGTCACCGGACTGGGCGCTGTCACCCCCATCGGCAACGATCACCCGACTTTCTGGAAGAACCTGATCTCAGGCGTCAGCGGCGCCGGGCCGATCACCCGTTTCGACCCGACCGGATTCGACGTGCGCATCGCCGCCGAGGTCAAGGACTTCGACCCGACGATCGGCATGGACCGCAAGATGGCGCGCCGGATGAGCCGCTTCATCCACTTCGCAATGGCGGCCGGCAAGGAAGCGATCGCCGACGCCGGGCTCGACTTCAGCGGCTACACGCCGGAGCAGCGCGACCGCGTGGCGGTGGTGGTCAACTCGGCTGGCGGCGGCGTCGAGGAAATCATCATCGGCCACGACGTGGTGCTCGCGAAGGGCCCTGGCCAGGTCAGCCCGTTCGCGTACCCGGCTCTGTCGGCATCGATGGCCGGCTGCCTGCTGTCAATGGAGCACGGCCTGACCGGGCAGGTGATCAGCCAGTCGGCCGCTTGCGCCACCTCAATCGTGTGCTTCCTGGACGCGCTGCGGATGATCCAGCGCGGCGACGTTGACGTCGTGCTGGCCGGTGGCTCAGAGGCGCCGCTGCTTCAAGTCGGCTTCGCCGCACTGGCCAATATGCACGCGCTTTCAAAGCGCAACGACGACCCGACGCGCGCGTCGCGGCCATTCGATCGCGACCGCGACGGCTTCCTTTACGGGGAGGGCGCCGGGGTGGTGGTGATCGAATCAGCCGAGCATGCGCTTGCCCGAGGGGCGAACATTCAGGCCGAGTTGGTAGGCGCCGCGTCAACGGCAGATGCCTTTCACATCTCGGCCCCAGACCCCAACGGCCGCGGCGCCCGCATGGCCATGACGCGCGCGATGAAGGACGCCGGCATCGCGCCAGATGAGGTCGACTACATCGCCGCCCATGGCACGAGCACGGCGCTCAACGATGCGATGGAGACGCGCGCGATCAAGGACGCGTTTGGCGAGCACGCCTATAAGGTCGCGATCAGCTCGCCCAAGTCAATGGTCGGTCACACCATCGGCGCGGCGGGCGTGGTCAACGCCTTCGCGGCGCTGGGCGCAATACGCGAGGGCGTCATCGCACCGACGATCAACCTCGATAACCCCGATCCGGAGCTCGATCTTGACTACGTTCCCAACATGGCGCGCAAGGCAAAGGTCGACACCGCGATGATCAACGGCTTTGGGTTCGGCGGCCAGAACGCGGTCGCGGTCTTCCGGCGCTTCGAGGCCTAGCGCCGACTAGCGTCGCGGAATCTCGCGTCCCTCGAAGGCCTCGAACATGGCGAGCAGGTCGGCCGGGACGCGCATGACCCGGTTGTGCTCGACGTCGAACATGACCTGGACTGTCTCGCCGTCGGCCACAAGGCGCGCCGGCGCAACGTCCGACGCCTCGGCGCGAACGCGGTACTCGAGGCCGAACGACGTGCGCGAGGCCCAGGCGAAGCGGCAGCCCACGAGGAGCGTCTCCCCGAAGTAGGTCGGCGCGCGGTACGAGATGCGCGCCTCGGCGATGACGAAGGTGCGCTCGGCCGCCCTCGCGCCGGTGCCAAAGGGAACGCCGCTCACCTTGGCGTAATAGCCGGCGCGGGCCGCCTCGAAGTACGACAGATAGACGGCGTTGTTGACGTGGCCGAACGCGTCGGTGTCGACGAAGCGAACCTCGATCGGGTGCTCGAAGCGGAAGTCTCCGCTGGGCGGCTCAGGCCGGCGGCTCATGTCCGCCGATCATCGCACCTCTACGCCTTAAGCCTCGAGGAAGTACATCGTGCTGCGCAGGTCCGCCCCGGCGCCGTTGTTCGCGTTGAACACGGCCTTGAAGAGGCCGCCAGAGACGTTGACCGTGCGCGCGCTGCCGACAAGCGTCACGCAGTACGCGCGGCCTGACACGCCGCGCTTGAACGAGATGTCGCTCAGGGTACCGACGTTGGTGCGCGAGTCCGCGGCCAACATCACCGAGAGCTGCGCCCAGGTGAACGAGCCGCTCTGCCAGGCGAAGCCGGGCGCGTTCCGGTCGTAGGCGAGGCCGCTCTCGTCGTAGTCCGGCTGGCCGCGCAGGTACGGGATCGGGCTGCCAACCACCTTGCCCGCGCTGCTCGGCCAGGCATACTCGTTGCTCTCCGTGTAGCCGCCGGCGACGGCAAAGAAGAAGGTGTTGGCGGGAGCGCCGTTGTACATCACCACCTGGCCGGCGGTTCCGTCGACCGCCAGGTTGGAGCGCGGGTGCTCCAGCGAGGCGCCGCCGTAGACCTGGTTGTCGGAGGTCGGCACGACGTCCCACGGCCGATCGGGACGGAGGTGGCGGTAGGCGTAACCGCGCGCGGCCACGGCCTGCGCCTTGACCGCCTCGATCGGCCAGAGCGGCGGCATCTCCGCCGGGACGACGCCCTTCAGGTAATCGTCCATGGCGACGACGTTGATGCCCTGAACGGACGTGCCCGCGACGAGCAACCGCATCGAGCCGCGATACAGCGTGTAGCGGGGGAGCGACGAGCGCCACGTCATCTCGAACCGCGTGGCCGGATCGGCCGGGGTGATCGTCAGGTCGGTCGTCGCCGCGGTCGCCAGGGGAGCCCCGGTCGCGTCATAGACCGTGGCCTGCCAGCCCAGGTCCGACGGGTCGAGCTGGACGTACGAATCGGCCGGGAACAGCACCGGCGCACCCGCCTCGTCGACGAAGACGGCGCTGGTCCAGCCGCCGAGGCGGGCGACGATCCGCGCCGGTGCACTTGGCGTGGGCACATATCCGGAGTTGAGCATGACGCGCACGAGCTGGTTCGGATCGACCGAGCCGAGCGTCGTACCGGTGTAGTAGTGGGCCAGGATGACGTCGTAGGTCTGGCCGGCCGCAGCGCGACCGCGCGCGCCGTACTGCGACATGCCCACGCCATGGTCTGAGCCCTGGCCGCGGAAGTGGAACAGCGGCACGGGCGTCGGCGTGGGGGTCGGCGCGATGGTCGGCGATGGCGTGGGTGGCGGGCTGGGCGACGGAGTCGGGCTGGGTGAGGCGGTCGGAGTGGGCGGCGGGCTGACCGCCGCCGTCCGCGGCGTGACCACGAGCGTCGTCGGTGAACCTGCCTCCCGCGACGAGAACAGAAAGCCGTCCGCGCTGGTGGTGAGTAGACGGAACGCGACGCGTGGGCTGTCGATGACCCCGTCCGCGAACGAGGCACTGATGTCGATCGTGGCCAGACCGCTCGGACGCGCCGCAGCCACGGTCGCGACCGCTACCCCCGCGCCGACAGAGTTGTTCCAAGTCAGGGTCGCCTCGTCCCAGGCGGGATCGATGCGATAGATCGCCATGCCTGCGCCGGTCGTGTCGCGCAATGTCAGCGACAGGGCAACGCTGGCCACGCGCCTGCCAAGCCAGGCCGACGTGTCGAACGCCAGGTACGCCTCCGCCTGGGGATCGCCGTCGACCGCGAGGCGTGTCGCTGATCCGTAGTTGTCGTCTGGCTTAACCGGAGTCGCGTACGTGTCGGCAACAGTCATCAGCGACGCGGGCCCGTCCGGCGCGCTGCCGAGTTTCAGCAGCGGCGGCACAGAGCCCTCGCGCGAAGAGAAGCTGACGACGGTCGAGACGTCGTTGGTGACGCGCAACGAAATGCGGTTGCGGTCGATCGTGCCGCTGTCGAAGAACGCGCCCAGCGGGAAGTGGACGCCGTCCGCGCCGACTGTGCCGCGCACGACGATGGCGCTCACCGGAGCGGGCCGGTTGAGGAAGTTCAGCTCGAGCTCGCGCCAGCCTGTGGGAACCTCGCTCATCGCGAGGGCCGTTGCGTCGCCGACCACCCCGCCCAGACGCAGGTCGAGCCCGTCAGCCGGCCGGCCGATCCACGGCTTGAGCTTGAAGGTCAGGTATGTCCCGTACACGCCGGCACGGGCACGCAGGACAGTGCTCGTGCCGTAGTTCTGCGTGGCCCGCGAACCGTTGACCCAGGCGTCGGCGATCGGCACGATCTGCACGGGGGTGGTGGCCGACACGAATGCCGGCGCGAATATGGCGGTCGCGAGCAGGCCGACGATCAGTGACAGGCGGCCCCTCGAGCTGATCGCCACGCGCCCTCCGCTCCAGATGCCGCAGCGCTGACTGCTGGGGTGCCCCGCCCCCGCGGGCTGTTCGCTGCCGGCCACGGCAACCTAGCGTGCCGTCAGCCCTGTGGGCCACGCCACGTTGGTCAGGGCGCGATAGGTACTGTCAGGTGAGGATCGCGAAGGCGTCGACGTCGACCCGCGACCGATTGGCAGTGTCCCAGGACCTTCGATGCGCAGGCAAGATCTGGCGGGAGCCGGACCCGCCCGTTGCGGTGCGCTCTAGCCGCCCGGGCCCTCGCCGACCGGAGTGAGATAGAACATGTTGCTCCTGAGCGAGGAGCCGCCCGGCCGGTAGGTGTTGAAGATGTTGGTGAAGGTGCCCCCGGAAACCGTCTTGCTGCCGAGCGTGCCGGTCATCACCACCTGGTAGGCACGGCCCGACACGCCGCGGTTGTAAGTCAGGTCGAGGATCTGCCCGACGTTGGTCTTGTCCGAGTTGGCGTAGATAGCCGAAAGCTCGGTCATCGTGAACGAGACACTCTGCCAGTAATAGTCGGCCGAGTTGCGATCGTATGCCAACCCATTCTCATCGACATCCGCCCTGCCCCTGCAGTAGCCCGCTTTCGAGCCAGGGTTGCCGATTGCGGTCACGAATGCGTATTCGCTGTTCTCCGTGTAGCCGCCGGCGGACGAGTGGTAGTAGGCGGCAACGACGCGGCCGTTGTAGGCGATGACCTGCCCGGCAGTCTCCGTGACAGCGCGATTGCTGCCCGGGTACTCGTGCAGATAGCCCTTGTAGTTCTGTGACGCGGACGAGGCACCGATGTCGTAGTCACCATTGCCATCGATACGCGGCCACGCGTAACTGCGCGCCGCGACGGCCTGCGCCTTGAGCGCCTCGAGCGGCCAGCTGCCGGGCATCTCAGAGGGCACCACGCCCAGCAGGTAGTAGTCCAGCGGCAAGGTGTTTATCTGATCAAGCGTGCCTGTGCTGTTGACGAGCAGCCGGACCGAATCGCGGAATTGATTCATGTTCGGGTAGCTGTCCTTGAACGACACCCTGATCAAGCCGTCGGCGCCGGAGATTGACTCCATCGAAGCGTCGAGCGTCGGCGTGCGCGCGAGCTCGATGCCGAGCGAGCTGTACACGATGGCTGTCCAGGCGCCGGGCGAGGGCGTAGGGCTGGGGCTGGGCGTCGGACTCGATGACGGCGATGGCGAGGGTGACTCCGACGGCGATGGCGAGGGTGACTCCGACGGCGATGGCGAGGGTGATGGCGACAGCGACGGCGATGGTGATGGCGACAGCGACGGCGATGGTGATGGCGAGGGTGAATCTGACGGCGCTGGTGAGGGTGACTCTGACGGCGCTGGTGAGGGTGACTCTGACGGCGGAGGCCCTGGACTGGGTGGCGGTGGCGGCGCGATCGCGTCGGGCCACATTTCGAGGTAGCTGCCGACCGGAAACACCTCGGTGCCAAAGGCCGAAGAGGTCCAGTCGCCGGCGATCGACGTCAACCGCGCCGGGCTGCCCGAAGCAGGAGTGAAGTCGCTGCCGATGCGGACGCGGATGGGCCGTGCGCCATCGACGGTCGTGATCTCGACGTTGGTGTAGTAGAAGTGCAGGATCTCGTCGTAGTTCTGGCCGGCGTTGGCGCGGCCCTTGGCGCCCCACTGGGACATGCCCACACCGTGATCGGTGCCGCGTCCCCAGAAATAGAAGAGCGGCTCGGGTGACGGCGACGGGCTCGGCGACGGACTGGGTGACGGGCTCGGCGACGGACTGGGTGACGGGCTCGGCGACGGACTGGGTGACGGGCTCGGCGATGGCGACGGGCTCGGCGACGGACTGGGTGACGGGCTCGGCGATGGCGACGGGCTCGGCGATGGGCTGGGTGACGGGCTCGGCGATGGGCTCGGCGACGGACTGGGCACGCCTGTGCTGACGACGAGACCGTCGAAGAAGCTCGACCCGCCGCGGCCCTTGTGGTCGCTGCCAAGGCGGATGGCATAGAAGGTCGCGCCCTTAAGAAAACCACCCGTGCTGTTGTCGTAGATGGTCGCGCCGGCGAGGCGAATGGTGAGCCCGGGGGTGGAGCCGCCGCGAGCATCGATCTGGATGTGACGCCATTGGCCCAGGGGCAGCTTGCCGGCAAGGCGAACGGTCTTGCCTGGTCGATGCAGCAGCAGCCAGCCGTCGCCCGCGCGCAGCAGCTGAAACAGTTGCCCGGCACTGTCCATCAGCGCCACCAGCGGCAGCCGCGCGGTGAGCGATGACTGGCTGCCGACACGCACGTCGAGATCGATGGACACAGCCGCCGGGTGCCCCGCCAGCGTGCGCTGGGCAAACGCGAGCGAGCGGCTGTTGGCGACAGATTGGGCGTTCAGCGCGCCGCCGCTCAGGCTCACCTCGGACTGCCACGTGACGCTGCCCTTGGCACTGACTTGCACCGTCCACGCCGGATCGGCTGGGCCATCGAACGAGTCGGAAAAGACCAGTGTGCTGGCAGCCTGAACCGACGGCACACCTCTGGTGACAATCACGACCGGCGCGACCAGCGCCACCAGGGCGAGGCCGATCAGTAGCCGGCGAACACGAACAGCCAAGATCTCTCCCCCACGGGCGGAGTGTAGGTCGACCGGGCGACCCCGTAGCCCGACTCTAGCGAGCGACCGGCAGCGGTGCGATCAGACCTTTGTCTCCGGCCGCCGGTACCGGCGGCCGGAAGCGGCTCAGGCGCAGCGAGTTGCCCACGACGCTGACCGAGCTGAAGGCCATCGCCGCGGCGGCAAGGATGGGGTCGAGCAGCATGCCCGTGAACGGGTACAGCACCCCCATCGCGACCGGGATGAGCACCACGTTGTAGGCGAATGCCCAGAACAGGTTCTGGCGGATGATGCGCATCGTCTGTGCCGACAGGCTGATCGCCGTTGCCACGAGGCGCGGATCGCCGCCGACGAGCGTCACGTCGGACGCCTCCATCGCCACGTCAGTGCCGGTGCCGATGGCCACGCCGAGGTCGGCCTGGGCCAAGGCCGGCGCGTCGTTGATGCCGTCGCCAACCATCGCCACCTTCTTGCCCTGCGCCTGGAGCGCGCGGATCTGCGCGGCCTTGTCCGCCGGGCGCACGTCGGCGAGAACGTGGTCGAGCGGGATGCCCGCCTGCCTGGCCACCGATTCACCAACCAGGCGCTGGTCGCCGGTCAGCAGCCACGTCTCCAGCCCACGCCGGTGCAGCTCGGCGATGGCCGCGGCGGCTTCAGGCCGGATGGGATCGGCGATCGCCAGCAGGCCCAGCAGCCGGGCGCCGAGGGCGACGAAGACCGGGGTCTGGCCGGCCGCCGCGGCCCGGCGTGCGGCATCGTCGAGTGGCGCGAGATCAACGCCGTGATCTGCCATCAGCCGAGCATTGCCGACGATCGCGGCCCGGCCGTCGATGCTGGCGTGGGCGCCGTATCCGGCCGCGGACTCGAACTCGGTGGCCGCCGGCGCGGTCACGCCGTGCGCGGCCGCTCCGGCGAGGATCGCCGCGGCCAGCGGGTGCTCGCTCCCCTTCTCGACGGCCGCGGCCACGCGCAGCAGCTCGGCAGGATCCACGCCTGCGCCAGGCACTGCCTCCGCCAGCGCCGGCCGGCCGCGGGTGAGCGTGCCGGTCTTGTCGAACACGACCACGTCGACGTGCTCGGCGCTCTCGAGCGCCTCGCCACCGCGAATAAGGATGCCCGCCTCAGCCCCGCGGCCGGTCCCGACCATGATCGCCGTCGGCGTGGCCAGGCCCATCGCGCACGGGCAGGCGATGATGAGGACGCTGATCAGGCTGACCAGCGCGAACGTGGCTTTAGGCTCCGGGCCGAACACGAGCCAGACGGCAAACGTCGCCAGGGCGAGCACGAGCACCGCCGGCACGAACCAGCCGGTCACCGCGTCCGCCACACGCTGGATCGGCGCCTTGCTGCCCTGCGCCTGCTCGACCAGGCGCACGATCTGGGCCAGCACCGTGTCGCGGCCGACGCGCGTCGCCCGGAACAGGAACGTGCCGCTCGTGTTGAGGGTCGCCCCGATGACCTCGTCTGTGGCACCCTTGGCGACGGGCATCGCCTCACCGGTCAGCATCGACTCGTCGAGCGCGGAGGCGCCCTCCACGATCACGCCGTCGACCGGCACCTTCTCGCCCGGGCGGACGCGGACCATGTCGCCTGCCTGCACCTCGGCGAGCGCGACGTCCACCTCTATGCCGTCGCGCACGATCCGGGCGACGCGCGGCTGTAGCCCGGCGAGGCGGCGCACCGCGCCGATCGTCTCCGACTTGGCGCGCGCCTCCAGCCACCGCCCGGCGAGCACCAGGCCGACGATCACCGCGGCACTGTCGAAGTAGGTCATCGGCTCGATGCCCGCGCCGGCGACGAGATCCGGCCAGAGCGTGATCGCGGCCGAATAGAGCCACGCGGCGGTCGTGCCCAACACGACAAGCGTGCTCATGTTGGCCGACCCGTGGCGCGCGGCGCGGACGGCCGATTCGTAGAAGCGCCGGCCCAGGCCGAACTGGACGAGCGTCGCCGGCACGAGCAGCACGACGTTGAGCTGCTCCAGCGGAAGGAGCGGTGTGGGCCACAGGACGAGCGCCATCATCGCCAGCCCGGCGCCGACCGCCGCGGCAGCTTCCCAGCCCAACCGGCGCGTCTCGCGCTGACGCCGTTGCGCGTCTGCCTCCGCGGCCGCGTCCAGTGCGCCGGCGATCTCGGCCGCGGGCTGCTCGGCGCGAACGTTGTAGCCCGCTGCGACCACGGCGCGGGTCAGCTCATCACGACCGACGACGGTGGGATCGAAGCGCACCCGCGCCTGCTCTGTGGCCAGGTTGACGTTCGCCTCGAGGACGCCGTCCGTCTTGCGCAGGAAGCGCTCGACGCGGTTGACGCATGAGGCACAGGTCATGCCCTCAATCGGCAGCGCGAGCTCGATCTGCGTGTAATCGGTGGTCTTGTCCGGGTGGTCGGTGGTCGTCGGCTGCATACTCCCCCCTAGTATACGCTCGCCGAGCTCACACGAGTGTGAATGACATTCGCGCTTTGGGCGCCCAGGGGCCCGTCGAACGACCCGACAGGCGGATTCACGCCTCCGGATGGGCTGGTTTGACCTGGGATCGGGCCGCCATGACCCCGAACTCGCCGGTGGGCCAACCGCTGCCGGCTCAGATACTCCAGGTAAACGACCCAACCAGGACGCGGTGGCTGCATTCGTGAATGTGGCCCACACGAGCGGGTCAGCTGCGGGTGACCGGCCTCATCGGAAACACGCCGACGACGATTGGCACGACCGGGTCGCGCGAGAGCTCCACGCCGACGTCGCCGTCGCGCACGAGGCCAGCGATGAACTCCGCCTCGCGCGGCGGCAGGCCCAGGAACACGCGGCCGTGCCCGGGCAGGTCAACTGGCGACACGTCATCCAGCTCGCCGCTCAGCTCGAAGCGCCGGCGCAGCTCATGCAACGGGATGTAGGGGCGCGACTTGATGAAGCGCCGGAACTGGGCCGCGGTTGGGCCGCGCTGAGCATCACTCACCTCTTCCGCGGGCGGCGTCACCTCGTCTGGTGCCACGCTGCTCACCCGCGCACCACTAGCAGGTCGCGCGGCGCCTCGTCGAGCACGTCGGGGCCGGTCGCGGCGCAGACCACGATGTCCTCTATTCGCGCCCCAAATCGGCCGTCGAAGTAGATGCCCGGCTCGATGCTGAACG
>Ga0214473_10010205_pt1 | contig 11059 bp, 11 predicted proteins | sample RVTome_7_FD_203509 | JGI IMG/M metagenome (GOLD analysis project Ga0214473, IMG submission 203509) | Soil microbial communities from uranium-contaminated site in the Upper Colorado River Basin, Wyoming, United States - RVT98D197 | ecosystem: Environmental > Terrestrial > Soil > Contaminated >...
CCTACTAGAGGCTTGATGTGAAAGTAGCGCGGGCGGAAGGGACCCGTCCGCCAATAACGAAGGGCTTCCAGACATGTCCCCTCGAGATAGGAGCTCGAGATGACGCTCGATCTGGAAGCCCTCGTCGTTGCAGCATACTTCTTCGCCGATGAATATGTAGTCCCTTTTGCCTACGGACGCCCAGCGCTTATCAGTGATGCCGAACTGGTGGCCCTGGCCGTAGCACAGGCCGCCATCGGCTTGAGCTCCGACCGGCAGTTCCTCGGTCTTTGCCAGCGCGTGCTCCCGGGCTGGTTCCCGCATCTTCCGGATCAGTCCCAATACAACCGGCGGCTGCGGGGCCTGGTTGAGCTCATAAGCATCGTACAAGAGCGGCTCGCGAGGTGGCTCGATATGGGCGGTGTTCGCCTGGCCGACGGCACCGCCCTGGCCGTGGCCGGATACCCGGGATGTGAGAGCCGCAGCCGTTTCCGTGGGTTTGCCCGCTATGGCTACGCCAAGTCCCAGCACCGCTACATCTGGGGCGTGAGACTCCTGCTTCTCACCGACCTGCGCGGACTGCCCCTCGGCTACACCGTCGTGCCCGCGAACGAGCAGGAGCGCGAGCCGCTTGCCGATCTCCTTTCCGGCACCCCGGCCGAGGTCGTGGTCGCCGACAAGGGCTTCTGGGGCGAGAGCTACCACGACAGACTGGAGGCCGAGGGCGTGAGGCTGCTCACTCCAGCCAAGGTGCGCACCCTCGAAAACAGTGGCCGGGAGCGGGCCCTCGCCTCCACTCGGCTGGTCATCGAGAGTGTCTTTGCCAACTTGAAAGGCCAGATGCGCCTGGAACAGCACCTGGCCCGTACCGTGGCCGGACTGGCCACGCGTATCGCCATGCGCATCCTCGCTCTTACCATCGGGATGCTCCTTAATACTCTCGCCCACCGCCCCGCGCGCGCTCTTGCCGTCTATGACGGCCGCTAAATCACATCAAGCCTCTAGCCCTCTCCAGCCTCGCCACGCACCCCTTCCACCCCCTCTTTCAGCAACCAAGGCACCATGAGAAGCGCGGCTAACGGATCAGCCCACCACCAGCCCAGGGCGGCGTTGAGCGCCAGCCCCAGCAGAAGGGTAAGCGAGAGATAGGCACAGGCGAGCGTCTCTTTGGCTTCGGCGCGGAGGGCCTCGCTCTGAAGCTTGCCAGCTACCCGGAGCTTCGCCCAGGCGATGAGCGGCATGACGACTAAGGAGACAGCCGCAAGAGCGATCCCGACTCGGCTCGTCTCTGGGTGGCTCTGTGAGGTCAAGGTGATTACGGCCTCGGTGACGACATAGACGGCCAAGGCCAGGAACGTGAGGCCAATAAAACGGTGAACCCGCCTCTCTGCCCTCTCAACGCGAGCCCTGTCGTCGGAGACGAGCCCCACCGACAGACGCCAGAGTAATGCAGCGGCTGCCGCGACTTCGATGGCGCTGTCCAGTCCAAAGCCAAAGAGGGCGATGCTGTTCGCTTCTATCCCCGCCCAGATCGCCACACCGGCCTCGATCACGTTGTAGGCCAAGGTGCCGCTCACCAGCAACACGGCCTGGCGGTAGAGGCGCTTGGTAGTTGGCGACCCCATGTCTTCGGTGTTCATGCGGGAAGTATCCCAGGTGTGCGGGAAGAACGGTCAAAGCGCGCCGCGGTCGCATCGAGGTAAGCCGCCGTGTCGGCGACGGCAGCAAGGCCGGGTTTTGACGTCTCTGGGGGCGAGTTCGGGGGCAATTCGGTGGCAAAATCGCCAACAGGGAATGGACCGAGACAGACGAAAACACACTGGACAGCAGAGGCCGCCGGTTTTTGCCCCGCATCAGCGCACGCGCCGCTCGTTAACAATCGACACCAGATGCAACGACACGTCGGACGGCGTTCGCCTCTTCGCTCTGCCGAGGGCTAGGCGGTGATCAGCCTGCCGAGGGAATTCTCAGCCCCTTAGCTAAGCGCGGATCATGACCAGCATCATCTTGAAGGGCGTCAGCGCGTTCAGGGCGTGAGGGACGTTCGCCGGCATGATGATGAGCTCTCCCTCGGAAACCTCATGGGCGACACCGCCAATGGTGATTCTCACCCGTCCCTCGAGCGCCTGCACCAGCGCATCGAAGGGGGCCGTGTGTTCGCTGAGACCTTGCCCTTGGTCGAAGGCGAAGATGGTCACGGTTCCCTGCGGTTTACTGATCAACTCGCGGCTGACCACCGCACCGGGCTGCACGTCCACCAGCGAGGCCGCCCTCACTTCCCGTCCTACTTCCTGCCTGAGTTCTTCTGGCATCGGCCACCTCCTATCACGACGCTGTCTTGCGTAAGGGTACGCGTTCGTGCAGCTGAATATCAAACCGTGGGCGATGCTGTTCCACCACACGTTGGACGCAGAACAGGGGACTCTTCATGGCTCCTACGCCGGTTTGTTCATCGCCATCCATTCGTCCATGGTAAGGACGGGCACGAAATCGCCGGTCTGAGTAGCGCACAGGGGGAGGAAGAACTCAGTCACCGCGGCGAAATCCTTGGATTGCACGACAATGTAGTATCCGTGCCCGGTCACGGTGACCCAGGCCCCGAGTATCTTGACTCCCTTCTTGTCCCATTCGACCCGCCTGGCCCAGAAGCCGCTCAGCATGTCGGCTCCTTCCCTGCTCCGGCCCGGGCAGGTCTCGGGAGTGTGCTTCCAAAGACCCATGTAGATGGTGCCATCATCTTTGCCGGCCATGATTCGCTCCATTCACGAGAAACTCGAAGAGCCTCTGCGCTCTTTACTTGTCAGATACCCGCCGCGCCGCAGCCACACACGGAGACCAGCTGGGTGCGGGGCGGACGACGGCCCGTAAGTAGCCTGTGTCTCTTGACTTCCCGCAATCGGGACCGGGTAACCCTCTCGCCCCTGCCGGACACATGATGGGGTGAGGGGCACCGATGAGTGTGGAGCGCTCGGCCTACGGATGGGCATGATGACCGCTCCCGGATGCGCGCTGGACATGGGGAGATGAGGGGCAGATCCTTCAGCGGCAGGCTGATCCTTGGAGCGGCAGCGCTCTTGGTCGGCTTTGCCCTCATTGCCTGCGACCAAGAATCCGTCATTGCCACTAGTAGGCCCCATTCGCGGGGAGCCCCACTGTTTCGCAACACGGATTCATTTGGTATATATGCCGGGTATCGAGGAACTCACGAGATCAAGGGCTCCGTTCGGTTCGCGAAAGAGGTGGGTAATGCCGTATGTCTTGATTCACCATAAGGTCAAGAACGTCGATCAGTTGAAGGAGGTTTTCGAGGCAGACTCCAGTCGGCGGCGCGCAGGCGGGTCCAAAGGGGCCCGGCTGTTCCGCGATCCGGCCGATTCGACTCTTCTTGTGGCTCTCCTCGAATTTGAGAATTTGCGACAAGCTCAGAAATTCGCGGACTCCACGGAGTTGCGGGAACTGATCGGCTGGGCCGGCGACCGCTCGGACGTCAAGCCGAAGGTCATTGACGAATTCCTTTCGATGGATGCATGAGTCAGCGCCCCCTCTCGATATGATCCTTTGGCCGTGTTGTGCTCCGCGGTGTCCGTCGCGCGGGCCAGTAGCTCATAGCCCGAGGTCCATCGGCTCGGATGGCCATCGGACCGACCAACCTTGTAGAATGGCTGCCACATCGTAGAGCAGTCTTCGATGGGGCTTGGGGGTTCAGACTTGTCTCGGTTTCCTCGATCAGTCCCGTTCACCGTGGACCCCGATGGGTCGCCTCGCACCTCCCGCGAAGGCACAGACCGCGAGCATGGCGACGGCAAAGACAGGGGCGCCGCCGGCCGCCTCGTTCTTTCGGATGGGGCGACGGTGGTCGTGGTGGGCGGAGGTCCGGCCGGCTCTTTCTTCGCCATTCGGGCGCTCAGACGGGCACGGGAACTCGGGCAGACGCTGGACCTGACCATCCTGGAGAGGAAGACGGAGGTTTGCTTCTACCGGCCGGTGGCGTTTTGCTCATGGGAGGGCTGTAATTATTGCGCGGGCGGCATCTCCCCTCAATTGGCCGATGTGCTGAAGGAGAACGGGATCAGTCTGCCCGAGGAAGTCATCGAGACAAGAGCGACCGATATCACCGTCCATGGAGACTGGAAGAGCATCCGGTTGTCCGTCCCCGAAGGCCGGGAGATGCTCACGGTCTTTCGGGGATCCAGGCCGAAGCAAAGGCCCGGACGATACACCAACTTTGACTCGTTCCTGCTCCATCGGGCTGCCGAAGAGGGTGCGCAGGTCGTCACCGCCGAGGTTCGCGACATACGGCGGTCGATCAACGGCAGACCAGTGGTCGGCTACCGCCTGGCCACGCAAGAGGGCGAGAAGGAGATCGAGGCCGACTTCGTCGCCGTCGCGACCGGCGTCAACCGCAACCCGGGGATGGATTTGAGATCCGATCCTCTTTTCAGTGCACTCACGAAAGTGATGCCTCGGCTTCGCCCGCCCAAGGTCCGCAAGGCCGTCATCTCGGAGATGCAGGCGGAGGAAGATCTCCTTCTCAGTATGGAGGGGGAAGTGCACTTCGCGCAGTACGGCTCGCGGGATCTTCCCATCGAGATGTCGTCCTTCATACCGAAGGGCAAGTGGATAACCGTCGTGCTGCTGGGCAAGAGCGTCGACCGAGCTGATCGCTCGCAGTACCTGCAGATCGTCGATCGCTTCATAGCGCTGCCCCACATCCGGCGGGTGCTTCCCCGGGGCGTCCATCTGCAGACAGTCTGCGCCTGTCATCCCAACATGTCGGTGGGCGCGGCGAGGAACCACTTCAATGATCGCATCGCCCTCGTCGGAGATATGGCGGTCTCGCGCCTTTACAAAGATGGCCTTTTTTCAGCTTACGTGACCGGCTCTGCCCTGGCGGACTGCATCCTCACTGAGGGGGTCGACCGGGCCAGCTTGAAGAAGCGGTATGCGCCGGTCGTCAAACGCTTCGATCTGGACAATCGCTTTGGACGGGTAGTCTTCCTGCTGAGCCGTATCGTCTTTTCAAACCCCAACCTGAGCCGGGTCGTTTATCAGGCGCTTATCACCGAGCGAAAGAACAAGCGCCAGCAGAAACGTCAACTGGCCGGCGTGCTATGGAAGATCGCCAGCGGGGATGACAGCTACCGTCGTGTTTTCAGGATAATGATCCGTCCCGCCTCGATATGGTCGATTATAGTCGGCGGCCTGCTCACCACCGTCCGGAACTACCTGACCGAACGGCTGTTCGGCCTGTCCTGGAGGGGTTTCGGGCGATACCCCACGGGCGTAGGCATCGAGACGGTGAGCGGGAAGCGCGAGGAGATCTTTTCGGTGATGGGACTCCCCGCGCCCGCGCGGCCGCCGCAGGTGGAGAACATGTACTCCATCCGCATAAGGGCAGGGACCGACGCCATACTCCGGCAGTTGGCCAAATTCGGCTGGTACGACAATAAGTATTTCACGCCGCGGTTCATCAAGGTCCGTCGGACAGCTGGTGCTCCGAATGCTGTGGGAAACGCCATCCGATACCATGTCACCCCGTCCTGGCTGTCGTTCGATCTGGTCCTGGAAAAGTTCCTCCACGGACGCTACCTTCTATACCGGGTGACGAAGGGCTTTGCCCGAGGCGGCATCCTGACTTTCGACATCGGCACGGTTAGACCCGGTGTCAGCCTGCTCACGATATATGTGGCCTTCGACTTTCCCAGGGGAACCAGCTTGTGGGGGCGTCTGGGTTGGTATGCCGCCCGCCTGGTTTTTCCGGCGTTCATCCACGACGTGCTCTGGAATCACTCCCTGTGTAAGATGAAGCAGCTCGCAGAACTGGACGAAGGGGTGCAGGAAGATCTACCGGCTTAGGGAGGCAAGGCATGGTTGCGACGTCGGTGACGACGGTCGAATACGCCTATGTTCCCGAGAGCGACCCTGATAGGAGGTACTCGCGTGGTACAAAATCAGAAAAGCCCCGCTAGGATTTGTTTTGGGGAGAATCCCACCGATGTCGGATGCAACCAGATCACCGTTAAGAGCGATTTGACGGCCGATCTGGAAATGAAAGTATTTTTTCACGGTTATTACGGATTCAACAGCAATTCAACATTAATCTATGGAAAAGAAGACGCTATTCTCATAAGCGCCACCTTTCTCTTGAGTGACGCTCACAGGCTTGCCGCCGGCATTTTGGATACCGGAAAGAATCTTACGCACATCATTATTCCAGAGTTTCATCCCGACCATCATTTTGGAGCGGAAGTTCTTCAGACCGCGTTCCCTGCCGCAAAGGTAGTGGCCACCAAGAGCGTGGCGAAAGATATTGTCTACAGCGCAGACGATAAGATTGAGCTATGGGGTAGCCTTTTCGGAAAGGACGTTCCCAGCCGTTTGTATTTCCCCATGCCGTTAGCCGACGATTATCTGGAAATCGAGGGCCATAAACTGGAGATTACCGATGGCTGGCAGGCGGACATGGCCAACGAAACACTGGTATGGATTCCATCAATGCGGGCTGCCATACCTACGGACATGGTTGTTTATAAGGTCTTTGCCTGGACAATTGAAAGCGACGTGGAACGACGCAAGTTATGGAAAGCCGACCTGGAAAGACTGAAGGATATGGAGCCGGCAATCGTCATACCCGGTCATGCCCTCTGCGATACATTCAGTACCGACCCCACCGCCACGATCGACTATACCCTTGAGTATCTAAATGATTTCGATGAGATCCTGGCGACGGTGAAGACGGGGGATGAATTGGTCGAACGCATAGAGAAGAAGTATCCGTATACGGGAATGCGTTTTGGTCTGCACTGGCAGGCAAGATTTCTGTTTCCGGACAGTTGTTCGGACCATATCACTCCTGTTCCGGGAATATTCCACGATCCTGAGCAAGGGTGATTCGCTTATCGCACGGCCGCCCGGGCAGCTCAGGGTGTCTTCTTCGCCACCACGAAATACTCTGAGTTGCTGTGGACCAGCTCCTCGATCTCGATGGTGACCAAACCTGCGGCATCCATGGACTTCCGCAACTCCCCGACCGTGCAGCGCCACACGTAAGGGATCAGTCCCAGCCTACCGGCCAAGCTCACGAGAAGCATCACGCTTCTAACCGGCAATGTCCCCTTCTCCCCCAAGCAGGGCGTCACTGATATGAGCAAACCTTCCGGTTTCAGCAGTTCATCTATTCTCCGCAACGCTTGTGGTGCGTCTTCAAGCAAGTGGAATATGTTGAAGGCCAGGACTACTTCGAATGACTCGCGATCGAGGCTCTCGTCGAATATCGTGGCTTTGGTGAAGGACACATTGGCGACCTTGCGCGCCTCTGCCGCTTCTCGTGCGGCAGCGATCATCTTGGACGAGATATCGATACCGTGGATCGCGTTGACGGCAGCGGCAAGCTTCAGGTCTACGCTGCCCTTCGCGCACCCGTAGTCCAGGACGGTGTCCGTGGCCTTGAGATACGGCCTGGTCTTGGCCAGGACCTTGGTGTCGGTTTGCTCGGACTCCTCGGTCGGTTTGCCCCAGGTGCGGGCGAGTCTGTCCCAGAACTTCTCTGCCTTGCTCCTTCTTGGCTCCGATGCGGCCGCTGAAGTCATGGTCCCTCCGTGTAAGCGTCGTGCTGACCTACGGTGATGACGACCTTCCCGCGGAGGTGCCCCTGGGCTGCGTAGCCCATAGCCGCGGGGGTCTCGCTCAGGCGGGTACGTCCGGTCGACGACCGGGGTGATCTTCCCAGATTCAAGCAGTCCCTTGAGAAAGAGCAGGTCCTCGGTGGTCGGCGCCCCCGAGAACATCTTCCCGACCTGACGGCCGCGCGCCGATAACAGGGACGCCCTGACGAGGTAGCCCATGCCGGAATGGCCGGTGTTGGGTATGACGATCCCTTGGGGCGCGAGAACACGCCGGTAGGCTGAGAACGAGTGGGTGCCTATGTTGTCGAGGATGAGATCGTAGGGCAGCCCACTTCGCGTGAAGTCTTCTTTAGTGTAGTCGAAGACATGGTCTGCGCCGATAGAGCGGACCATTTCCACGTTCCTTGCACTACAGACGCCGGTCACTTCCGCCCCGAGAGTCTTCGCTATCTGCACGGCGAACGTGCCCACGCCTCCCGACGCGTTGTTGATTAAGACCTTCTGCCCGGGCCGCAGCTTCCCCGCGTCGCGGAGACCGTGAAGCGCCGTGACGGCGGCCACGGGAACGGCCGCCGCCTGCTCGAACGTGAGATTGGCCGGCTTGGGAGCCAGCCGGTCTGCTCGAACGCGTGCATACTCGGCAAAGGAGCCGTCACAGCCGGTCTCGCAGGACCCAAACACTTCATCGCCTGGTCGGAATCGAGTCTCGTTTCTGCCGACCTCCTCGACCCGGCCAGCAAGGTCCCATCCCGGAACCTTGTACCTCGGCTTGCGCAGCCCTAGCATCACGCGCATTGGGAACGGCTTGCCTCTCATCATGAAGTAGTCACCTGCGTTGATGGCGGCTGCCCGAACGCATACCAGCACGTGGTCGTCCCCGATCGCCGGCTTGTCGATCTCCCTGAGTTCCAGCACATCGGGCGAGCCGTACGCGGACTGGACGATAGCCTTCATGGGTCTGTCCTCTCCTGCATATTGGAGACGACTACTCGAGGGACGGCTAGTACCGGCCCTGTTGCAGAGCCCTCAACATTCGCGGCCCGGTCGGCAGTCACCGCCGAAGTGTTGAACCCCTTGACTATCAACCACACCGCCAGCAGCATTTCTTGGACGCCGATGGGAATGTTCAACACAATATTCACATTTGAGAAACCGAACTCCTGGGTGAAGCCGGAATAGACGGTCGCCACCAACGACAATGAGGCGGCCGCCAGCCCCCAGCCAGACAGCCATCGAGGAATGAGTCTCGCTTTGAACAGCAGGTAGTAGTACATCAGAGCGCCGACAAGGAACGGAAGCGTCATAACGAATCCACGCGTCCAATCCCGGGCCGCCAGCAAGCTGGTGGCCACGGCCTGGAAAGACGACGCATCCGCGGATCCCCCGGCCATGGTCTCCTGGCTCACACCAAGCAGTGTTAGCAGGCTGAGCGTGCCGATAAGAACGAACGCACCCTCGACGAGCCTGCCGGCGACGGATCCGAGAGCCAGGGCTCGGTTGTGCTTCCTCAAGACCGGATAGAGCGCTATGGCGATGCCCGCGGCGGTGATCGCCCACGCGAACTCGATGAGAGCTCCCAGCACCACCCGACCGTCATGCGCAGCCAAGCTGGTGAGATAGTCCGGGGCATCGAGAAGCCGCGCCGTGGGAACCACGCTCAGTATGCTCGCCACCGTGCAGGCGATGAAGAGCAGGCCCACCGCGATCGCGTTTCTCCTATAAGAGGGCATTCCGCATCTCCTTCCGCTGGTATGACGATCATTCTCAAGGCCAACATACAACCGGGAAGGATCAGTTCCATTGGCCAGGGGAACGGTCTTGCCCCTGGCCATAGGGAGGGAATATAGCGTGGCCACCTGGAGAGCATTGGGTCCGTGAGCATCTGGTCGTCGTATTCGTTGGGAGTGCTCGAAAACGACATCCCTTACCACAGGAACGCGACTGAGCGCTTGCCTGCGATGTAATCGTCGAAGACGGTGACGCCCGGACCGTCCGCCATCCCCATGCACACGTGCAGCGGCAGCAGATGCTCCTCGCGCGGGTGACAGTAGCGAGCCGAAGGCGCTTCCTCCCAGAGGGTCAAACGGTGCGCACGCTCCGTGTGCGGAAGGAGAGCGGTGCAAGTCTCGGTTTGGAACGCCCCGGGTTCCGCGGCGGCTCGTTCAATTGGATGCCACGATTAGTGTGGCGACTTCCTGATTGTATCGCTCGAGCATCTCGAGGGGCGTCAACCGTCTGATCCGACCCTCCTCGGCGATCTTGAGCGAGCGATGCCTCCGACGAGCGTTGTACCAGCCGATGTAGCTGACGAGGGCGAGCTCGAGGTCCAATCGTGTTCTCCAGATGTAGCGTTTGGTGAGTTCGCGCTTGAGCGTCGACATGATGCTCTCGGCCATGGCGTTATCGAGCGCGGTGCCTGTTCTTCCCCGACTGGGGGCGATGCCGGCACGTTTCAGGCGTTCGGTGTACTCATAAGAGGTGTATTGGCTCCCGTTGTCGGAGTGCGCGATCGTTTCTTGCTCGTGCTCCTTCCTAGCCGCGATGGCCATCTCCAGAGCATCGCCGACGAGACTCTGCCGCATGTGGCTTGCCACCTGCCAGCCCACGATGCGTCGGGTGTGGATATCGAGCACAACCGAGAGGTAGCTCCAGCCCTCCCAGGTGCGGATATAGGTGAAATCCGAAAGCCACACGGCGTCAGGACGATCGGCGGTGAAGTTGCGGCGCACAAGATCATCAGCAGCCACCGGGGAGAGGCCGGGCAGGGTGGTGCGCTGCACCAGCCCGTTGCGAACACCTTCGACGCCGTGGGCGCGCATCAGCCGTTCGACGGTGCAGCGGGCCACTGCGATACCTTCGCCTCGGAGTTCGTCCCAGACCTTGAGCTGACCGTAGACGCCGCCAGAGGAAGCGTGGACGCGCCTGATGGCTCGCAGCAGATACTCGTCACGCCGGGCCCGCATCGAGGGTGGACGGGTTCTCCTGGCTCGGTAGGCACTGGCGGACACCTCGATTTCCCGGCATACCGGCTCGACCCCGAAGCGGTCACGATGCGCATCGACAAATGCGCTCACTTCGGACGGGGCTGGTCGAGTTCGCGGGCGAAAAACACGCTCGCCGCTTTCAGGATCTCGTTGGAACGGCGCAGGTCGCGGTTCTCACGGCGAAGCGCGGACAGTTCTTCACGTTCGGCGCTGGTGAGCCGATCGCTACGGGTCCCGTCGTCGGCCTCGTCCTGGCGCACCCAGACACGCAGGCTTTCGGGGTGGACCCCAAGATCACGGGCAACGGCGCTGATCGATCGTTCTGATTCCCGGGCCAGACGAACGGCCCGTTCTCGGAACTCGGGTGAATACTTCGAAGCTCTCATGGGGCAGGGACTCCTTCCTCTAGGATTCTAGAGAATCCCAGAAATGGAGCCTCCGTCAAACCCGGGGCGTTCCAGTCACAAGAAG
>Ga0214473_10010206_pt1 | contig 11059 bp, 10 predicted proteins | sample RVTome_7_FD_203509 | JGI IMG/M metagenome (GOLD analysis project Ga0214473, IMG submission 203509) | Soil microbial communities from uranium-contaminated site in the Upper Colorado River Basin, Wyoming, United States - RVT98D197 | ecosystem: Environmental > Terrestrial > Soil > Contaminated >...
ATCACGAAACTTCTGACGACAATCTATAATAATCCTCAGCTCTTCGGCGTCCTGTGGAACTCACTTCCAATCGCGGGCGTCGACGGAACGTTGAAATCGCGCATGAGCAGGAGCCGGGCTGCCGGCAACGTGCGCGCGAAGACTGGATTACATTCGGACGTCTCGTCCCTTTCCGGCTATGTCGCCAACGAAAACAACGACACGCTCGCCTTCTCAATCCTCATGAATCATTTTCCCGGAAGCGCGGACGTGTATAAGCAGGCACAGGACAGCATCATGGTCATTCTCACAAATTGCCCGACAGTCTCGCCCAAGCGAGTCGGCCAAACGGGCGGATAACCCCATGCGACAACTCCTGACACTGGTTCTGCTCGTTTTTCTCACCGCATGCGCGAACAAGCAACCGGGACCGGAGAAGAAAACCGAACCCTCAACGTCGGTTCCTGTGTTCGACGGAAAGCGCGCGTTCGCGTACCTCGTCACGCAGACGGATTTCGGTCCGCGGGTTGCGAACACTCCTGCGCATGAAAAATGTCTGACGTACCTGTACTCGGAGTTGAAGCAATTCGCTGATACCGTCTGGCTCCAGCCATTCACCCACAAGGGATACGAGGGGACATTTCTGCGTTTCACCAACGTGATCGCCTCGTTCAATCCCGCCAACGGCAGGACGTCCCGAAGAATTATTCTGTGCGCCCATTGGGATTCCCGGCCGTGGGCCGATCAGGATACCCTCGCGAAAAACCGCGCGAAACCGGTTCCCGGCGCGAACGACGGCGCCAGCGGCGTCGCAATCCTGCTTGAGATCGCACGGCAGATGAAAACGACTCCGCCGCCGATCGGGGTCGATGTTGTGTTCTTCGACGGCGAGGATTACGGAAGGTCGCGCGACCTGGATAACTTTCTCCTCGGGTCAAGATATTTCGCCAAGAACAAGCCGGCCGGTTTTAATCCCGACTTCGGCATCCTTCTCGATATGGTCGGCGACGCTCAACTGGAGATCCCCAAAGAAGCTAACTCCCTCCAGTTCGCGCCCGATGTCGTCGATCTCATCTGGTCAACCGCCCGCGGACTCGGGATCACGACGTTCATCGACGCGCCCGGAGAAACCGTGTACGACGACCACCTCCCGCTCAATGAGGCCGGCATCAGGACGATCGACCTCATCGACTTTAACTATCCCGACGAATCGAATCGGTACTGGCACACCGTCGAAGACACACCCGACAAATGCTCGCCGGAAAGCCTCGAAGATGTGGGAAGCGTTCTTTTGCATGTGCTCTATCACTTGCGCTGACGTGTATATCGGTCGGTCGTGCGGACCTTGGATCTTATTCTTTCGGCAATTAACTACAAATAGTACCGCTCCTAACGAAGCGGTCAGTATTTCAGACGAAAAATGTTCTCCTATCAAACCCGTAAGCCCCGTAGGGCGAACTATTTGTAGAATACTGGCATCCACACAACCGTCCAGCCCCGTAGGGGCGGCCGATTTATAGACGCGATCACAAAAAAGAACACCAAGCTCCACACGGAGCGACCCAACCATCAGAGGAGGCAGAACATGGCAAACACCTATACCCAAATCTACATACATATTGTATTCGCGGTCCAGGGGAGACGGAACCTGATTCCGAGGATCTACAAGGATGATCTCTGCAAATACGCAACCGGCATCATTAGAAATCGGGGTCAGAAGGTCATCGCGATCAACAACGAACCGGATCACATGCACACTTTCATTGGAATGCAACCAACGGTTGTCCTGTCCGACCTCGTACGGGACCTGAAAGCGGGCACGTCCGGGTTCATCATACACAACCAAGAAAAGCATCATCGGAAGAAAACATTCAAAGACGAATATCTGAAAATGCTACAGGACTTCGCGATACAATACGACGAGCGGTATCTTTTCAGGTGGATTGAAGACGAGAAACAATAGCAGGCCCAGTGAAATCGTACCTTGAAGTCAGCATCACCGCCAGCGAATCCCAACGAGAACTCCTCATCCCCACGATGGTCGAGCTGGGGTGCCGGGGGTTTCAGGAGACTGACGGTGAGCTGCTGTGTTATTTTGCGGAGGAAGATTCATCCGCCATTAAGAAGGCGCGCAGGCAGCAGATTAATGGATTAAGGGATGGGGTTGGCAAAGTGATCCGGACGATTTCGTCGAATGCGGACGTCCGATTTCGGACGATTCGAGAAGAGAACTGGAATGCGCAATGGGAACGCACCGTTCAGCCGATTGAGATTGGAAAGCGGATTGTCATCAAGCCTTCCTGGGCTGAGTATGAGAACAAGAACAATCGAATCGTCATTCAAATCGATCCGAAGATGTCGTTTGGAACTGGATACCATGAGACGACGAGGCTCGTGTTGCGGCTCATGGAACGCTGTGTGGATGCTGGATACTTGATGCTCGATGCTGGTAAGAGAACGGGCTTCTCGATGCTGGATGTTGGGACCGGCACTGGGATCCTCGCCATCGCCGCGGTCAGGTTCGGCGCAGCCAACGCGGCCGCCATCGACAACGACCCGTGGTCGATCGACAACGCCACAGAGAACGTCCGGGCAAACGGGGTTGAGGATAGCGTAACAATCGCTAATCAACCAATGTCCGCTGGAGTCGGATCCGCCTCTGGCGGAAACCAATTTACCGATCGTCGATTTGACCTCATCACAGCCAACATCACTCTCAACACGATCGTCGAACTACTCCCCGAGATGATTGGCGTACTGCATTCCAGCGGAACCCTGCTCCTCTCCGGGTTTCTGAAAACCGACCTGGAATCGCTCACACGGGCCTTGTCCGAAAACAAGCTGAAGATTGTCGAAACGCTTTCCGAAAACGAATGGATCGCCGTGGCGGCACGTTTATGAGAATTGCGGCGATAGACATCGGCACAAACACCGTCCTCCTCCTCGTCGCCGAGGTCGATGACCGGGAAATCATTACGCCGATCGCATACGAGCAGCGGATTCCGAGACTCGGAAAAGACGTCGATGCTCGGAGGGTGATCGGCAAGCCGGCGTTCGAACGCGTGGCAGGCGTCCTGCGTGAATACAAAGCGATATGCGAACCACTGAAACCCGACAGGATCGCCGCCGTTGGAACCAGCGCCGTGCGGGACGCGGCGAACAGAGAAGAATTCGTTTCGTTCATCAAAGCGCAAACCGGAATCGGGATAGAAATTCTGAACGGCGAAGAAGAAGCGAGACTTGCGTACTTTGGTGCACTGAGCGGAATACGAACTCAAAGCGCGAATTTTGGTGTAATCGACATCGGTGGTGGGAGCACGGAAATCGTAACGGGCACAAGAGAAGACATCCGGAACAAAATTACTGTGAACATCGGCTCCGTTCAGCTCACGGAACGATTTCTCAGACACGACCCCCCGACCGCTCCGGAACTGGAAAAAGCTACAAAACTTGTTGCGAAAGCCCTCGGCTCGCTTCCTCAGTTCGATTTTAGGAACACCGTGGTGGTTGGAGTTGCAGGAACCGCCACAACGCTCGCCGCGCTGGACCAGGGGCTTAAAGAATTCGACCGTGAGAAGATCACCGGCTACCGACTCACGAAACCGGCAACCACCAACTTATTCACCAAACTCCAGAAAATGAAGACCGATGAGATCCGCTCCCTCTCGGCAGTGACACACGGACGTGCAGATATTCTGACCGCCGGGACGTTAATTCTGTATTCATTCATGGAACGAACCGGCGTCGTGGAGATAACTGTGAGCGAGCGGGGCGTGCGGTACGGCCTCGTGCTGAGGGAGTGGCGACGGGGTATAACGAACAACGGATAAGGGCTATCCGAAAAGCCCCAGACTCTGTCATTGCGAGGAGCGAGACGTTTTGGGTCGAGCGACGAAGTTCCGCTGTCCGTTCCACTTCCCAGGAATCCCGCTAATGAGGCGGAATCCATGAAGCGGGAAATCCCGCCCAAGAGCGGAATCCCCGCCTGCCTTAATTGAAACAAAGAAGTGGGCAAGCAGAAGCGGGACAATCTGCTTGCCATGGGCAGAGGAAGCGGATCGCCTCGCCGTTTTTCCACAGCTCGAGCGGGGGGAAGATGGCATCGTGTTGAGAAAGTGGCGATGGCGCACAACGGATTCCGGGTAGGTCAAGACTCCGTCTTGACCGAGTACGCCTCTGCTCCGCCCGAGCCAGTCGGCAGGCTTCTTTGTTATTCCCACACAACTCCCGTGGGGATCTTCAACTGGCTCGTGGGCAAATCGGGAGTAGACCTCGTCTTTCGACGGGGTCCTGAATTTCGCAGCCACTCGCAAACAACGCTCGTGGGCGAAATTCGGACTTGACAAGGCCCATGGGCTTTAGTATCTTGCGCACCCGACTAGGCCGGTGTAAACCTCGACTTCGTCGGGCGGGCTTGGCCGGGAACGGGCCGACATGAAAGGGGCAGTATGGGAGCATCCCAATCTCATCGAACGCTTACTCTCTGAAATCCTGATGAGAGAGCTCATTTCCGTCCTAGACGCTGAATTGTGATGCGATTTTCTCCAGTCCCCCACCTCATCGCTCTTCTCTTATGTCCTGTGTTAACACAAGCGCAAGAGATCCAGGTCCCGCTCGATCGCGAAGGAAAGATCCAGACCATCGACGTGGATCTCGAACGGAAGCTGGGACTCTTCACAACATACAAGAACTTCCGTGAAGCGCGCCTCTTTCAGGCCTCCGACACTTCGTACATACTCGAGATCACGTATGAGGATGCGAATCGCACGATGAAGACCCGTCTTCCTCTCACGACGGCAGCGGTCGAGAGTTTGCGGTCCGATGTGAGTCTCCGAATCACCGAGCAGGCTCCGGAGGTGACGCTCAACCATGAAGGCCGCGCCTGGATGATAATAGAATCTACAGCGCTGTCCCTCGGATTCTACGGCTGGGCTGTGCCTGTCATTCTGGACATCGACGACGGGAAAACCTTCGTTGCGCTTTACATGCTTACGAGTGGAGCCGGATTCTTTATACCCCTCGCACTCACGAATTCTATTGACGTCACGGACGCAAACGCTATCCTGTACGCTTACGGCGGAACCAGGGGCATTCTCCACGGAGTTATGCTCAACGAGCTCCTCTACGGGAAAGAGACGACGGCGCGAGGAGGCATCTCAATGGCAACACTCGCGAGCATTGGCGAATCGATCGGCGGATTTGTAGTCGCCAAGGGAATGTCCGGGGGGAAAGCTTCCACCATTTCCGTGTGCGGCGACTTCGGCCTCGGGCTTTCACTCGGGGCCAGTGGCTTGCTCGATTTCTACAACAGCGGACAGGAACGCTCTCTGGCTGCGACCATCCTCCTGGGTTCTGCCGCCGGGTTGGGTGCGGGCAATCTGCTGGCAAACGATCAGCCGTATACACGTGGCGACGCGTTCATTCTTGAGGCAACAGGATTGTTGGGAGCTTTCATCCCAATCGCGGCACTCGACCTGACCGGTGTGAAGGATGGTAAGACATACACAGCCGTTTCAATGGCCGGGGGCGTTGCGGGTTTGGCCCTGGCCCATGCATCATTACTTCGTGGAAGAGATTTCACTACAGGCCAGGGACTCATCGTACAACTCGGCACGCTCGGCGGCGCTTTGACGGGCATTGGCATGGCGTATTTGCTATCTTCGAACGGCGCAGACGAGACTCTCTTCCTGACCTCCAGTACCGTTGGAGCCTTCGGAGGATTCGCGCTCACGTACAACCTCTTTTCCAAAGAAGCACAGACAGCGGAAAAAGGCTCATCCTGGGATCTTCATCTTCTTCCAGTCGGGCTTCTGTCGCCGCTTCTTGACGATAGCCGATTTTCCATGGTGTCTCGCGTCCCGCTCGTGTCTCTGGAATGTCGATTCTGAGAGAAACGGCTTTCGACAACATTCTGACGATATCTATGAAGAAACAAACGTTTGTATTGTTCCTTGTTCTATCGGTCATGCTTATGCTCAGCGGCTGTTTTCCGGGTGGCGGTTCATACTCCACCGATGATCGGGCGGGATTCTTCTCGGGTGTCTGGCACGGATGGATCGCTCCGGTATCGCTCATCGTCGGAATTTTCAAGGATGGTGCCAGAATCTACGAGCCGAACAACACCGGGTGGTGGTACGACTTCGGATTCTACATCGCCGTCATCGCGGGGTTTGGAGGTGTCGCGCTGTCCAGGAAGAGAAAGAAAAGCAGCGATGGCTGAAACAGGACCGGGGATAGAAGGTTTCCGGAGTGAGAACCAGGCGCCGAACAATAAAGGATTGTAATCAGTCTTGGTGTGTTGAACAGACTAATTTTACCAAATCCCACCTACTTTTGGCGGGATCACGCTCCTCAGTAAGAATTCCGATTTCTCGCTGAGCAATGGCAGAGATAGAAACCGGAATTCTGTAAGAAAACGAACAAATGAGAACCATCCCTTCATTCATCGTAATCATATTCATTGGTTTGACAACTTCAGACAAACCGACAACCGGCGTTTATGAGTATGTATATCCCTACAACTCGAACGACCTTAGCGAAAACCACTATCTGCGATTGGAACAACACAACGACACCGTCACCGGAATATATTATGGCACAAGCGACGACTTTGACGACGCAAGGGAAGGATATCTGCCGGGATTTTTCATGGCAAGAATGCGCGACCTCATCATGACAGACTCCACAATCAGGTTTACCGTGAGGGTGGACTCATCCGACATGTTCACAAAACCCATTACGCCGTTCGACAACCCGAAGGACAACACACCGTGGACATCGGGGATCAGATACCGCGAGCGAGCGTACACCGGCGGGGTTGCGGGCGACAGCATCGTTATCCAAACAAAAGGCTTTAAGCCGAGACTCTTTTTAAAACGGTGAGAATTCAAGGAACACCATGCCTACCTACGTCGCGTTTCTCAGAGGTATAAACGTGGGCGGACACAAGCCCGTGCCGATGCACAAACTGAAGGAAGCCTTCGAGGGACTGGGGTTCACGAACGTCCGGACACTCTTGGTTAGCGGCAACGTCGTGTTCGAAGCAGCTGTTACGAGCAGCGCCACACTTAAGAAAAGAATCGAAGAGAAACTAAAGAAATCGTTTGGGTTCGAAATCGGAACACTTATCCGGACCCTCGGTGAGTTGAGGAAACTTAGCAGGTCGCAACCTTTCAAGGGTGGTACGGTCACTCCCCAAACAAGATTGTACGTGACATTCCTTTCCGAAAAACCGAAAGGAACGCTCAAGATTCCGTATGAATCGGCCGATGGACATTTCAGGATTCTTTTCGCTTTACCGAAGGAGGTTTGCAGCGTGCTCACGCTTTCCCCGACGAGCCGGACAGCAGATCTGATGGCTGTCATCGAAAAAGAATTCGGCAAGAACGTTACAACGCGGAATTGGAACACTGTCGAACGCGTGTTGAAGATGGATGAAAATGCATGAGGAGGCCCGGAAACGCGGCGTGAAACCTGCGCCCACGACTCATCCATCCCAATCCCTTAATCCTTTAGTCTGCTGTTAATTGACCTTTACTCAATTTCTTTGTAAGTTCCGCCAGCGATGAACCGACACCTCTTCCATATCGTCGCCCTCATCCTTGCGGCAAACTACTTCGCCTTCCAGGTGGAGTTGTTCGAAGAGGAATACGAGCAGAATCACAGACCCGTATCGCAGACTTCTGCCGTCGGTTCACCCACGGTTAATTGGGAAACGTTCAGCAAGTCCGAAGCGGCAAAGGCTTTTGTCGTTACCGTCGAGACCCACTTTCAACTCCTCCTCCCCGCGCCTGTTGAACCCGTCACGAGAATCGCTCTCGTTGTAACGCGCGATCTTGTACGAGACAAGTCCCCGCCGCATTCCTCCTTACAATAGACCGATCGACGTACACCGTTGCATCCAGGTGAGCCGTTTGGAGCTCGTCGTGTACGTACATTCTATTCCGGGAGCGTGTTGGAAACCATCACTGGGAATTTCTCCGCACGTCCCCGGGAACACTCAGGAGAAATGCAATGAAACGTTCATTACCATACATCCTCGTACTCTGGTCGTTCCTCCCCGCTCCCCTCTTTGGGGACGATGAGAAGCCCGACGGGAAGGATACTGTCAAAGTGTATCACGTCGATGAAATGGTGGTGACAGCAACACGCACCACGAAGAGAATCATCGACGTTCCGTATTCCATAGAATTGATCCAGCCCAACCAGTTTCGGTTTGAACGGAAGACGTCTGTGGACGATATTCTTGGAACCGTCCCCGGTGTGTTCTTCCAGAACCGCTACGGGAACCACGATGTCCGCATTTCCATTCGCGGTTTCGGGAGCCGCTCCAATTCGGGAATTCGCGGCGTCAGGATTCTTCTGGACGGGATACCGGAATCAGAACCCGACGGACAAACACGGATTGAGGCCATCGATTTCCAGTCGGTCGGATCGATCGAAATTGTCAAGGGAAATTCATCCTCGCTCTACACGAACGCTCCGGGCGGAGTCATCAATTTCATCAACGATATCAACTTCACTCAACCGTCTGTCACGCAATTCAACGAGTTCGGTTCGTTCGGATTGCACAGCAACGGGTTGAAACTGGGCCTGCAAACGAAGACCTACAAGATCCTCACAACGTACAACTACCACACCGCACGCGGTTACAGGACTCACAGTGAAGACTACTGGCACATCCTGAACTCCGTTCTGCGGGTGATGCCCGACGACCGCTCGCAGTTTAACGTGTACGGCTATTTCGTCGACGGGATCATCCGCCTCCCGGGGTCGTTGACCAAACAGCAGTTTAACGCCGATGCGTACCAGGCGAACCCGCGCGACGCGGGACGCGATGCGCTCCGCACCACCAAGAAAGGGAGAGTCGGCCTGCAGTACTACACGTTCCTGGACGAGGATAGGAACGATGAACTCGAACTAACCACATACGGAACCATCAAATACTTCGAGCGGACCGCCCGCACCTACCGCATCTTCAACCGGTACGGAATGGGGGGAAGCGCAAGGTTCATTCATCACAGCGAACTGTTCGGAAGAGCGAACGAGTTTTCCGTCGGCGGAGACGTCTACTACCAAACCGGCCCGATCGAGGAGTACAACAACATTTCGGGTAAGAAAGGGGATCTTCTGCAGGGCCTGACCGATGAAACCGTCGGGAACGTCGGCTTCTATTTCCAGAATTCGCTGAATATTGTCGATAAGACGATGGACCTCCTTCTGACGGGAAGGTACGACAAGATCGTGTTCGACGCGAAGAACCAGATCCTCGAAGTACAGAACGAGACCCGGCGGTTTGAGGCCTTCACGCCGAAGCTGGCGATGATTTACAAGTTCACGCCGACAGTGGCCGCGTACAGCTCGTACGGGTTCAGCTTCGACTCACCCGCCGCCAACGAGATGGACAACTATCCGCTGAGCTTGACGTTTCCGCGGCTGCTCAACCCAGATCTCCTCCCGCAGCGATCGAAAAACTTCGAGGTAGGACTGAAAGGCAACCTCGTCTTTCCTGAGGAAGAGTTCTTTCGAAACACGTATTTCGACATGACGTTCTTCCATTACACCATTGACGACGAAATCGTGCCGTTCGAAGTGTTTGGTGACGTTTTCTTTCGCAACGCCGCCAGGACGACTCGCCGGGGACTTGAATTCGGCGTGAACACTGAGGTTTTCACTGGCCTCCGCTTGAAAACCGCGTACACATTCTCCGATTTCACGTACCAGTCGTATGTTGCAAGAGCAGTCGACGGATCGGGAAACGTGGCCGATACAAGTTTCGCCGGGAACATCGTTCCGAGCGTTCCCAAACACAATTTCACGCTCACCCTCTCCTACGAGCACAGTCTGATGGATAATGTGACGGGATTCGTGAAGGGAACGTACCATAACGTGAGCGGCATGTACACCGACGACGGTAACACGGAGAGAAGCGATGGGTACCAGCTCTTGAACTCCACGGTAGGATTCGATATATTACTCGGACGCCTGAACATCCTTCTCTCGGGCGGAGTGAACAACATCATGAACCTGAAGTACGTGGCATTCATCAACATTAACTCCGACCAGAAGGAATTCTATGAGGCGGGGGAACCTCGGAACTACTATGCATCGATAAACTTTGGCTACACATTATAAATTCATGATAGCCGTCCGGATCGTCGCGGCAGCTCTCTTCCTCGTCCTTCTGCCCCCTGCCGTGCCCGAGGGCACGCTGGAGGCAGGAGGCCGGGGGAAGGACGGAGCAAGGGCAATCGGACCGAATTACAGAATCTATCCAAGCAACGTCACGCAAACGGAGACGTTCATCACCGTGCATCCGACAAACCCGGCCATCCTCTTCGCGAGCGCGAATACGATTAACCTCAGTACAGGGTTTATCAGCGAAGGAATCTATGTTACGACGAACGCAGGGGCGAGTTGGTTCGGAAGCGATACGTGCAGGGGGTCGCCGATCACCTTCCACCGGGGCGACCCTGGAATCGCCATCGACAAAGACGGACGGTTTCTCCTGGTACGATTGGGATTCTCGCCCGGACTCTATTCCCATTACTCTACCGATAACGGGCTGACCTGGTCCGGACAGTATACGATTGCTACCAACGACCAGGACAGGGCGACTCTGGCCTCGGACACAGATCCCGCAAGCAGTCATTACGGAAGATCGTACACAATCTGGGTTCGATGGGCACAGCCGTTTCCCGTTTTCTTCGCGTATACAGACGACGGAGGGCAAAACTGGACCGCGCCTGCCCAAATCAACAATCCGACTGTTCGTGGACAAGGGGGAGAAATCGCCATGGGCCCCGGCGGAAGTGTTCACGTGACCTGGGCGGGAGTGATCAACGTATCCCCGTTCACCGAAGTTTTCGCAGGGTACGCGAAGTCGACAGACGGCGGAAGCACCTGGACGGTTCTCGAGAATGCGTTCAACATGAACGGAATCCAGGGAATCTTCGCGCAGAAGTCGAACATACGCGTCAACGGACTGCCGCGGATTGACGTCGATCGCACCACAGGTCCTCGCAGCGGATGGATCTACATTGCTACAGCGCAAAGAGACAGCGCTCCAGCCGGGGCCGAC
>Ga0214473_10010207_pt1 | contig 11058 bp, 9 predicted proteins | sample RVTome_7_FD_203509 | JGI IMG/M metagenome (GOLD analysis project Ga0214473, IMG submission 203509) | Soil microbial communities from uranium-contaminated site in the Upper Colorado River Basin, Wyoming, United States - RVT98D197 | ecosystem: Environmental > Terrestrial > Soil > Contaminated >...
TCCGCGGGTCAATGATGTGCCCGGCCCCGCCGACGCCACGACGTCCACCCGGCGCCGAGGTCGACAACGAGCGATCACGGACCCGCACGCGGCCGACCGCGCGATCGCGGTCGTCGGGATCGGCGAGGTCGACGATCCATCCCGGCTCCCCGGGAGGGGCCCCGATCGCCAGCACCTGGCCGCCAAAATCGAGCAGGGCCGCGGATCGCCCCGCCCCGTGCAGGACACGCGCCGCCGCGTCGAGGGCGATCCCCTTCCCGATCCCGCCCATGTCGACGCCCATCCCCTTGGAGCGGAAGCGGACGGTGCGGGAAGCCCGGTCGAACGACAGCCCGCGCCAGTCGCCCCGGGTTCCCGCCCCGCCCGGCCCGCCGGCTGGAGGCCGGCCGTCATAGGGATCGCCGAACAGACCGAACCCGCGGACGATTGGCTCGACGGCAGGGTCGAACGCTCCATCCGTGATCTCCGCCCAGGAAACCGCCGCGACGATCGCCTCGAAGAGGTCGGTCGAACAGCGGACCGGGGCGCCCGCCGCCCTGCGGTTGAGGCGGGAAAGCTCGCTGTCGGCCCGCCAGTTGCTGAGGACCGCTTCGAGTCGCGACACTTCCGCGAAGACGGCCTCGAAGAGGGCGGGTTCCGCCGGTCCGGGAAGGGTCACCTCGAGGGGCACACCCATCAGGTATCTGGACCGCGTGACCGGCGGCGCCGCTCCACCGCCGTCGGCCGGCCCCCCTGCGGCGACTTCCACCAGGGCCGCCGGCGCTGCCGCAAGCAGTGCCAGGAGCACCGGCAGGGTCTTTTTGAGACTGCGACTCTGTCTCAGCTGAAGCGCCGGCCTCTCCCTCACCGACACACCCGCCTATCCCTCCGCCCGTTTGACGAAGATCTCGTCGGCAATCCCCGGGTCGAGCGCCAGGGTCGTCTGTCCGACTTCGACCACGACCGAGGGGCGTTTCTGCACCAGCCGCAGCAGGCCGCCCGGCACGACGCCCAGGCCGCTCAGCCTGGCCAGACGGCTCTTCGAATCCGGCGCCATGAAGACGATCGCGCCCGACTCCCCCAGACGCAGGTCCGAAAGGCGCTTGACCAACGGCTCCATTTCCAGCCGGAACGTGTCGCAGCACTTCCCCTTCGGAATGGATTTCCCGTGCGGGCAAACCGGCGGGTGTCCGAGGTAGGTGCAGACCGAAGTCGTCACCTGGGGCGAAAGGATGTGCTCGAACTCGCAGGCGGTCTTTTCGGCCTCCTCCTCCTCGAGGTCGAACAACTGCGAGAAAAGGGTCTCTCCCAGGCGGTGTCGGCGGACGATTTCGCGCGCCGCCTGCATTCCCTTCTCGGTCAGCCGCGCTTCCGAATCGGTGAGCTCCACCAGGCCGTCCCGGGCCATGGTCCGTAGCGTGCCCGGCACGTCCTCGACCCGCGCCAACCGCGTGACCTCGTCGATGCCCGTGCGGCCCTGATCCGCCAGGGTGTAGAGGTCCTCCATCAGATCCTCGATCCGGTGCTGCAGGATGTGCTCGTGCAGCAGCTCACCCACGATCGCCCTCCCCCTCCGCACGCTCCCGCACACCCAGCACGCGCAGCGCGCGCCGGAACAGGTTCACGACGGTCGACGTTTCCACGAAAGAATAACCGCAGTTCGGGCAGCACAGGATCTGGCAGCGGCGGCTCATGGGGCAGACGCTGCAGTGGGGCTCCTCGGCGAATGTGCCGCCGCACAGCGGGCAACGGTGACTCACCGCCGTCGGCGGCTCGCTCCGCGCGGCGGCAGGCCCGGCGCCGGTCACAGCACGACTCCCAGACCCCGCAGGATCGCGTTCAGGGCTCCGCCGACGAGGAACGCGAACGGAAAGATGAAGGCGGCCACGGCGAGCGCCACACCCCAGGACTTTTCCTTGACGATCATGAAGAAGTTCGCGATGCACGGGATGAAGAGGGTGATGGTCGAGAGGACCACGACGATGCCGACCGGATCCAGCATGCCGGCATCGGCCATCCGGAACAGTCCGGCGGCTCCGAAATCGCGCCGCAGGAATCCGAGGATGAAGACACCGGCCGTCTCCGGCGGGAGCCCGAGGACCCCGTGCACGACCGGCGCCGCGGCCCGCTCGACGACCGCCAGGGCGCCGAACCGGTCCCCCACGAAGAGGATGACAGTTCCCAGCAGGAAGAGCGGCACCGCCTCCTTGAGGTACCACTCGACACGCGCCACCGTCTTGGTCGCGATGTTGGAGAGTGTCGGTCGCCGCAGCGGCGGGATCTCCAGGATGAAGTCCGACCCGCGTCCCGGCAGGATCCTCGATGCCATGAAGCCGACGCTCACCAGGCATCCGACCACGACCGAGAGCCACACCGCCATCGCCTTCCAGGAAAGGCCGCCGAGCATCGCCAGGGTCACGGTCAATTGCGCCGAGCACGGCACCCCAAGCGCCAGCATCAGGATGGCGATGGTGCGCTCCTTGGGCGTTTCCAGGATGCGGGTCGTCAGGGTCGCCATCGTGTCGCAGCCGAGCCCGAGCACCATCGGCAGCACGGCCTTGCCGTTGAGGCCGATGACCTTGAACAGTCGGTTGACAAGGACCGCAAGGCGGGGCAGGTAGCCGGAGTCCTCGAGGATCCCGAAGGCCAGGAAGAAAGTCGTGACGATCGGCAGGATGATGGCGATCGAGTAGGTCACCGCCATGGTCAGCAGACCGTATTCCCCGACCAGGAAGTCGCGCAACCAAGCCCAGGGCACCGACCCGTTGACGGCCCCGATCATCCATGGGTTCAACCAGGCGCCGAACACCGTGTCCTCGAGAAAGTCCACTGCCGTGCCGGCTCCGAACACGCCGACGAACAGGTAGAAGGCATACAGGACTCCCGCCAGGATCGGCAGTCCAAAAATCGGGTGCAGGGTGAGCCGATCCAGAAGCCGGCCGAGCGGCGCCCTCCGGGTCGGCGTCGCCTCCCGCACCCGGGCCACGAGCCGGTCCGCCTCGCGCTGGCGCTGGCGGTTGATTAGCACTCCCAGCGGGACGCGGCTGTCGCGCTGCAACACATCGCGAATCTCTTCCATGCGGGCCAGCGACGCCTCCGGGATCCGGGCGCGCAGCCACCCGGTCAGCGAGTCGTCGCCCGCCAGGATCATGAGCGCCAGAGCACGACGGGCCAGCGGCGCGTCCGGGAGGAGGGCCGAGATGGCCGCGATCGCTGCCTCGAAGGGCGCGTCGTAGTGGACCTTCCAGGTGGAAGGACGGGCCAGGCGGACCGCGGTCATCAGTTCGGAGATCCCCTCCCGCCGGACGGCGACCGTCGGAACGACCTCGACTCCGAGCGACTCGCCCAGCCGCCGGCTGTCGACGCGGATGCCGCGGGACGCGGCCTCGTCACGCATGTTGAGGCAGAGGACGAACGGGACTTCCATCTCGGCGATCTGCAAAGTCAGGAACAGGGTCCGGCCCAAGTTCTTCGTATCCCCGACCTGGATGAGGACCCGCTGGCGTTCCGTCAGCAGGATGTCACGGGTCACCCGCTCGTCCTCGGACATCGGGACGAGGCTGTTGACCCCGGGCGTGTCCACCAGAGTGCGACGGACCCCCTCGAGTGTCAGCGTCCCCCGGCTCACTTCGACGGTCGTGCCCGGGTAGTTCGAAACGGTCACGTACTTGCCGGTGAGATACCCGAAAAGCACGCTCTTGCCGACGTTGGGATTGCCGACCAGAACCAGCGGCTCACCGGGCCGCGCGCCCGCAGGCTCCGAACGCGCCGCCGTGGCCGTGCCACCGGGTGTCATTGTCGACCTTCCTCCCGCCCCGTCACGCGCATCGGCTGCAATATCCCATGATCTGGTGCGTGTGACGGACCGGACGGAAACGGTGCCGATCGCAGATCACATCCTGCAGGCGTTCGATCTCCTCCGACGTGAATTCGATCACCCGTCGGCAACGCAGGCAGATCATGTGCTCATGGTGCTCACGGGCCAGCGTGTTCTCATAGAACGCCATCTTCTGGCCGGTGTCGAGGCTGGTTTTCCGGACCAGCCCGCTGTCGATCAGGTGATCGAGGGTGCGGTAGATGGTGGCCCGGGAGACCCGGATGCCACGCCGGCGCAGATGGGTCTGCAGGACCTCCGGATCGAAGTGCCGGCTGATCTCCAGGGCGGCCACAGCCACAGCCCGCCGTCCCGGGGTGTTCTTCAGACCGCGGCCCCGGAGATAGACACCGAACCGGCCGATCTGCTCTCCGTGCGTTCCGTCCGCCTTGCTCTGTGGTCCGTTGGCGCGCATGGGTCTTCCTGCTATTGCGACTCAGTCTCAATTACACCGTGAAATCTAAACCCAAACCCTCGATCCTGTCAAGCCGGCCGGCTGTGCTAGTCTGCCGCCCGCCGGGATCGACCGGCGGGAGACACGATGCCGGAACGTGCCGGTGGGAAGCGCGCCGATGCCTCGCGCGTCGAGATGACCGAGATCATCCTGCCCGAGGACACCAATCAGTACGGCCACGCCTGGGGTGGCCGGGTCATGGCGCTCATCGACAAGGCCGCCGCCATCGCCGCCACGCGACATGGCCGGAGCAACGTGGTGACCGCCTCGGTCGACTCCCTCACCTTTCGGGCCCCCGTCCGGCAGGGCCACATCCTCCGCCTGCTCGCCTCGGTCAACGCCGCCTTTCACACCTCGATGGAGGTCGGTGTGAAAGTCCTGTCCGAGGACCCGCTGTCGGGGCGGCAGTCCCATTGCTGCACCGCCTACATCACCATGGTGGCCCTCGACGCGGGAGGCCGCCCGACACCGGCCCCGGCGCTGCTGCCGGTGACGGGCGAGGACCGCCGGCGCCGCCGGGAGGCGCTGCGGCGCCGCCGGGCCCGACTGGCGGCTCTTTAGACTTCGGTCCCCCGCGCCGTCCCGCGCCCGTCCGTTTCCCGGCTCTCCGCCGCGCTTTTTCCCGCCCCGGGCGCGGTGGACTGGAGTCGCGCCGCTGTGCTAGGATGCGGACTTCCGCGCAGGAGGATGCCATTCATGAAGGTCACTCTGTCCATCATCAAGGCCGACGTCGGCAGCATCGGTGGCCACATCCGGCCCAGCACGGCCATGCTCCAGCGCGTCCGCGAGTTCATCGCGGCGGAAGGCAAGGGGCTCCTCACCGACTGGTTCATCTGTCACACCGGGGACGACATTTCCATCTTGTCCTCGCACACGCACGGTGTGGACAACAGCAAGGTCCACAAGATCTGCTGGGATGCCTTCAAGGCCGCGACGGAGGTCGCGAAAAAGGAGGGGCTTTACGGCGCCGGACAGGACCTCCTGAAGGACGCCTTCTCGGGCAACGTGCGCGGCCTCGGTCCGGCCTCCGCCGAGATGGAATTCGAAGAGCGCGAGGCCGAGCCGTTCCTCCTCTTCATGGCCGACAAGACGGAGCCCGGGGCCTACAATCTCCCCCTGTACCTCGCTTTCTGTGACCCGATGTACGCGCCGGGCCTGATGCTCAGCCCGAAGATCAAGCAGGGGTTCCGCTTCACCATCATGGACGTGAATCACACGGAAGGCGACCGGGTGGTCGAGCTCGACACCCCCGAGTCGATCTACGACGTCGCCGCCCTGCTGCGCGACAACCACCGTTTCGTCGTCGAGTCGATCCGCACGCGCAGTACCGACGAGATCGCCGCGGTGGTGTCGACGTCCCGGCTCCACAACATCTCGGGCAAGTACTCCGGCAAGGACGACCCGGTCATGCTGGTGCGGGTCCAGAGCCAATTCCCGGCCACGGGGGAGATGGTCGCCCCCTTCCGGGTCGCGCATTACGTTTCCGGGTTCAGCCGCGGCAGCCACCATGGCCCGCTCATGCCGGTGAAGATCAATTCATCGATCTCGTTTTTCGACGGGCCGCCCATCGTGTCCTGCATCGCCTTCTCGATGAAGAACGGAAGGTTCTCGGAACCGGCAGATGCGTTCGACCACCCGTTCTGGGACGAGATCCGGCAGATCGCCTCGCGCAAGGCGCTGGCCATCCGCGACCAGGGTTTCTTCGGACCGGCGATGGTCGGCTACGAGGAGCTCGAGTACGGCGGCATCGTCGACACCCTCAAGGCTCTCGACAAGCGGTTCAAGGTCCGCCCGGAGACCCGCGGCAGGTCCTGACGGACGCCGCTTCCCGATCGGCTCTCTTCCCCCATTTGCACCCCGGGGCCCGGGGCCCCATATTCCGACGTGGCGCTGGAGGCGCCGGGGGGAGAGGTGCGATCAGCCGCGGCCAGCCTGGAGGTATTCACTGCCCATCAGCCGCCCCGCCGGGTCGCCATCGACCGCACGCCGTTCGCCATCGGCGCGGGTCCCGGCGCCGACCTCGCCCTCCCGCAGGCGGGCCTCGCGCCGATCCACGCCCGGATCGTGCTGCTGGCCGGCGTCCACCACGTGGTGCCGTTTTCGCCTGAGACGACCCTGATCTGCGAAGGACAGCCGGTCCCCGCCGGGGGGATTCCGCTGATCCACGGCTCGCGCATCCAGGCCGGTTCCGGGGCCGTTCCCGTGCTGCGCTACCTGCTGACCGCCGCCTCGACCGCCGAACGCGAGGACCGCCTGGTCACCCTGATGGAGATCGCCCGCACCATCACCTCATCGCTCGCGGTCGAGGAAGTTCTGGAACGGATCCTGGACGGAGCGGTCCGGTTCTCCGGGGCGGAGCGGGGCTACCTGTTCCTCAAGGAAGGAGATCGGCTGGTCCCCTGGACCCGCGGGCCCGAGGATGCGGCCCGCGTCGAGGTGAGCCGGTCCGTGGCGGAAGAAGTGGCGCGAAGCGGCCGGCCGGTTTATCGGGATGTGGCCGCCGACGAGACCGGCCGCCCGGTCACCGAAAGCTTCGTCCGCCTGCGGCTCCAGGCGGCGCTGTGCGTCCCGCTTGCGGTGCGCGGGGAGATCATCGGCGTCGTCTACCTCGACAGCCGGCGGCACCTGCCGCACCACCGTCCGGACCTCCCGTTGCTCGAGGCGCTGGCGGGTCTGGCGGCGGTTGCCATCCTCAACTCGCGCCTGGTCGAGGCGCGGGTCAGGACCGAACGGACGCTCCTGCTGGGCCAGATGGCCCGGGTCGTCGTCCACGACCTGCGCAGTCCGATGTCCGCCGTCCGCGGGTTGGCCCAGTTGCTCCGTGAGCGCGCGCCGGAGGGGGATCCCTCCCGCCCGCATCTCGAGACGATCATGACCGAAGTGGACCGTCTCACGCGCCTGACCGGCGACCTCCTGCAGTTCTCACGCGAGGCGCCGCCGTTGCAGCGCCAGCCGGCCCGTCTGGCCGACCTGGTCCGCCAGACGCTGAAGGCGCTCGAGGCGACGTTGCAGCGCGCGGCGATCGCGGTGCTCCCCGATCTCGACGAGCGGGCCGTGGCGGACGTGGACGCACCCCGCATCCTCCGGGTCCTGCACAACCTGATCGCCAACGCCGTGGACGCCATGCCCTCGGGAGGGCGTCTGGGACTGCGCTGCGGGCTGGAGGGGACGGCCCCATTCCTGCAGATCCAGGACAGCGGCTGCGGGATGCCCCCCGAAGTTCTGAGACGCGTGTTCGAGCCGTTCTTCTCGCACGGCAAGACCCACGGCACCGGTCTCGGAATGGCGATTGTCCGCAAGATCGTCGACGAGCACTGCGGCCGGATCGCGATCGACAGCACCACCGGTCAGGGCACCCGGGTGACCCTGCGGTTCCCGGCGCCCGCGCCCGCCGGCGCTCAGTCCCCGACACTGAACTGATCCGGCTGGAGCGCCGCGTCGGACCGGATCCGGATCGCCCCCGCCGGGGCGGCGGTCCAGGCCTCGAGCTGCGCGACGCGATCCTGAAGGTAAGCCGCGAGACGCGGGTGGGCGCGGACCACGACCGGCCCCCCCTGGAGTCCGGGCGCCCGCCTCACCGCGCGCGCCACGTCCAGCAGAAGAGTCTCGAGCGACCGCACCCGCCCGCTTCCCATGCAGGCGGCACACGGCTCCATCAGGATGCGGTCCAGGCTGCGCTTGGTGCGCTGCCGCGTGATCTCGACCAGACCGAACTCGCTGATCTGCAGCATCCGGGATCGCGACCGATCCCGGCGCAGTTCGGCTTCCAGCGATGCCGCGACACGAACCCGGCTCTCCCGCTCCTCCATGTCGATGAAATCGATGACGATGATCCCGCCGAGATCGCGGAGCCGGATCTGGCGGACGATCTCGCGTGCCGCCTCCAGATTGGTCTTCAGGATGGTTTCCTCGGGATGCCGCGAGCCGACGTACTTGCCGGTATTGACATCGATGGCCACCAGGGCTTCGGTCTGGTGAATCACGATCGATCCGCCCGATTTCAGCCACACGCGCGGCCGGAGGGCCCGCTCGACCTGCGGATCGATGCGGCGCGCCACGAACAGGGGCGGTCCCTCGTGCCGCTGCAGGCGCGGCAGCAGCGCGGGCTGCATGTCCTGCACGCAGGCGGCAGCCTGCCGGAAAACCGCCTCACCTTCCACCAGGACCTGGCGGACGTCGCTCTGGAGGAGATCCCGCAGGACCTTCTCCAGCGCACCCGATTCCTGGTGGAGCAGCGCCGGCGCAGCCCGCGTCTCCGCCTGCCGGCCGATCTCCTTCCAGCGGGCCGCGAGGTCCCGCGCCTCCCGCTCGAAGGCCGGGGCCTCGATCCCTTCGCCGGCGGTCCGGGCGATAAAGCCGCCGCCTTCCCCCAGCGTCGCCGCCAGCCCCTGCACGACGTCCCGCAGGCGATCGCGTTCTCCGTCGGTCGCGATGCGCCGCGACACGCCGCAGTGCGCGACCGTGGGGAGGTAGACCAGGAGCCGTCCGGGCAGCGACACATGCGTGGTGATGCGGACCCCCTTCTGTCCGACCGGGTCCTTGGTGATCTGGACGATCAGATCCTGGCCGGGGCGCAGGAGATCCTCGATGCGGGGACGGGAGGCCGGGGAGGGCGACTCCGGGCCTGCCGGCGGGTCCGTGGGATCGGGCACCGGCGGGTCCGCTTCGAACTCCGCCTCTCCGAGTCCCTCCAGGGCCGGGGCGCTGCCGACGAGGTCCTCGATGTAGAGGAAGGCGTCGCGCTCGAGGCCGACATCGACGAAGGCCGCCTGCATCCCCGGCAGGACGTTGCTGACACGGCCCTTGCAGACATTGCCCGCCACGCCCCGGTCCCCCGTCCGTTCGAGGAACAGCTCGACGAGCAGGTCGTCCTCGAGCAGGGCGATGCGCGTCTCGCCGGGTACGCCCTCGACCAGAATCTCGCGTCGCGCCGGGTCGCGCGGGGTCTCGGGTTCCGCCATCGCCGCCTCAGTTCACCAGACGGCGCATCCAGACGTTGAGCACCAGGCCGAGCCCGAGCAGCGTGCTCACCAGACTGGATCCACCGTAGCTCATCAGCGGCAGGGGCACCCCTGTCGTCGGCAGAAGCCCGACGACGACGCCGATATTGAGGATGGCCTGGCCGCCGAGCAGACAGACCACCCCGAGGGCCAGGAAGACCCCCAGCCTGTCGCGCGCCGCGCGGGCGGTGGCGAGACAGCGGTACAGGATGACGAAGTAAAGGCCAAGCAGAAGCAACGACCCGAGAAAACCCCGTTCCTCCGCCAGCACGGCGAAGATGAAGTCGGTGTGCTGCTCGGGCAGGAACTGCAGCTGCCCCTGGGTCCCGGAGAGGAAGCCTTTCCCGATGATCCCTCCGGAACCGACGGCGATGAGCGACTGGATGAGCTGGTAGCCGGCCCCCTTCGGATCGCTGGTGGGATCGAGGAAGGTCCGGACCCGATCCTTCTGGTAAGGTTTCAGGTGCGACCAGACGAGCGGCAGCGCCAGCACGACGATCAGGCCCAGGATCACCAGGGTGCGGATCCGGATGCCCGCGACGAAGGTCGTCCCCGCGAGGAGTGGCGCGAAGGTCACGGCGGTCCCGAGATCCGGCTGCTTCATGATCAGCAGCACGGGGAGACCGACGATTCCGGCGAGCGCCGCGAAGTTGAACGCCCCCAGACCCCGCACCCGCTCGCGCCCCAGGTAGGCCGCCAGCAGCATCACGGTCGCCACCTTGGCGATCTCCGACGGTTGAAACTGGACCCCGCCCACGCCGATCCACGATTTGCTGGCGTTCACGGTCCGCCCGACAAACAGGGTCAGAATCAGGAGGACCGTGGACAACGTGTAGAACACCGGGGCGAACGCGGTCAGCGTGTGATAGTCGATCAGCAGGGTGAGGAGCATCAGCGCCAGACCCACGGTCAGCCACACCAGTTGCCGGCGGAAGGCCCCTGCGACCGGCGTGCCCACGGTGGAGGAGTAGATGACCAGGAGCCCGACACCCGCGACCGCGAGGACGGCGGCGAACAGGATCCAGTCGAAGCTACCGAGATAACGCCGCGCTTGCAACCCGGGCCTCCGGTGGCCGCCGTTCGGGGCCGCCATCCTGCTTCGTGAAAAACCGTTCCAGCACCGCACGCGCGATCGGCGCCCCCGTGGTGCCGCCGTGACCGCCGTTCTGGACGAACACCGCCCAGGCGATCTGGGGGTGATCCCTGGGAGCGAAACCGACGAACCAGCCATGGTCGCGCCGCTCTTTCGGCAGCTTGTCGGCGTCGATGTCCCGGGAAGCCTTGAACACCTGGGCCGTCCCGGTCTTGGCGCACACGTCCCGTCCGGCGATCTGGGCCCGCGCCCCGGTGCCGAGCTCGTTGACGACACCCCACATCGCGTCCTTGATGACCTCCAGCGTGCGCGCCTGCAATGGCACGGTGCGCACGCGGGCGTCGTCGTGCTCCGGCTCCTGCACGCCCTCCCGGATCTCGCGCCCCTGGATCAGGTGCGGGCGCCACACGGTCCCGCCGTTTCCGATGGTCGCCGCGAACACGGCCATCTGCAACGGCGTGACCTCCAGGGCCCCCTGACCGATCGAAACGCTGATGGTTTCCCCGGGGTGCCAGACCGGATCGCGGGGCAAGGCCCGCTGCTTCCACTCCGGATCGGGCACCGTCCCGGCTTCCTCCCGGGGCAGGTCGATCCCCGTCGGCTGGCCGAACCCGAGGAGGTGGGCCCAACGCGAGATCTTCTCGATGCCCATCTCGTG
>Ga0214473_10010208_pt1 | contig 11057 bp, 9 predicted proteins | sample RVTome_7_FD_203509 | JGI IMG/M metagenome (GOLD analysis project Ga0214473, IMG submission 203509) | Soil microbial communities from uranium-contaminated site in the Upper Colorado River Basin, Wyoming, United States - RVT98D197 | ecosystem: Environmental > Terrestrial > Soil > Contaminated >...
TCGAAATAGCCGACGGGCACGACCGCCAGGACCGTCGGCCGGGTCGTGCGGAAGGTGCAGCCGTAGCCCACGTAGGCCCCGGCGGGGACTTTTTTGACCTGCGCGATCCGGGCCTTCCAGGTGAGGACCGGCTTGAGCGAAAGGGGCTTTTTCTTCTCGAAGAGGTAGGAGAGGTATGTTTCCTTGGATGGCCACAGGCCGTAGAGTCCGATCCCGACCCGGGCCAGGTTGAAGTCCGGCTCCGGGAAAAGGATGGTCGAGGCCGTGCAGGACATGTGCTTGAGCGGGACGCGGAGGCCGCGCGCCTCGAGGTCCCGGCAGGCCGACCGGTAGGAATCGAGCTGACGGCGGGGATAATCGTGTTTCGTCGTGTCTTCGATGTTGGCGAAATGGGAGGACAGGCCCTCGACGACGAGTCCCGGATGCTTCCGGATGTCCCGGACGAACGGTCCAACGTCCTTGATATCGACGCCCTGCCGCCATGTTCCTGTCTCCACTTTGACGTGCAGGAGGACCGTTTTCCGGAAACGGACGGCCAGGGCCGCCAACCGCCTGACCGTCTCCCGGTTGTAGACGGTCAGGCGCAGGTCCCGGGCGACGGCCTCCTCGAGCCCGAGGAAGGGCACGTAGCCGATGACGAGGACCGGGGCCTTGACGCCCGCCTCCCGGAGCGCCGCGCCTTCCTCCACGGAATTTACGCCGAGCCAGTCGACGCCGTTCCGGAGGGCGATCCGCGAGACCTCGAGGAGCCCGTGGCCGTAGGCGTTGGCCTTGACCACGGCCAGGAACTTCCGCTCCTGGCCGACGAGGCGGCGGAATTCGCGGATATTGTGGACGAGAGCCGACCGGCTGATTTCGACGCGTTCCACCAAGGCCCCGGCCATCTCTTCCTCCCTTATGCCGCGCGACCCATCCGAACCCTGGCCAGGTCGACGAACCCCTTGAGCTCGCGTTCGATCAGGACCGTCTGGCCGCGCTCGACGCCCGTCGAGACTACGGCGACGCGGGTTTCGACGAGGTCCTCGAGGACACGGAGGTAGTCGACGAACGCCCGCGGCAGGGCGTCGAAATCGGCGGCGCCGTGGAGGGATTCCGGCCAGCCCGGGAGCGCCCGGTATTCGGGGACGACCTCGTCGAGCACCCACGACTCCATCGGAAAACTCTTCAGGATCTCCCGCTTGTAGCGGTAGCCCGTGCAGACCGGGATTTCCCCGATCCCGGAGAGGACGTCGGGCTTGGTCAGGGCGATCCTATCGACCCCGTTGACCCGGCAGGTGGTCCGGACGGCCACGGCGTCGAACCAGCCGCAGCGCCGGGGGCGTCCGGTCGTCGCCCCGAACTCATCGCCGCGGGCGCCGATCGTCTTGCCCCTCTCGTCATGGAGCTCGGTCGGAAAGGGCCCACCGCCGACCCGCGTCGTATAGGCCTTGGTGATGCCGAGGACCCCGTGGATCGCCTTCGGCCCGACGCCCAGTCCGGTCGAGGCGCCGCCGGCCGTCGAGTTCGAGGACGTCACGTAGGGATAGGTCCCGTGGTCGACGTCGAGGAGGGCCCCTTGGGCGCCCTCGAAGAGCACGTTCTCGCCGCGCTTCATGCGCTCGTGGAGAAGCTCCGAGACGTCGCGGAGATAGGGGCCGAGTTTCTCAGCCCAGCCCGCGTACTCCCGGTATATGGACTCCGCGTCGAGCGGCGGAAGGCCGAATGTCCCGAAGACGCGGTTCTTGGCGGTGACGTTTTCGGCGATCTTTTCGCGGAGGACGCGGAGGTCGAGGAGGTCCCCCGCCCGGACCCCGAAACGGGCCGCCTTGTCTTCGTAGGCCGGGCCGATGCCGCGGCAGGTCGTGCCGATTTTTTTCTCGCCGCGCACCTCTTCGCTCACCTTCTCGACGAGCGGATGCCAGGGCATGATCAGGTGGGCGCCGCGGCTGACGGCGACCCGCGATGGGTCGACACACACGCCCTGGCTCTTGAGGTCGCTTGTCTCGTTGAAAAAGGCGGCCGGCGAGATGACGAGGCCGTTCCCGATGACGCAGAGGGTCCCGGGATGGAGGATGCCCGACGGGAGGAGATGGAGGACGACCTTCTTGCCGCGGACGTAAACGGTATGTCCGGCGTTATGGCCGCCCTGGTAGCGGGCGACGACTTCGAAAGCCGGCGTCAGCAGGTCGACGATCTTCCCCTTGCCTTCGTCTCCCCATTGGGTTCCGAGAACGAGCAGATTGGCCATGCCTCATCCTTTGACCGTGAATTCCGTCGCGAACGGGATATCCGAAACGAGCCGCCCCGCGATTTTATCAAATTGCCGCGGCCGACTCAAGGTCCAGGACTCAGAAGCTCACGCCCATCTGGACCTGGAGCTGGTTGTTCTTGAGGACGGGTTCCTTTTCCTTGTTCCAGTCGTACTCGGCCTTGATGAAGAACGCGGAGCTCAGGACGTAGCGCAGGCCCAGCGTCCAGCGGCTCTGGTCGCGGAGAATGCCCCCGCCGTGGTAGGGGTCGTCGACCTTGACCTTTTGAAAGCTCCCGACGGGCTGCAAGCTCCGGAAGCCCATGGTCGCCCAGATGGCATAGCCCTCGGACTTGCCGTGCTCGAAGGGCTGGGGGTTCTCGATGATGGCCTTGGTGTATTCGCCGTGGACCTCCCACTGGCCCGTCACCCAGGAGAAGTCCGCACCCTCCAAGATGAGGTCGCGCATGTCCTGGTCATCATGCTTGCCGGTGTAGTACGAGAACCCCGCCCGGGCCGCACCGCCGAGGGCGAGCCCGACACGTCCCCCTTTGGCCTTGTTCGTGTTGTTGTCACGGAACTGCTGGCCGGCGTCGAGCGTCTCGGATTCGGCCAGGCCGTTGCCCAGGTAGGCCGCATAGGACAGGACGCCGACCTCGCCTTCAATGAGGACGCCCAGGTCGCGCCACATCGGAGGATAGAGGTATTCCAGGTTGAGCGGAGTGCGGATGAGGAGCGTCTCGTGGGGGCGGCTAGACCGGTTCCAGGCCCCGAAGGGCACGACAAAAAGCCCGGCTTTGATCATGACGGCTCGGGACGGCAGGAACCCGACCCAGGCCTGGGCCAGGTCGAAGGACGATAAGCTGAGGGCGCGGGCTTCGATGGCGAACCCGAATTTCTGCCCCACCTGGCCGGCGGCCAGGAAACCGACGAGGGGGTATTGGGTGACCCCCCTGGGGAAAGCGCTTTCGATCTGTCCCTTGATGTACTCCAAGGATAGGTAGCCCCCGTACTTGACCTGGCCCTGGCCCCGGGTCAGGGGCGCGAGAACCAGGAAAACGGCGAGGGCGACGGCGATGACGGCATATTTCCTGTTCATGACATCTCCGCGAAATCGAATGTGTCCTCGAGCAGGTCGCCCTTCCGGCTCTCGACGTCCTTCTTCAGGGCGACGAGGCGACCGACCTCCGAGGCTCCCTTTTTCGTCCCCATCCAGATCGCACCGACGAGACGGCCTTCCTTGAGGACGATCTTCTTGTAAAGGCCATCCTCGGGAACTGACCGGACGAGGACCTCGTGGCCGCGCGCCTCGGGGTTGACCTCTCCGGCCGACGTCACGTAGAGGCCGGCGACCCTGAGCGTGTTGGACGGCACCGTCCCGGCGTAGGGCATATCCATGCCCAGCATATTGCAGGCGGCGGCCCGGGCCTGCTCGAACGAGGCCGGAATGATCCCGTAGACCCGCCCCTGGTGCTCGGCGACGTCGCCCGCGGCGAAGATCTCGGGGCGACTGGTGCGCAGACGGTCGTCGACGACGATGCCCCGCTCGACGGTGAGCCCGGCGTCCTTGGCCAGCGCGAGCTCGGGCTTGACGCCCGCGGCGATGACGACGAGATCCGCTTTGACTTCGTCCCCGGACTCGAAGCGAATGCCGCGGACCTCCGCCGCGCCGAGGATCTCCCGGCTGACCGCACCGAGCCGGACGGAGATGCCCGTTTTTTCGATCTGGTGCTTGAGAATGGCGGCAGCCGCCGGGTCGAGTTGGCGGGGCAGGAGACGGTCGAAGAATTCGACGACAGAGACCTCGGCGCCCCGGCTGCGGATGGCCCGGGCGATCTCCAAGCCGAGGAGCCCGCCGCCGAGCACGGCGACATGGGCATGCGTCCGGAGATGATCGAGGATGGCCAGCGCGTCGTCCAGAGTCCTCAGGACGAAAACGCCCTTCAGTCCGCTGCCCGTGACCGGAGGGACAGCCGCCCGGGCACCGCTCGCCATCAACAGGGCGTCATAGGGGAAAGTCCCGCCTGTCCCGGTCTCGACGGTCCGTTCGTCCGGCCGGATCTTCGCGACCTTCGCGCCGAGGTGGACGTCGATCCTCTGCCGGACATTCCAGTTCTCGGGAAAGGCGAAGAGCTTTTCATAGGGCATGCGGCCGGCCAGGAACTCGATCAGGTTCGGCCGGGGGTAGTAGGCGTATTTTTCCTCCCCGAAGATCTCGATCCCGGCTTCCTGGTCGAGCTCACGAACGGTCTTGGCCGCAAGGGTGCCCGCCAATCCGTTGCCGACGATGACGATCTTCATGGCCGGAAAACGACGCCCCGCCCGGGCTCAGTCGACCTTCGAAAAGAGCTCCTTGCCGACCCCGCACTGAGGGCAAACCCAGGCGTCGGGAAGGTCCTCGAACTTCGTCCCGGGAGCGACCCCGTTGTCCGGGTCACCCACGGCCGGATCGTAAACGTATCCGCACGCCTGGCATTCCCACTTCTCCATCGCGTCCTCCTTTTAATTCTCCTGCAGGATGTTCTTCTCGTATTCGGCTTCGATCTTGAGCTTGTGGGCCCGCTCCTGGCCGGCGAGGAATTCGAAAACCCGGTGGCGGCCCGAAGCCCCGGCCATCCGGGCCAGGGTGTCGTAGAGCTCGGCGGCTTTCTTCTCCTTCTGGGCGGCGAAGATGAGCAGCTCCTGGAGGGACATATCGTCGGTGAGCTTTTCCTCCACGAGGTAGTCAATGAGCCGCAGGTCCGGCACGAAGGCCGGGACGAGGCCGTCGATCTCCGCTTCAGTGAGCCCTTCGAGGAGACGCCGGTGGGCTTCCTCTTCCTGGCGGAGGAAGAGCAAGAACTCCCGCAGACCCGGGGTCTTGGCCAGGCCGGCCATATGCCCGTAGCCGAAAGCCGCCTCTTTTTCCCGCTCGACGGCGAAGGCGATGATGTCCGCGACGGATCGGAAACGGCGATGGGGCATGGCGCGTCCGTCCTTTCACATGGTCAGGGGCCCGAGGATGAACTCATTATAATGGATTCGTCCGGGGAGTCAAACAACGCCGCCGAGCCGGATGAGCTTGTCCTTGACGAGGGAGTTCCTTTTCACCGGCTTGTCGTTCTTGATGGCGATGTAGAGCGCCTTGTAGGAGCCGATGATCACGCTCAGCTTCTTGGCCCGGGTCAGGGCCGTATAGAAGAGGTTGCGCTGGAGCATGATGAAGTGCTGGGTCAGGAGGGGCATGATGACGGCCTGGTACTCGCTGCCCTGGGCCTTGTGGACGGAGATGGCGTAGGCCAGGGTGACGTCGTTGAGCTCGTCCCTCTCGTAGCTCACCGTCCGGCCGTCGAAGTCGACGAACAGCCGGAACTTCGTCTTGTCGGCGTGGAGAACGATCCCGATGTCGCCGTTGAAGACGTCCTTGTCGTAGTCGTTGCGCACCTGCATGACCTTGTCGCGGGCGCGGAACTCGCGGCTCCCGACCTGGAGGCCTTCCCGCCCGGGGTTGAGCCGCGCCTGGAGTTCCGTGTTGAGGTTGTCGACGCCGACGACGCCCTTGTACATGGGGCTGATGACCTGGATCTGAGGGGAGATCGGGCTCAGGCCGAGCTTGTAGGGGATGCTCGAAGAGCACATCTTGAGGATCGTCTGGAAGGCCTTCCTCTCATCGTCCTGATGGATGAAGTAGAAATCGGCGTTCTTGTCCGTCCGCGGCGCGTAGACGAGGGACTGTCCCTGGTTGATGCGGTGGGCGTTGACGACGATGAGGCTCTCCTTCTCCTGCCGGAAGATCTCGTCGAGCCGGACGACGTCGACCGTGCCCGACTCGATGATGTCCCGGAGCAGGGTCCCGGGCCCGACCGAGGGGAGCTGGTCCTTGTCGCCGACGAGGATGAGCCGCATCCAGGGCGGGACGGCCTTGAGGAGGTGGTACATGAGCGGCAGGTCGACCATCGAGAACTCATCGATGACCAGGGCTTCGCCGCGGAGGGGGTTCGACTCGTTCCGCTTGAACGTCCCCTTCTTGGGCTGGAATTCGAGGACCCGGTGGATCGTCCGGGCATCCTGTCCCGTCGTCTCCACGAGACGCTTGGCCGCGCGGCCCGTCGGGGCGGCCAGGAGGACATCCCTCCCCCACTTGCGGAAGATGTCCACGACGGCCCGGACGATGGTCGTCTTGCCCGTGCCGGGACCGCCGGTGATGACCAGGATCTTCCGCTCGAAGCTCTTCCGGATGGCCAGCTTCTGTAAGGGCGAGAAGGTCATTCCGAGTCCTTTTTCCGTATCGGCAACGGCCAGGCCGATGTCGAAGTCCGGGGCCCGGCAGGGAAACCCGGCCAGCTTGTGGATGGAACGCACGACTTCTTCCTGGGCCTGGTAGAAGAAAGGCAGGTAGAGGGCCCGGCCGCCGCCCCACTCCTCGCTGACCACCTTCTCGCCCTTGAGCAGGCCGGCCAAGGCGACTCCGGCCTTGTCCGCGGGGATCTCCAGGTCAGTCCCGCATTTCTCCAGGACCTCCGAAGCGAGAGAATAAATGTGGCCTTGCTCGTTGTCCTTTTCGAGGACATAGAGGATATAGGCCTTGACCCGGTCGAGCGAGCCCGGGTCCAGGCCGAGCTTCAGGGCGATCTGGTCGGCTGTCTTGAAGCCGACGCCCCAGATGTCGAAGCTCAGCTGGTAGGGGTTCGTCTTGAGGACGGTGAACGACCGGTCCCCGTACTGCCGGTAGATCTTCGTGGCCAGGCTGGTCGAGACGCTGTGCTCCTGGAGGAACATGATCAGGTCCCGGATGTCCTGGTGCTCGGCCCAGGATCTCCGGATCTCTTTCAGCTTGACGGCGCCGACCCCCCCGACCTCGCGGAGCCGCTCCGGGTCCCGGGTCAAGATGTCGATCGTCCCGGCGCCGAACGTCCCGACGATGCGCTTGGCCAGCACCGGGCCGATCCCCTTGACCAGGCCCGAGGCCAGGAATTTTTCGATGCCCTTGACCGAGGCGGGCAGGGTGAGCGTGAAGTGGTCGACCTTGAACTGCCGGCCGAAGCGCGGGTTGAGCTGCCACTGACCGCGGATACGGAGGACCTCGCCGGGCGTCAGAGGCGGGAACGAGCCGACGACGGTTATCACCTCGCCGCTTTCGGGCTGGAAGCGGCAGACCGTGTAGCCGTTGTCGGGGTTGGTGAAGACGATCTCGTCGATGGCGCCGTCGATGAATTCCTGGCCCGTGACGAGCGTCGCCTTCTTCATGTGACCCTCATGACAGCTTCATCTTAGGTGTTTCCGGAGGATCGGTCAACCTGAGCCGGGGACACGTACCGGAGGTACGGCAGTGAGCGTACCTCCGGTACATGTCCCCGGATCCGGACCCCGCAGCGGACGGAGACGATTCCCGAGGCGCCTTCGCGACCGACGGCGTGAAAATCCCGGGCGTTCGAAAATGGGTTTCGGGTTTTCTGGCTCCGCGTCAATTAATGATGCGGAGCATGCGGCCCCAACGGGCCTTGGGGATGAAGCTGACGATCTTCTTCAGGCGGTCGCGGAAACCGGTCTTCTGCCAGGCGTCCCGCTCGGCCATGTAAGAGAAATAGATGACCCAGGGCTTGCCCTTGATCGAGGTCAGCGGCAGGAATCCCCAGTACCGGCTGTCCATGCTGTTGTCGCGGTTGTCGCCCATGACGAAACAGGCCCCCGGCGGTACGGTGACCGGGCCGTAGTTGTCGCGGATGACTTCGTCGTAATTGTAGAAATCGTTCTTGGAGTTGACGTGGCTGTCGATGTGGACCTTGTAGGCCTCGTCGAGCGGCTTGTCGTTGACGAGGACCTGCTTGTCCTTGACCTCGACTTTCTCGCCCTCGAGCGCGATGACCCGCTTGACGAAGTCCTTGGTCAGGTCCTTCGGGTACTTGAAGACGACGATGTTGCCCCGCTCGATCGGTTTCCGGGGCAGGATGGCGCCCTCGAGGGGCAGCACAGTACGGGAATAGGCGAGCTTGTTGACGAGCAGGAAGTCGCCGACGAGGAGGGTCGGCTCCATGGAGCCGGTGGGGATCTGGAAGGCCTGGACGACGAAGGTCATGACGAAAAAGACGAAGACCGCCGTCTCGGCGATGAGCTCGAAATACTCCCGGAAGATGCCCTTGTCTTTTTTTCGGATCTCTTTGTCCATGTCGTTCACGAGTCGTGAAGCGCTACTATAAAGGAAAACGCCGAAGACATCAAGACCGTTGCCCTCCGGAATCGCCGGCCAAGCCTTGTTCTCCGGCAGATCCCCCTTCCCGAATATATCTGGGAATTCCTGGGACATGATACGGAAAATTCGGGCTCTGCAGACCGCCCGGGCGCCTTGACACTCCCGCCGAATCCGGCTTTACTAGACCCGTGAACATCACCCTGTTCGGCTACCCCAAGACGGGCAAAACGACGCTCTTCAATCTCGTGACGGGCGCGGGCGTCGAGGTCCGGGCCTACGACGACGGGAAGCGGGAGCCGAACGTGCGCGCCGTTCCCCTCCCCGACGGGCGCCTCGACCGCATCGCGGCCGTCTATCCCGAGAAAAAGAAGATCGCCGCATCGATGGACCTCACCGACCTCGTCGGCATCTCCTTCGGCGAGGTCAAGGGCAGCCTTCTGCTCGGCCATCTGCGGAAGGCCGACGGTCTCGTCCACGTCGTCAGGGGCTTCGAAGACGAGGACATCCCCCATCCCAAGGGACGGCTCGACCCGGCCGAGGACAGCCGGTTCATGGAGGAGGAGCTCGTCCTGGCCGACCTCCTTCTCGCCGACGGGCGGCTGGAACGCCTCGAGAAGGACCTGAAGAAGATGAAGGACCCGGAAGGGGAAAAGGAGCGGGAGCTGCTCCAGAGGCTCCGGCCCGGGCTCGAGTCTGGCCGCGGCCTCCGCGACCTCCCGCTCGCCCCCGCCGAGGAAAAGCTCATCCGCAGCTTCGCCTTCCTGAGCCTCAAGCCGCTCCTCCACGTCATCAACTTGGACGAGAAGGACCTGGCCTCGCTCCGCCGGCCCGAGGCGCTCTTCCCGGCGCTAGGCGCCTCGCGGCTGGTCATGGCCTTCTGCGGCCGGATCGAAACCGACATCGCCCGGCTCGAAGAGGACGAAAAACCGGCCTTCATGGCCGAATACGGGCTCGAAGAGATGAGCGCCTCCCGGTTCACCGGGCAGGCAGTCGCATTCCTGGAACGCATTTCTTTCTTCACCGTCGGGAAGGACGAAGTCCGGGCCTGGACGGTTAAGCGGGGCGTTTCCGCGGCGGAGGCGGCCGGCGCCATCCATTCCGACATCGCCAAAGGCTTCATCCGGGCCGAGGTCGTCGCGGCCGAGGAGCTCCTGCGGCTCGGCTCTCTCCACCACGCCAAAGAGGCGGGGGCGATCCGGCTCGAGGGAAAAGATTACGTCGTCCGGGACGGGGACGTCATCTACTTCCGGTTCGCTCCATGAACGCCGCTTTCCGGACGACCTCGGAGGACCCGCTCTCCGCGGCCCGGACCGGCCGCCTCGAAACGCCGCACGGGACGGTCGAAACCCCGGCCTTCATGCCCGTGGCCAGCCAGGGCACGGTCAAGGGACTGACCAACGCCCAGGTCGAGGCCCTCGGCGCCGAGATCATCCTCGTCAACTCCTACCACCTCTTCCTCCGCCCCGGGGTCGATGCCGTCGCCTCCATGGGCGGGCTCCATTCCTTTATATCCTGGCCCAGGCCGATCCTGACCGACAGCGGCGGTTTCCAGATCTACAGCCTTTCGCCGCTCGTCCTGACGAGCGACGAGGGGGTCCGGTTCGCCTCCCACCTCGACGGCGCCAAGATCTTCCTCAAACCCGAGGATGTCGTCGACCTCCAGGTCAGGATGGGGGCCGATGTCCTGATGTGCCTGGACCATTTCCCGGCCTATCCTTATTCCGAAGAGACGATGAAGGAATCCGTCCGGCTGACGGCGGCCTGGGCTCGCCGCTCCAAGGCCCGCTTCGCGGAGATCGACACGCGCCAGCAGCTCTGGGGGATAAGCCAGGGCGGGATCTATCCCGACCTCAGGGCGAAGTCGATCGAGGACCTGTTGGAGTTGGGCTTCTCCGGCTACGCTTTCGGCGGGCTGGGCCTGGGGGAGCCGAAGACCCGGCTTTTCGAGACCCTCGAGCACGGCAACCTCCTCCTCCCCCGCGACCGGCCCCGCTACCTCATGGGCATGGGCTACGTCGAGGACGTCGTCGAGGCCGTGGCCCGGGGCGTGGACTTCTTCGACTGCGTCCTGCCGACGCGCAACGCCCGCAATGGCACGCTTTTCACGAGCCGCGGCCGGCTGGCCATCAAGAATCAAAAATACGCCCGGGACGAACGGCCCCTCGACGAGGCCTGTCCCTGCTACACCTGCCGTAACTTCAGCCGGGCCTACCTCCGCCACCTCTTCGAGCGCGGCGAGATCACGGCGGCCGTCCTGAACACCATCCACAACCTTCACTTCTATCTTGACATCTTCCGGAAAATACGCCATTCTATCCAATCTAACTCTTTCGATCTCCTGAAGAAGAGTTTGATATCTAACGCCTCAGAAAAGGAAGAAACGACATGATTTTCGGAGCACTAGCAAGCTTGGCCCGGCAGGCCGGAGGGGCGCAGGCCGCCCGTCCCAACATGCTGGGCGCCCTCCTTCCCTTCGTTCTCGTTTTCGTCATTTTCTACCTCCTCATCATCATGCCCCAGAGGAAAAAACAGAAGAAACACATGGACCTCGTGGAGAACCTGAAGCCGGGCGACCGGATCGTCTCGACCGCCGGCATTTTCGGCACGGTCATGGGCGTCCAGAAAGACCGCATCGAGCTGAAGATCGCGGCCAACGTCAAA
>Ga0214473_10010209_pt1 | contig 11056 bp, 10 predicted proteins | sample RVTome_7_FD_203509 | JGI IMG/M metagenome (GOLD analysis project Ga0214473, IMG submission 203509) | Soil microbial communities from uranium-contaminated site in the Upper Colorado River Basin, Wyoming, United States - RVT98D197 | ecosystem: Environmental > Terrestrial > Soil > Contaminated >...
TTTTCCTACGGCAGCAGAATAGGCGCTGTCACGAGGAACACTGCCATCTGGGCGCGGGTCACTGGATCGTTGGGGCAGAAGTTTAACCCTCCACAGCCACCTGTGATCCCATCATTGGCAAGGAGTTCGATAAATCCACAAAAGGGATGTGTCGTCGGTACGTCAGCAAATGTTCCAGCGCACGCTGCCGGCACTCCTCCAATGGCTGTCTCGATGAACACGGCCATTTGCCCCCGGGTAATTGGGTCGTCGGGGCAGAATCGCGCCGGAGGTCCTGCAGCACAACCCCCCGTGATGCCATCGTTGTTAAGGAGTTCGATAAATCCACAGAAGGGATGTGTCGTCGGTACGTCAGCAAATGTTCCAAGGCACGGCGCTGTCACTCCCCCAAGAGATGTCTCCAGGAATACGGCCATCTGGCCGCGGGTGATCGAATTGTCGGGACAGTACCGAGGAGGATTTACCGCGCACCCGCCTGTGATTCCCTGGGCTGCCACTGCCTCTATTTGAGTAAAGGCGAACCCGCCAAGAGCAACATCAGAGAACGTGCCATTGGGAACGATCTGTCCCCTGATTTCGCCTCCAGGGAAAGCCAGTGAATGGATGTTTAAGTAAAGTCCATTGCTGTTGAATGCGGCGGTAAGCGGAGGGACTGTCAAATCTAAATCCGTCGGCGGGACAATCATGGTCCCTGCTTGCACACCCACTCCGCCTCCAGCATCAATCGGAATAACAACAGGGCCGTTTACCCCTACTGCTCCAGTGTGAATATGTCCTGCCGTGGAAACGGCTGAGAGTCCGCTAAAGACGACTGTTCCGCTCAGGGTATTGGTCGCTGGATCAAAGGTGAGGGTTCCAGTACCAGTTCCTGCTGTTCCCGTAGGAGGATTTTCCTGCGCAGGACTCATTGGCACAGTGATGGTCAATACTTGGCCTGCGGCATAGGTGTAAGAGAAGGCGATGAAGAATATAATCGCCAGCGGTTTCAGAAACTTACCCAGGGATTCTTTTTTACTAAAACTTTTCTGATACGTATTCATTTTTTTCTCCTTTCCCCCCTTCGCGTATTCGGACCGCGATGTAAACACCATCCATCAAATAAATAATAAATAATCATCACCATTCAAAAAATCAATTGCGCCTCTCTTTCGGTGACTCTCTCCGTGGCAAAATTACTCACGTGAGATTGTTTCCTGAATTCACAGCGTTTCCTGAAATGAACCTCTTCCTTATAATTAGGATAATCACAGGTGGCTCAAAAGAGCAATACATAGAAGTACCCATTTTTGCATTAGCTTCCGGGATGTAGATCGGGCATTTTGGGAGAGATTGGCGGGCGTTGTATCAGAGAGCCCCGCCTGACAGGTCAGGCGAGGCTCGGATCTTACCAACTCGATCTTGGGGTTTTTTTGTTGCCTATGGCAACAACGGGTCCGGAGCCGCAAGGAGGAATACGGCCATTTGGCCCCGCGTCACGGGGTTGTTGGGGCAGAACCTTGCCTCGTTCACCGTGGTTGTTGCGGGGTCATCTGCCACGCAACCGCCGGTGATGCCCTGGGTAGCGAAGTCTTCGATGAATCCGCAAAAGGCAGGTCCTAATCCAGTTCCTGTAACATCACCAAAAACCGTTCCGGTGCATGCCGGGACGGGCGCCACACTCAGAGCTGCCTCGATAAATACGGCCATCTGGGCCCGTGTCACAGAATCGTTGGGACAAAACCTTGCCTCGTTTACCGTGGTTGTCGCAGGGTTGTCTGCCGCACAACCGCCTGTGATCCCATCATTGGCAAGGAGCTCGATAAATCCGCAGAAGGGATCTGTAGTCGGTACGTCAGCAAATGCTCCAACACACGGCACTGTTATTCCTCCCAGTGATGTTTCGAGGAATACCGCCATCTGGCCGCGGCTGATAGGATTATCAGGACAGAAATTGGCCTCATTTTCCAGTGTCAGGGGATCATCGGCCTGGCAGCCGCCTGTTATCCCCGCCCCTGCGACCGCTTCGATCTGATTGAAGAATAAGTGATCTGCAGGCACATCTGCAAACGTTGTCAGCGTGATGGTGACGGAGGCGCTCGCGGCAGTTGAAATATTTCCGGCTGCATCCTTGGCCCAAGCGAAAAGAGTTTTTGCCCCCGGAGTAAGAAACTCAAAGCTGGCTGGCGCCGTAAGAGTCCAATCCGCATCTCCGGCAAGCGGGGCAGGAACATCCGATTCCCTTACCAGAAAGCCTGTTACGCCAAAGTCATCTGTGGCCACGAAGGCGCTTATGGGGACAACAAGCGTATTATGCGCGGCGGGGACCACAAAAGAGGTAACGGTAGGGGAAGTGTTATCGACAAGGGTAGTCGTGGCCTGCCGGCTTGTCGAAACATTGCCCGCAGCGTCTTTAGCCCATGCAAAAAGCGTCTTCTGCCCAGGTGCTGTCCCAGTTGGGAATACAAAACTGACAGGAGCCGTTGCACTCCAATTCGGGTCACCGGGGGCGGGCGCATTTGCCGTTTCAGTCACCATGAAACCCGTTACACCCGTATCATCTGAAGCCGTAAAAGCCGTGATGGAAACAGTCAAGGTATTTGAAGTTGCAAGAATTACAAAAGAGTCCACTGTCGGGGCCTGGGCGTCGGACGGGAAGCTGGTTCCATTGCCCGGAAAAGTCCCGGCATCGATTTCGTCCCTGTTGTTAAAAGTATCACCATCTGAATCGTCGCCTTCAATTGCCTGAAGGGACGCTGCAAGGTTACGGCCAGCATTGTTATAGGCGGTGCCGTAAGCGTTTGTGTTCGGGACCGACGTATGGCAGATGATACACATAGAAGCCAAAGCACTCAAGGGAGAGTTCGGATAGGTTGCTTGAAAGCTGTCCCGGTCTTCGGTATTTGAGTGAGCGATTACGACAAGGCCAAGCGTAAAGGTAAGCCCCAATAGAATCATTAGAATCTTTTTCTGCATATTAACCTCCTGTGTGGTTGACTTATGGAAAGAGACGACCTCTTTGCCTCAATATCCCATTGAGTAAGTCCCTTTCTGCCATTCATTTCTGAATCATGCGGAGCATTTAGAGATCGATGTGATTAATTCATTCTTTGAAAAAGGCTTTGTAAGGTAACCCGCGTGGTACCGGTCTTTCTCCTCTTCGAGGGCTGCCCTGAACCTGCCGGGGTCTCCACTCATATAGATGGCTTTGACTCCCGGATTGCGATGCCTGATGAGTTGTACCAGTTCAATTCCGCTCTTGACTGGCATCTGGATGTCTGTGATAACCAGATCCGGTTCGAAAAGGAGGTAGGCTAAATAACCCTCTCTCCCATCCTTGGCAACCATAACCTCGTAACCCTCGTGTTCCAACAGCATCTGCAAAAACAGAACAACTCCTTCATTATCATCGACGATGAGTATTTTGGTTTTTTCCATGTTTCCGGTCCCCCAAAGCGAAATATACATCCTGTGATGCAAAGGTGATACCAATGCCAATTAATAATCTATATACTTGATATAAAAGGATTTTATTTCTAATCAGAAATTTTTAAAGGTTTCATGTGCAGGGTTTTCCATACAGTGAAATAAAGCGCATTTGTCTGAAAAGCCAATGTTTATAAATAGTTTGATATTGAAGGGTTTTCCCTGCGCTCTTATTTACCATTGATATAAAAAGGTTGCTGGTTCTTATCTGCTTAATCTGCCGCCGGTTCGAGTGAACCAGTTCAACAAGGATTAGGGAGAGAATGCCCCGCCTGGCAGGTCAGGCGGGGCGCCAATTATATTGGATTAATGTTTTGTTTACGGCAGCAATGGATTCGGGGCGGCAGCCAGAAATACAGCCATCTGGCCGCGGGTCACAGGATTGTTGGGACAAAAGTTTTGCGCGTTACACCCCCCTGTGATTCCATCATTGGCAAGGAGTTCGATAAATCCACAGAAGGGATGTGTAAGCGGTACGTCAGCAAAGGTTCCAACACACGGCGCTGGTACTCCTCCAAGAGCCGCCTCAATGAATACCGCCATTTGACCGCGGGTCACAGGGGCATCGGGACAGAAGTTTTGCGCGCTGCACCCCCCTGTGATTCCATCATTGGCAAGGAGTTCGATAAATCCGCAGAAGGGATCTGTCGTCGGCACATCGGCAAACATTCCGACACACGGCGCGGGTACTCCCCCGAGTGATGTCTCGAGGAATACCGCCATCTGACCGCGAGTGATAGGATTATCAGGACAGAAATTGGCCTCATTGTCCGCCGTCTGGGGATTGTCGGCCTGACAGCCGCCTGTGATGCCTGCTGCCGCAACCGCCTCGATCTGATTGAAGAATGAGAAGTCTGCCGGTACGTCGGCAAAGGTTGTCAGGGTGATGATGAGATCGACCGTTGCCTGCCGGCTCGTGGAGACGTTCCCCGCGGCGTCCTTTGCCCATGCGAAAAGATCCTTCAATCCCGGCGCGGTACCCTGCGGAAACGTGAAGGTCGTCGGAGGTGTCGCACTCCAATTAGGAGCACTGGCAGCAGGAGCGGTTGGAGATTGTGTGACCATCAAACCAGTCACTGCATTATCATCGGTGGCTGTAAGAGTCGTGATTGGGACGGTCAGGGAGTTGGAAGTTGCAGGGGTTACAAAAGCTTGAACGGTCGGGGGCGTTGCATCCGCTACGACCGGCCTGCTGTTTGGGTCGCCGGGGAAGGTCCTTGCAGTGATCTCGGTGATATTCGTAAACGTGTCACCATCAGAATCCGAACCTTCGATGGCGCTTAGGGCGCCGGCATTGGCGCCCGCCGCCAGGAAAGCATTCGCATAGGGATTAAGGTTATTCACATTTTGTCCTGGTGGTATATGGCAAAGAGCACAGGTGTTTAAAGCTGTTGCTGCAGTGCCGTACCGGGTGTTGAATGTGTTCAAGAACGAGGAAAGGGCAAAACTCACGTTCGTAAATCCGGCTATAACAGATGCTGTAACTGATAAGATTATAAAGAAGTAACCAATTTTTCTCATGATTCATCCTCCTATTGGATCTTCAGAATGGGGTACTCATCCTGAGTAGTTAGAGATTGATCTGATTAGATCGTTTTTCGAAAAAGGTTTAGGAAGGAAACATGCATGATACCTGGCTTTTTCGTCTTCCAGCGCTGCTCTGAACTTGCCCGGGTCGCCGCTCATATAGATGGCTTTGACTCCTGGATTGCTATGCCTGATGAGTTGTATCAATTCTATTCCGCTCTTGAGTGGCATCTGGATGTCTGTGATAACCAGATCCGGCTCGAAGGTCAGGTAGGCCAAGTAACCCTCTTTGCCATCCCTGGCAACTATAACGTTATACCCCTCGTCCTCCAGCATGACCTGGAGGACCAACGCCACGCATTGATTATCATCAACGATAAGTATCTTTGCCTTTTCCATTGCCCGTGTCCTCCAAACTGTAGATTGACATTATTTACTGCAAGACAAATGCCAACCATTTATGCATTGATATGTTGTTGATATTGCAGTATTTTATTAAACGCGTATTTTATTTTGTTGGTAAGTGAAGGATTTTCCCTACACGGATAGATAGGAAGGTAAGGAAAAACACTAATGATCATTGGGGGTTTCGTTTGGAGGGTTTTCCCTACATATTTATTCGACCATCTAAAAGTGAATACCGTAGAAACACAAAGCCCCGCTCTGACGAATCATGCGGGGCTTCAAAATGCTCAACTTCAGAACTGATTCATCTCATTCTCCTTTCCCCCCTCATCCGGAGCATTCGGAGATCGACTTGATTAACTCAAGCCTTGAAAAAGGCTTCTTCAGTAGGCAAGCATGGTACGTATCTCTTTCTTCTCGAAGGGCCGGTTCAAATTGGCCCAAGTTTCCACTCATGTAGATCGGTCTGATTCTTGGATTGTGGTGTCTGATCAGCTTCACCAATTCCAATCCATTCTTGACCGGCATCTGAATATCCGTGATGACAAGATCAGGTTCGAAAAGAAGATAGTAAATGTATCCCTCTTCACCATTCTTGGCTACCCTGACTTCGTAGCCCTCATCCATCAGCATCACTTGGAGGACGGAAGCCACTCTCTGATTGTCATCAACAATGAGTATTTTTCCTTTTTCCATTGTCCCCACCTCCTCCAAAGAAGGTTAATATTAAGGTCAGCAAATATAATGCCAAATATACTAATGGCAGATATCTATCTGATATAAAATACGTTTTCAGATAAACACGGAATGAGGGGCTGCTGGGAGTGTATGGATTTTCCTGCAATGGTTTATGGCGGATCGTGAAAAGATCTAATGATTACGGAGGGTCTTATCTGAGGATTATTCCTTCACCTTATGCGCTCTCAGATTTCTTGTAGTCCGTTGTCTTAAGACCGTGTTTCTTCAGGAGATCATAGAAATCTGCCCTGTACTTTCCAGCCAATTCGGCGGCTTTGGTTATGTTGCCCTCGCAGACCTGAAGAAGATGGGTCAAGTAGTCTTTCTCGAAAGCATCTTTCGCTTCCCTAAGAGGCTTTAATGATTCCTGATTGCCGTCTGCTTTTGCCAGAGGAAGGAATTCGTCTGTGATGATCTCCTGGTTCGTCATGGCTACGGCATATTCGATGGTATTCTCCAGTTCTCTTACGTTTCCGGGCCAATCGTAGAGCATGAGTCTCTGCATGGCCTGAGGGGCTACCCCCTTAAAGTCCCTTTTCATGCGGTCGTTGAATTTTTTCAAGAAGTGTTGAACCAGGGCGGGAATATCTTCTTTCCTCTCTCTCAAAGGGGGCAAGTAGATGGGGATAACGTGAATCCTGTAAAAGAGATCTTCACGGAAAAGGCCGAGTTTCACCTGTTCTTCAAGGTTCTTATTGGTGGCGACGATCACTCTCACATCCGCTTCTATGAGTTTTTCACTTCCGACAGGGTAGAATTGTCGTTCCTGAAGGACCCGGAGAACTTTGGCCTGGATGGAAAGAGGCATATCACCGATTTCATCCAGAAAGATGGTACCCTCGTGGGCTTGTGTAAACAACCCTTTGGTGCTCTTGATCGCACCCGTAAAGGCGCCCTTTTCATGGCCGAAAAGCTTGCTTTCCAGCAAAGTCTCGGGAATGGCTGCGCAGTTAACGGCGACAAAGGCCTTGTCTTTTCTTTCACTGGCAAGATGAAGGGCCTTTGCGATCAACTCCTTGCCAGTCCCGCTTTCCCCGTGGAGAAAGACCGTAGATTCTGTTTTGGCAATTTGGGAAACCACCATCAGGATTTTCTGCATCTTTGCGCTTCGGGCCACAATGTGAGCAAAACCGTAGTTTTCCTCCAGCAGCCCGCTGAGCCGTGCGATTTCGGAAGTAAGCCTCCTCTTTTCCAGGGCCTTGTCAATTTGAAGGAGGAGGTCCTGTGGATTAAAGGGTTTTGTAAGGTAACTGTAAGCCCCTCTCTTCATGGCTTCCACAGCGCTCTCGATACTCCCGTGAGCGGTGAGGATGATGACCGGCATATCGGGATTGACCAGATGGATGTCTTCCATCAGGGCGATTCCATCCCATTGGATTCCTTGCTGGTGGACAAGCTGAAGGTCCACGATGGAAAGATCCGGAAGTTGTCCTTTGACTGTTTCAAGGGCTTCTTTCTGGTTAAAGGCGGTGGTCACCTCGTGACCCGCTGATTCAAGTCTTATTCTTATCAGCTCCAGCAGATTCTGATCATCATCTACAACCAGGATTCTTCCAGCAGTCATGATTCTTCATTTCCCTTCTCAATTGCCATGACGGGCCCGCTAAAGGAACGAAGATGAGAAGCCTTGCAAAATCATGAAGACCGAAATCCGTGAAGTTGCGAAGTTGAGAGGTTATGAAGTTGAGTTTCCTATCTTCTAATCTTCCTATTTTCTTATCTTCGTTTTCTTAGCATCTTCTCAACTTCTCATCTTCTTAACTTCTTATCTTCGTTATTTTCTACCTTCTTAGGTTCCAATCTTCGTAACTTCGTTTTCTAAACCAATCACCGCAACACCGGAACACCGCAGCCCCGCAGCGCTTGTTTACTTTACTTTTTCCCTCTTTCTCTCTTCAATCTCAAGATCGATTTGTTTTGACTTCTCAATCATCTGAATCAATTTCTCGTTCTCATCGAGAACTTCCAGCCAGACTTTTGCCTGATCCGATAACGGACTCTGCGGATAATCTTTCAGCAGTCTCTTAAAAAAGCTGATGGACTTCCCGTAATCTTTTTTTGGATTCCCGGGATGGGCAAAGGCGAGTCCAAGATTAAACAGGGCCTCGTCTTTCGCGGACTTATTTCCGGAGAGGGACAGGGCCTTTTCATTTTCCTTCAGAAATCCTTCATAATCCCCCTGTGAGAGGAGTTTCTGGCCTCTAAGAGCGGGTTCCCGAACTTCCACTCGTTCCTTTTTTTCTTTAGGAGGCGCAGCGATGACGGGCGTACTGATCACAGCCGGTTCTTTGGTCTCGACCGAGACAGTCCTTACCTCCACCCTTTCCTTCGTCTTGTCAATCGCGGCGCATCCCGAAAGAAAGAGAAGAATCAGACTGGCAACACAAAAATAAACCTGCTTCCCTGCCCTAATTCGCTTTCCGCCCATATCCTACCGCCATGTGAAACGACAATATGCTTGGCAATGGCCAGACCCAGTCCTGTCCCTTTGACCTGGTAGGGACCCGCCGGAGTTATTTGCTGGAACTTGTCAAAAATGGTTTGTACCTTCTCTTTCGGAATCCCGGGACCCGTGTCGGCAACGGAAACCTCCACCCCGCCTTCAATCGGTCTCGCCGATATTCCCACGAAGCCGCCTGCCGATGTGAATTTCACCGCATTTCCAACCAGATTGCGTAACAGCTGGAGAATCCTTTCGTTGTCCATTTTGACCATCGGCAGGGCCGGGTCGATTTTTGTCTCAATATTGATTTTTCTGGATTCAACAAGAGGTCCGATTTCCATCAGCGCCCTGTCGATGAGGGGCGCAAGGCTTCCTTTCTCAACATGAAAGACCATCATTCCCGCTTCCATTTTCGACAGATCCAAGAGCGAATTAACGAGATCGATCAACCGATGGCTCTCTTCCGCTATAATGTTCAGAAGCCTTCCCTGTTTTTCTGTAATGGGTCCTGCGATCCCTTCCCGCACCAGGGCCGTCCCTTCCTTGATCGACGTCAGAGGAGTGCGGAGCTCGTGGGACATCATGGAGAAAAATTCGGATTTTATTTTGTCTATTTCCCGCAATTTATTACACATCGAATTAAAGGCTGCAGCCAATTCCGACACTTCCGGAGGAGACGAAACAGGCAGATCGCAGTTGAAATTACCATCAGCGATCTCTTTTGTCTTATTCCTCAAGACGTCAAGAGGGTTCGTTATGCTTTTGGTGATCACATAAGAAATGGCAAGAACGAGCACTAATGCGATGCCTGAAATGATCATCAAAACATTTCGCGCTGAAGCAGCTGCGCTTCCAAGCGCTTTGATTTCACGATTCGTGTCTTGCCTCGAAAGAAGCTCCAGCCCTTCCAGCTCTTCCATAAAGTCATCTACGATCTTTTCTCTTTCCCTTTCATACCACTGCTGGGGATAGGATTGATTCGCCTTAACGAATTCCACCTCCTTTTCCACCAGGGATTGATATCTTCCATAGAATTCCTTAATTTTGCTTAGAGAAGTCCGTTTGGCGGAAGTATCGGCCACGCCGGAGATCTCTTCGAGATATTTATTAAATTCGTCTCTTGAAGAGGCGAACTGGTTGTAGAAAGCCGCGTCCTTTGTGACAATGAATTTCCGCTCAAATCTGACTTGTGACAGGAATGCTTCGGAGAGCTTTTCTTCAAGATCGATGATCCGGGTATCCACGTCCAGAATGTGTTGGGTCACCTTCTTAAACTGGCGTACCTGCCAGAAGGCGTAAACACTTACGGCAACGATAAGAAAAAAGATTAACAGATAACCGCTCACCAGTCTGGAGAATATGCTCAGCCGCATCTTGCCCTTCAAAAGGCCGTTATTTTACTTAACATTACCACATCTTCCCCGGTGTGGCAATCTCCAAAAAGCGAGATCTCCGAGCTTTTTCGGAGATCTCAAAGTTTCGGCTTGACAACGGGAAAGCCATCTGATTTCATAATGCTTAGGAGGGATGGTAGAACATCGTTCTCGCTCGAGCGGGATTTCGGACGGCGAAGTCTCTTTTGATTCCTTCTATTAGGATGATGTTTTCCCTTTGGAACACAAACCCTGTATCCGCTCTCACAGACGAGGGCGATGATAGGCGGGAGGAGATGATCTATGAATCGGACAGGAATTCTGAAAATATGGGTTTTCGGCTTGATGGTCCTGCTGGCCCTGGTTGCCGCCAGCGCCTTTGGCCAGGGGGGGACGAAGGGAGAGAAGGAAGAATACGTCAGCTCCGTTACACCGGAAGGGTGTAAGGCGTGTCACCCGCAGATCTTCGAGTCTTTTCAAAAAGAAAATCCTCACTGGCCGGCCCTCCTCGACCCCAAGCTCCCCATAGAGAAAAAAGGGTGCGAGGCATGCCATGGTCCCGGCATGAAACACCTCAATGCGGGGGGGCAGGGGTTTATCTTCTCTTTCAAAGATAAGAGCGCGAAGGAACGGTCCGATGCCTGCCTGAAGTGTCATGAAAAGGAGAAGAAGTTTTTCCAATTTGGCAGGGGAACGCATCAATTAAGCGCTGTGGCATGCAATGACTGTCACCAGATGCATGGAACCAGGCTGGCGCAGAACCTCCTCAAAGGAAAAGAGACGGATCTATGTTTCTCCTGCCACCAGGACGTCAAGTCCAAATTCTACCTTCCTACCCGGCACAAAGTGCTGGAAGGGGCGGTGAAGTGCTCGGACTGTCATACCCCTCATGGGACCCGGACGAGGGCCAGCCTGCGAACGGGGAGCAGGTTTATCTTCAGCATGGATCTCTGCTTCAAATGCCACCCGGAAAAGAGAGGCCCCTGGGTTTTTGAGCATCCATCGGTAAAAGTGGAAGGGTGCGGCGCCTGCCACGTTCCTCATGGATCTCCCAACCGGTTCCTTCTCATCCGTCCCCAGGTCCGAACCGTCTGTATCGAATGCCATG
>Ga0214473_10010210_pt1 | contig 11054 bp, 6 predicted proteins | sample RVTome_7_FD_203509 | JGI IMG/M metagenome (GOLD analysis project Ga0214473, IMG submission 203509) | Soil microbial communities from uranium-contaminated site in the Upper Colorado River Basin, Wyoming, United States - RVT98D197 | ecosystem: Environmental > Terrestrial > Soil > Contaminated >...
GGCGTCTGAATGGTGAGAACGACGGCCGAGCACTCGGGCCCCCGCACCAGGTACTGGTGCGAAGTCTCGCCCTCGACCGAAGGGACGCCGTCGATTCTCAGGATGCTGTCGTGAGGGAGCAGCCCTCCGAGCGCGGCCGGTGAACCGGGGAAGACACTGAGGATCGTCAGCCGCTCTTTCTCTAGTAGCGGCAAGATGAGGAGGCCGATCCCGACGTAGTCAGTCGTGCCGGCCAGCTCCGCGTCCGAGGCCGCCACCGCCGCGGGAGACTGGAAATCCGAGTGCTCGTCGCCCAAGGCATTCACGAGCACTTCCATCTCCTGGTAGAAAGCCTCGGTTTCCATCCCTCCTTCAACACGCGTTCGAGTCTGAGCGGCGAGGGCCGGCCACTCGACTCCGTTGTAGTCCGGGTAGAGATAGACGTCTTCGATCGTTTGGACCAGGTCATCGATCACGGCCAACTGGTCCGCCGTGGAAAGCGGTGGATTGGCCTCCAGGCCGGGCGTCGGCACAGCCAGGGCGGTGGCAGCCGGGACGGTCGCCAGGGCCACCTGCGAGCACTGCGGGGCGATGTAGGCTGGGAGGACGGCAGTGGCGGTTGGGGTAGGGAGGGGCGTAGCCGTCGGCGGAGGGGGTGTGGCGGTGGCCGTCGGACCTGCGATAAGGACGCGCGTCAGGGTATTGCAGCCCAGGCTCAGGGCAGCCAGCGGGATGAGAATTCGGGCCGAAGCGCGCCAAGGAATCGAGCCCGAATTCGTCACAGCGTCCTCCCGAATCAGGTGCCCTCTTCCCAGGAGGCCAGATAGCGCTTCTGCTGGTCGGTCAGGGAATCGACAGCGATGCCCATCGAGGCGAGTTTCAGGCGTGCGATCTCCCGGTCGATCTCCTCCGGAATCGTGTAAACCTGCTTCTTCAGCTCGCCGGCATGTTTCAGGATGTACTCGAGGGAAAGCGCCTGGTTGGCGAAGGACATATCCATCACGCTCGCCGGATGCCCTTCAGCCGCGGCCAGGTTGATCAGGCGTCCCTCGCCCAGCAGGTTGATCTGCCGCCCGTCGGCCAGCTGATAGCGGTCGACGTACTCGCGCGGCTTGAATTTCTCCTTGGCCATGGCTTCCAGGGCCGGGATGTTGACCTCAACGTTGAAGTGGCCCGAGTTGGCGACGATAGCGCCATCCTTCATCACCTCGAAGTGCGCCTGGTCGATGACGTTGACATCGCCGGTCACGGTGCAGAAGATGTCCCCGATGCGCGCGGCGTCGATCATCGGCAGGACGCGGAATCCGTCCATCACTGCTTCCAGGGCGGCCAGGGGGTCGACCTCGGTGACGACGACGATGGCGCCCATGCCGCGCGCCCTCGAGGCCAAGCCGCGCCCGCACCATCCGTAGCCGGCGACGACGAACGTCTTGCCGGCCAGCAGGATGTTGGTCGCCCGGACGATCCCGTCGATCGTCGACTGGCCCGTGCCGTAGCGGTTGTCGAAGAAGTGTTTGGTGCGCGCGTCGTTGACGGCGACCACGGGATAGGCCAGGGCGCCGTCGGCGGCCATCGCCCGCAGCCGAATGACTCCGGTGGTGGTCTCCTCCGTCCCGCCTCGAACCCCGCCGAGGATATCGCGGCGGTCCTTGTGCAGCGTGCTGACAAGGTCGGCACCGTCGTCCATCGTGATGTGGGGCTTGTGATCGAGGGCGGCGTGGATGTGCCGGTAATAGGTCGGGCTGTCCTCGCCCTTGATGGCGAAGACCGGGACTTCGGAATGATGCACCAGGGAGGCGGCGACGTCGTCCTGGGTCGACAAGGGGTTGGAGGCGCACAGGACGAGATCGGCGCCTCCCAATTGCAGAGTCCGCATCAGGTTGGCCGTTTCCGCCGTGACGTGCAGGCAGGCCGCCACCCGCGTTCCCTGCAACGGCCTTTCCTTGGCAAACCTCTCCTGGATGTGGCGCAGCACAGGCATCTCATGCTCGGCCCATTCGATCCGTCGCCGGCCGCCTTCGGCCAGGTTCACGTCGCGCACTTCAAACCGATCGGACATTCTCATGACTCCTTCAAGGGACCCGGCGCTGCCAGCTCGCCAGAACCTTCATAGTAACCGCAGAAGGGCATGAATCCCAGGGCGCGGTAGGCGCTCAGCGCCGGCGCGTTGTCCATGGCCACGTTCAGGACAATCGTCTCAATGCCCAACCGCAGCAATTCTGCCGCAACGCCCCCGGTCGTGCGCCGCGCCAATCCCATCCCGCGCCGATCCGGACGGGTATAGACGTTGCCAATGGCTGCCACTCGCGCCTGGCTCGAGACCACATGCGTGCCGGCCATGGCCGCCAGCTGCGATCCCTCCCAGACTCCGAAGAAACAGCCGCTTTCGAGCTGCGATGGGTCGTAGGCGTCGGGCAGGTCCGGCTGGCCGGCGAAAAGCGCCGCGATCTTGGGCGCGTCCTTGGGCCCAAGCCTGGCCATCGCTCCTGGCGGCTGTTCGGCCAGGGCCTCGGGTGGAAGCACCATCCTCCACATCCTGTTCTCTCGGTGAGGTGTCAGCCGCCGGCCGACGAGGGCGCGATGAGTCCCAAGGAGAGCGTACTGGTATGTCCCCGGCGGGATTTCCTCCAGGAGGTCGCCCACTCCTTGCGGATCTCCGTGGGCGAAGAGCACCGGCGGGGTAAAGCCCCGATAACACAAGAGGACCGCCTCCGTCCTCGTGTGCCACTCGGCGTGCGCTGCATAGGGGAAGAAGAGGTCCGCCAGGGCGTAGGCGCACCAGACGCGATCGGTTTCAAGGAGGGTCCGGACATGCGACGGCACCACGACGCCTCAGCCGAGCCGGTCGATCTCGTCTCCCCCGCCGAACGTTTCGCGGAATCGAGCGAGGAACTCCTCGAGGGTGAAGGCATGCCCTTGCGTGCCCTCCTTCTCGAGACAGTACGCGGCGGCCAGAGCCCCCAGCTGGCCGCAGCGTTCCAAGCTTAAGGCGTGCGCATATCCCTTCAGGAAACCGCCGCGGAAGGCGTCGCCGACGCCTGTCGGTTCGGCGGGGACCCGCGGCGGAACGGCCGGGACGTGGAGGGTCTCCTCGCGGCTGTAGACGTCGGCGCCGTGCTCGCCGCGGGTGATGACAAGGAAGTCCGTCTGTTGGAGAATCGCGTCGAGGGTGAGGCCGGTCTTTTCGGTGATCAGGCCGAACTCATAGTCGTTGCAGAAGAGAGCACGGCAATCGCGTATGCCGAGGCGCAGGGTGTCGGGCTCGAGGCGGATGATCTGCTGGCTGGGATCGTAGATGAAGGGGATCCCCAGGTGCCTACATTCCTCCACATAGGCCGCCATCGCGCCCGGGTCGTTCGGGGAGATGACGGCCAGATCCGGCGGCGGATCCAGGTCACGGAAATGGAGGTCGCCCGCATGCGCCATGGCTCCCGTATAGAAGGAAGCGATCTGGGCGTTGGCCTGATCGGTGTTGACGAAGAAGGAAGCGGTAAACACGTCGGGAATGGTTCGGATGGCGCGCGTGTCCACGCCGTGGCGATCGAGCCACTGGCGGTATTCCTCGAAATCCTGGCCGACGGTCGCCATCACCTGCGGGTGCTCACCGAGCAGCGCCAGGGTGTAAGCGATGTTGGCGGCGATTCCGCCGCGACGGCGGATCAGGTTGTCCACCAGGAAGGACAGGCTCAGGCGATCGAGCCGGTCGGCCAGAATGTGGTCGCGAAACCGTCCGGGAAATGACATCAAGTAGTCGAACGCTATGGAGCCGGTCAGGACGAGGTTCATAAGGCCCGCGCCTCAGGCAGGGTCTTGGGGAAGGGTGGACGAACCACCCCCGCCTCCGTCACGATGGCGGTGATCAGCCGAGCCGGGGTCACATCGAAGGCTGGATTGAGAGCGGTGCTGCCTTGCGGCGAAGCGCGCTGGCCCTGGTGAACCAGGTCGAGTACCTCCGCCGGGTCGCGCTCTTCGATGGGAATGGCCGACCCGTCGGGCGTGGCCAGGTCGATGGTCGTGGTCGGCGCCACGCAGTAGAAGGGAATGCGGTTGTCGTGAGCGGCGAGCGCCAGCATGTAGGTGCCGATCTTGTTGGCGATGTCGCCGTTGGCCGCGACCCGGTCGGCGCCGACGAGGACAGCCTGGACCTCGCCCCGATGGAGGAAATGGCCGGCGGCGCTGTCGGCGATGATGGCGAAGGGGATCCCGTACTGCTCAAGCTCCCAGGCCGTGAGGCGCGCCCCTTGCAGCCGCGGCCGCGTCTCGTCGACCAGGACCCTCAGGCGCTTCCCCTGCTCGTGCGCCGTACGGATAACCCCCAGAGCGGTCCCGTAATCGACGGTCGCCAGCGCACCGGTATTGCAGTGGTGCAGCACGGTATCGCCGTCCGCCAAGAGATCCGCGCCGTGACGTCCCATTCTCCGGTTCGTCTCCACGTCCTCGTCGGCGAGGCCCTGCGCCGCCTCGGCCAGGGCGGATGCCAGGCGCGACGGGTCTCGCTCGGCCTCCGCTCGGTGCAGGCACTCGTCGATCGCCCAGCGCAAGTTGACCGCCGTGGGCCGCGTCTGGCGCAGGGTCGCCGCGGCTTCCTGAACCTCCGCTGCGACGCTCTCCGGCGAAGGCGCCGAGGCTGCCGCCAGGGCCAAGGCGAAGGCGGCTGCCACCCCGATCGCCGGCGCGCCGCGCACGGCCATCGAACGAATGGCGTCGGCGACCTCGCTCGCTGTGTGCAGTTCGAGCACCACCAGGCGGGCGGGGAGTTGGCGCTGGTCGATGAGGTGGAGCGTGGGTCCGGCCGGATCCCACCACAAGCTGCGCATCCTGGCCCCGTCGGCGATGCCCGCATGAAAACGCGCTCTCGCGGGAGAGCGCGGGCGTCGCAACGGGGAGTGTAGCACGTAGTTCAGGGGGAGGCAACAACATCCCCTCACAAACTCAAACCGGGTTTGGCCGACAGGGGGTATCCACCTGAGCCGAGCTCTTCGGCCAAACCCGGTTTGGTATTGCAGGGAAGGGGGTGAGGGCCGGGCGCGGCTCGTTGACACCGTGCATCGCGCCGCGTATGATGGCTGTCGGTGACTCTCCGAAGCAACGCGCGGCCCATCCTGGTCCTGCTGGCCCTGTCATTTACTGCGGCCTGCGGCACGATTCCTTCTCTGCTGCGGGGAACCGACACACCACCGCCGGCCACAGCCACGATCACGCCCACGCCGACGGCGACACCCAGTCCCACGCCCTCCCCGGCCTTGCATCTCGAAGCCGCCGGCCTGGCCCTGCGCAATGGGGATTGGGATCGGGCCCTGCAGGAGTATCAAGCGGCGGCCAATGCCGCCGACACGGCGCTTCAAGGTGACGGGCAGCTCGGAGTTGGTGAGACGTATGTCCGAGCCGGGCTGTACGCGCAAGGTGCAGAAGCCCTCACGACGTTCCTCTCCCTGCATCCAGACCATGAATGGGCATGCGACGCTTACTTCCTTCGGGCCACAGCCCGCCGCGCCCTGGGCGATGTGGACGGAGCGGTCTCCGACTACGACGCCTACATCGCCGCCCGGCCCGGCAGGATTGACGGCTACGTTCAGGAATGGGCGGGCGATCTGCTGTCGGGCGCCGGGCGGAACGCCGAGGCGGCCAATCGGTATCAGGCGGCAGCGGCCCTGCCCCGCATCGGGCCGGCGGCCGCCCTCTATTTGAAAGCCGGCCGGTCGCTGCTGGACGGCGGGGATGCCTCCGCCGCCCTCGCCATGTCGGACGCCGCACTGCAGGCGGCCACCGACGACGCCACGCGCGCCTCGGCCAATCTCAACGCCGGGCGTGCCCTCTTGGCGCTGGGCGACGCCGACGGCGCCCACACCCGCTGGCTGGACTCGGTGGACAAATACCCGGCGGCGAGGGACACCTACCTCGGCCTGATCGAACTGGTCGATGCCGATGTTCCGGTCGACGAATTCCGACGAGGCTTCATCGACTACCTGGCCGGTGCGTATGAGGCGGCCGTCCCGGCCTTCGGCCGCGTCATCGACCGACAGCCGAGCGCCGAGGCCTACTACTATCAGGCGCTCTCCCGCCGCGGCATGGGTGACTATGCCGGCGCCATGGACGATTTCTACGTCGTCTATGTCGCCTATCCCGATTTCACCGACCGCCAGACCGCCTGGCTGGAGGCCGGCCGGACCGCTTCGGTCTTCATGGGCGATTACGGGCGGGCGCGCGCCATCTACCTGCAGCTCGTGGCGGCGCTGCCGGCCAGCGAGAGCGCACCCCAGGCGCTTCTTTCAGCCGGCAGAGCGGCCGAAGTCGACGACGACCTGACGGGCGCCATCGAGACCTGGCTGCGCGTGCCGGCCGAGTATCCGGCGTCGCCCCTGGCTTCCCAGGCGGCCTTCCTGGCCGGGATCACGCGGGTGCGTCTGGGAGATCTCGACGGCGCCTCCGAGGCCTTCCGCCAGGCCGGCGATCGCGCTCAGACCGGAGTCGACCGTGCCGCGGCGGCTCTGTGGGTGGGGAAGATCCTCGAGGGCCAAGGCAATCACGAGGGTGCGGTAGGCGCCTGGCAAACCGCCGCCGCCAGCGATGTCAGCGGCTACTACTCAGCCCGTGCCGCCGACTTGTTGGCCGGCCGGACTCCCTTTCAGCCCACCGGTCTGTTCACGTTCCCTGCCGACCTCGGGACGGAGCGATCCGAGGCCGAGGCCTGGCTCCGGACTACGTTCGGCCTGACCGATCCCGCACCGCTCGATCGCATGGATGCGGCCCTGGGCAGCGACCCACGCCTTGTTCGCGGTGAAGAGCTCTTTCGGCTGGGGATGTACGCCGAGGCCAAAACGGAACTCAGCGGATTGCGGGAAGCCATGGCCGGCGACGCCGCCGCCAGCTACCGTCTCACGCATCGATTCCTGGATCTGGGGCTGTACGAACTGGCCATCCGCTCCGCGCGCCAGATTCTCGACCTGGCCGGCCTCGACGACGCCGGCACTCTCCAGGCACCGGTCTACTTCAACCGCATCCGGTTCGGCCCGTACTTCGGGGACCTGATCCTCCCCGAAGCCCTCGCCTACAACCTTGACAGCTTGTTCCTGCTTTCGGTGGTTCGGCAGGAGAGCTTGTTTGAAGGATTCGCAACATCCTACGCCGACGCGCGCGGCTTGATGCAAGTCATCCCGAGCACGGGGGCCGCCATCGCCGGGGAACTCGGCTGGCCGCCCGGGTACACCGAGAGCGACCTGCACCGGCCCATTGTCAGCGTCCGCTTCGGCACGTACTACCTGGCAGCCGAACGCGACCGGTTCGACGGCGACTTGTTTGCGGCGCTGACGGCCTACAACGCAGGACCGGGCAACGCCTTGGCCTGGAAGGAACTGGCCCCCGCCGACCCCGACCTGTTCCTGGAGGTCTTGCGCTTCTCCGAGCCCCGGCTTTACATCAAGACCATCTACGAGGTCTTCTCCATCTACCGCCAGCTGTATTCCCCTCCCGGCTGAGAGCCCCTGGCGGGCATGCCTTCGCCGTCCACCTGGTGTGGGCCCCCCAGTCCTGCCGGTTGGTGAGTGTCGCGCCCCCACTTTCTGGGCTGCCCCTTGACCCTTGAGGGAAAGGATGGTAACATAACCCTTCGCAATCTTCAGAATGGGCCGACAGGTTATCGAGCGACCCAGCGAACCCCGAGACGGATAGCGGGGGAACCGGCAGCGGCGGACGGCAGGCGCCCGCCCTTTGTTGTTTTCTGACATCTTCAGGAGCGTGCGAATGCCTAGTCTCTCGCGCAAGTCGTACTCGCGCATCGCTGACACGTATTCCCTCCCGACGCTCATTCAGGTGCAGCTCGACTCCTTCGAGTGGCTCCGAAGGGAAGGGCTGTCCGAACTCTTCGACGAGATCACGCCCATTGAGTCCTACAACGGCGGCATGAAGCTGTTCTTTCCCAGTAAGACGCGCGAAAGCCGCGAATTCAACCTCAAATTCTGGTTCGAAGATCCCAAGCACGATATCGAGGAATGCGTCGAGCGCGATCTGACCTTTGCCGCGCCGCTCTACATCTCGGTCCTGCTGGCCGGCTCGGAAGTTCCCCACCCGGTCAAGAACGACATCTTCCTCGGCGACTTCCCCTTGATGACCGAGAAGGGCACCTTCATTATCAACGGGACCGAACGCGTCGTTGTCTCTCAGCTGATCCGGAGCCCCGGCGTCTACTTCGAAGCCACCGAGGACCGACTGTCCGGACGGCGGCTGGCGGCCGCCAAACTCATCCCCGACCGCGGCGCCTGGATGGAATTCGAGACCCGCAAGAGCGACTACCTGACCCTCAAGTTCAACCGCAAGCGCACCGTGCCGGTGACCATCCTGCTTCGGGCGCTGGCCGCCGTCGACGATGGGATCAAGCACAAGCCCATCAAACACGGATCGAACGAGGAGATCCTGGCGCTCTTCGCCAACTCGGACACGAACCCGGATCACCCCTACATTGCCACCACGATCCGCCAGGAGCCGGCCTGGGAGATCAAGGAAGGGCGCACCCTCCCGGAGGAAGCGCTCATCGAGTTCTACCGGCGCATGCGGCCCGGGGATCCTCCCACGCTCGACAACGCCCGCGAGTATCTCTACGATCAACTGTTCGACCCGCGCCGCTATGATCTGGAGCGCGTCGGCCGCTACAAGCTGCTGCAAAAACTCAACCTGCGGGAGTTTGTCCCGCAGGAGCACCGCCAGGTCACCGCGTGGGATATCGTCCGTCTGGTCGAACGGCTGATTCAGATCAACAACGGCATCGAAAATCCGGACGACATCGACCACCTGGGGAATCGCCGGGTCAAGACGGTCGGCGAGCTGATCCAGGCCAAGCTGCGCGTCGGCCTGCGCCGCACCGAACGCGTGATCGTTGAGCGTATGTCGATCCGCGACCAGGAACAGCTCACCCCGATCACCCTGGTGAACATCCGGCCGGTCGTCGCCGCCATCCGGGAGTTCTTCGGCTCCAGCCAGCTGTCTCAGTTCATGGACCAGACCAACCCGCTGGCCGAGCTGCGCCACAAGCGCACCCTCTCGGCTCTCGGTCCCGGTGGCCTTCGCCGCGAGCGCGCCGGCTTCGACGTCCGCGACGTCCACCACTCACACTACGGCCGTATCTGCCCGATTGAGACGCCCGAAGGCCCCAACATCGGCCTGATCGGCCGCCTGGCTTCGTATGCCAAGGTCAATCGGTTCGGCTTCATTGAAACCCCGTACCGCAAGGTCCTGCGCGAGGTGCCGGCTGACGATCCGCTGTTGATCGGGCGGAAGATACGAGGCACGGTCAACGACGCCAAGGGCAACAAGGTCCTGGCCGAAGACGCCCAGGAAGTGACTCCGGCGTTGGCCAAGTCCCTGGCCAAGGCGGGACGACCCATCCCGATCGTCCCCTTCGTCTCCGATCAGGCCGACTACCTGACCGCCGACGATGAGGACCGCTTCGTCATCGCCCAGGCCAACGCGCCGCTGACGGAGACCAACGAGTTCGTCCGGACCCGGGCCTCCTGCCGCCACCACGGCGACTTTCTGTTTGCCCAGGCGGACCAGATCGACTACATGGACGTCGCCCCGCGCCAAATCGTCGGCGTCAGCGCCTCCCTGATCCCCTTCCTCGAGCACGACGACGCCAACCGGGCCCTGATGGGCTCCAACATGCAGACTCAGGCCGTTCCGCTCATCCGGCCCGAAGTCCCGCTGGTGGCGACCGGCATGGAGCGCCAGGCGGCGATCGATTCGGGCCAGGTCGTCCTGGCCGACGTCGATGGGGAAGTGGAATCCGTCACGGGCAGCCAGGTCGTGGTCCGCGCCGGCCGCGAGCGCCGCAGCTACCGCCTGCGCAAGTACAACCGGTCGAACCAGAGCACGTGCATCGATCAGCGCCCGGCCGTCGTCAAAGGCCAGCGCATCCGCCGCGGCGATGTCATCGCCGATTCGTCGTCGACGGCCAATGGTGAACTGGCCCTGGGCCAGAACGTCTTGTGCGCTTTCCTGTCCTGGGAGGGCGGCAACTTCGAGGACGCCATCCTGATCTCGGAGCGCCTGGTGCAGGAAGACCGATTCACTTCGGTCCACATCGAGAAGCACGAGGTCGAAGCGCGCGACACCAAGCTCGGTCCGGAAGAGATCACCTATGACATCCCCAACGTCGGCGACGAGGCCCTGCGCGACTTGAACGAGGATGGGATCATCCGGGTGGGGGCCGAGGTCGGCCCGAACGATATCCTGGTGGGAAAGATCACTCCCAAGGGCGAGAAGGAGCTGACCCCGGAAGAGAAGCTCCTGAGGGCCATCTTCGGCGAGAAGGCGCGTGAGGTGAAAGACACGTCGCTGCGCATGCCGCACGGCGAGCGCGGCAAAGTGGTCGAAGTTAAAGTGTTCACCCGCGAGGAGCACCGCGACCTGCCGCCTGGTGTGGAGAAGATGGTGCGCGTCTCCGTCGCTCAGAAACGCAAGGCGACCGAAGGCGACAAGATGGCCGGCCGCCATGGGAACAAGGGCGTCATTTCGAAGGTCGTCCCGGTCGAGGACATGCCCTTCCTCGATGACGGGACGCCGGTCGATTTGATCCTCAACCCTCTGGGCGTCCCGGGCCGCATGAACATCGGGCAGATTCTGGAGGCCCACCTGGGGTGGGCGGCCGATCGAATCGGATTTCGAGCGGTCACGCCCGTCTTCGATGGCGCCGACGAGGACGAGATCGAGGCCGAGTTGGCGCGTGCCTGGCTGATGGACCGCGCCTGGCAGGAAATCGGCGAGAAGGCCTGGGCCTGGGTCAAGGACAACGGCTATTACCAGGAAGAAGCATTCGAGGACGACAGTGAGGTCCGACGCCTGTACCTGGAAGCCTGGTTGGCCAACAAGGACTACGACCCCGAGCTGCTGGCGATCGACACGATCTACGCTCGCCGCTCCGCCGTGCGGGAGTGGCTGCGCGAACGTGGCCACGACCCGGAGAAGATGCTGGTCTTCGATGACGCGGCGGTCAACGTCCACGACCGCAAACCCTACGACCAGGCTTCGATCGAGGTGTGCCTGCAGATCTGGCTTGAGACCCACGGCGTGACTCCCAAGGATAC
>Ga0214473_10010211_pt1 | contig 11054 bp, 6 predicted proteins | sample RVTome_7_FD_203509 | JGI IMG/M metagenome (GOLD analysis project Ga0214473, IMG submission 203509) | Soil microbial communities from uranium-contaminated site in the Upper Colorado River Basin, Wyoming, United States - RVT98D197 | ecosystem: Environmental > Terrestrial > Soil > Contaminated >...
AAAAGTTTTTCGACAAGTATGAAACAAAAACCAACCTCCCGAAATCCATGGACTTGGGTCCCCTCTTTGTACGTTGCAGAGGGGATTCCGTACGTCATGGCGATGACGGTCTCAGTGGTTCTCTATAAGCGCCTGGGGATCTCAAACACTGACATTGCTCTTTACACTAGCTGGCTCTATCTCCCGTGGGTGATCAAACCCCTCTGGAGCCCTTTTGTCGACCTCTTCAGGACGAAGCGTTACTGGATCCTTCTGATGCAGTTGCTCATCGGGGCATCCTTGGCCTCGGTTGCCTTCACCATCCCGGCTGCCCGGTTCTTTCAGTATACCCTTGCTTTCTTCTGGCTGATGGCCTTCAGCTCGGCCACCCATGATATTGCTGCCGACGGCTTTTATATGCTGGGGCTCTCGGACCCCCAGCAAGCTGCCTTTGTCGGAGTGCGCACGACTTTCTACCGCATCGCAACGATCGCGACCAAAGGGGGGCTCGTCATCTTTGCCGGGTACCTTGAAGGAACCGGTCATGATTTTCCTACCGCCTGGTCCATTGCGCTCTTTGCGAGTGCCGCGGTCTTTGCGGCCCTCTTCCTGTATCATTTTCTTGTTCTTCCTCATCCAGCCGCGGACCGCCCTGCAAGGCGCAATCCTTCGCTTTCTATCTCTGGAGAGTTCTTTCATGCGTTCAGGCTCTTCTTCAGAAAAAAAGGCATCGTTATTATTCTCGCCTTCTTTTTCTTTTATCGGTTTGCGGAGACCCAGGTTGTCAAGATCCTCGCACCTTTTCTGCTCGATCCACGTTCAAAGGGCGGGCTGGAGCTCACCACAGCAGAGGTGGGAATCATCTATGGGACGGTCGGCGTCTTTGCGCTCTTGATGGGGGGGCTTCTCGGGGGCTATGCGATTTCAAGGAAAGGGCTCAAATTCTGGATCTGGATCATGGCCTGCGCCATGCATCTGCCAGATCTCGTCTATGTCTACCTCTCGCAAGCCGTGACGGACAATTTCCATTTGATCAATCTCTGCATTGCGCTGGAACAGTTCGGTTACGGATTTGGTTTTACGGCCTACACGATGTTCATGATCATGATATCGGAGGGAGAGTATAGAACGGTCCATTATGCCATCTCCACAGGGATCATGGCCCTGGGGATGATGGTGCCGGCCATGTTCAGCGGTTGGCTCCAGGAGCAACTTGGCTATCAGAATTATTTCCTCTGGGTCATGGCCGCGACAATTCCGGGGTTCATTGTGACGGGGCTGGTGAGAATTGATCCGGAATTCGGCAAAAAGAAGACGTGAACAAGATTCACCACAGAGACACAGAGGCCACAGAGAAGAGCGATATTTTTGTGTTTGTCGGGAGTTACCGACAAATCCAAAACCCTCAGGTTCTTCGAGGCAACGCATACCTCTTGAACCGGAGGAGGATTATATGGCCCACAAACGCTGAAGATATTCCCGAAGGGACGGAGCTTTTTCATCCGGTCGTCGTCTCCCGACCGGATGAAAACACTTTCCTCCGTGACCTCTGTGTCTCTGTGGTGAACAATCTGTTTCGGACATGATTGAGGAGTGAGGTGCTATTGAACAAGCGACGATTCAAGACAGCCTTCATTCTGGCGGCCGGGCTGGGGATGCGGCTTCGCCCTCTGACGGAGCGCTGCCCGAAGCCGCTCCTGGAGATCGGGGGACGTCCCATCGTGACTTACGGGATGGACCATCTCCTGAAAGTCGGGGTGGACCGCTTCATCGTGAACACCCATCATTGTGCTGAGGTCTGCTTGGAAAAGTTTCCTGACAGACAATGGCGCGGGGTGCCCATACTCTTTCGCCATGAGCCGGTGCTTCTGGACACGGCGGGAGGACTGAAGAACATTGAAGATCATCTTGACGAAGATGAGGCTATCCTTTGCTACAACGGGGATGTAATGACCGATCTTCCCTTGCAGAGGCTTCTGGAGACCCATGAGCGAAAGCGACCCGAAGTAACCCTTGCCCTGAGGAGCAGCGGGCCTCTTCTGAATGTGAACATCAATGAGCACGGTGAGGTCTGTGATCTTCGGCATACACTGGGGAATCCGGGAGTTCAAAGCTGCCAATTTACCGGCATCTATGCCATGGAAACTTCATTCCTTAAATTTCTTGAGGGCGGTAAGATTGAATCCGTAGTTCCTGTCTTTATAAAAAGGATTGTAGAGAAACCGGGATCGATCCGGGGGATCGTCATAGATGAGGGCGAGTGGCACGACATCGGCTCTATCGAAACCTACCAAACACTGACAACCATCAAATAAGTGGAACATTGGAATAGTGGAATGTTGGAATAATGTAACAATACAAGATAGGAAATGATAATAGTTCATACCTGAGGAAGCGAAGCTTTCTGTACCCAATATTCCAGTATTCCACTATTCCATTATTCCGTGGTCTGAGTATGCCGCCGGCTAACGCCGCAATGAATGCAAACACGAATATGCACTGCTTAATGATTGCCTTTGCGATGGAGGCTCTGGATCTTTCAGACTCCGTCTCCATAGAACTCTCTCCCTTCGGGAGAAGAGGATCGGACCGGATGTTCTTCAGGCTGAAATGGGGCATCAAGGATTCTGCCATCCTGGTCCATTATGACCCGAAGCTCGTGGAAAACACCTACTATGCCGACATTGCGTTGTTTCTCCGTGATATCGGCATTCCTGTGCCCCGGATGATCCGCCACGATCCGGCACGTTGTCTCATTGTCATGGAAGACCTCGGGGACACAGACTTCTGGTCTCTCAGGGGAACCCACTGGCCGGCTCGTCAAGCTCTTTACAAGAAGACGCTCAGCATCGCGCAAAGACTCCATTCCTTTGCTGAAAAGGACTTCCCTTCGGGCCGTGTGAGGCTCATGGAAAGCTTTGGTCCGGATCTCTACCGCTGGGAGCGAGACTACTTCAGAGACCATTTTGTCAGAGATTTCTGCCGGATTCAAATTGAACCGACCCTCAGCCGGGAGCTCGAATTGGAACTTTCTGCCCTGGCAGAGCGTCTTTTAGGAACGATGCGCTGTCTTGTTCACCGGGACCTCCAATCCCAAAACGTGATGATCCGGGACGGAGAGCCCTTCCTCATCGACTTTCAGGGGATGCGCTTCGGAAGCCCCTTTTATGACCTGGGATCCCTTCTTTGCGATCCCTATGTGAGTTTTTCGGGGAGTGAGCGGGACGACCTCCTATCTTTCTATTACAGCCTGGGGAAATGGGATCTTGATTACATTAGGTTCCGGAACGCTTTCTGGGAGGCTTCGGCACAACGCCTCATGCAAGCCCTGGGGGCCTACGGATTTTTGGGCCTCCAGAAAGGGCTTAAAACTTTTCTTGAACACATCCCTGGAGGACTCCGTAATCTTCAGCGTGCAACAGAGCAGGTAAAATCCCTCCCCCGACTCCGAGAACTCGTCCAAGCATGCCAAAACAGCATAACGCCGGCACAGAGCACTTTATTCCTGGGGTCCTGATTTCAGAAAATCTCGCCTCCATGCAACACTTCAACCAGTAACAAACGGAACGAATCCGGGGTCTTGGTTTGTCCATCATATCGCCGATTTTGGGAAGGGGCGGTGGCAAGATATTCAAGGATTAGAGGTTAACATCCTTCATTGCCACTCCGTTTGTTACTGAAAGAGTGATTCGTCCATTCTTGTCGAGGATACTTGATTACAAGTGGATATCTTCAACATCATTGAGAGCTATTCTGTCGGAAAGTTTAACATTCGACTGGATTGAGCGAATGGATAATAAAATTCAATATTTAGGGGAATGATTTGGAGTTTATGGCGAAATTCTTTTCCATTTTTGGTTTTAACTTAGATATCGAGATTTCAGAAAGTTATCATGAATACAGCCGCTTATGATGATAGGAAAACTTGGTATAGAAAATGCTTGTTGTCCTCATTGACAAGAGTGCACTAACACGGTGAGTCAATGTGGGTAGTTGAATAGAGATTTGGCAGTGCATGATTAGGGAAGGATGCCTAATCCAGTTCCCCATGCATAAGCGATATAGTTCTAAGCTGGATGATAGGCTTAAAAGAATATTATCATAAGGCCGAAATAGGTAAGGGTCGGCATAAGGGGTAACAATCCCAAGCAAGCCAACCAAGTGAGCTTGCACCATCGTCCGGAGCATGACGCTAAAAGGCTCATTTGTTTTGCTCATATTCAAATCCTATGTTGATGGTTCATGGTGAGGATTCAGAAAGAAGCTCAGGAAATAATCACCATTATCGTCATCTCTTTCCTCCAAGGCAGGGTCATTGGGCTCTGCCTTTTTTATTACCCATTCATCATTTCAAACAAATAGAAATCTTTCCTTCTTCTTTTCAATGGGTTGTATTGGCAAGCTATCCTCGGGTTAGAAATCTTCATCCCTATTCCATTTGTTACTTCCTGTAGTCAGCAAGATCGATTCTTGGTTGAGGGTTGAAGATTACTGATCGAAATAGGCGAACCAGACATCCCTCGCAAGGATCACTCATCTGATCTCGCTCACCCCTGGGTGGGAAATACATGATTCCTATCCCAAAAATACGGGTTTCCCCTCATTTACTTTTCTGTCCAAAACCTCTAACGTTGAGTTAATTGTTTTGGCTACTTAACTTATCCTAAAGCGAGTTCTGAGTGCGCCAGGCAAAGTCTGGAGAATCCAGTTGGTTGAGAAGCCAGCTTGACAAAGTTAGCCGACAATCAGAACCGAGTTTTGAATTCATGCGGGCAACTACATCGGTGAAGCGTAAGCAGGGAGACAGCAGGCCGTAATCCCCAGGGGTGAAGGTGTTCAGCCCCGAAAACGCTTATGTTGTAGAGCAAACCCAAGTGATTAAGAACACTGAAGGCAGCAACGAACTCTCCGTTAGAGGCGAGATGGCGGATACTCCGCCGGGGTCATAGTCCACGGCATGTTGTTTATGTGATTTTCCAGGAACCTGGGAGGGCCTGTATCTTCCTCTGTAAGGGGGGTACTTGGGAGCGAGGCAACGAGGTTTTGATTTCTGCACGGACGCACGCGTTAGTAGTCTAATCTGTTTATTATCCAATCGAAATGAGGAGGAATGTCATGAGAGCAAAATTACTCGTATCCGGTCTGGTAAGTTTGATGTTGCTGGCTGCTGGCGCACCTGATGTAGAGTCGCAGCAGAGGATTCCAACGACGGTTAAGATTCCTGCCAAGTTCCGCTATTCCGTCAAGTTTGTCTGCGGTCAATCGCAAGAGCCTAAACCGTGCATCGAGTTTCGGGACGGAACGGGAAATACCACCTGGATCTGCCCTGAATCGACTGTGCCAGCGGGTGCGAATGGCGCCCAGGTAGTCAGGGGCCTTTACGCTACGGCGATCAACGTACACAACCCCGCGTTGCCGAAACCGCCCGATGATGGAACGGTTGTCTTTGCCAAGAAGGTGGCCATCGCACTCCCATGGCAGAAGTCTGGACCGGTTTCGCACTTCGAGAAGGCAATCCTTAAAGCCAATCATGCCTTCGAGATCGACTGCGAAGAGATTGCAGCGATATTCCTGAGTTCGGTTCCGGGAGGTACGAGCACACCACCGCCATTTCCTGTATTTCTGAAGGGGTTCCTGGTGATTATGAGCCCGGCAGAACTGGACGTCACGGCAGTTTATACGGCGCGGGACGTTGGGGTTTCCACGATAGACGTGGAAGTCATCGAACCCCGAAAACAGGAGGGTGTCATTGAGGCCGACGTGCCTGCCGACATCCCCTCAGGCAAATAAAGAATGAGACAACCTTTTTTATCGAATAAAGAATTAACATTGATGGAGGAGGATATCTAGGGAAATGAAGAAGTAAACAAGTAGAAGGTGGGAGTACTGACTAAACCATAATTGTTCATTTTGCATTCCTATTCCATTATTACAATCGCAACTTATGCGACTACCAATCACTCCCTGGGTTCCGAAAATGATGTATCCTGCCGCTTGCGGAGCGGTATTTCTTTAATGACTGTGCCGTTTTTCTAACCCCAAAAGCCTACAATATGATGATCAGATAGAGACTTTTTCTTATCCTTTTTAGGATTTACGTTTGGCAAGATATGTTCAGCTTTGGATGCTGATGCCGCCCAAAATATATGGCGTTTCCCTATAGGGTCCTTGTAATCAGACAATTGGGGGGGGAACGGTACTTGGTCTGCGACCTTCCTCTCAAAGAGGCAACAGGGTCTGGAACACTTCACATTGGTGGCATATTTTCATTTTTTCTCGCCAGCTCTTTTGCACCCGGCCCTCACAGATCGTACCATTAATAAACGAAGAGGTGCCGATGCCGACCAAGGTCTATTGTGCTACCGTCAGTTGGGCGCGAATTTCTTGCGGAATCTGAGATGGGATGAAGTCAAAGCCAATCGGAACGTTATCGGTACCATCGACGATCAAGCCCACGGCGAGCAAGGGTGCTCCTTCACCTTGCTCAGGATCCTGCCAGAAGAGACCTGATCCAGACTGGCCTGGCTTAACAGATCGAAACAGAGAAGAGAGCGCTTTCCGTGGCTGCGTGCACGGTGTGGCGGGATTCAAAAGCTATTTCCGACTCGATCGATCAATTGCTCAGCCATCTAACGCGGAGGGATTGCAAAGCGGCGATGATGATCTTCAACAAGGATGAGCCGTCCTTTTCGGAGATACTCAAAAAGCTTCCCGAGGTGTGAGGGCTCATGCCCGGCTCAGAAGGTCGCGCGTATACGAAATTAACTCTTTTCCTCCAGGCCGATACGGGTTATTATAGAGGTCAGCACCATGACCTCTTGTCGGAAAACCTCTACTTGGCTTTGGGCACTATTTTTTCTAATCTGGATGTGTCAGTGCGTCCTGGGAGGAAGCATGGAAGCAGCAGCGGTCAAAGGCATCACCTCCGTCGGTCATCTGGACATCGAAGGGGGTGGCATGGTAGATGTCCGGGGAACGCTCGCAGTCATCGGCCATATGGAGCCGCCTTTTGCTACGAGTATTATCGACGTTTCCGACCCTGGACATCCGCGGGTCGTTTCCAGAATCAAGACGCGGCCAGGAACCCACTCTCACAAGGCGCGCCTTTGCGGGAATATCCTGGTCACCAATGTAGAGACGTATACCGATTGGAAGCCGGGCGACAAAGCCGGCCTCACCTTTTTTGATATCTCGAACCCAGCTCAGCCCAAGGAGATTGCCTTCATGGAGATGGGTGGGTTCGAAACGGGCGGGACCGGTGTTCATCGTTTTCAACTGGACTGTGACAGGAAACTGGTTTACGCCAGTGCCAGCGCCACCGGGTACCAGGGAAACATCACGATGATCATCGATTTCGCTGACACAGGGATGCCCAAAGAGGTGGGTAGGTGGTGGTATCCCGGCCAATGGATCGCTGGCGGGGAACGGCCACCCTGGCGGGGAACAGAGGTGAGAACCCATCACCCTAACCGCTGGGGTAATCGTCTCTATGTCCCTCTGTGGGGCGGAGGCTTCTCGATCGTAGATATCACGGACCTTAAAAGACCGCACACCATCAGCCATTTTGATTACCATCCCGCCTATTCCTGGCCGACCCACACTGCATTACCCGTCGGTCATAAAATCTTCGGTCGTGATTGGCTGGTCGTTTTCGATGAGGCTGTTGGCGGCAACACGAGTCCTCCCGCGTTCATGTGGGTATTCGATATTACAGACGAAACAAAACCGGTGCCCGTGGCCACATTCCAGGTTTCTGAGAAGGAAAGGCGGCGTCTCGGAGAAGGACGGTTCGGCGCACATCAGCCGCACGAATACGTCGGCCCGGATAACCTGGTTTACGCTGCGTGGTTTTCGGGCGGCCTTCGGGTCATTGACATTTCCAATCCCTACCGCCCTGAAGAGGTGGCGTGCTATGTTCCGAAGCCAGCCCCAAGCTTTCGCTCAGCACAGACAAACGATCTCTTTGTCGACGCAAAGGACCTCATCTACATCATCGATCGGAACAATGGTCTGGACGTCCTGAAACTGTCACGGCCGGGCGAAGGCAAGCAATAGCCACCAGAAGATTTGTAAGCGATAACCGAGAGGGCCGAGGGTGAACCGCTTTTTTTATAGACTTGGATTACGATATCGCAGAAGTCACTATATCTGCTAAACTGGGGAGTTTTTCCAGCCCTGAAAAGTTACTATCTGAAAAGCAAATCTACCATTCTCCACCCTCCTGAATGACTTTCCGTCTTGTCAAGCTATTCACGCTTTTGGGGGTCCCGAACATCTCCGACAAATTAGGGCATTTCCATTCCGTCTTCCCAATACTGCAAATCCGGGAAATTCTCCTTTCAGCTTGAGCTGCAAAGAGAGGGCATGAGTGGCCGGTTCCGGCTTTTCGTTTTTCTTCATCTAAACGTCAACACGAAGAGTTGAATTAACCCTTCATCTCTCCAGAGAGCGACCCCGCAGCGCCGGGAGCACGGGCGATTGATATTCCCGCCGACTTCTGCGACTTTGACGACTATTGGTCTCCCTTCCTCGGCGGCCAAGGTCCCGCCCCAGGTTATGCAATGGCGCTCAGCGAAGCGCGTCGAGGCGCCCTACGAGATCGAATTCGATCAAGACTACCCATTGAGGAAGATGGCGCGATCCAGCTGATTGCTCGGGTATGGAGCGTTAGGGGGCACATGCACTAGTATGCACAGTGTGCTTCAGCGTGGCGGCTTACTTGAACCAGCCCTTACAGCGGATGTACCGCGAGAGGCGCGCTGCTGAAGGCGAGGTTATGCTCTCTTTCAACTGGTAATCCTTAATTCCTGGGCATGATCTATACTGCCGACTTGTAAGTGCAACCAATGACCGAAAGGAGGAGGCAGAATCGCTATTGGAAAGGTCTCACTTTCTGCTGTCCTCGGGGCCTTTTTCAAAGCCAAAAAACTCATGGTTTGATGATCAAATAGAGGCATTTCCTTATTCTTTCCCAGGGCTTACGTTTGGCAAGATATCCTCGCTTTTAGAGGCCCAAAAACCACCCCAAAAAATATTGGGCGGTTGCCTCGCTGACTGCCTCCCCAATTTTAGGAAGCCCTGCTTTGACTCAAGGATTCAAATGACGATCTTTAAAAGATAATTTTCACAATTCCATTTTCCGATTGACAAGAAAAATAAATCGCTTTAGAGTGGGAGCTAAAATATTGTTGGGGCGTTTTTTTCGGACAAGCTGAACCCTTCGTAAGAAAGGGGGATCGGTAAGTACTTCTGACAAAGTGGTAGCCGAACTTCCGAAGGGTACGCCCTCAGTAAGTTCGGCTTTTTTATTGGGCTCAGAATATGTAAGAGAAGGAAGGTAAGATGAATTTTAAAGAAATCCGTTTGAGAAGCAAGATTTCTCTGGTATCAGTTTTATTATCGATCTTTGTCAGCCGAGCATTCCAGTTGGATGAAAAGCCAACCTGACGAAGTTAGCCGATTGTCAGAAACCGATTTGAAACAATGTGGCACCGCCGGGCATCGGCCCCTCTCCTCCACATGTTCATTGAGCGCCCCTGCCCCTTAAGATCTATGGCTTAAAGGTTGGACGCGGAATGAGTCTTCAGCTTTCTCAGGTTTAGACGGGCGCCATCAGTCGTGATCATTCCTATTTTACTATGTTTGTCTTCTTGGCATATTCTAACAATAATGGATACTGGGTCTTGAGATGTTTCGTTATTTCCTCAGGACCTTTGGGTTTGATCAGTATTCCTATTTTTCTCAACGCTGACATCACTTCAGGATCCTTAATCGCTGTTCCAAAGGCTGAAACCAGCCTTCCATGCACAGCCTCCGGCATTTTTTGAGGGCCAAAGAATCCTGCCCAGACCGGTAAGCTTGCATCGGAATAACCCGCTTCTGCCACGGTCGGAACGTTTGGAAACCTGGGATCTCTATCATCTGCAAAAATAGCCAATGCCCTTAACTTTCCGGCCTCAATATTATTCAGCAATGTAGGGTTGCCTGTAAAGACGGCGCTCAAATGCCCACCCAGAATTTGAGTGACCAGTGCTGTTCCCCCCTTAAAAGGAACATGTTTGATTTTTGCCCCTGACCGAGTGCAGAGAATCTCCAAAATAAAATGGCTTGTGCTTCCCGCCCCCGCAGTCCCCACATCAAATTTATCCGGATGTTTCTTTGCATCATCGATAAAATCTTGAAGCGTTTTCCAAGGAGCTGAGCTGTTCACCGTAGCATAGGAAGGCATCGCTCCATATTCATAAATCGGCATTAAATCATTTTCTGGGTCGATCGGATAATCGGGACTCATAATCCTGGCAATCACTAGATTTGCCTGGTTTGCTGTCATGAGAGGATATCCATCAGGTTTGGCATGAACGACTGTCCGTAAAGCAATCTTCGCGTGGGCACCGGATCGGTTTTGGATTACCACAGGAACTTTAAGAATCTTAGAAACCTTTTCCCCTACCATCCTGGCGCCTACATCCATAAAACTTCCCGGGTCATAGCCGCAGAGAATTTCAATGGGTTTGTTCGGAAATCCCCCTTCCTGGGCTTCAACGATTCGGAGTTGAATGACATTCAGATGAAGGAATAGGATCAAGAACATGACCACGACGACGACCCCTTTTGCCTTCAAACTTTTTCCATGCATTTCCCTCTCTCCTTTCTTTTCGAGAAGCCAGTTAAAGGAATCACGAGGGGAGCAAATCTTTCGGTGCTGCTCCCTTCGATGACATTCAAGCGTTGCCTTCTCCCATTTTTTTCTCCATGCAAAATACCAAAAGGTGTTTTGCTCTGGGTTTCTTCCCACCTGCCACATTCTGGAAATGTGACGGATGAGGTAATCATGGAATATATAGAACCCCAAGAGAAAGAGCCCCAAATGGAAGATGAGTTCAAGATTGGCACCTGACATAAGATTACTCTTCAGCCGGCTTGCAGCCGGAAATCAACCTACCGCCTTCAGGCGGTAGTAGTTGAGTTTAACTCTACCTAAAATATACTGCGTTTTTTTTCAGAAAATACAGGATTCACCGTATTTACTTCTTAGGCCCTCCGTGATATTTATTAATCTGAGATAACAACTGAAA
>Ga0214473_10010212_pt1 | contig 11054 bp, 8 predicted proteins | sample RVTome_7_FD_203509 | JGI IMG/M metagenome (GOLD analysis project Ga0214473, IMG submission 203509) | Soil microbial communities from uranium-contaminated site in the Upper Colorado River Basin, Wyoming, United States - RVT98D197 | ecosystem: Environmental > Terrestrial > Soil > Contaminated >...
AGGGGCACCGTGGTGTAGGAGTAGGAGACGAAGAGGCGCTTCAAAGGCGTCCCCTTAGCCCGGGCCAGGAGCTTGGCGGCCCAACTGCTAGCGAGGAAGATGCCTGGCACCACTACCAGGGCGAGCCCTAGGAGGAGACCGATGTAGCCGATGAAGTGCAGAATCGATCCGCTGCCCAGGTTGGCCCAGGCCTTCAGCCAGCCCCAGGGTCCCAACATGACAACGGAATAGATGACGGCGGCGCTGAGCATGATGAAGCCTTTGTATGCCTCATCTAAGTGGCGCTTGGGCATCAGCAGGTCGCGGCCGAAGGGCCGCAGGCTCAGGGCTATGTTGTCCTGGGGGCAGGTCTTCAGGCACTCGGTGCAGAGGCCGCAGTAGGAGTTGCGGTCCAGGCTACCCGGGTACTCCATCCAGGGGCAACCGTAGCCCTGGGCCGAGCCCTTGACGCATTCCTTCCCCTGGGTGCCGCAGTGGCGCAGGCAGACCTCGAGGTCCTTGACCCGCAATTCGATGGGCGCTGCCGTGGCATAGAGGCCGATGAAGCCCGAGACGGGGCACACGTAGCGGCAGAAAGCCCTTCGCCGGTAGACCAGGAACATGGCCAGGGCCACTACCATGAAGCCCAGCAGCAGCGCGCCCGTCACCAAGGGCCGCGTCAGGATGATGGCGCTGAAGCTGGCCACGGCCAGGAAGGCGAAGTTCTGGCCCCAGATGTTACGTAGGGGTATCGGCCAGGCCTTGCCCAAGGTAAAAGGCCGGCGATTGCTGCGATCGATTAGAGACCCGCTGCGCTGCGCCCATTCCCCCACGGCGGGGATGGGGCACATGGTGCACCAGGCTCGCGCCCCTACGGGGATGAGCAGCATTATGAGCACGGCCCACCAGACGATCCAGACGAAGATGATGGAGAAGTTGGCGTTGCCCACGGGGGTGCCGAAGAGGCCGGTGGAGATGACCAGGCTAAAGATGAAAAGGTTTGGCAAGATCAGCGCGAACTGAAACGCGCGATGGGTGAGTAGGCGCTTTATGGGCGCCAGCCTCAACAGGTCGCTGCGCTCCGCCTCCACGGCTGGTGGAGCCTTGGCTAGCACGGCCATCGTTAGTCTCCCTTCTTCCTCCAGACAAAGGCCAGGGTCCCGCCGCCCACTACTATGGTGGCGGCCGCGGCCCCCAGGAAGGGCGCGTTCGTGTAGGGCGTGCCAGACTCCACATTCAGCTCGCCCACCATGAAGGGGTGAAGATTACCGCAGGTCATTGAGCAGCGGAAGCGGAACTTCCCCGACTTATCGGCCACAAACTTCAGGACCCCCTCTTCCGTCGGCATAGCGTGGGTCTCCAAGCCGTAACCGTCCAAGTACAGGCCGTGGGTGACATCCTGAGGCTGCAGCCGCAGGATGACCGTATCGCCCTGCCGGACGCGCAGCCGCTCCGGCGAGTAGGCGAACTTGCTGGCCTCGATGACGAACTCGCGGGTTTCCCCGTGGTTGCTGGCGAAAGCCCTCGGGAGAAAGGAGCCCAGGGTCACCGCCAGCACGGCAACGAAGGCTACTCCCAGCAGGGCTAGCCCGAGACTGTGCTGGCGCAGGAATCCCAATAAGCGGGTGGCCTTGGCCAGCTGCGCTGTAGCACGGGTCTGGGAGGCTATACCTTGCCGTCCCGGAGCGCTGCGCGGCCGTATCCACGCCGTTATTTGCGCCACGCCCCCCGCCACCAGGATGGCTGCGGCCAGGCCGAGGAAAGCTATTCCGAGACTGGTCAGGAGGCCGCCGAAAGTCAGTCCCAGTCCGGTAAGAGCAAACACCGCCGCGACGATAAATAGACCTTCTCCCTGGTGCCTGCCTCGCTCCATTTCTTCCTCCATAACCACCCTACAGAGCCCGCGGCACCCTGACATCATAGGAATAAGTGATAACGGAGGAGAAAGGACGCTATGTTGTATAGCGTCCTTTCGTGATGGCCTTTGCGACGGGCTCGAACCGTGGTTTGCTAGCTGTCGCTAGCGAGGAGGCCCAAACGCACAGCGTACTTCATGAGCTCAGCCCGGCTGTGGAGGTTCAGTTTGTTCATAATGTGGGTGCGGTGGGTTTGCACAGTATTTACGCTCAGGCAAAGGATGTCAGCGATCTCCTGGTTGGTGTGACCCTGACCGATGAGCCTGAGGACCTCTTTCTCGCGTTCTGTCAGACTGTCGTAGGAGGAACGTTCCTCCCCGCTGCTCACCCACCGCAGGTACTCCTGCGCCAGCCTCTTGGCCAGCGAAGGGTAGAAAAACATTTCGCCCTTGTGCACGGATCGAATGGCTGAGAGCAGGTCGGTGGATGCAGCCTCCTTCAGTAGGTAGCCAGAGGCGCCCGCCTCCAGCATCCGGAAGAAGTAGTCGTCGGTGCCAAGCATGGTGAGTACAAGGATGCGGACATTGGGGTCTTGCGTATGTATTACGCGGGTTGCCTCCAAGCCATTCATGCGCGGCATGCCGATGTCCATGAGAACGACGTTGGGCTGAAGGCCATGCGCCAACTCCACCGCCTCCCGTCCATCGGCGGCCTCGCCCACCACTTCCATGTCGCTCTGCCTTCCCAAGAGTAGGCGAATCCCCTCCCGGAACAGGGTATGGTCATCGGCTAGCAGTACCCGTATCTTCTCCATCTTCCACCGGCATTTCGATATGGACCCGCGTTCCATGCCCCGGCCCCGACTCGACGTCCACGCTACCACCGAATAGTGCCGCTCTCTCCTTCATACCTAGAAGACCCAAGCCCCTTGTCTCATCCGTAGAGGTGACAACCTCCTGTACGTCGAACCCTTTGCCGTCGTCTTCCGCGTCGATGACGAACCTCCTCTTGGCGAACCGGAGATGTAGCTGGGCATTTTTAGCCTCCGCATGTCTGGCCACGTTATTGATCGCCTCCTGGGCCATGCGGAAAAGCGCCGTCTCCAGCGGCCCGGGTAAGCGCTTCTCCTTGCCGGAGACCTTGCAAGACACCGCGACTCCCGCTGGCTCAAGGCTGCTCTCCGCGTACGAGCGTATGGCCGAGACTAGGCCGAGGTCGTCCAGGTCCGATGGACGCAGCTCCAGGATCATCTTTCGCATCTCTTCCAGGGCGCGGGTGGCCTGGGGCTTGAGCCTGGCAAGGGCCGCTTTAGCCTCCGTCGGCGACTCCAGCAGGGCATCGTCCGCTGTTTGGATTCCCACGAGCATCGTGGCCAGAGCCTGAGCGGTGTCGTCGTGCAGTTCGCGGGCCACGCGCTTGCGCTCTTCCTCCTGTGCCGAGATGACCTTGCCCAACAGCCAGTTGACCTCTTGCGTCCGCTCTCGAACCTTGCCCTCCAGCTCTTGCTCCCAGCGCTGCCGCTCCTCTAGGTGGGCTTTCAGCTTCACCCGCATCGATTCAAAGCTGCGAGCGAGCTCTCCCACCTCGTCATCCCTGCGTGGGACGATAGGGGTATCCAAGGCGCCACCGGCGATGCGGCTGGAGGCGTTCGTCAGCTCGCGGATGGGCCTGACTACGCCGCGGGCGTGCAGCCAGGCGGCTATCGAGACCACCAGCAGAGATCCGAAACCGAAGTAGAGCATGGTACGCCGCATACTGTTCGGGACGGCCAGCGCTTGGTCGGCAGTCTGCTCCACTACTACTCCGCCCCCCACCGACTCCAACGGGTAATAGGCCAACACGTGCTTTTTGCCCTCAGGCGGGTCATGGATCAGGATTCCCGCCTCTCGCCGCGCCACCAGAGGGGCGAGGATGTCGGCGTGCTCATCCGCCTTGTACGGCTGTCCAGCGGAATGAAGGATGATGTTCCCTTGAGCATCCACCAGCTCTATCTCGGTCTCGCCTGGCTTCGTCCCCCCTAGCCGTGTGAGTTCGATATCCTTATTAGAGAGTTGAACGTCGCCAACAAGATAACCGGGGCCTAGACCCCCATCGCGGATCGGGGAGACAATAAGGGCCACCGGCGGATGCTCGATGTCGGAGGTGGTGAGCTGCACGGCCTGGGTGCTGCCTTGAGCGGCCACCTGGGGCAACAACGGCCGAATAGAGGAGAGCCAGGCCGGTTGACTGCTGGCAGGCACTAACCACAGTACGCGCCCGTCGTTGTCGAGTCGCACAATGGTCTCGAAGGTACCCAAGACATGGTAGACCATCCCGATCTGGGATTCCTCAGGGTCGTCGGGATCCAAGGCTGACAGGCGTCCGGCACCCTCCAGTTGATCGATGGCGTTCGCGATGAGGCCGTCAACGGTGTGAGCCGTGGCTTCGGACAGGGCTAGCCGCTCCTCGAGGGCCACATCCTTGCTCTGGTTAATGGTGCGCACAGCCAGGAAGCCGAAGAGGGAGAACAGGACCACTAGCCCCAGCACAACGCCGGCAGCTATCCTGTATTGCAAGCTTAGACGGCGTAGGAAGCCCATCAGTGGTGAGCTCCAGCGGCGGACAGGGGCCAGCGCGGCCCTTAATGTGACGTTTACCACAACCCCCTCCCCCAGGAGGCACATTACTAAAGTCACATTACGCTTGCGTAACTTAGCCGTCAATCAAGTAAAGACGGTATAGCCTGTAAGGTTTTGCCCGACGCCGAAGCGGACCGACGGCAGCCATGGACGGAAGCCGTTTCCTGCGTCGCCCTCGCTCGACCACGCCCTTGCCTCTTCTTTCAGCGGGGAAAAACACGGTTAAGGGTTAAAGGCATATAGCACCTTTCCTACCATCCCAGGAAAGTGCAGGAAAGGACACTAGAAAATGATGTCGTCTTACCGTGCAATTCGTCATTAACTGCGGTTACGCGCTGCTTCCCGGGTTCGCTATAAAGGGGTGCAGGAGTCTACAGGTTCCGGCGCAGCCGGTCACCGAACCGAGACGCCGAACATCGGGAAGGGAGGACCGCTATGATCAGAAAAGGCGCGCGGCGATTGTTGGCGGCTGTTACGGCGGCGGTCGTTAGCCCAGCCCCTCGCGGAAGCGCCAGTAGTCGATGGCGCGGCGGAGCGCTCCGGCCCCTGCCCGGAAGCTGCCGAAGACCGCGATGCCCCGCTCCAGCAGCTTCGCCCGCACTTCGGCCATCAGCTCTTCCACGTGCCCCGGGTGGGCGATGACAATGAAAGGCTTGGCGGAGCGCTCCCGGTGCGCGGCCAGGGTATCGACCAGTTCGTCCAGCATGCCCGGGTTCTCCCTCAGGCGGCGGACCAAGAAGCCGATCCCCAACTCCATGACCATGGCGTCAACGTGCTCGTCCTCCTCCAGGATCTCCAGCACCCTCTGAAGATTCTGGGTCATGAACCCCATGCCAAGAGTTCCCCCAGCATCCAGGGGGTTGCGGTAGCTCCCTCCGACGATTCGGAAGAAGGACGACAGCTTCTCGTACGAGCCTGGTGTCAGTAGGGGCACCTCCAGCCCTTCCCTCTCGAAAGCGTCCGTAATGACCACCGACTGGCCGCCCGTCATGGCGATGAGCCCCATGCGGCGGCCGGTGCCTGGCTTGCAGTAGGCCAGCGCCTTCACGGCGTCGATGGTCTCATCCAAGTCGTTGGTCTGCACGACCCCAGCTTGGCGCATGGCGGCGTCCCAGATGGCCGGGGCCGTGGCCAGCGAGGCCGTGTGCGAATAGATGGCGCGGCTCCCGGCCTCCGTCATCCCCCCCTTCCAGACCACCACCGGCTTCCGCCGCGCAGCCTCGCGCAAGACGCGAAGGAGCCGCTGCCCGTCCTTGACCCCTTCCAGGTACAGGCCGACGACTTCGGTCTCCGGGTCGGCGGCAAAGTACTCCAGGTAGTCCGGCGCGTCCAGGACGACGGCGTTGCCAAAGCTCACCGTCTTGGAGCACTTGATGCCGTGGAGCTGCCCCGCCAGCGAGAAGTTGATGCAGTGGGTGCCGCTTTGGGAGATGAACCCCACATTACCAGAGTCTCCGGCGGGCTGGTCCGAATTGTGTCGCACGCCCAGTCGCCGGTTGTAGATTCCCATGCAGTTGGGCCCGATGAGCAGGAGGCCCGCTTTCCTAGCCATCTCCGTGACCTGCTCCTGTAGACGGATGCCGTCCTCCGTCTCGGTCTCGGCGAAGCCGGAGGTGAACAAGGAGACGGCACCCACGCCCTTGGCGATGCAATCGGCGATGATACGGGGCGACACCTCGCGGGGTACAGCGCACAACACGTAGTCGACCTCATCTGGAATGTCACGCAGGGTGCGGTAGTTGGGCACCCCCATCTCCTCGATGCCCGGGATCTCGTTCTGGTCGATCTGCACGGAATAGAGCTTGCCCTGGAAGGTACTATTGGCACGGAGCCACATGTAACCCATGGCCTGCTTGTCCCCCACCACAGCCACGGTGCGGGGGTTGAAGGCCCGGTCTAGGCGCTTGAGCAACTCGCTTTGGATTTCGGTGGTGCGAACCATTACATCTCCCCCCGAAACTCTTTGTACAGCCGCTTTACCAGCGAGGGCAGCCGCTCCGGGTAGACCCACTGAGCGTAATAGCCTCCCACCCTCAGCCTACGGGCCGCCTCCTCCTCAGGCTCCCCGGCTCGGAAAGACCTGCGCGCCTCGCGGCGCACCAGAGCCAGGTAGTCGCGCATCTCTCGCAGCTCCTTCTTCGTCCCGATGGGCCCGTGTCCTGGAATGATGACCTCCACGTCCAGGTTGGCGATGCGGTCGGCCACTCGGACCCAGCCGCTAACGTGGCCCTCCAGCGCCAAAGGTGTAACGTAGTGGAATGCCACATCGCCGGCGAAGAGCACTTTTTCCCGTGGCAAGTAGACCAGAGTATCGCCCGGAGTATGGGCGGGCCCCATATACAGCAATTCGACCGGTCGGCCATCCTGGTACAGCGTCATCTGGCCGGCGTAGGTGACCGAAGGGAGCACCAGCCTGACGCCCTCCATCTCCGCAGCGATGCGGGGCGCCAGACGTCGCAGCCGCTCCAGGTTCATACCGGAGCGGCGCATCTCCTCGCAGCAGTTGATGTGGGCAACGATCTGCGCCCTGGGGAAGAACTGGTTGCCTCCGGTGTGGTCGGTGTGGTGATGAGTGTTGACCAGGTGCTGCACCGGGCTGCGGGTGGCTCCTCGGATCGCCCTCAGGAAGCGCCGGGTCATGCGGGGAGTGAAGAGGGTATCGATGGCGATGGCGCTGTCTTCCCCAGCGATGAGGCCGCTATTGCTGGACCCGGGCTGGCCCCCCTGGATATATCCGTAGACCTTGGGCGCCACTTCGATGAGCCCGGTAGGCCATTTCTTGGGGACGGCGCGACGGGGCATCCAGTCTCGCTTCCAGCTAGCCCACCACGATCCGCGCGTCCACGGCTACAGCCCCGTCCTTGTAGGCGAACACGGGGTTCAGGTCCAACTCCTCGATCTCCGGGTGCGCCTCCACGAACTCCGACAGCCGCAGGAGCAGACTCTCCAGCGCTTCCAGGTCCGCCGGCTCCTGGCCGCGGAAACCCTCCAGCACCGGGAAGCCCTTGATCTCGCGAACCATCTGGCGGGCGTCCCGTGGCTCCAGAGGGACGATGCGGAAGGCCACGTCTTTCAACACCTCTACCAGGATGCCCCCCAGCCCGAACATAAGCACCGGCCCGAATTGGGGGTCCTTACTCATCCCCACAATCACCTCGCTGCCCGGACGGGCCATCGGCTGCACCGCCACCCCCTCGATGCGCGCCTGCGGCTGGCGCTCCTTGACCGCGGCCACGATCTCTTGGAAAGCGGCCCCCACCTCCTGCGTGGAGCGCAACCCTAGCTTCACCCCGCCCACATCAGACTTATGGGTCACATCCGGTGAGACGATCTTGAGAGCCACCGGGAAGCCAATCTCCTCAGCGACCTGGGCAGCCTCCTTGGCCGTGCGGGCCAACCGGGCTCTGACTACAGGGATACCGGCCTCCTCCAGCAGCTCCTTGGACTCCACCTCTGTCAGGATAGTGCGGTCCTGGCTCTTCGCCTTGTCGATGACGTCAGCGATGGACATGCGCCCTCCCTCTGGCAGTTAAGTGCGCTCATAATACGGTACCCCCCCGCGAGCGTCAACGAATGCGATGTTTGAGAATATATGAGGCAGGAGAGGGAAGAAGCTTTCAGGGTTCTAAGTTTTTGATCCTCGTGGTTCGGTAGACTCACCATGCTTATGTCACCAGGATCTCCAACCGTACCGGGCCTGATGGCTAGCGCACCATCGCGTTCACGGACAGCTTCCATTGACCGCTGGAAGCCCTCCTTGCTACACTCCCTCAGGGGCAGGGTAGCTCAGCGGCAGAGCAGGGGCTTCATAAGCCCTGTGTCGGGGGTTCGAATCCCCCCCCTGCCACCAGATTCGTCGGCCCAGCATTTCGACGGGCCGTGGAGACGCCTAAAGCTCGAATCGAGGAAGGCGAGCACCTATACCCGGGCCCGCAACCTGCAGCTTACGCCGCCTTCTGATTGGCGAAACTGCAAGACCTACACGCTCCCAGAACCCCCCGATCGTTCACGAGGGCGCTCCCTTCTGCGCTATAGGAACTCTTCCTTGAGCCGCTCGTACTGTTCCGCGTGGGGTGTCCTCGTCAGCTCCACGAGACGGCTGACAGGCGAGCCGCCCTCCAGGGCGCGCACCTGGTCTTCATACGTGGGGAGGCCCTCCGCACAGTAGAGGATGCCCACGGGGATGCGCTCCTCCCATTCCCGCGCCTTCGCCCAGGCCGCCTCCCGATCCGCCGGGTCGTAGGTCTCGTTCTCCAGATGGTAGATGCGCTTCCGGTACCAATCGTAGGTGTTCACCTTGTTATAGGTCACACAGGGCTGGAGAACGTCGATGAGGGCGTAGCCGCGGTGCGTAATCCCCTCAGCGATCACCTTAGCCATGTGCTTGGGCTCTCCGGAGAAGGCGCGGGCGATGAACGTAGCGCCCGCCGCCAGGGCGATAGCCATGGGGTTGAAGGCCAGCTCGATAGCTCCGTCCGGTGAGGTAGTAGTCACGAACCCCTTGTCACTGGTGGGTGAGTACTGACCTTTGGTCAGCCCGTAGATCTGGTTATTCTCCACGATCTGAGTGATGTTCGGATTGCGACGGCAGACCTGGACGAAGTGGTTGCCACCGATGCCATAGGCATCGCCGTCGCCGTCCACCACGATGACATGGAGGTCAGGGTTAGCCAGCTTGGCAGCGGTGGCCACGGGCAGAGGGCGCCCGTGGATGGTCATATAGCCGTTGATGTTCATGTAGTCCGGCAGCTTGCTGCCGCAGCCGATGCCGGATACTACCAGCGCCTGGTGCAGCTCGATGGCCAAATCGGCCAGAGCCAGCGTCAGCGCCCTGAGTATGCCGAAGTCGCCGCAGCCGGGGCACCAAGTGTTCTCCGTCGTTGCCTCGAACGTCTTGGGGTCAAGCCTTGTAACCACTGACTACCTCCTTGCGCAGCCCGGCCACAATCTCCTCTGGCGTGAAGGGCCGGCCGTCATACTTGTTCAGGGTGCGGCCTACCTGAACGCCTGTCGTCATCCGCAGCAACCTGGCCAACTGCGACGTGTAGTTCTGCTCCACCGCCACCGTATGCCTGCACGACTCCAGCAGGGCGCCGGTCTCGGCGGGCATCGGCCACAGATCAGTGAACTGCAGCACGTTGGCGCTACCGCCAGCAGCGTTGATCTGATCGGCGGCCTCGCGGCAGGCCCCGTATGTGGAGCCCCAGCAGATCAGGGTGACGTCCGCCTCTTGCGGCCCGTAGAAGCGCGCCGCTCGCATCTCTTTCGCCGCCGCCTCCAGCTTGCGCATCCGCTTCTCCATCATCCGTCGCCGGTTCTCGATCTCCTCATTGATATGGCCGGTCTCATCATGCTCATCACTCGAGGCGGCGAACACCGCCTTCGGGTGGCCGAGGATAGCCCGAGGTGATATTCCTGTCTCCGTGAGCTCGAACCGTTTGTAGCCGTCCGTAAGCCGGTCTAGCTCCTCGTAAGTCAGCGTCGAGCCGCGGTCGATCTTTACTTTGGCGAAATCGATGGCATCCATCTCCAGTGTCCGCAGCGAAGAGGCCTGGAACAGGTCCGTGAGCACGATGACCGGACACTGATACTTCTCGGCCAGGTTGAAGGCCCGCCAGCCGGCCTCAAAGCATTCCTCTACAGTCCCGGGCGCCGTGACGATGCGAGGAAAGTCGCCCTGACCGGCATTGATCACGAACAAGAGGTCGCTCTGCTCCGTGCGCGTGGGCAGCCCCGTAGACGGCCCCCCTCTCTGCGCCTCCACGACTACCAGGGGCACCTCCGTCATCCCGGCCAGGCTCAGCGTCTCCACCATCAGGCAGAAGCCACCGCCGGACGTGGCAGTCATGGCCCTTGCTCCGGCATAAGAGGCGCCCAGAGCCATGCAAGCGGCAGCGATCTCGTCCTCGGCATGCTTGGTCACCACCCCGTACTCGCGGGGGAGCGCCGAGAGCCACTCGATGATGGTCGTGGCTGGGGTCATAGGGTAGGCCGACATGAAGCGGCAACCACCGGCCAGGGCACCCATGGCCAGCGCCTCGTTTCCGTTGATGAGCATTCGCTTGGGGGCGCCAGGGACGGGCCTGAGCTTGTAGGGAAAATCGGAGGCGTAACGTTGTCTCGCCATATCGTGGGCAGCCTGAGCCACCTTCAGGTTGCTGTCCACCACTTGCTGCCCCTTGCGAGCAAAGTTGTCGCGGATCACGCTCTCCATGTACTCGGTGGGGAACTCAATGATTCCCGCCGCGGCACCCAGGGCGGCGGTGTTGGCCATGACTTTGCTGCCATGTTCTTCAGCGATACCAACCAGGGGCAAGGTGTACAGCCGAATGCCCCGCTTCCGCAACGGCTCCTCATCGATCCGGAGGCGGTCCGACAAGATCACTGCGCCGCCCTCAGCGATGTCGTCCAAGTGCCGCGACACCGACTCCGCCGTCAGCGGTAACAACAGGTGAACTGGGTTGCTGTGGGAGTAGAGCGGCCTCTCCGCCAGCCGTATCTGGTAGAAGTTATGGCCGCCGCGAATCCGCGAGCGGTAGTCTTGCAGGGCGAAGACGTGCAGGCCAGATCGCGCGAAGGATAGGGTGAACCCGGCCCCGCT
>Ga0214473_10010213_pt1 | contig 11053 bp, 11 predicted proteins | sample RVTome_7_FD_203509 | JGI IMG/M metagenome (GOLD analysis project Ga0214473, IMG submission 203509) | Soil microbial communities from uranium-contaminated site in the Upper Colorado River Basin, Wyoming, United States - RVT98D197 | ecosystem: Environmental > Terrestrial > Soil > Contaminated >...
CGCCGGGGCGAGATGGCCTGGCGCACACCTGCCTGATTTGCTAAGCAAATCACGGGCGGTGCGATTTGCCAAGCAAATCGGGAGTGCAGGTGAGTTGAAGAAGGGAGAGGGGCAGGGGTGAGATTCTAACCCGCGTGTGCTGTTGGCCGCGCTTTGCCAGCGCATGGTTAATGTGAGTTGTTTTTGTATGACGATTGCCAGATCTTGATAAGATAGCCCACAATTACGGCGAGACCATACAGTCCACCCGACATCAGAAAGACGAACAGCGCTATCGCCAGTGGGCCGATGACTGCCGCCGACAAGATGGACACGAAGCAGGCCGCCACAAACACAACACTCAGGACTGTGACCACGGTGATTGCGATGCCAATGAAGGCAATATATCCGACGCCAAACTGAGGGCGGAACAGAAAAGCCAGGGCAAGCACGATGCCATTGACAATCCACGGCAGAGCCGAAGAATCGATCCTCTGTGAGATGATCCAGAGCGGGACGTTCACCAATGGAAATGCCAGGAAGCCTATGATCTGATCATCCATGCGCTTCATGGGGCCCTCCTTGGGTGGGCAAGGCACTTCCTCCTCGGGCGCGTCCTCGCCACAGTCCAATACCTTGCCCTACCAGGATCGCCAGGCAGAGCAGTTGCACACCCGTGAGGCCGAAGGCGATGCGCGGGTAATCCGCCATGAATTCCAACCAGAAGCGGAAGAAGGCGTAGGCGGCGAAGTAGAGATAAAGCAGGGCATTGTCGCGCGTTACGGGCCGACGCAGCAGCCAGAGCAGGATGAAGAGCGCCAGATTAAACAGGCCATCGTATACTGGAGGCAGGTTGTCGGTGAGGCTCGCGTTGGTGATCACCGCAGGCAGCGTGGTCACCCGGCCGTGACAGGCACCGGCCAGCACACACCCGATGCGCCACAATACGCTGGCCGCCGCAAGAGCCGGAGCATAGTAGTTGCCCAGCGAGGGCAGGTCAAGGCTGCGGCGCACAACGAGGCCGCCGAGATAACCTCCGATCATCAGACCGAGGATGTTGCCTGGCGTGCCAGGCCGGAACAGGCTGTAGAAATCGATGAGTTCCGCGAATTTGTCCGGCTCGACGATCAGGTGCGACAGGCGCGCGCCGAACACCCCGCCCACGACAACGCCCATCGCCATGGGCAGGAGATGCTCCCAACTTCGCCCATCCCGTCGCGCGGAGATCAATGCCATCGCGAAGAGCGTGATCATGCCGAGGGCGATGAACGTTCCGTACGACCAGATCGGAACCGGGCCGATATAGAACAAGACTGGATACATGCCACCCGTTCCTAAATGCTCATGCAGTATCTAATGCCGGCGTATCGTTTGAGCAGTTGAATTGTTAATGACCATATCTTCCTCCTTGCCCAATAAAACACAAATCAAAAAGCAGAAATTTCCCTTCTAAAATACTTACGTGGGGTGTTATAGGAAACCCCATTTTCCCACACGTGCCGATACTATACGACCATTCGGAATTGTTGACAATACCAAGTTCATATTAACACGCAAATATAAGCGAATCGCCTCCGAGAGTCATCTCTCCACGGCGTTCCCGTTTCATGGAGACCTGGCAGCATCCCCACTGGAAATCACTGATTACTGATTATCATGCCCCTCAGGCAACCAGCACCTTCGGCAGCATTAACTCCCTCGCCGCTTTCACCTCGACGCCAATTCAGTGATCGCCTCGCCTTTCTGGTAGAACGTGACACCCACGCGTTGAATATGCTCGACCACGTCGGGGTCGCCAATGTGGTTGAAGATCGACAGGTCAATGGTGTAGGGCAGGAGCAGGTCGTCGAGGTCGCTGAGGATTTTGTAGACCACGTTCAGTGTCAAATCCGCGCCGCCGCGCAGGGTCAGGTCAATGTCCGAGCCGTTTTTATAGTTGCCTTTGGCGCGCGAGCCGTACAGGATCGCCTTTTCCACCTGCGGGTAGCGGCTGAGAACAGCGCAGATCTTCTGGACAGCGGACTGCGGGAGACCGTATTTCATGAGCCTGCCTCCTTTTTGAGTTCCTCCAATTTGATTCGGAGCGCCTCGAATTCCGCGAAGTAGGTTGCGCGGATGGCGGAAGCGATCTTGCTGGCTATGGCTTCATCATAGGTATGTGAGGTCAGATTACGGCTCTGGATCATGTTCATCCATGGCTCGCCGTTCACAATCAATCCCGTTTTAAACGCTTCGCGAGTTGCGTCTCTTGAACAGTAGAGATTTTGAACGCTGCGCTCTTCCAGAAAATCCTTCAGCGTATTCCGTGCCAGTTCATGGGTGAATTCAAATGCCTGGATCAGCCCCTGCTCTTCGAGTTTCGAGAGCGGACGCTCCTGCGCCAGCGCAACGGCTTCCCGCAGTTGCGAAAGGGCTTTTGTGAAGTGGCTGAATCGCTGAATCCAGCGGATGTCTTGCGTGGTCATAAACGTAATTATACAGCAATCAAAAAAGCCTCGGAGACGGAAACTCTCCAAGGCTTTCTGTTTCACTGAAAACTGGCAGGGTCCCCTTTGGGGATCACTGATTACTCTGCTACCAAATCCCTGTCATATCCTTCTGGTAACCAGCAACACAGGACCAGCTCCCTCGCCGCCTTGACCTCATCCATTCTGCCGAATTGCGTGGTACTTGGCGCGTTATGGAGCAGTTCGGGTTGGGTCTTGGCTTCTTCCGCGATCTTGATGAGCGCGTCGGCGAAGGCATCCAGCGTATCTTTGTTCTCAGTCTCGGTCGGCTCGATCATCAACGCTTCATGCACGATGAGCGGGAAGTAGTTTGTGGGCGGGTGGAAGTTGTAGTCCATCAGGCGTTTGGCGACGTCCAGCGCGCGCACATCACTGCCTTCGAAGCGACCTTCTGCGACGAACTCGTGCATGCAGGTGCGGTCAAATGGAACATGATACGTATCGCGCAAGCGTGCTTGCAGATAGTTGGCATTCAATACCGCGTATTGCGAAATGTCTTTGAGCCCATTGGGTCCGTGCATGGCAATGTAGGTATAGGAGCGCACAAAGCCGCCACCGAAATGTCCGTGAAAGGCTTTCATGCGTCCAATGGATTTGGCCGGTGTGACGAAGCCATACAGCGGAGGCGTGTCGTCGTCACCATCTTCGACGATGCCAACCAATGGCTCAGGCAAAAAGTCTGCCAGATGAGCGGCCACTCCAACGGGCCCAACACCTGGTCCGCCGCCGCCGTGCGGGACGGAGAAGGTCTTGTGCAGGTTGAAGTGCATCAGGTCGAAGCCCAAATCGCCAGGGCGGACAATGCCGAGCAATGCGTTGAGGTTCGCGCCATCGCCGTACATCAAGCCGCCGCACCTATGAACCAACTTGATCACCTTTTCGATGTTCTCATCGAAGAGGCCGAGCGTGTTCGGATTGGTCAGCATCATGCCGACGACGGTATCGTCACACGCAGCTTCGAGCGCTTTGAGATCGACGTTTCCGCGTTCATCAGAAGGGACCTGCACGACCTGCAATCCCATCATCCCGACCGACGCAGGATTTGTCCCGTGCGCGGAAGTCGGGATGATCATCTTCACGCGTTTCGCATCGCCGCGCGATTTGTGATAGGCGCGCATGATGAGCACACCGGTGAATTCTCCGTGCGCGCCCGCTGCGGGTTGCAATGTCACTGCCGCGAAGCCGCCAATCTCTTTCAGCCATTCCTGCAATGTGTACATCAAGACAAGATTACCTTGTACAGTTTCAATCGGCTGCAATGGATGTGTGTGTAAAAATCCAGGCAGGCGGCAGGTATCTTCGTTGATCTTCGGGTTGTACTTCATCGTGCACGAGCCAAGCGGATAGAAGCCGCTGTCCACGCTGTAGTTGAATTTGGAGAGATGCATGTAGTGACGCACAACGTCCACTTCCGCGAGTTCGGGCAGAGGCAGCTCCGAGCGGAGCAGCTCTTTGGGAGGCAGGGCAGTCTCAGGCACGTCTGAAGCGGGCATCGTAACGCCGATCCGCCCGGGGGAGGATAAGTCGAAGATGCTCGGTTCAACAATCTTTACATTCTTTCCGTTCGCGCTGAGCGGAGTGGCGCCTTGGCGCCACGTAGACGAAGCGTCTCTAATCATGGCTCACCTCCGAAAGGACTTCGACCAGCGTATCGATATCTTCCTTGCTGTTCATCTCGGTCACGGCGACCAGCATGTGATCCTTGAGCGCAGGATAATCCTGACCCAGATCGTATCCGCCGAGAATACCATGCTCGAGCAGATGCGCGTTGACTTCTTCAACGGGACGATTGACGCACAGCGCAAACTCGTGGAAGAACGGCTCGGTGAAACACAAACCCATGCCGTCGATCTGGCTGAGTTGTGCCGCGGCGTAATGTGCCTTTTGATAACAAAGTTCGGCGACCTGTCGCAGTCCGCTCTTGCCAAGCAGTGAAAGATAGACAGCCGTCCCGAGCGCGATCAGACCTTGATTGGTGCAGATATTGGATGTGGCGCGTTCGCGTTTGATGTGTTGCTCGCGCGCCGTCAATGTGAGGACGTAGGCGCGTTGCCCTCGATTATCAACGGTTTCACCGACCAAACGCCCCGCCATCTTGTGGACAAAATTCTTGCGCGTCGTGAAAAAGCCGACACTGGGTCCGCCGTACCACATGGGGATTCCAAGCGGTTGACCATCGCCCACGACGACGTCCGCACCCATCGAGCCGGGAGTCTTGAACAACGCGAGCGCAGTCGGATTCGCAACGACGCAAACCAGCGCGCCTTTCGCGTGCGCGGCTTCGAAGAGCTTGGTGTAATCGTAGACGCGCCCGAAGAAATCGGGGTACTGGACGATGAGCAGGGAGGTGTTGTCGTCGATCAGATTCGCCAATTCATCTGGCTGTGAGTCAAGGTCGGCGTTGGCATTATCGCCTGCAAGCTCCAGCTCCATGCCCTGTACGTACGTGCGGATGACCGCGCGATACTGTGGATGGACGGTGGGGGAGATGACGACCTTTTTGCGTTTGCCGCGGAACTGTGCATACGCGAGACTCACGGCTTCGGCTGTGGCGGTCGCGCCATCGTAGTGTGAGGCGTTGGATACCTCCATGCCGGTCAGCGCGACCATCAGTGATTGATATTCAAAGATGGCTTGCAGCGTGCCCTGTGAGATCTCGGGCTGGTATGGAGTGTATGCCGTGTAGAACTCACCGCGCCGCAGGATGTGGTCAACAACCGAGGGGATGTAGTGGTTGTACATGCCCGCGCCGAGGAAAGAGATCAGGTCACTGCGCACGTTTTCATTCGATTGCGCGAGGCCTGAAAGTTCGTTCATCGCTTCCATTTCGGTGAGCGCGGGGGGTAGATTCAATTTCGGAAAGCGGTGCCTGGCCGGCACATCTTCGAACAAGTCATCCAGCGACTTGACGCCGACGGTCTCCAGCATCGCATCGCGTTCGTTGGGGGAGATGGGAATGTAGGTCATAATTTACCTTTCAATGTCGTTGCGAGCGTACGTTGCGAAGCAATCTCCCGTTTAGCGGGTAAATCTCATCGAGAGGATTCACAGTTAAGCGGAGATTGCTTCGTCGCCTGGGTCTCGATATGAGCGAGAAAAACGCTTCGACAAGCTCAGCGCGGCGCACTCGCTCTACTCGACCAGCGGCTCCTCGCCACAACATAGTTGAACTAATTTGCTCTTTCCTCACAGTACTTCTCGTACGCGGCTGAGTCCATGACTTCGCCTTCAGAGCCGCCTTCCACTTTCACCATCCAGCCTTCGCCGAATGGATCGCTGTTGAGCGTTTCAGGCTTGTCGGAGAGTCCCTTGTTGACTGCGGTCACTTTGCCGCCAGCCGAAGCGTAAATTTCGGCAGAGGCTTTGACCGATTCGACAGACGCGATCGGCTTGCCCGCTTCGACGGGTTCACCTTCGTCCACAAGGATTTCAACGAAGACGATATCGGAGAGCTGGGACTGAGCGTAATCGGTCAATCCCATTGCGCCAGTGGCGGGATCGAACCATTCATCAGACTTGGTATATTTCAAATTGGCGGGAGTATTCATGATATGGGTCTCCTGTTTGGATTGGTTTTTTTTGTTTACCGCCAAGGCGCAAAGTGCGCCAAGGCTTTGAGAAAGTCGCCAAGAGTTTAAAATTGAGTAAGGATGACTCGCTTAATTCCATCTTTGAGAATAGGAACATTGAAGTTAATGAGCAAGTCCAATTGCAAGTGAGTCATTTTGAGATAGGAGATTAATTGGGCTTGATGAATTGCTGCAAGACTTTCAACCGCTTTCAATTCAACTGGCAGGATTTTTGCTACCAATAAATCCAGCCGACCTTCACCAACTTTTCGTCCTTTATATTCAACAGCAACCTTGACTTGTCTTTCAAAAGGAATTCTTAGATCATTGATCTCTATACAAAGAGCCTCCTCATAAACATTCTCCATATAGCCAGGTCCAAGAGCACGGTGAACTTGAATTGCCGCGCCAATAACTTTTCGCGCAAGGTCGTCCACTTCCTTGCTCGGTTCTACTCTTGCGATGACGGGAAGGTTGTTTGGCGTCTTCATGATAAATCTTGGCGTTCCTGGCTCCTTGGCGGTTAAAAGATAAAGGCGCACGAAATAGTTCGCGCGCCTCTGTAATTTGACCTGAGAGATTACGCTTTTCGTTGGTCGAGTAGAGCTGTGCTTGCCGGCTCGTACCGAGACCACGTTATACGCTTACACCGTCGGTATCCCTCGCGGTGATGTTCCGCGGAGGAGTTTTCCAGAGTTATTCGGGGACAGGGTCCTTTTGCCTGAGAGTTTCACCTGGTTTCGCCTGTTCCAGGTTTGCACCTTCGGCTTCCTTCGCTTTGGTTTCGATACGTGGCGCCTGCGGCGCCACTACTCAACCAGCGCTTCGGGATCTCTTCCCTGTTGCCCGTTAGGTTATAAGTCCATTGTATGGGCGAGGGGAAGGAGAGTCAAGAGGAAGAAAATCCCTACTTCAAGGTTTTACGTCTGTGCTACTCGTGATCACTTTTCGGTTCGTCGGGAATCTCTTCAGGCCGGGGAGAAGGAGATGCCTCTGCAGGTTCCGCTGCAGATTCCGGCGCAACGGGAGCAGGCTTGTCCTGAGCAGCGTCGAAGGGATTGGGGTCAGGGATTGCAGCGGGTTCGACCGGTGAGACTGGCGTCACGGCCACAGGCATCCCGTTCAAACGTGCAAAGTAATCCTTTACCACCAGATCATTGTAGAAAACCAGCGCGAGAATACCGACGACCATCGAAAATACGTTGCCAACTAAAATGGTGACGATTTCAAGGACAGCAATATTTGTAGAGGGTAGAACAGGCTGTGCGGGGTTGCTCAACAACTTTGCTGCATAGATGATTTCAAAGACTCCCAGGATTGTAGGCAGGATCGTGAACGGTATGCAGACGATGCCAACGATGGTCGCCAGGGCTGTGAGGGAGGCAATAATGCCCCAGAAGAGATCGACAATGCCGCTGGCGAGAGTCATCCAGGCGATGACATTCACGAGGGTGGGTTTTTCTTGATTTGTGAATTGTGTACTCATTTGTTTCTCCTGAATTGCAGAGTGTCGCAAAGCGGTGGGTTCACTCTCATATACGCCCATTCAGGAGGCGGGTTGCAAAAAAAAGAAGCCTGCAATTTGCAGGCTTCTTTTGTCAGAACACAAAGGAATTTATGCCCAGCCCTGACCTTTGATGAAATTGGTCACGATGGGGATGTTGACCATTTGTCCCTGATATGCCTGGTATGCCCAATATAGGAAAACCAGCCACAGCACCGGTACGCACAACCCGCCAAAGCCAATGGTCACGGTGGTAATAATGGTCGCGACAATCCAGAATGCAATGCTTACCGCGATGGATTGCACGGCGTTGAATTTGATGAATGGGCGGTTCTTCTTATCCTCCATCAACAATACGATGATGCCGACAATAGGCGCAAAAACATAACTCAATGCGGCCCACAGCTTGTCGTCGCTGGTGACTTCCATCATAGGTTCTTGAGACATGAGTTCCTCCGAATTATTCAGGGTTTGGATTTCAATCATTGTACAACCAAACAGGACAAAAATCAACCGAATTTTTGGAACATGGGCAGAGTCAGCCCGCCCCGGCTGGTACAATCAATACATGACCAGAGTCGTATTTATGGGCTCGCCTGATTTTGCGCTGCCGAGTTTTCGTGCGCTGACAAATTCGTATGAGGTCGTCGGTGTTGTAACACAACCGGACCGTCCGTCAGGGCGCGGGCGCGCGCTAAACTCGCCGCCCGTGAAACTTCTTGCCGGGGAACTTAACATTCCCGCGATTCAGCCCGAGAGACTGCGCACGCCGGAGTCAATGGAGCAACTGAGCAAGTGGAACCCTGACCTGATCGTCGTAGCGGCGTTCGGGCAAATCCTCAGGAAGGATACTTTGGATTTGCCGCGTTATGGCTGCATCAACGTCCACGCCTCGCTGCTTCCACGCTGGCGCGGCGCGGCGCCGATCAATGCCGCCATCCTGCACGGCGATGAAGAGACGGGTGTCACCATTATGAAAATGGATGTGGGACTCGATACAGGGCCCATGCTCGCGCGGAGGTCTATCCGCCTCACGCGCGATGATACAGCTGGTTCCGTTACTGAGAGGTTATCTCATCTGGGCGCGGAACTGCTCATCGAAACCCTTCCTGATTATTTATCAGGAAAAATTCGACCTGTGCCTCAACCCGAGGCAGGCGCGACGTACGCACCCATGCTGAAAAAAGCAGAAGGTCGGCTTGACTTCACGCGTCCCGCTGAAGAACTGGAGCGGCGCGTGCGCGCCTTCAAGCCGTGGCCCGGCGCGTTCATGGATTTTGATGGAGCGTTGCTCAAAGTCCAGGGCGCACACGCGGTAGCGGAGGCTGGAAAGTCAGAGGTGGGGCAGAGGCTGGTTTATCGGGATCAGCCCGCGGTTGGCACGGGAGGCGGGCTCCTCATCCTAGACGAGGTGCAACCCGCTGGAAAAAAATCCATGAGCAGCACGGCCTTCCTCTTAGGTGCGCGCGATTGGGTCGAATAAACACCCCAAAATGGTGACTTAATACCCCGCCAAAAAAATGTGACGGGGAATATAATTCTTATTGAAGGCAATTTCAACAAGCATATAGATTCATGAATCTAAAAAGGAGATTCCCATGGCTAAGAAAAAGCAGCTAACCACTGCCCACGGCAACCCCGTCGGCGATAATCAGAATTCGATAACTGCTGGCCCGCGCGGTCCCCTGCTGATGCAGGATTATCAACTGCTCGAAAAGATGGCAACCTTCAACCGCGAGCGTGTTCCCGAACGCATCGTGCACGCCAAAGGCTCCGGCGCTTTTGGTACGTTCACGGTCACAAATGACATCACGCGCTATTCCAAGGCTGCCATCTTCTCCAAAGTCGGCAAGCAGACTCCCTGCCTGATGCGCCTTTCCACCGTCGCCGGGGAACGCGGCGCGGCGGATGCCGAGCGCGATGTGCGCGGCTTTGCCATCAAGTTCTACACTGATGAAGGCAACTGGGATATGGTGGGTAACAATACCCCGGTCTTCTTCGTCCGCGATGCCTACAAATTCAGTGACTTCATCCGTACTCAAAAGCGCGACCCCAAGACCAATATGCGCTCCGCCACCGCCATGTGGGATTTCTGGTCGCTCTCGCCTGAGAGTCTGCACCAGGTGACGATCCTGTTCAGCGACCGTGGTCTGCCGCAGGGCTTCCGCTTCGTCAATGGTTTCGGCTCCCACACCTACAGTTTCATCAATGCCAGGAACGAACGCTTCTGGGTCAAATTCCACTTCAAGGTGATGCAAGGCATCAAAAACTGGACAAATGCCGAAGCCGAAGCCGTCGTCGGCAAAGACCGCGAAAGCTCCCAGCGCGATTTGTTCGAGGCTATCGAGCGCGGTGATTTCCCAAAGTGGAAATTCAGTGTGCAGATTATGCCCGAACTTGAAGCGGAGACCTATCACATCAATCCCTTCGACCTGACCAAAGTCTGGCCGCACGCCGATTACCCGCTGATTGAAGTGGGCATCCTGGAACTGAACCGCAATGCCGAAAATTACTTCGCCGAGATCGAGCAGGCGGCATTCGAGCCTTCCAACATTGTGCCCGGTATCAGCTTCTCGCCCGATAAGATGTTGCAAGCACGTATCATGTCATATGCCGATGCGCACCGTTACCGCATTGGTGTGAACTATGCTGCCCTGCCGGTCAACAAACCGCATACAGAAGTCAACACTTATCATCGCGATGGCAACATGCGTTTCGACGGTAACTACGGCGACACTGTCAACTACGAGCCAAACAGTTTTGGTGGTCCGGTGCAGGATGAAAGATTCCTCGAACCACCGCTCAAGATTTCGGGTGATGCGGATCGCTACAATCCGCGCGAGGGCGCGGACGATTTTATCCAACCCGGCAATCTGTTCCGCCTGATGAATGCCAGCCAGAAGGAACAGCTATTTAGCAACTTCGCCGAGGCCATGCAGGGCGTGCCGGAACGTATCATTGCCCGGCAGCTTGTGCATTTCTATAAGGCTGACCCTGATTACGGGCGTGGCGTGGCTGCCAAGCTGGGCATGGATATGGAACGCTTTGTCCCATGGACGAGTCTCTCTCTTGCGGAGTTGGCTGAGAAAACATCGGAGGAAGGCTTTGCCGAGGCGAAGGTTCCACAGGTCTAGCCAATAATACAGGCTTGCTCTGCAAGACTCGGGCTGGGACTTTTGTCTCAGCCCGATTTTGTTTTACAATATGGGGGAGGTGAGTAATGACCAAGTATGTTGCCGCGATCGACCAGGGCACGACCAGCACTCGTTTCATTATCTTCGACCACGGGGGAAATGTTGTGGCTGTTGACCAGAAGGAACACAAACAAATTTATCCCAAACCCGGTTGGGTGGAACATGATCCGCTTGAGATCTGGGCACGGACCGAGGAAGTGATCCAGGGCGCCTTGGATAATGGGAATATTTCAGCAAAAGAGATTGCCGCACTCGGGATCACGAATCAACGCGAGACGACGGTAGTGTGGGAAAAGCGCT
>Ga0214473_10010214_pt1 | contig 11053 bp, 10 predicted proteins | sample RVTome_7_FD_203509 | JGI IMG/M metagenome (GOLD analysis project Ga0214473, IMG submission 203509) | Soil microbial communities from uranium-contaminated site in the Upper Colorado River Basin, Wyoming, United States - RVT98D197 | ecosystem: Environmental > Terrestrial > Soil > Contaminated >...
GAACGGAAGCATTAATAAGTTCAAGAACGTCCCTGGGCGTTCACAGACGTTGAAAAAGTAAAGTTTAAGAACGTCCCCAGACAAAAGTTTTCAGGAACGCCTGATGGGAAGGACGATCGGCGGGAAATAGCGACTACGGCAGAAGCCTCTCCGACGGATGATAGGTCCGGAAGCCGTACTCTCCCTCCGCCGTCAGGAAGAAGTGCCGCCACTCCTCCCGCCACGAGGGCAGAACGGCGAGCACCTTTCCCGCCTCCCCTTGCGCGAATCGCAGGAGACGCTCCGAATGGAAGTGGCCGAGGATCACGAAATCCACGCCTGCCGCGAATTGCCGCAGCGCGAACTCCCGGCAGTCCTTCTCCGGGAACGATCCCCGGAAGCGGTGGTTGGTCCGCTTGAGCTTCCTCTCCAGCCGGTCGGCGAGCGGGAGTACGACCGAGGTGGGGAGCGCGGAGACGGCCCCGAAAGCGAGACGGTTCTTCGAGATGGCCTTCCAGAACCGATAGGCGATGTCGGCGCGGTTGACCGTGTCCCCGTGGGAAAGGTAGAGCCTCTTCCCCCCGACGGCCGCTCTCATTTCCCCCTCGGCCACCGAGTCGAACGTTTGCCCTTCGTGGTACTTTTTCAGATAGAAATCCCGGTTCCCCTCCACATAATATAAACGTAGTCCTCCGCGGCGCAGTTCCCGCAGGCTCGAGACGACCGGCTTCTGGAACCCGAAGGTGAGGCCGGGGCTGCCGAACCACAGGTCGAACACGTCGCCCAACAGGAACAGGGCAACGTTTTCGGCAGCGGCTTTTTCGGCGAGGGCGACGAAATTGCGGGAATGGATGTCGTCCTGGTTCAGGTGGGCGTCGGACAGGAAGACCGCACGCTCCGGGGAGATCGGGAACCCCTTTTCCATACGTTGAATACGATAGCACAAGATTGGCCGGCGGGGAGGCGCAAGGGATGTTGATGCTTTCCGGGATCCGCGTGCTGGACCTGTCGCTGCAGCTTCCGGGGCCCTTCTGCACGATGATGATGGCCGACCACGGGGCGGACGTGATCAAGGTGGACGAGCCCAACCCTCGCGTCCGGAACCCCTTCTCGGCGGCGGAGCCGGGGATCTCCCCGGCCGACCGGTACCTGAACCGGGGGAAGCGCAGCCTCACGCTCAACCTCAAGTCGGGGGAAGGGCGGGAGGCCTTCCTGCGATTGGCCGCCGGCGCCGACGTCGTCGTGGAAGGGTTCCGGCCCGGCGTCACCGCGCGGCTCGGCGTGAACTACTCGACCCTCTCGGCGGAAAATCCCCGCCTGGTGTACTGCTCGATCTCCGGTTACGGGCAGACCGGCCCGATGCGTGACATCGCCGGCCACGACATCAATTACATCTCCCATGCGGGAGTCCTGGGGCTTTCCGGCCGCAAGGGTTCTCCCCCCGTGCTTCCGCCGGTCCAGATCGGGGACCTCTTCGGGGGGGCCATGATGGCGCTGTCGGGAATCCTGATGGCGCTCCTTGCACGGCGGTCTTCGGGAAAGGGGAAGTGGCTGGACCTCTCGATGACCGACGGGGCGATGGCCATGCTCTCGATCCACGCCGCGGCCTATTTTTCGGACGGGATTTCGCCGGAGCGCGGGACGATGCCCCTCACGGGAAAATTCCCCTGCTATGAAACTTACCGGTGCGCCGATGGACGGTACGTGAGCATCGGCCCCCTGGAAGCGTGGTTCTGGGAGAAGATGACCCGGGCATTGGGCCGGGAGGACCTGCTCGGTCGCCAGTACGCCGACGGCGAGGAGGCGGAACGCACGCGGGCCGAGCTGGGAAGGGTCTTCGCGGCGAAGGGCCGGGACGAGTGGGTGGGGTTCTTCCGGGAGCACGACGTCTGCCTCTCCCCCGTTCTTTCCCTGCCCGAAGCGCTTTCGCATCCCAACGCGCAGGAGCGGCGGATGGTGATCGAGGTGGAATCTCCCCTGGGGGGGAAAGAGCGGCAGCTGGGGCTGCCGATCAAGGCCGCCGGGGCGGAGGAGGTGACTCCTCGCCGTTCTCCCCGCCTGGGGGAGCACGACGAGGAAATCCTCACGGAGATCGGGTATACGGCGGCGCAGATCGGGGATCTCCGGGCAAAAGGCGTGATCCGGGGGAAGTGAGCCGAAAGGGATGTCGCGGACGAAAAAGAAGATCGTCATTCCCCTTCCCAAGGTCAAGGAGCGGGGAATCCTGCCGAAGCCGGGCCGGGTGATCCCGGACGCGAAAAAGGCGGCGAAGAAGAAGGCGTGCCGCCGAAGGGTGGACGAGGAGGAGGAACCGGAAACGGGATAGGCTTTCGCTGCCCGCATGCAGGGCGAATCCTTCACGTGAAGGAACCATCGGAATAGGGAGAGGCGCGAACGATTCCAGAAACGGAGGCCGGCAATGGAACTGCCGTTGTTGGTTGCGCTTCGCGAAGACGGGTCCGTCGACCCGGACTTGGATCCAAAGTTTGACGGCGGGACCCTTCTTTTTCTCCATAGAAGAATGATTTTCCTGAGGGCGCTGGATGAGAAGGCGCTGAACCTCCAGCGGGCGGGGCGGATCGGTTTTTACATCGGGGCAACGGGGCAGGAGGCGGCCGAGGTCGGCTCGGGCTTTGCGCTCAAGGAGGGGGATTGGGTCTTCCCGTCCTACCGGGACCAGGGAGCGGCGCTTCTCCACGGATATCCCCTTTCCGCGCTCGTCGGCCAGCTGTACGGGAACTCCAGCGACGCGACGAAGGGCAGGCAGATGCCCAACCACTGGTGCGACCGGGCGGCGCGGGTGGTCTCGGTATCTTCCCCCGTCGCCACCCAGCTCCCGCAGGCGGTGGGGGCGGCCTACGCGGGGAAATTGCGCGGGGAGAAGTCGGCTGTCATCGCGTACTTCGGTGACGGCGGCAGTTCCACGGGGGAGTTCCACGTCGGCCTGAACTTCGCCGGGGTCTTTCGGACGCCGAACGTCTTCTTCTGCAGCAACAACCAGTATGCCATCTCGCTTCCTTTCGCGAAGCAGACCGCGGTCGGGTCGATCGCCGTGAAAGCCGCGGCGTACGGATTTCCCGGCGTCCGGGTGGACGGCAACGACATCCTGGCGGTCGTCCGGGTGACCCGCGATGCCCTGGAGCGGGCGCGAGCGGGGGAGGGGCCGACCCTGGTCGAGGCGCTGACCTACCGGATGGGCGCCCACTCCACCTCCGACGATCCGACCCATTACCGGTCCGAGGAAGAGGTCGAGGCGTGGCGACGGAGAGACCCCATCCGTCGGTTCGCCGTCTATCTCAAGAAGGAAGGGCTGCTCACCGACCAGGCCGAAGCCGCGCTCGCGGAAGAGGCCCGCGAGGAGGTGAAGCGGGCGGTTGCGGCGTGCGAGGCGGCCCCCCCGGTGCCCCCGGAGAGCCTGGTCGAGGACGTCTACGCGGAGATGCCGTGGCACCTCAAGGAGCAGCAGGAGTGGATCCGGGAGCCGGTGAAGGAGTGATCCCGTGGCGACGATGACGCTTGTCCAGGCGATCCACGACGCGCTGGCCCTCGAGATGGAACGCGACTCCCGTGTCGTCCTGCTGGGAGAGGACATCGGGAAGAACGGAGGCGTCTTCCGAGTGACCGAAGGGCTATGGGCGCGGTTCGGATCGGACCGTGTGATCGACACCCCGCTGGCGGAGGCGGGAATCGTCGGAATGGCGATCGGGATGGCGTTGAACGGCCTGCGCCCCGTCGCCGAGATCCAGTTCGTCGATTTCATCTACCCCGCTTTCGACCAGATCGTGTCGGAGCTGGCGAAGTTCCGGTACCGGTCTGCGGGCCAGTTTACCGCCCCGGTCGTTATCCGGACCCCCTCGGGGGGAGGGATCAAGGGGGGGCATTACCATTCGCAGAGCCCGGAAGCCTACTTCATCCACACCGCAGGGCTTAAAGTGGTCATGCCATCGACGCCTGCGGACGGCAAGGGGCTGCTCGCCGCAGCGATGCGCGGCCCTGACCCGGTGATCTTCCTGGAGCCGAAGGCGCTCTACCGGACCGCAAAGGGGGAAGTGCCGGAGGGGGATTACGCCGTCCCCTTGGGGAAGGCCCGCGTCGTGAGGACGGGGGAGGACGTTTCGCTGATCACCTACGGCGCGACGGTCCACGTGGCGGAAGAGGCCGCGGCAACGGCCGGACAGGAGGGGATCGACGTGGAAGTGATCGACCTTCGGACCCTTTGGCCCCTGGACATCGAGGCGGTCGTCCGGTCGGTCGAGAGGACGGGCAGGGCGGTTGTCCTCCACGAGGCGCCCCGGACGTGCGGCTTCGGGGCGGAGCTTTCCGCCCTGATCCAGGAGAAAGCGTTCCTTCACCTGAAAGCCCCGGTCGCGAGGGTGACCGGATTCGACACGCCGTTCCCGTATTCGCTTGAAAAGCTCTACCTCCCCGATGCCCTGCGCGTGCTCGGGGCGATCCGCGCGACGGTAAATTTCTGACCGAAAACAGGGAAATCGCAATCCGGAGCCAAGGAGGAAACCATGGCGGAAAATGTGGCGGCAAGGCCGTACCGGCTGTTCGTCGGCGGGAAATGGGTGGAAGAGAAACAGTCCATGCCGGTGATCGACAAATACACGGGGGAGACGTTCGCCAACGTCCCTGTGGCGTCCCGGGAGACGGTGGACCGCGCCATCGGCGCTGCCCACCGGGCGTTCCCCGAGTGGTCGAGGACGCCGGCCCACAAGCGGTTCCGGATCCTGGAAAAGGCGAGCCACCTGCTGGCGAAGCACCAGGACGAGATCGCGGCGGTCATCTGCCGGGAGGCGGGGAAAGCGTGGAAATATTCCACAGGCGAGGTTTCGCGGTCGGTGGAGACGTTCCAGTTCTCCGCCGAGGAGGCCAAGCGGATCCACGGGGAGACCGTGCCGATGGACGCCAGCACCGCGGGGGAGGGGCGGATGGGGTTCTACCTGCGCTGCCCGGTGGGAGTAGTGGCGGCCATCACGCCGTTCAACTTTCCCTTGAACCTCGTGGCACACAAGGTGGGCCCGGGGCTGGCGGCGGGGAACACCTTGGTCCTGAAACCCGCGTCTACGACCCCCCTGACCGCGATCCGCCTCGCGGAGGTCCTCGAGGAGGCGGGGGTGCCCGCCGGTGTGTTCAATGTCGTTGTCGGCTCCGGCAGCACGGTGGGGGACTGGATCACGACGGACCCGCGTGTGTCCAAAATCTCCTTCACCGGGAGCCCTCCGGTTGGGGAGGCAATCCTTCGGAAGGCAGGCCTTAAAAAGGTGACGATGGAGCTCGGAAACAACTCCGGCACGATCATCGAGCCCGACGCCGATCTCGATGCGGCGGTACCGCGCTGCGTGGTCAGCGCCTTCGCCAATTCCGGCCAGGTGTGCATCTCCCTGCAGCGGCTCTATGTCCATCAATCGGTAGCGAAGGAATTCACGAAGCGATTCGTCGACGCCACCTCGAAGCTGAAGGTCTGCAACCCCCTGGAGAAGGATTGCGACGTCGGCCCGATGATCGAAGAGGCCGAGGCGAAGCGCGCGGAGGCCTGGATCAAGGAGGCGGTCGCGGAAGGGGCGAAGCTCCTGATCGGAGGGAAGCGGGAAGGGAGGGTCCTGTACCCGGCCATCCTGACCAACGTCCGCGCCGAGATGAAGGTGATGTGCCAGGAGGCGTTCGCCCCGCTGGTTTCCCTTTACGAATACGGAACGTTCGAGGATGCGGTACGGATGGTCGAGGATTCCCCCTACGGGCTCCAGGCGGGGGTCTACACGAACGACCTGCGGAAGGCGCTGTACGCGGTGGAGCGGATCAACGTCGGCGGAGTGATGATCAACGACACGTCGATCTTTCGGGTCGACCACATGCCGTACGGCGGGAACAAGATGAGCGGCCTGGGCCGGGAAGGGGTCCGGTTCGCCGTCGAGGAGATGACGAACATCAAGATGGTGATGATCAAGCCGTAGGGCTATTATGAATAGCTGCCGATCCCTCCAGGAGGATAGCGACCGGAATGGCCTTTGAGCTTCGGCTGCCCGACATCGGGGAAGGGGTTGCCGAGGGGGAGATCGTCCGCTGGCTGGTGGACGAAGGCGCATCGGTCAAGGAGGACGACCTCCTGGTCGAGGTACTGACGGACAAGGCGAACATGGAAATCCCCTCCCCCCTCGACGGTGTGCTTGCGAGGATCCTGGCGAAGCCCGGCCAGATCGTGAAGGTGGGGGAGGTCATCGCCCTCATCGCGGCTGCAGGAGAGGTGCTGGCCACCCCCGTCGTCCGGAAGCTCGCGAAAGACCTCGGAGTGGACCTGTCGAAGGTCACGGGCACCGGTCCCGGCGGGCGGGTGACCGAGGAGGATGTCGGCACGGCCGCCGCAGCCGCCGTTCCCGCCGCGGGGGCAAAACCGCTGGAGGAGCGAGTCCCCTTCCGCGGCAAGCGCAGGATGGCGGCGAAGAAGATGGTCCTCTCCAAGTCCACCATCCCCCACGCGCTCCTGGTCGATGAAGCCGACGCCACGAATCTTTTGGCGATGCGTGAGTCCCTGCGAGAAATCGGGCAGCGCGAAGGGGTGAAAATCACGATCCTGCCGTTCCTCATCCAGGCGGTCGTGACCGCCTTGCGCGTCCACCCCGCGATGAACGCCTCCCTCGACGAGGAGAGGGGGGAAATCGTCCTGAAAAAACATTACGACATCGGGATGGCCGTGGACGCCGAGGACGGGCTGGTCGTCCCGGTTATCCGGGATGCCGGCGAAAAGACGATTGTGGAACTCGCCCGCGAAATCGAGCATCTGTCGGAAGGGGCCCGCACGGGGAGGCTTTCGCTTTCCGACCTTTCCGGCGGCACCTTTACCGTCACCAGCATCGGGTCGATCGGCGGGCTCTTCAGCTACCCGGTGATCCATCCCCCGGAGGCGGCCATCCTCGGCCTGCACAAGATCGTCCGGCGTCCGGTGGTGCGGGGAGACGAAATCGTCGCGAGGGACAGGATGTACCTGAGCCTGTCCTTCGACCACCGGCTGATCGACGGTGGGACGGCCACGCGGTTCATGAACGACGTTATCCTCCGGATCGAAGCGTTGGGAGCGGAGTGAGAATCCGATGAGACCTTTCGACCTGGTGGTGATCGGCGCGGGACCCGGCGGTTATGTCGCGGCGATCCGGGGGGCGCAACTCGGGATGCGGGTGGCCGTCGTGGAGCGGGACCGTCCCGGGGGGGTATGCGTCAACTGGGGATGCATCCCGTCCAAGTCGATCCTCAAGTGCGCCGACCTCTACGAGGAGATGAAGAACTCGGCGGCGTACGGCATCGCCTGCCAGGGGTTGTCCGTTGACTACGGGGAGGTCATCCGCCGCAGCCGGAAGGTCGCCGAGCGGATGTCGCGCGGCGTCGGCTACCTGTTCAAGAAAAACGGCATCGAACTGATCGCGGGGAGCGCAAAAATCACTTCTCCCCGGACGGTACGCGCGGGCGATGAAGAGCTCGAGGCCGGCAACATCCTGGTGGCCACGGGCACGGCGGTGCGGGGCCTCCCGGGGATCGAGCCGGATGGCGAGACCGTCATCACCAGCGACGACGCGTTGGCACAGGAGTCGTTGCCCCGCTCGGTCGCGGTGCTAGGCGGCGGGGCGGTGGGCGTGGAGTTTGCCTACGTCTACCGTACCTTCGGGGCCGAGGTGGCCGTCATCGAGATGATGGACCAGCTCCTCCCCCGCGTCGACCGGGAAGTGGCCGAGGAGCTTGCGAAATCGTTCCGCAAACGGGGGATCCGCGTTCTACCTTCCGCCACCGCAAAAGCGCTCGACAAGGTCCACGGTGCGCTCACCGTGTCCTTGGGGGAGAAGGAAGAGACGATTTCCGCCGAGAAGATCCTGGTCGCGGTTGGTAGAAAGCCTCTGACGGAGGGGCTGGGTCTGGAGGCGTGCGGCGTGCAGCTCGAGCGGGGGTTCATCCGGGTGGACCACAGGTTCCGGACCGCCTGTCCGACGATCCATGCGATCGGCGACGTCATCGGAGGGATGCTCCTGGCCCACGAGGCGTCCGCGGAAGGAGTGGCGGCGGTGGAGATGATGTCCGGGATCGAGACCCATCGGCCGGACCCCGACAAGATCCCGGCGTGCATCTATTGCCAGCCCGAGGTTGCCACGATCGGGCTCTCCGAGGAGGAGGCGCGCAAGCGCGGAATTCCCGTGAAGGTATCGAAGTTCCCCTTCACGGCGCTCGGTCGCGCCGTGGCTTCGGGCCACACGGAGGGGTTCGTCAAAATGGTGGCGGACGAGCGGTACGGCGAGGTGATCGGCTGTCACATCATCGGGCACGGGGCGCCGGACCTGATCTCCGAGCTGTCGCTCGCGCGTACGGTCGAGGCGACGTTCCACGAGATCGGTAAAACCATCCACCCCCACCCGACGCTGCCGGAGGCGATCCGGGAAGCGGCGCTGATGCTGGGCGGCGAGGCGATCGACATTTAACGCGGCGGAGGAGGTATGACCGAGCAGAAGGAGCGGGAACTCTATTTCTGGCTTCGCCTCATCCGGGAGTTCGAGGACCGGGTTTCCGCGCTGGACAAGCAGGGAAAGATTCAGGGGGGTGTCTACTCCGGGAAAGGGCAGGAGGCCGTTGTCGTGGGGGTCTGCCACGAGCTCAGACCCGACGACTGGATCTTCCCCCTGCACCGCGATCTCGGGGCGTTCCTCGTGAAGGGGGCCGACCCAAAGCGCCTGATGGCGCAGATCCTCGGGAAGAGGGACGGGTTTGCCAAGGGGAAGGACTCCTTCCTTCACGGCGGGGACTTCTCGCACTGCATCTTCGGGGCGACCTCGATGCTGGGCTCCACCCTCCCGGTGGCGGTGGGCACCGCCTACAAGTTCAGGATCAAAAAGGAAGACCGCGTGGCGATCGCCTTCTTCGGGGAGGGGGCGAGCTCCCGGGGGGACGTGCACGAGGCGATGAATTTCGCCGGGATCTACAAGCTGCCCGTCGTCTTCGTCTGCGAGAATAATTTCTACGCGTACTCTACCCCCAACGAGCTGCAGTTCGCGGTGGAGGACGTTGCCGACCGGGGCCCGGGATACGGCTTCAAGGGGGACGTCTGCTCGGGGAACGACCTCCACTCGGTGATGAAGGCCGCGAAAAAAGCGATCGACCGGGCGCGAGGCGGAGAGGGGCCGACGTACCTCGAATGCAAGACATACCGGTACCACGGCCATTCCGAGCACGACCGTGCCACCTACCGCAGCGAGGAGGAGCTGATCACCTGGGAAAGCCGCGATCCGATCGAGCGTTGGGAAGTCTACCTGGAGAAGCGGAAGTACAACCGTTCCGCCATCCAGGCGGAGACGGCGGAGCGGGTTAGGAAGATCGTCGAGGACGCGTTGGCGTTCGCGGAGGCGAGCCCCCTGCCGGAAGGCCTGGAGGCGATGGAAGACCTCTACGCCACGCCGGTAACGGAGGACTAAATGCAGGTCACCTACATCCAGGCGATCAACCAGGCGATGGACGAGGAGATGGCGCGCGACGGGAACGTGCTGCTCCTGGGGGAGGATGTCGGCGTCCTCGGAGGGGCCTTCAAGGCGACCGAGGGGCTGCACGCGAAGTTCGGCTCCGAGCGTGTTGTGGACACCCCGATTGCCGAGTCGCTCATCGTCGGCGCGGGGGTGGGCCTGGCCATCCATGGGATGCGCCCGATCCTGGAGATGCAGTTCATCGACTTCATCTCGTGCGGGTTCGACCAGATCGTCAACATGGCGGCGACGCTCCGGTACCGGCACGGGGGGCAGGCCTCCTGCCCGATCGTCATTCGGGGGCCGTGCGGCGCAGGAGTTCACGGGGGGATTTACCACTCCCAGAACCCGGAGGCGTGGTTCTTCCACGTCCCGGGCTTGAAGGTCGTGGCACCGGCGACGGCGTACGACGCCAAGGGACTTCTCAAAAGCGCCATCCGGGACGACGACCCCGTGATCTACCTGGAGCACAAGTTCCTCTACCGACGGATCAAGGAGGACATTCCGGATACCGAATATCTCGTCCCCATCGGGAAGGCGGCGCTGCGCAAGGAGGGCAGGGACCTGTCCGTCATCACCTACGGATCCCCGGTGCACGCGGTGATGAAGGCCGCGAAGGACATGGCGGGGGAGATCGACATCGAAGTGATCGACCTGCGGACGATCCTGCCGCTGGACTGGAAGACGATCCGGGCGTCGGTGGCCAAGACGGGCAAGGTCCTGATCGTCCACGAGGCGAGGCGCACCGGCGGCATTGGGGGGGAGGTCGCCGCCCGCATCGCGGAGGAGCTGTTCGAGTCCCTCGACGGGCCGGTCGTGCGGGTGGCCTCGAAGGACACCCACAACGCGTTCGCTACATCGCTGGAAGATTACATCCTCCCGAACCAGGAGAAGATCACCGAAGCGATTCGAAAACTTGCGGCCTACTGATCGATTTCCCGGTTGCAGCGGACCGGGTGCGGAGCCCATCGCTCCCGGCCGCTGAACCGGGGTGTTGGTAACCAGGGGAAAGGGGTAAGGCAGATGCGCGTTGACGTTGTTATGCCACAGCTGGGGGAAAGCGTGGTTGAGGGGGTGGTGGCCAAGTGGCTGGTCAAGGCGGGCGACGCCGTGGCCAAGGACCAGCCGCTGGTCGAAATTTCCACCGACAAGGTGGATGCCGAGATCCCCTCCCCGGCCGCCGGCGTGGTCGTGGAGATCCTGGCGAAGGAGGGAGAGACGATCCCGATCCTCGCGGTGATCGCCCGGATCGAGACGGAGAAGGGGGAGGCCAGGCCCGCCGAGGCCCCTCCCGGGAAGGCCCCGTGGGACGAGGAAACCGAGGGGTTCCCCGGGGCGATGGCCCGCCGCACGGAACCGCCGCTGCCGTCTCCTCCGCGGGTCGAACCGTCGAAGGCGCCACCCGCGCCTCCTCCCGCGGAAGGGCCGAAGGTGCGGATCTCGCCGGTGGTCGCCCGGATGGCCGCCGAACATGGGCTCGACCTGTCCAGGATCCACGGGACGGGGATCGACGGCCGGGTCACGAAGAAGGACGTGGAGGATTATCTCGCGAGGGGCGGGGCCGCAGCGCCTCTCGCCCA
>Ga0214473_10010215_pt1 | contig 11052 bp, 7 predicted proteins | sample RVTome_7_FD_203509 | JGI IMG/M metagenome (GOLD analysis project Ga0214473, IMG submission 203509) | Soil microbial communities from uranium-contaminated site in the Upper Colorado River Basin, Wyoming, United States - RVT98D197 | ecosystem: Environmental > Terrestrial > Soil > Contaminated >...
TGGCCGGAGTTGTATTTCCATGCCGTCGCGAACATCTCCAGCGCGCGCTCGAAATTCGCTTCTTCCATCGCCGCCTCGCCGGTTGCGTAGGCAAGGTCCGCCTGCGAAACCGGGGGCGGGGCAGCGACGGGCGGCGGTACGGCGGCCCGGCGGGCGCATCCTCCCGACAACAGGACGGCAAGGATGGCGAGGGAGAGGACCCCCCGCCTCACAGCGCCATTCCCTCCCACTCCTCGGTTTCCAGCGAAGGCAGATCCCGCACCATCCGGACGAAGACATCGGTCAGCATCGGGGAGAACTGCGTCCCGCGGAACCGGAGGATCTCCTCCACCGCTTCCTCCGGGGAAAATCCTTTCCGGTACGGGCGCGTGGTCGTCATGGCGTCGTACGCATCCGCCAGGGAGATGATCTGCGCATGGATGGGGATCTCCGCATCTTGTTTTCCGTCCGGGTAACCGTGCCCATCGTACCACTCGTGGTGGGCCCGGACCACGGGAACGTACCGGTGCAGGGAAGGGGCCATCCTGAGGATCTCCGCCCCGTCGATGGGGTGCGAGCGCATCTCCGTGTACTCGGGATGGGTAAGGGACTGCTTTTTCAGAAGGATGTCGTCGGGGGTCCGGATCTTCCCGACGTCGTGGAAAAGACATGCCTTCTCGAGGTGCTCGAGCTCCTCCTCCGGGAAGCCGAGCCGGCGCCCCAATTCGCAGGAGATGCGGGCGACGCGCGTCGAGTGGCCGAGCGTGTAGGGGTCCCGTGCGTCGATCGACGCCGCGATCACCCGGACCATTCCGACATAGGCCTCCTCCAGCTCCTTCGCGTACTTGCCCAGCCGGTTCTGCTGGGCGAGGATCGTCTCCGCCATCCGGTTGAAGTTCCGGGTCAGATCCCCGAGCTCATCGCTGCCGCCGGCCGGGATCGGGTGAAAGGTCTGGCCGCCGGCCAGTTCGTAAACACCGGCGGATAATTTCTTCACGGGGGTGGTGATGAAGGAAGAAAGCGCCAGAGTTCCCAGCAGCGCGATCCCAAGGATGACGGAAGCCGCAAGGACGATCATCCGCCGGATGGCTCGTTGGACGGAGAGCATGCTTTCCTTGGTAAGGGCGAGAGACGCCGTCCCGACGCGCTTCCCGGCGAACAGGATGGGGGTGGTGAATTCGATCAGGCCGCGTCCCTCGCGGGACACTTCGTCCGCGTACGTCTCGGAGAAATCCTCCAGGCGGTTCGTGCGGTCGGCGCGCGCGTATGCCTTTCCCCGCTCGCTGATCCTGCTGTGCGCCACCACGACGTCGTTCATATCCCGGATCGCCACGTACTCGATGTCGGGGGAGCTGTTTTTCGTCTCGGAGGCGAGGCTGTCCATCGCCAGCCGGTCCCCGGACAGAAAGGAATACCCCGCCGAGAACGCGACGACCCGCGATACGGCGACCCCCCGCCGCAAAAGGTCGTGGCGGATGGCGGCCTCCGTGATCTTCGAGGCGGCGACTGCGACCGATACGACGAGCAGGAAGACAAGCGGGAGCAGGAACCCCAACAGCTTCGTGCGGATTCCGGGCGAGAACCACCGCCGGCCGTTTCTATCCTCGGGCTTTCGGATCGTGTAGCGCATAAGAGATGATTATAATGGAAATCCGCTCCGTCCGTTTTCCGGATCCATTGCATCTTTCGGGTGTTCGGAGAATCTAAAGGGCACGCCAAAGGGAGGTTTCGGCTCGCGATGTCTACGCCGGAAAAGGTTCGCCCCGTCGGATGGGGGCACGCCGTGCTCAAGGTACGCAACCTGGAGCGATCGGAACGGTTCTACACCGGCGAGATCGGCTTTCGGGTCGTCGGGCGGCGGACGGGGATGTGCTTCCTGTCGCTGGGAAAGCAGCACCACGACCTCGCGTTGTACGAGGCCGGCCCCCGCGCGCAGATGCCCGGCGCAGGCAACCTCGGCGTGGTCCACCTCGCGTTCGCGATGGAAAGCGAGGGGGCGCTGCGGGAGTTCTACGCGTCCCTCAAGGGGAAAGCGCAGATCCTGGGAGCGGTGGACCACGTGGTCTCCCGCAGTTTCTACATCACGGACCCTGACGGCTACATCATCGAGTTCTACGCCAACGCGCCGTTGGAGGAGTGGTTCGATATCCCGAACCCCTTCGAGCGGGACCGTCCCTACAATCCCGGCTCCAACGTCTTCGAGGAAGAATAACCGCCCGGGAAGGGTAGAATGAATAATTCCGGCGGCCTGTCCGTCTCCAAGAGGACACGGCTTATCGGGAAAGCGGATTTCCCGCCGGTTCGAGAAAACGTCGTCGCGGCTTGCAGCCGCAAGGGAGGTGCGGATGAAGATCCGGAAGGCAACAGCCCTATTGGCAGCGGGGACCTGCGCGGCGATGATTTTCGTTTCCGCAGCGGTTCCCGCGCATTCCGAGGTGAACGTCAACGTCAACATCGGCCCCCCGCCGATCGTGGTCCATGAGCCCGAGCTGATCGTGGTCCCCCGAACGATGGTCTATTATGCCCCTGCGGTCGAGGTGGAGCTGTTTTTCTACCGCGGCCGCTGGTGGTCGCGGCACGACGGCCGCTGGTTCCGGTCGCGTTCCCACAACGGGCCATGGGTGGTGGTAGGCCCCCGCTACGTGCCGGTGGAGATCGTCCGGCTGCCCAGGGACTACCGGACGGTCTACGTCCGCGAGCAACATGTGCCATACGGCCAGCTGAAGAAACACTGGGAACGCCGGGAATACGAGCGCAGAAAGCGCGTCGGGGAATGGAAAGAGGAGAAGCGGGAACGGAAGGAACGGGAGAAGGAACGGAAGGAGGAATGGAAGGAAGAAAAGCGGGAGCACAGGGGACACGGCCCCGGCCGCTGAAAGGAAGCGATCCGTTCATAAATTCGGTCACGCATGGGGATTTGGACCGGAATTCGCTACGGCTCGGGGGGGTGCGTGGTAACCGGGTATTTCGCGATTCAAACCAACGCCTGAAGCGCTTCGTTGGAGACGAAGAGCAGGTTTTCGGGCAGGAGGATGCGGGATCCCTTTTTCTTAAGTTTTCCTGAGGATATCAGCGTTTGCACGGCCCTTCGCACGTCGTCCGGCGGCGGGCCGTTTTTCTTTTCGATCTCCGCGAGATCGATCCCCTCCAGCATGCGCAGTCCCGCGATGAGCGATTCCTTCCAGGCGTCCTCGCGATTGCAGATGTGCACGTCCTCCCAGGGGAGGCGCTCCTCTTCTATCCGGCTGCGATAATCGGCGAGCGAAGGGGGATTGGCCGTCCGCATGCCGAGGGGGGCCTTTCCCTGTGGGAAGAGGAGCCCATGGGCGGAGGGGCCCAGGCCCAGGTACCCTTCCCGCCGCCAGTACTTGATGTTGTGACGGCATGCGGCGCCGGGGCGCGCGAAGTTCGATATCTCGTAGTGGCGATAACCGGCGGATGCGAGGACCTTCCGGGTCTCCTCGTACATCTCCGCCACGGCTTCATCCGGCGGCATCCGAAGTTCTCCGCGTCCGATCGCCCCGTGGATCGGGGTGCCCGGCTCGGGCGCGAGCGCGTAGGCGGAGACGTGGGCGGGGAGAAACGTGACGGCAAGGTCCAGGTCGGCCGCCCAATCGGATGGCTCCTGTCCCGGGATCCCGAAGATGAGGTCGATGCCGATGGATGAAAACCCCGCCCTGCGGGCATCCCGGTGCGCCGCCCGGACCTCCTCGACGCCGTGGATTCGCCCCAATGTCCGCAGCGTTTGCGCGTGGAACGACTGCACGCCGATGCTGATCCGGGTGAACCCTCCCGCGCGCAGCGTCCGGAAATCCTCCGCGGTGACCGTGCCGGGGTTGGCCTCGGTCGTCACCTCGGCGTCCGGCGCGACCGGGAACCGCTCCTTCAACGCGGCGAAAATACCGCACAGCGCATCCGCCCCGAGCACGGTCGGCGTCCCCCCGCCGAAGAAAACGGTGTCCGCGGGCAAGGCCGCCTCGCCGGGGAAGCTCTCGACGCACAGGTCCATCTCCCGGACCAGCAGCCCGCGGAACGCTTCGATGGCGGCCTTGTCCCCCGCGACCGAGTAGAAGTCGCAGTAGGCGCACTTCTTCACGCAGAAGGGGATGTGTACGTAGATCCCGCGCATTCCCCTATTCTCCACCCTCTTGACAGCGGAGACAACGTGCGGTATTTCTATACGATAACTGAATCGCCATTCATTTTTCGCAGTCGGACCGCATCCATGCCGGGAGGTGGGACTATGTTTCCGAAGATCCGCCGGGTGGCCGTGCTCGGGGCCGGAGTGATGGGGTCGGGTATCGCCGCCCACCTCGCCAACGCCGGGATCCAGTGCCTCATGCTCGACATCGTTCCTCCCCAGTTGACCGAGGAAGATCGGAAGAAGGGGCTCACCGAGAAAAGCCCCGCCTTCCGCAACCGGTTTGCGCTGAAAGGGCTCGACGGGATCAGGAAGAGCCGCCCTGCGCTCCTCTATTCCTTGAAGGATCTGAAGCTCATCTCGATCGGCAACTTCGACGACGATCTCGCGAAAGCCGCGGAATGCGACTGGATCGTGGAGGTGGTCACCGAGAACCTGGCGATCAAGAAGACCCTCTACGACAAGATCGAAAAGCTCTGGAAGCCGGGGACGGTCGTCACCTCCAACACCTCCGGCATCGCCATCTCCCAGATGATGGAGGGGCGCGGCAAGGAGTTCCGCCGCCACTTCCTCGTGACGCACTTCTTCAACCCCGTGCGGTACATGAAGCTCCTGGAGCTGGTGGCCGGCAAGGACACCGACCCGGAGATCCTTCGCGGCATTGCGGAATTCGGCGAGCGGAAGCTGGGGAAGGGGATCGTCTACGGGAAGGACACGCCGAACTTCATCGGGAACCGGATCGGCGTATTCGCGATGATGTACGCGATGCACGCGATGGTCGCGGACGGCCTCTCCATCGAGGAGGTCGACAAGATCCTGGGACCGGCGATGGGGCGCCCGAAGTCCGCGGCCTACGGCACGGCCGACCTCGTGGGGCTCGACACGCTCCTGCACGTCTCCGACAACGTGTATAAAAACCTTCCCGGCGACCCGGCGCGCGAGCTCTTCCTCCCCCCGCCCTTCGTGAGCGAGATGGTCAAGCGCGGCTGGCTCGGACGGAAGGCGAAGAGCGGCTTCTTCAAGATGGAAGGGAAGGGCGAGGAGAAGAAGAAGTTCGTCCTCGATTACCGGACGATGGACTACCGGCCGGCGGGCAAGGTCAGCTACCCGTCGCTCGACGCCGCCAAGGGCGAGGAGGACGTCGGCGCGCGGATCCGGAAGGTGATCTCCGGAGACGACAAGGCCGCCGCGTATGCCTGGAAGGTACTCTCCGAATCGCTCCTTTACTCGGCGAAGCGGATCCCCGAGATCTCCGGCGACGTGGTGAACGTCGACAACGCGATCAAGTGGGGGTTCAACTGGACGCTGGGGCCCTTCGAGACGTGGGACGCGATCGGCCTTGCGGATTCCGTGGCGCGGATGCGGAAAGAGGGGAAGGAGATCCCTGCGAACGTCGAGAAGATGCTCGCCGGAGGGAACGGCTCTTTCTACCGGAAGCGCGAAGGGGCCTTGGAGTTCTTCGATTTTGCGGCGGGCGGCTACAAGCCGGTCCCCGTTTCCCCCGACGTCATCTTCCTGCCGTCGCTGGCCGAGCGGAACAAGGTCGTCCGGCGCAATCCGGGGGCGGCGCTCTACGACATCGGGGACGGCGTCCTGTGCCTGGAGTTCCTCACCAAGATGAACACGATCGACGGCGACATCGTATCGATGATGAACGAGGGTGTGGATCTGGCGGAGAAGGAGTTCGCCGGGCTGGTGATCGCCAACCATGCGGAGAACTTCTGCGTGGGGGCGAACATCATGCTCGTCTTCATGGCGGCGCAGAACAAGGACTTCGGCGCCATCGAGAAGATGGTAGGCGAGTTCCAGAACGCCTGCATGCGGCTGCGCTACTCCGAGCGGCCCGTCGTGGCGGCCCCCGCGGGGATGGCGCTCGGGGGCGGAGCGGAAATCTGCATGGGCGCCGACCGGATCCGGGCGGCGGCGGAGACGTACATGGGACTCGTGGAAGTGGGCGTGGGGCTCCTCCCGGCGGGCGGCGGGACGAAGGAGATGGTGATCCGTCACCTGGAGGGGATTCCCGACGGGGTTGCCGCAGACCCTCTTCCCTTCCTCCGGAAGGCGTTCGAGACGATCGGGATGGGAAAGGTTGCCACCTCGGCGAAAGAGGCTGCGGAGTTCGGCTTCCTGCGCCCGTGGGACAAGGTCACGATCCAGCGCGATTTCCTCATCCAGGAGGCGAAGAACACCGTCCTGGCCTTGAACCGCGAGGGGTACGAGATGCCGAGGCGGCGCACCGACATCGCCTTGCCCGGCCGTTCGGAGTATTCCTCGTTCGCGTACGGGCTCTACGCGATGAAGGCGGCCGGGTACATCAGCGAGCACGACGAGAAGGTCGGGCGGAAAATCGCGTTCATCCTGACCGGTGGCGACGTGCCGCCCGGAACGAAGCTGTCCGAACAAGACCTCCTGGACCTGGAGCGGGAGGCGTTTCTCTCTCTCTGCGGAGAGGAAAAGACCCAGGCGCGCATCCAATATATGTTGATGAAGGGAAAGCCGCTGCGCAATTAGAAGGAGGGCGACGATGGCGAAGGTCTACATCATCTCGGCGGTCCGCACGGCCGTCGGAAGGGCATACAAGGGGAGCCTCAAGAACACCCGGCCCGACGACCTCGGGGCCGTCGCGATCCGGGGCGCGATCGAGCGCGTCCCGAACCTCGATCCGGCGCGGGTGGATGACGTCATCTTCGGGTGCGCCATGCCCGAGGGGGAGCAGGGGATGAACGTCGCGCGGATCTGCGCCCTCAAGGCGGGGCTTCCCGACTCCGTCCCGGCGATGACCGTCAACCGGTTCTGCTCCTCCGGGCTGCAGTCGATCGCCCTGGCGGCGGAGCGGATCATGGCGGGCTTCGCCGACATCGTCGTGGCCGGCGGCACCGAGTCGATGACGATGGTGCCGATGGGAGGGAACAAGCCGTCCTTCAACCCCGAGATCATCGAGACGCGCCCCGAGGTGTTCATGCCGATGGGGCTCACCGCGGAGCAGGTGGTGCGCAAGTACCAGGTGACGCGGGAGGACCAGGACGAGTTCGCGTACCGCAGCCACATGAAGGCGCTGGCCGCCGTGCGGGACGGGAAATTCCGGGAGGAGATCGTCCCCGTGAAGACGATCTTCTTCTCCGCGCAGAACGGGGGGAAACCGGTCGCGCGCGAAATCGTCTACGAGGTGGACGAGGGGCCCCGCGCCGACACGACGCTCGAGGCGCTCGCAAAGCTCAAGCCCGCGTTCGCCCCCAAGGGAACGGTGACCGCGGGGAACTCCTCCCAGATGAGCGACGGGGCCGCCGCGGCCGTCGTCGTCTCGGAGAAGGCGATGAAGGCTCTGGGCGCGGAGCCGCTGGCGCGGTTCCTCGGTTTCGCCGCCGCGGGCGTTCCCCCGGATCTCATGGGAATCGGTCCGGTGAAGGCGGTCCCCAAGCTCCTGAAAAAACTCCGCATCAAGCAGACCCGGGTCGATCTCTTCGAGTTGAACGAAGCGTTCGCCGCCCAGGCGCTTCCCGTCATCCGCGAGCTGTCCGTGGACCCGGACAAGGTCAACGTCAACGGAGGCGCGATCGCGCTCGGGCACCCGCTGGGGTGCACGGGAGCGAAGCTCACCGCCTCCCTGCTGCACGAGATGAAGCGCCGCAACGCGTCGCTGGGCGTGGTGACGATGTGCATCGGCGGCGGAATGGGCGCCGCGGGGCTCTTCGAACGCGCCTGAGATAAAAACAGGGACGTTCCTAAAAAGTCGCCGCGTCGCGGACGCGGCCTGTGGAAAGTAAAGATGGCGGGGTCGGAGACGGCCCCGTTTTTTTTGGGACGGTCCTGTGTGAGGACTCTCTTGGACCAAGGAGGAGTTTGGCACGGGCTTCGCCGCCCGGGGGGATCCCGGGGGCGAAACCTTCAGGCGAAGGGATTAGGAAGGAGATGATGCAGAAGGAAGGGGGGGCTCCCTCCTGCATACTGTATACACGGAGTATAGGGACGGCCGAAACCACTGTCAAGAACAATCTATCTATATTCATCGATATAATATGCAGCATGGAGACCGGGTGTAAGTGTGCTTGAAAAACCATTGACAGCGGTCTGTATAGACTATAATATCCATAAAATCTATCGTCATTTGCTTTGGCAAGAAGGCAATATCCGAGGAAAAGAAAGGAGTTGAACATGTCGAAGACGTACAGGCCGGAGACGGTTGCCCTCCATGGAGGGCAGAAACCGGATCCCGCGACGACGGCGAGAGCGGTGCCGATCTACCAGACGACCTCCTATGTTTTTCACGATACGGCGCACGCGGCGAGGCTTTTCGGCCTCCAGGAGTTCGGGAACATCTACACCCGGATCATGAATCCCACCACCGACGTCCTGGAGCAGCGGCTTGCGCAGCTGGAAGGGGGATCGGGAGCGGTGGCGGTCGCCTCCGGGCAGGCGGCGGAGACGCTGGCGCTGCTGAACATCGCCAGCGCGGGGGACGAGATCATCTCCTCCGCATCGCTATACGGGGGGACGTACAACCTGTTCCACTACACGTTCCCTAAGCTGGGCATCGACGTGAAATTCGTCGATCCTTCCGACATTTCGAATTTCCGGAAAGCGATCACGAAAAAGACGAAGGCGATCTTCGCCGAGACGGTCGGGAACCCGAAGCTGGACACGCTCGACATCCGCGCGGTGGCCGACGTTGCCCACGGCGCCGGGATCCCGCTGGTCGTTGACCACACGATGCCCACGCCATACCTGATGCGTCCATTCGACCACGGGGCGGACGTCATCATCCACTCGGCGACGAAATTCATCGGCGGGCACGGAACCTCCATCGGCGGCATCATCGTCGATTCGGGGAAGTTCGACTGGGGGAACGGCAACTTCCCGGCGTTCACCGAGCCGGACCCCTCCTACCATGGCCTGAAATTCTGGGAGGTCTTCGGGAACTTCCCTGGCCTGGGCAACGTCGCGTTCATCATCAAGCTGCGCGTCCATCTCCTGCGCGACCTGGGGCCGTGCCTGTCGCCCTTCAACGCGTTTCTTTTCCTGCAGGGGCTGGAGACCCTTCACCTGCGGATGGAGCGGCACAGCACGAACGCCCAGAAGGTGGCCGAGTTTCTCGCGAAGCACCCCAATGTAAGCTGGGTGAACTTTCCCGGCCTGACGAGCCACCCGAACCACGCGCTGGCGAAGAAGTACCACCACCGCGGGCTGTACGGCGCCATCCTCGGGTTCGGAATCAAGGGGGGGATGGAGGCGGGAAAGAAGTTCATCGACAACCTGAAGCTCTTCTCGCTGCTGGCAAACATCGGTGACGCCAAGAGTCTGGTGATCCATCCTGCGTCCACGACCCACCAGCAATTGACCTCCGCGGAACGGCAGGAGACGGGAGTGACCGACGATTTCATCCGCCTGTCGGTAGGCCTCGAGAACATCGACGACATCCTGGAGGATCTCGACCAGGCGCTGCGAAAGACCTGACCAAGCAAGTATTGTATGTACGGGGGGCGTGGGCGTCCCGGACGCCTTCGCCCCCTTCCTATTTCTCAAACCGGTTTTTCCTTTTCTTTGTATCGCTCTGGCATATTTCGCAATCGTTCCCTCGGATAGATTCTCCTCTCACCGTTTTCGTATCGATCGTGTAATTCAACTTTCGATAACGAACTTCCCTTCTCCCATCGAAAAATAATCGCTCGCGGAAACAGCAGGTTGGCGCTGCGTAAAGAAGGCACAATAGTTGCTTTTAGTAATCGCATCCAATTGTTCAATTAAATGAATAATATTAACGGTTTATTGCATACACCCATTTGTGCGGGAATGAGGTGGTTTAATGAAAATATCTCCTGCCAAAAGCACGGATTGCAGCAAGAAAAAGAAATTTATTCAGGAGGGCTAGGGATGAGCAGGGAAAAATTTTACCGGGGGGGACCGGGAAAGATGAGACACAGAATTGGTGTTCGTTTTAGCGGAGTTGGAGTCATCCTGATCGCGTTTGTTGCGATGGCCGTTTTATTGGCCTGGGCGCCCGGGGCAGATGCCTCGTCGGGTTATTTTGCAGGTGCGGGGGGCTGCACCGGCTGCCACATCGGACAGACCGGGAGCAGTTTCTGCGGCACGTGCCACGCGCATGGGACGCATCCCACCAGCGCAAAATCCAGCATCAATGTGACCGCTGCAACGAACAAGTCGACCTATGCTCCGGGCGAGACCGTCAGTGTGACGATCAGCGGTGGATACCGGCCCAGCCAGGCGCGCGCCATATTATATGACCAGGGCATGGCGCAGGTCGCCATCAGCACCGGCACACCTTCCAGCGGCGGGGGGCCGGTGAATGCTGCCGTGTGGACCTGGACCGGGACAACGAACACGATAACGCTCAGCGCGCCGGCGCCGACGACGCCTGGGACTTATACATGGAAGGGCGCCTGGTACGGGAACCGGTACGATACGGGTTCTGGGGCGTTTGGCGGTGCGAACTGGGTTCCCGATCCCTTCAACGCCAACCACGGAGAAGAAAGAGCTTCCACCAACTCCTTTACAGTATCGGCGCCGGTTACGCTGAGCAGCATCACGATCGCGGGTGCGTCCTCGGTGAACGAGGGGGCCACGTCGACGTACACGGCGACGGCGAACTGGAGCAACGGGACGACTTCCGCGGCGACGGGAGCGACCTGGAGCGTGACCTCCGGTCCGGCGACGATCAACGCGACGACCGGGGTTCTGACCGGCGGGACGGTGACGGCGAACACTTCGGCGGTGATCGGCGCAAGCTACACCTCCGGCGGGGTGACGAAGACGGCCTCGGCGACGGTGACCATCGTGGATGTGCCGGTGGCGGTTACGCTGAGCAGCATCACGATCGCGGGTGCGTCCTCGGTGAACGAGGGGGCCACGTCGACGTACACGGCGACGGCGAACTGGAGCAACGGGACGACTTCCGCGGCGACGGGAGCGACCTGGAG
>Ga0214473_10010216_pt1 | contig 11051 bp, 7 predicted proteins | sample RVTome_7_FD_203509 | JGI IMG/M metagenome (GOLD analysis project Ga0214473, IMG submission 203509) | Soil microbial communities from uranium-contaminated site in the Upper Colorado River Basin, Wyoming, United States - RVT98D197 | ecosystem: Environmental > Terrestrial > Soil > Contaminated >...
AGTATTGGGAGCCGGATTTCACCCCGGAGACGCCGCGCCGGTCCGACGGCGAGTATCTGGAGGAATTCGAGGCCCTGCTGACGGACGCCACGCACATCCGCCTGTGGGCCGATGTTCCCGTCGGCGCCTACTTGAGCGGCGGGATCGACTCGTCGGTGGTCGCCTCGCTGGTGCGCGCCCAGGAGGAGATCCAGCTCGACACGTTCTCGATCGCCTTTTCCGATCCCCGCTATGACGAGAGCGTCCATCAGCGGCGCATGGCGGACTTCCTCGGCACGCGGCACCAGGAGGTCTTCTGCACCCATCAGGACATCGCCCGCGTCTTCCCGGACGTCGTCTGGCACACCGAGTCGCCGATCCTGCGAACGGCGCCGGCCCCGATGTTCCTGCTCTCGGAACTGGTGCACCGCCACGGCTACAAGGTCGTCCTGACGGGCGAAGGCGCCGACGAAGTCCTGGCCGGCTACGACATCTTCAAAGAGATGCGGGTCCGGCGGTTCTGGGCGCGCCAGCCCGAGTCGGCAATCCGCCCCCTGCTGCTGCGCCGCCTCTATCCGGACATCCCGGGCCTGTCGCGAGCGGATGCCTTCCGCACGGATTTCTTTCGTCAGGGATTGCAGGAGACGGACTCCCCGATCTACTCGCACTCGCTGCGCTGGTTGAACACCGGCCGCACCCGGCGCTTCCTGGCGGGCGAGACGTCCTCCCCGGGGGGCGCCTCCGGCCTACCATTCGCGCTGCCGCCCCGCTTCGCTTCCTGGACGGCGCTCGGCCAGGCCCAGTACCTGGAAATGGTGTCATTCCTCTCACCGTACCTGCTCTCCTCGCAGGGCGATCGGGTGGCGATGGCCCATGCCGTAGAAGGGCGCTACCCGTTCCTGGACTACCGGATCGTGGAGTTCTGCGGGCGGTTGCCCGACGATCTCAAACAACGAGGCCTGACCGAGAAGTGGTTGCTCAAGCGCCTCGCCAGCCGCATCCTCCCGCCGGAGATCTGGCGTCGGGTCAAGCGACCCTACCGGGCGCCGATCCGCCGCACGTTCTTTGCCGATGGTGAACAGCCGGCCTACGTCGACGATTTGCTGTCCCCGGAAGCCCTCCGGCGCACCGAATACTTCCAGCCCCAGGCGGTCGCCGGCCTGGTGAAGAAGGCGCGCACGTCGGATGAGATGAGCGAAGTCGACGAGATGGCCCTGGTGGGGATCCTGTCGACTCAGCTCGTGGACGACCTGTTCCTCCGCCGACCTCGGCCTCTGGGGGAGGTCGATCTCTCTCCTCGACTCAAGATGGTCGACGCCGCGCGGAACCACGTCTTGGTCTGAACCCGGCCCATCGGGCCCCTGCCCGCCGCACGCCCCCATCCAAGTTGCGCAGTACTGCACACGCACCCGCTGTTGGACCCCAAGGAGGATCGCATGAGTGGCAGAAATCGAGCTGTAGCCGTCTTTATGTCCCTGGTCTTGTCTCTGGTCATGGTCCTGCCTGCCGCCGCTGATGACAACCCGCCCGACGCGCCGACGCCGACACCGGAAGTGACGTCGGTGCCGGAGGAGGGACAGCCGACCGAGGAGGCGACGGAAGTGCCGACGGAGGAGCCGACGGCCGTTCCCACGGACGTGACGCAGGAACCGACGCCGGCTCCGGATGCGACGATCGAACCAGCCGCCCTCGTCGTGGAGGCCGCGGCGGGCGGCGACGAACAACCGCTGATCGTCAGCTTGCTAGTGAAGAAGTGGGTCGACACCGAGTTCGTGCGCAGCTGGCGCTGGGCCATCGAGAAGACGGCCGACGCCACCAATTTGACGATGATGCCCGGCCAGCAGCAGGTGGTGACCTACACCGTCACCGTCAGCGGCACGCCGGTTGACAGCGGATGGACGATGAGCGGTCATATCGCCATCGTGAATCCGTCGGGCGAGACAGCGACGATTGAGAGCGTGACCGATGAGGCCGATGGGGTCGTGGCGAGCGTCTCCTGCCAGGTCGGCGGCAATGGCGTTGGGATTCCGTTCGACCTCCCCGCCGGCTGGTCGGCGGTCTGCGAGTACCACGCCGCTCTTCCGGACGGAAGCAACCGCACCAACGTGGCGACCGTCAGCACCAGTGGGCCCGTCCCCGGCGGTTCGGCCTCGGCGGCGGTGACCTTCGGCGCACCGTCGAGCGAGACGGACGAGTGCATCGACGTCACCGACAGTCTGGGCGGAGCGCTGGGCACGGTCTGTGGCGGCAGCCACACCTACTCGTACTCCCTGCCGGTCGGGCCGTTTGAGGTCTGTGGTGACTACACGGTTGACAACGTTGCCGCCTTCCGGGCCAACGACAGCGGCGCCTCGGGCAGCGACGGCTGGACGGTGGACGTGTCGGTGCCGTGTGCCGGTGGGTGCTCGTTGACCCCCGGCTACTGGAAGACGCACTCCAGTTACGGCTCGGCCCCGTACGACGACACCTGGGCGCTGGTCGGGGAGGACACCGCCTTCTTCTCCAGTGGCAAGACGTACTACCAGGCGTTGTGGACCTCACCGAACGGCAACGCCTACTGGATCCTGGCGCACGCCTACATCGCCGCCAAGCTCAACCAACTGAACGGCGCCGACTTCTCGGCTGCGCAGGCGGCCTTCGACAGCGCCACGGCGCTTTTCAGCAACCCCAGCTACACGCCGACCTACATCGGGGGCCTGCGAGGCAGCAGCCCCCTGCGCCAGACGTTCATCTCACTTGCAACGATCCTGGACAACTACAACAACGGCCTGATCGGCCCGGGCCACTGCTCCGAGTGACGCACCCGCCAGGGCCGGGGAGAAACCCGCCTCTCCCCGGCCCTGGCACTCTCACATCGACCACCTGATGACCTCTCGAGGAAATAGACAAATGCCATCCGCCGAGGCGCCGCCACTGCTGGTCATCGACGCCGCCGAAGAGGTGACGCGCCTTTCGCGCCTGCTGCACGACGACGTTCTAGGGCGGTTGCGCCGCCGAGGTGCCGTCGTCGGCTGCAGCGGCGGTGTCGACTCGTCGGTCGTGCTGGCGCTGTGCGCCCGCGCCCTCGGGCCGGACCGGGTGGTGGCGCTGCTGCTGCCGGAACGAGAGTCGAGCCCGGACAGCCTGACCCTGGCGCGGTCGTGGGCCGGCCAGCTGGGGGTGGAGGCTGTCGTCGAGGACATCACGCCCGCGCTGGAGGCGGCCGGCTGCTACCGGCGGCGCGATGAAGCCATCGTCCAGGTCTTCCCGGATTTCGGCCCGGGATGGAAGAGCAAGATCACGCTCCCGACGGACCTGCTTGCGCAGGATACGCTCAATGTCTTCAGCCTGACCGTCGTCGATCCCGATGGTGCCGAGCACAGCCGGCGGATGCCGCCGGATGCGTTCGCCCAGGTCGTCGCCGCCTCCAACTTCAAGCAACGCACCCGGATGGCCTACCTGTACTACCACGGCGAGCTGCGCAGCTTCGCCGTCGTCGGCACCGCCAACAGGGACGAGCACGACCTCGGCTTCTTCGTCAAGTACGGCGACGGCGGGGTGGACGTGGCGCCGATCGTTCACCTGCACAAGGTCGAGATCTACCGGCTGGCGGAGGCGCTGGACGTTCCGTCGGACATCCGGCAGCGGACCCCAACCTCCGACACCTACAGTGCAGGCAGTACGCAGGAGGAGTTCTTCTTCCGCCTGCCTTTCGAGTTGCTCGATCCGATTTGGGCTGGTGATGAGCGCGGGCTCTCGGCGGCGGAGATCGCCCGAGCCGTCGGGCTGGAGACACCACAGGTGGAGCGGGTGCTGCGCGATTTGAGCCGGAAGCGCCGGACGACGGCGTACCTGCGCGCGCCGGTGATCGATTATCGGCAGCCGGCGCCGGACGGGCGGACCGCGCCATGAACCGGCACTTCCCGGCGCTGCGCGGTCTGGCGATCCTGCTGGTCATCGTCAACCACGCCATCACGCTGACGATGGGCACCCTACGGCAGTACGGCTATCCTCCGCCACCGGATTGGGAGAGAGCAATCCTGGTCGGGCTGCGAGGTTTCGGCCCCGTGGCCGTCCCGATCTTTCTCTTCCTCTCTGGCTACTTCGCCGTGTACGCCATGCGCGGCAAAGCGGTGGGGGCGGCCTTCCGCTCGGTGCGCACCAGCCTGAAGCACATCCTGATTCCCTACGTGCTTTGGTCGATCGTCTTCTACCTGGGGATCTTTGCGCTGCTCGGCGAACGCTACACGATTCTGGAATACGCCAAGTTCTTGCTGGTGGGTTATCCTTTCAACTTCGTGCCGCTGCTGGTGCTCTTCTACCTGGCGTCGCCCCTGCTCATCCCGGCGGCCGAACGTGTGCCATGGCTCGTCCTGGGGGGGGTCGGCCTTTACCAGATCTTCCTGATGCTCGTCCAATTGCCGGGTCTGATGGGCCTTACCCTACCGGGCTGGGCGACGTATCTGACCCCGCCCGGGCTTCGCCTGACGATTGCCTTGTGGGGGATCTTCTTCCCGATGGGGGTGGTCTTCAGCCAGCGAGAGGAGAGGCTCAAACCGTCCTTGCGTCGTAGCTGGCCGTTGCTGGCGGTGCTCTCGCTGGTCCTCTATGTGACAGCCGCTCTGGATTTCCTCGGCTTGCTCGTCGCGCCTCTGGCGACCTTCTTCCTGCCGGTTGCGGTCATCCCACTGCTCCCGCTTTTGAGCCGGGATTCAATCCCGGCCGCCCGGCATTTCGAGCTCCTGGGGCGAAATGCGTACGGCCTTTACTTGACGAACCTGCTCTTGATCAGCCTGGTCCTGGCAGGGGCCCAAAGCGTGGCGCCGTCGCTTTACCTGATGTCGATTCTGTTGGCGGCCCTGGCCGGTACGGTGGCGATTGTCACGCCTAGTGTGGCCGCGGCAGCTCTGGCGCGCTCGCGCCCCAAGCTGCGCCTCTACGTTTTCGGATGACCGTCCGGGATGGGCCAGGGCGGCCGGCAATTGCTAGGGTCGCCAGCCGGCAATTTGAGCCATCAAGACCCAAAAAGCTTTGGCCACTCGAATCGCCCCAACCGAGACCCTTCCCAGGTGCCCGCCTTCGGACTCGGTCGTATAGTGCGGGCAGATGGCGGGAAGGTCCAGACCGTCGTCGGGGTAGTTCTCGTCGCGATAGGCCACCCCGTCCCGGTTGTCGAAGCAAGGACTGCCCGCCGGATCGTGCGACAGGATGTCGGCGACATCGAACAGCGGCCGGCCATGCGCCGTGGCGTACTGCCGCATCTGCGTGTTGAAGTCCGCTGACACCTCCGAACCGATGGCGCGGGCTAGGCTTGTCGTCCAGTAGACAAAAACCCTGTCTGGATGCTGCCTCTCGAAAAGCTCCAGATCCCCAACATCCATTCGGTCAGGGCGGTCGGCGAAAAATCCCGCCGATGGGTCGGCGATATCGGATCCGGGAGCAACCTCCAGGTAGCTGAACTGATAGGAGAGGACGTCATAGCCCGGGATCAGATTCTCGACAAGCTTCACATAGCAGGCGACCTCCTCGCCCCATAGACCGCAGCCACTCTCAGGCCAGGGTTGGAACACCCATCTCGAACGGTCGTAGCCTCCGGGGCGAGACCAGTCCAGCTCGTCGGCATTCACGTCGTACGTGGGATCCGTATGGTCTCGCACTCGGCATGCGGCCCGAGCCTGCTCGTCGCTCGGACTACTCAGGCAATTCAGTCCGTCGCTGATGTTCAAGCCGACGGAGCGGTCGACGAAGAGCATGCGGAGGTCGGCGGCCGCATCGAGGTAGGGTCCGGGAATTGCCTCGAACAGATCGACCGAGGCATGGTTGACGACGATACTACCCTCGGAGGGCACCGCCGGGGAGCTCGTCGGTGTAGGAGACGGGGAGGCTGCGGCGCTGGGGGCCTCGGTCGAAGGGGGAGGCGAGGTTACGGATCGTAGGGTCGTTGCTGAAGGCCCCGCTTCCGTCTCGTGATCTGACGGAGTTGCCGAGGCAGAGCAGGCCGCAAGGGCTGGTATCAATGCGGTTGCTAGGAGAATGGCGGCGCGCCGGAGAAGCGTGTTGGCCGTCAAAGAAACCCACACCGTTCTACCCATGGACACGCACGCGTTGTGTGGCGCGGATGTCCGAACGGGTCGGCGGAAACAAGATCATACCACGGGCCAACGCGGCCACGGGACAACGCGTGGAATGAGTGCCAATCGAGAGACAAATGAAGAGGCCATGCTCGATGGAGGCCGACCCAAGGCGCCATCCACGAAGTGGGTCGTCTTGGGAGGCCTGCTCTTGCTGGTCCTAGGCCTTTTGTCCTTGAATCTAACGCATTGGCCGACCCCCTGGTACGACGAAGGGGTCACGCTCCAGGCTGCCAGCAACCTGGCAGAAGTCCGCGACAGCGGTCAGTCTCCAAGCGGCCTGGAGGGCTACGGCTCGATTTCGTCCGGCCCGGTGGTGACAATCCCGATCGCCGCGCTGATGAGGCTCTTCGAGAAGGACCTCCTTTGGGGAAGGGTCGTCATCGTGGTGTATGGCATCCTGGCTGTCGGTGCCATCTTTCTGCTGGCGGAGAAATCGTTCGACCTGAAGACGGCCATCCTGTCCGTGCTGTTGCTCCTGATCGCGCCTCTGGCAAGAAGCGACACGTCGGCGACGTTCCTCGGCCTCGGCCGGATGGTCATGGGGGAAGTCCCGCAGCTCTTCTACCTGGCGGCCGGATGGCTGCTCTGGTCGCAATCCCTTGCGGGAGGGCGGCGCGTCTACGCTGCGTTGGCCGGTCTGTCGTTTGGCCTCGCGATCATGGCAAAACAGCAGGCAGTGCTGGTTGTCCCCACCCTGATAGTCCTTTGGATCGTTGACAGGTTGAGGAGCCGCCAACTTCACTTGTTCCAGGTTGCCATCCCAGTGGTTGCCTGCCTGGCGGCCCTTGTGGCCTGGATCGCCCTTGACTCTCTCATGGGAGGCGCGACCGGAGGCGGGACCCAGGGCATCCTCGGCCGGCTCGGGACCAATGTTGGCCTGTTCGCGCCACAGCAGATGGTTCGCAACGCACGCGGCCTGCTGGGGACGGGCGCGTTGACCTGGGGGCTACCAGGGCTAGTCTATGTGATCTACCTCTCGCGCGGTAGGGACAAGCTAAGCTTGGGCCGATTGGCGGTCGCTGGGTTCTGCCTGGTGTGGTTGTCGTGGTTCACTGTCGGATCGATCGGCTGGCTCCGGTACGCGTTTGTTCCGAACGCCTTCCTCTCCCTGTTCACCGCCAAACTCCTGATCGACGTTGCGGAAGGCTTCTCTGTCCGTGGCCAGCACGCCGGCCGTAACTTGGCCGTTGCCGTGGCCCTTCTGCTGATGATCCTCTCCCCCCTCCAGGATGCCCTCAGGGATATCCTCCTGACCCGGGACTCGACCCCGTTTGACGTCGCCGCATATATCGATGCGAATGTGCCGGCCGACTCGGTGATCCACACTTTCGAGGCCGAGGTGGCGTTCCTCTCGGATGGCGAATTCGTGGCGCCCTCGATGGAGGATGAAACCCGGGCGATCCGCCACGTGCAATTCGGCGAGCCCTACCCGGAAGGTCTGCAACGAATCGGGTCCCCTCCACCCGAGTTTCTTCTTGAGGGGCCGTTCGCCAAGCTGACCGAGTTCTACCGCCCGGTCTTGGACGGGTCGGACTACACCCAGGTGGTTTCGATTGGCCCATATGACCTCTTTCGTCGCGTCGGGCCGTAGCCTGCGGATGGGGATTGAGGTAAGTGGCTTCGGCTCGCGCAAGATCCAGATGCGTTCGGCTTGACATCTGTCGTGGCAGCGGCGGCCATTCTTGGATCGGGCAGGCCGATTCCTCGTTAACCCTGATTTGAACATGTCCACCCCCGGGCGACTCCCTATCCTTTCCCGTATCCTCTCCACCCTCCACGGCGTTCGCCAGAGGGGAGCATCCTTGTTCTTTCTGCTGGTTCTTCCGTGGCTGGCCGTCGCGGCCGGCCCGGCGCAGCCGCACGAACCTCCGTTTGAGTGGTCGCAACCGGAGCGCATCCCCGAATACGGCGACATGTTAAGGGCGCCCTTGTTGGTGGCGGACGCGGGTGGAACGGTGCATGCCTTCGACTTGGAGCTCGACGGCCAACAGCGCTACGTGATTCTCCATCGCCGTTGGACGCTGTCCGGGGGATGGTCGTCGCCAACAGACATCCTGCTCTCCGAGTTCATGGGGACGGCCCCCGCCCTCGAGGCAGTGACCATCGATGGACAACAGCGAATTCACTTGGTCTACTACGGCGGAGATGTCCAGGGGAACAGCGTTTACTACACGGCGGCCGCCGCGAGCGAGGCCGACTCGGCTTTGGCCTGGTCGGATCCGGTCCCCGTCGGCGTCGAAGCCGGCGTGGTCGGGGCCGCCGGCCTGGCCGCCAATCAACGCGGGGACCTGGCGCTAGTCTACGCCGGCGACCACTTCGGCGACGGCGTCTACGGAACGATCTCGAAGAACAACGGCGCAGACTGGTCTGATGCGATCCTCATCTCCCGGTCGCATGGGGAGAATCTGTGGCCGGCCTACCTCTCTCTGGTTGCCGATGAGGCAGGTCGATTCCACGCGGTGTGGGGAACCGTCAACGAACAAGGGCTTCAGGAAGACGTCCGATATGCGCGGCTCGAGGCGGATTTCTCTGGTTGGGGGCATGAAACCACCCTGGCACGGATGGACAACGGCATGGAGTTGGTGGGAGCCCCCGGCATCGTCGCCTCCCCGGAAGGCCTTGTCGTTGCCTACGAGGACAGCTTTCCACCGACCAAGTGGGTCCGGCGCTCATCGGACTGGGGGGAGACGTGGTCCGCCCCCGTTCGGCCTTTCTATCAGATCGGAGGTTACGGGCGCCCCGCACTTGTTGTGGACAGCGGCGGTGTCGTCCACATGCTTGTCGGCAATCGCATCCCGGATCCGGAAACCTCGGGCATGTGGTACAGCCGTTTGGTCGACAACAATTGGCCACCGTTGAAGGCGGTGTCTGCGCGACTCTCTGCGCCGGATTTCGGCCCTTGCTGCGCGCAGGCCGTTGTGACGGGCGGGAACCTTCTGCTCGCCACCTGGCCGCACAACGTCACCCGTGACTTCCTGACGGGAGCGTGGTATTCCTACGCATGGCTCGATGCCCCTCCAATCCAGGGCCCCGTCGGTGCGATTGGCCAGACGCCCCCGACCGCCGTGCCTTTGAGATCGACCGTGTCTGAACCGGTACGCCCCGCGAGCACGGGCGCCTCGGTTCGCGCCGAGACGGAAGCAGAGAGTGGTCCGCAGGATCGAGCTACTCCCAAGCCGATCCAAACGGCCCTTCCCATTTTCCTCGGGACAATTCCAGTGGTTGCTCTGCTGGGATATTGGATGATCAGCCGTCAACGAGGAAGGGGAACGGAGAGGGATTTGGCCTCGCCAAGAGGCCCGGACGACGACGGTTCTGGAGGCTCCACGGAATGACGATCGACACCCTCCCTTCGGAAGGACCCCCGCCGCCGTCGGTCGTCATCGAGGCATCCCGCGGCTGGGCATCCCTGGGGTTGCGCGACTTGTGGGAATATCGGGAGCTGCTGGGCTACCTGATCCTGCGCGAAATCCACGGCGCTTACCGGCAAACAGCCCTGGGCCTTTCCTGGCTCTTCCTGCGCCCACTCGTCAATGTGATCCTGCTGACGTTCGTCTTTGGCCGAATTGTCCAGGTTCCCTCCGATGATGTTCCCTACCCTCTCTTCTCGCTGGCGGCCCTGATTCCCTGGGGCTTCTTCTCCAATGCCGTATTGCGGTCTTCGCGCAGCCTGGTCGATGAGCTGCCGGTGATCTCCAAGGTCTACTTTCCTCGATTGATCCTCCCGACGGCCGGAGCGTCTTCGGGGTTGGTCGACCTGGGAGCCTCTTTCTGCATTCTCGTTGCGGCGCTGGTTCTCTATGGCATGCCCTTCCGGGTGGAGTCGTTGCTGCTGCCCGTCTTCTGCCTGGTCGCGCTCGGTTCCGCGCTGGCGGTCGGCCTCTGGCTGGCGACGCTTTCGGTGCGTTTTCGCGACGTCTCCTTTGCCGTCTACTTCCTGGTAACGGCGCTAATGTATCTTTCACCCGTCATCTACTCGGTGAATATGGTGCCGTTCCCGCTACGCTACATTTACGAGCTGAACCCCATGACGGGCGTGATTCAAGGATTCCGGTGGGCGTTGCTGGGGCTGGAGCCGGCGCCAAGCCCGATGTTCTTGGTCTCGGTTGGAATTCTCGTGGTGGGATTGGTGGCCGGCGCGTTCATCTTCCGCCGCACCGAGCGGACGGTGGTGGACGTCCTGTGACAGAGCCGGCGATTCGCGTTGAAGGACTGAGCAAGCGCTACCGGATTGGTGCGCTTCGCCAGGGCCGCGGACCTCGCGCCGGGCTCGGCGCCTCGGGCTCGCCGTTTGGCTACCTGGCTGCCTCCCTGCGGCCTCCGCGGGAGACCGAAATCCTATGGGCCCTGAAGGATGCCTCCTTCGTCGTGGCACCCGGGGAAGTTGTCGGCCTGGTCGGCCGCAATGGGGCCGGCAAGTCGACTCTGCTCAAGTTGCTTTCTCGCATTACCGAACCCACCTACGGGCGTGCGGTTCTGCGAGGGCGTGTCGGCTCGTTGCTGGAGGTGGGCACCGGATTCCATCCGGAGCTGACCGGCCGCGAGAACATCTACTTGAGCGGGGCGATTCTGGGGATGCGGCGGGCGGAAGTCGTGGGCAAGTTCGACGAGATCGTGGCCTTCTCCGAGGTTGAACGTTTCCTGGAAACGCCGGTCAAGCGCTACTCAAGCGGAATGTACGTGCGCCTGGCTTTCGCCGTGGCGGCCCATCTGGAGCCGGAAATCCTCCTGGTGGACGAGGTATTGGCGGTGGGCGACGCCGCCTTTCAGCGCAAGTGTCTGGGCAAGATGGGGGACGCCGCCACCCAAGGTCGAACCGTGCTATTCGTGAGCCACAACATGGTGGCGATGCAGAACCTCTGCCAGAGGGCGATCTGGCTCAGGGACGGGCAAATCGCCAGCCAAGGGCCGACGGTGCAAGTGATCTCGCAGTATCTCGCCACGGTCCGCCAGCCGCAG
>Ga0214473_10010217_pt1 | contig 11050 bp, 13 predicted proteins | sample RVTome_7_FD_203509 | JGI IMG/M metagenome (GOLD analysis project Ga0214473, IMG submission 203509) | Soil microbial communities from uranium-contaminated site in the Upper Colorado River Basin, Wyoming, United States - RVT98D197 | ecosystem: Environmental > Terrestrial > Soil > Contaminated >...
GGGGTTCACGGCAAGGGTACGAGCGGTGATACTGGTTACCAGGGGCCGTGCCCGCCGGACAAACAACATCGCTACTTCTTCAAGTTATACGCGCTTGATGTGATGCTGGATCTTAATGAGGGGGCAAGCAAGGCAGAGGTGGAACAAGCGATGGCGGGTCATATTTTGGAACAGGCAGAGTTGATAGGACTGTACGAGCGGGCATAATAATGGTATGGGTTGGGGGGCCAGACTGGCCAGCGTAGCTCAGTGGCAGAGCAATGCATTCGTAACGCATAGGTCGTGGGTTCAATCCCCACCGCTGGCTCCAAAACTATGACTATTCAACCGATTAAAACCAGGATCTTTCAAGAAGGCGAGGATTTGCCTGCTTTCATCGCGGACTATTTTAAGAAACTGCCGGAAAGATCAGTGATTGTTGTGACGTCTAAAATTGTCGCCCTGGCGGAAAGGAGAACGGCTGTCGTAGAAAATGCGCAGACGAAAGAAAGACTGATCCGCGCAGAAAGTGATCTTGTCATATCTACCAAATACGCTTGGCTCACGGTCAAGGATGGAATGGTTATGGCTTCTGCCGGAATTGATGAGTCGAACGCGAACGGCAAACTTATCTTACTGCCTAGAGATAGTTTTAAGACGGCCTGTGATCTTCGCAATAAATTGCAACAAAGATATGGTGTGAGGCATCTAGGCGTTTTGATTACCGATAGCCGAATCGTGCCGCTGCGCGCCGGAGTAACCGGCGTCGCCGTGGGCTACGCGGGCTTTCACGGCATTAAGGACTACCGCGGTACGCCGGATATTTTCGGCAGAAAGTTCAAATTTTCTCGGACGAATATAGCCGACGGTATTGCTGCCGCCGCAGTTTTAGTCATGGGCGAAGGGAATGAACAACAGCCTTTGGCGATGATTGAAAGAGCGCCGGTGGAATTCTGTGATAGAGTAAACCGTGCGGAGCTGCGTATTGATATCCAAGAAGACATGTACCGTCCGCTTTTTTCAAAATTGTCAAAACATGGATAATAAGGAAGTACAGTTGAAGATTGAGGATTTAGCACGGCGGCTGCAGGATGTGGCCGACCGTCTTTGACTTGGCGAAACTGCAAGAAAGAATAAAGGACATTGAGACGCAGCAGGGCAACGAAGGTTTCTGGTCAGATCGAAAAAGAGCAGTGGAGTTGTCACAAGAGTTGAGCGACGTAATAGAAGAGGTTGATTCTGTTGATAGTCTGAAACAAAAGCTGGCCGAAAGTGAAGATTTTGCAGCACTGCTACTGACAACCAAGAGTGATACCGCAACCAAGCAAGAGTTGGTTGATGATTTAAGGGAACTTGAGGAAAAGGTGGCAAAGAAAGAGAAGGAGCTGCGTTTTGCTGGTCCGCATGACAAAGCGAGCGCTATTGTGACGATACAAGCGGGAGCGGGCGGCACGGACGCGCAGGATTGGGCGGCCATGTTAGAGCGTATGTACCTGCGCTGCGCGGAAAATAAAGGTTGGAAAACAAAAATACTGGACAGGTCTTCTGGTGAAGAGGCCGGCGTAAAACACAGCACCTTTGCAGTTGAGGGTGGGTGCGCTTACGGAATTTTAAAGAATGAGCATGGTGTGCATAGGTTGGTGCGCTTGTCTCCTTTTAACGCTGATAATTTGCGACATACATCTTTTGCGAGAGTTGAGATCCTGCCAAAGCTTTTGCTAAAGGACGCGCCGGCGATAAATAGCAGCGATCTGAAAATTGATACTTACCGAGCGAGCGGAGCGGGGGGGCAGCATGTCAACAAGACAAGTTCGGCAGTTCGTATCCGACACCTACCGACGGGCATAGTAGTGCAGTGCCAAAATGAGCGCTCGCAAGCTCAAAATAAGGCGCAGGCCATGGCTGTGCTGCAAGCAAAATTGCAGCTCATGACCGAACAACAGCATGTAAAAGAATTGGGGGAGTTAAAGGGAGAGACAAAAGAGGCGGCTTGGGGAAACCAGATTCGTTCTTATGTGCTGCATCCATATACTATGGTCAAGGACCACCGGAGCGGCCGGGAGGAGCAGGATGTGCAGGGGGTATTAGGTGGCGATCTATCGGCTTTTCTTGATGTGGTATAATTACTAAAATCCAAATGACAAAATCTAAAGCCCAAAGATGATAGTTTTTTCGCACATCTCGAAAGCTTACGCTGATGGTTGTCCAGCCTTGGACGATGTTTCACTAAAGATACAAACAGGAGATTTTGTGTCGATTGTGGGACAGAGCGGCGCGGGGAAGTCGACCATGCTTAAACTTATATCAGCGGAGGAGCGGCCGACGGCCGGATCGATTGTCATTGACGGATGGAATGTGGCTAAGATTAAGCGGTGGCAAATTCCGCACTTAAGACGACAGATCGGTGTGGTATACCAGGACTTTAAGCTGCTGCCCAAACGCACAACTCTGGAAAATGTAGCGTTTGCTATGGAGGTAGGAGGCGCGGCCTCGCGCGAGATTAGCGAAACTGTGCCGCATATATTAAAGCTGGTCAATTTGCAGGAAAAGGCGGCGGCGTACCCGAATGAGCTTTCGGGCGGGGAGAAACAGCGCGTGGCTATTGCCCGTGCCTTAGCTTATAAACCACAGATTTTATTGGCTGATGAGCCAACGGGCAATTTAGACGCACTGCATTCATGGGACATTGTGCAGCTGCTTATCAAAATAAACAAATTGGGCACCACGGTGCTATTGGCTACGCACAACGATGATGTTGTGAATGCGCTTAAAAAGCGCGTGATAACTCTAAATCAGGGTAAGGTGGTGTCAGATCAAAAGGGAGGTACATACAAACTATAATTTATGGTCGGGATTTCTTTTATACGTGTGTTTAAGGCGGCCTCTCAAAACTTCTGGCGCAATATTTGGTTATCGGTGGCGACGACGGTCATTATGACTATGACATTACTTATTGTGTTGTTCCTCTTTTTTGCTAATGTTTTTGGCCTTGAGGTTTTACACAATGTTGAACAGAAAGTCGATTTATCAGTGACTTTTACTGACAGCGCTAGTGAGGAGCAGGTGGCGGCGTTGACCCGAGAAATTGAGTCCCGGAGTGATGTTAAGGGAGTTGAGGTTGTTACTAGTGAACAGGCCTTGGCCATATTTAGGCAGCGTAATCAGGACAAGCCCTTTATTGAGGAGTCGCTAGCTGAACTGGAAGAAAATCCTCTGCCGGCAAGTATGTTCATTGTGGCGACAGAGCCTCGCTTCTATCAGGCCATGGCGGGGGATTTGGCCAACGAGCGGTATGCCGCAGTTATTGCCGAGGTGAATTTTGAAGATTCCCGCGCGGTGATCGATCGGCTGATGACTATTATTTTGGCTATTAAAAACGTCGGGTTGGTGGTTACCGTTATTTTTGTCGTGTTGGTAGTTTTGATTATGTTTAATACGGTGCGGCTGGCCATCTACAGTTTTCGGGAGGAAATAGACATTATGCATTTGGTGGGAGCGTCACGCTGGTTTATTAGGGGGCCGTTCGTGCTGGAATCAATCTTGGTGGCACTACTGGCTGTGGCGGTGGCTAGCGCCATTGCCTACCCGGCGCTTAAGGCGGCCTCCCCGGAACTGCAACGCTTTTTCTTTGAAAGCCACGCGGACAGTACTTCTTTTGACATCTACCAATACGCGGTGGACCGCTGGTTCACTATTTTGGGTTTGCAGGTGGTGTTAGCGGCGGGGTTAGCTATTTTCAGTAGTTTGATTGCGGTACAGCGATATCTGAAGAATTAGAGACGTTTAATAATATCGTAGAATGAAGAGGGTAGTTCCTCGACGCGCACTAAAGGAGTTTGGCTAACCAGGTCATATATAGAGGGGAGGTAGCGGGCCGAGTGAAGGGTTATACGCAAGCGTTGTCCGGAAAAACTGGACGTGGGGATGAGGCGGGCTTCGATGACACCGGCGTGCTTACGCAACTGGCGCAGCAGATCATAGCGCAGGCCTTCGATCCACACATCAACAACGCGGGGGCAGAATAGGTCGGCGGCAATTTCATCAATGGTGCCGTGGTGAGCCAGCCGGCCTTTATGCAATAACAGGAGGGGTAGATGTAATGTCTCGGCCGTAGTGGCGTGCCGAGTAGCTACCAACACAGTGCGGCCAGAAAAAAGTTGAGGTATTATCTCGGCCAAGTGGGCGACGCCTAGCTGTTCAGCTACATCGTCGAGGAGAATTAGAGGGGTGTCGGATAGAGCAGCGCGGGCTAGGTTAAGCCTGAGGCGTCCGGCACTGGACATTTTTTGAGCAGGAGTAAATAGGCGCTCGCCCAGTTTCAGTATGTCGCTGATTTCTCTGACGCGGGCGGCGGCGGGGGATATGTTGTGAGTGCGAGCAAAGGCAGTAAGCACTTGGTAACCGGTCTCTCTGTCCGGCTCGGTTTCCTCACTAGAGACATAACCAGCGGCGATGTGCCTGACGGCGTGGGGAGTCTGTCCGTTGACTCGTACCGTGCCGGTAGTTGGCATGAGTTGTCCAGTGAGGAGACGCAGTAATGTTGTTTTGCCGGAACCCTCGTGACCAAATACCGTTATGTGCGCGCCGAGAGGGAGCCGGAAGGTGATGTCACGAAGGGCAGAATAGACTACCGGTTTTTGGCCTAGTAGACCGAGCAGTCCGGGCGAGTGTTGGTACTCAACCGAGACACCCCTGATATCAACAAACGAAGGAGTAGTTTCCATGTTCAATATTATAACACAAGGGTTGATCCCGAACTTGCTGGACGGGTCGAAGAGCGTCCCCGGCAGGATTCGAACCTGCGACCTTTGGCTCCGGAGGCCAACGCTCTATCCACTGAGCTACGGGGACAACTAGAGAAAAGGTGGTTCCGGGACAGGGATTCGAACCCCGATTACCAGGTTCAGAGCCTGATGTCCTGCCTTTAGACGATCCCGGAGTGAATGACTGTATAACCATGTATCACACTTTTATTGCTAAAAATCAAGACGGGGGCTAGTCTGATGGGATGCCAAAACGCGGTGTTTTGGCGTGTTAGTACCCTGTTCTTCGACAATTAGGAGGGTGAGACCATGAAAGTGCGATCGTTTCGGGAGAAAGTGGCGAGCAGGGTCGCCGAGGTGAGTTCGTGTGTGTGCTTAGGGCTGGACAGCGACTGGGAAAAACTGCCACCCTGCGTTAAGGCGGAAAAGTTCAAGGAGGACGTGTTTCGTTTTAACCGTGCCTTGATTGATGCCACCCGTGACATTCTGCTGGCGATTAAGGCTAATGCGGCTTTTTATGAAGCGCACGGTGGCGAAGGTAAACAAGCGTTGAAGCGAACGTTTGATTACTGTCGGCAGAAAGCACCAGGCGTAATCAGGATCGTCGACTACAAGCGAGCCGATATCGGCAATTCAAATCTAGGCTACGTGGCCGAAGCGTTTGAGTACTTTGGCGCCGACGCCGTGACGGTCAACCCCTACTTCGGCCGGGAGGCGATGCTGCCGTTTCTGGACAAGCAGGACAAGGGCATCATTGTGCTGTGCAAGACGTCAAACCCGGGAGGCGGTGAGTTTCAGGACTTGATGGTGAGGCCACCGATGGTAGGTACTAGCCTGGCGGTTAGTCTGGCCAACCTGCTCGACGAAAACGGCCAGCTGCCGCTGTACCAGTACGTGGCCTACCAAGTGGCGCAGGAGTGGAACAAAAATGATAACTGCGCGCTGGTAGTGGGCGGCACTTATCCCGAACAAACGGGAAGGGTGCGAAAGATTGTGGGCGACATGCCGCTGCTGATTCCAGGCCTGGGTAAGCAAGGCGGCACGGCGCAGGAGGTTGTACCGTTGGCGCAGGACAGCCAGGGGGGAGGGATGATTATCAACTCGTCGCGGGATATTATCTTTGCCTCGGCAGGCTCCGACTTTGCGGAAGCGGCGCGGCGAAAAACAATCGAGTTGCGGGATGAGATTAACCGGTACCGGCAAGTAGCCTAGTAAACCAAAAGGAGGAGAGTAATGTTGTCGCACGAAGAGGTTATGGCCAAATTTGCTGCAGTAGGCGCGGTCATTACCGCTAGCCACCTGGTGTACACTTCCGGCAAACACGGATCGGCGTACGTGGACAAGGATGCCATTTACCCTTTCGTGAACATTACCGCTGACCTGTGCCAAAGCTTGGTGGATCTGGCGGCCAGAGATAACTGGATGAGTCTCGCGACGGTTGTCATCGGTCCGGAGCGAGGCGGCATCATTCTTTCGCAATGGACGGCTTATCACCTGACGCGGCTGACGGGAAACGTGGTGCTAGGTGTGTATGCAGAAAAGACCGATGACGGCCAGGATTTCTTAATCAAGCCTCGCTGGTTGAAGCACGTCCAGGGAAGAAACGCGCTGGTGGTTGAGGATGTGCTGACGACCGGCGGGTCGGCCAGGAAGGTTGTGGAATTAGTACAGACGATGGGCGGTCTGGTGCAGGGTGTAATAGCCTTGTGCAACCGAGGGGGTATCACAGCAGAAGACCTCAATGTACCCAAGCTGTGCTCGCTGGTTGACGTGAACCTTGATTCTTGGGACGAGGTAGACTGTCCGTTGTGTAAAGACGGCGTGCCCATCAACACCCAGGTTGGCCACGGCAAGGAATTCTTGGCTCGCCAGAAAAGCAAGTGAGGGACTCTACTGTCCATAATGAATGCGACAGTTCTTTAGCACCGATGACAATCGTGTCAGTGGTGCTTTTTTATTTTTTCTCCAAGAAAAAACCCCGCGAAGCCCTGAATTTATCGAGGGGCTTTAGTGGGGTCTATTTGGCAATAATGTCATACTTGCGCATGATGCGTTTGATAAGTCTGGGTGTGGGGAAGTATACAATGTTGCCATCATGACGTTCGGCGCGCAGCCAGAGGCCGGAGATGAGAAAGCGGAGGCCGCGCCGCACGAAGCTGAAACCATAGGCATAGGTGCCGCTGAGGGGCACGACGAGTTTTTTCTCTCGCCGGGGCCGGAACAGGCGGTGATACAGCCAACAGAAGGGCGCGCTAAGGAAGTGATACCAGCGCTTTTTGCGTTTAGTCAAGACGCGTTTTAGTTTCCGGCTCTCTTGCTCGCGGTGTTTCTTGTGGGTTTCTCTATCTTTCTTCATCATAGAGAGCAGGCGCTGCCAGCTGATGCCAACCCATTCTCTTTCTTGTTTAGAAAATGAAATGATCCGGGCGGTGGCTTCTTCCGCTTCGAGGTTGTCAAAGATGACGGGCAGCATGTAAGGATCCCTGATAACAATGTGATGCGGTTGGCAAGGCATTTTTTCAGACATAGGGAAAATGCCTTCTTTTTTATGTTTGGTCATTTTATGGCCTTTTATTGTGAAGGTGCTAGTTGAAAGTGCTGTACGCTGTTGTAGGTAGCACTGGCGGGGTGATAAGTCAAGCGTGTATAGTATAAGAACATGACAGTTTATCTGGCGGCGGATCATCGGGGGTTTAAGCTTAAGAATGCTTTGCGAGATTGGCTAAGAGGAGAGCGACGCGAAGTAATAGATTTGGGGTCACTAGAGCTGAATAAGAATGATGACTATCCTGATCTTGGCATTACGCTGGCAGAAAAGGTGGCCGGGGACTCTGGCAGCCTGGGTGTAGCCGTGTGCGGCTCGGGAGTGGGCATGGCGGTGGCGGCCGGTAAGGTAAAGGGAGTGCGGGCCATGGTGGCACACCAGCCGGAGTTAGCGGCGGCGGGGAGGCGGGATGATGATGTTAATGTGATTTCAATGGGAGCTGATTTTATTAATGAGGAGAAAGCTAAAGAAATTGTTAAAGCCGTGCTAGAAACTAATTTCTCTGGTGAGGAACGACACAAAAGACGGGTAGAAAAAATCAGGCAGTACGAAAATGGAAACTGTTGAAATTGTTCCCGCTATATTGCGGAACACTTATGAAAAAATTGAGGGGGATTGGAATTTATTTCGCGAGGTAGCGGGGCATGTTCAGATCGATATTACCGATGGTGTGTTCGCGGGAGAGGGGACTTTTCGGGACGTCAGACAATTTAAGCGATTGGTAGAAAGCGAGAGGTGCGAGTTGCACATGATGGTGCACACTCCGGCTAACTTCGTGGATGACGTTGTTGATCTGGCTCCCGCTCGCTGCATATTTCATCTGGAGGCGTTTTCGGGAACGAATGATCTGGTTTTCGTTTACGAAAAACTGCGGGAAGCAACTCAAAGCGAGCTGGCCTTGGCATTGAACCCAGAGACGCCTAATGAGCGGCTGGAGGAGCATTTGGACTTAATCGATTATGTATTATTCATGGGATACAACCCGGGTTGGGCCAACCAACCTATAAACCCGGTGGTATATAGGAAAATTGGACAGTTTAAGGATCAGCACGCCGACATGCCGGTAGCCGTTGATGGCCATGTTGACAAAGAAACAGTGGGGCCCTACGTAAGAGCAGGGGCCAATATTTTGTGCGCTAATACGTCTATTTTTGGACAAGGAAACCCAGTAGAGAACTATCAGCAGTTGAAATTATTGGCCGCGGCGGCAAAGGGTATGTGATATACTTTAAGAGAAATTATGAAGAGGCTAACTAAGCTTGAGGATCTGAACCGGATGGCCAATACCTTGCGTAAAGATATTATCTCTATGTTGGTGGAGGCGGGGTCGGGGCATACGGCGGGACCGTTGGGGCTGGCTGACATTGCCACAGCTTTGTACTTCAATGTTATGAACGTGGACCCGAAGAAAATGGACGATCCGGACCGGGATCGTTTGTACGTATCGTGCGGCCACACGGCACCGGTGTGGTACGCAGCTTTGGCGCGGGCCGGTTTTTTCCCGGTGGAGGAACTGAAGACGTTGCGCAAGCTGGGTACGCGCCTGCAGGGTCACCTGGACAGACTGACTGTGCCGGGGGTGGAATCGTCAGCGGCCAGTTTGGGTCAAGGGCTGTCAATTGCGTGTGGCTCGGCCTTGGCGGCAGCCATGGATGGCAAGAGATATCAGACATATTGTGTGACATCTGACGGCGAGCACGACGAGGGATCAACTTGGGAGGCAGCAACCTTCGCCGGACATTATAAACTGCAGCACCTGACAAATATTATAGACAGAAATAACATTCAGATTGACGGCATGACAGAAGATGTCATGACTAAGGAACCACTGCGTGACCGGTATGAGGCTTTCGGCTGGTATGTGCTTGATATTGACGGACATAACATAGAAGAATTTATTGACGCTTGCAAGGAGGCCGAGGCGATTGTGGAAAAGCCAGTGTGTATTATCGCTCACACCATACCCGGCAAGGGAGTTGATTTTATGGAGGGCGATTATCGTTGGCACGGCAGCCCACCGGGGATGGTGGAAACAGAACGAACACCGCCGAAGGAGCAGCAAGCCAAGGAGGCGCTGCGGCAGCTTAGGACTCTGGGCGGGCAGATAAACAATATTGATCTATAGTTTTATGCTGTCTCAAAATGCCAACTTAAAGAAAAATACATTGAGCAAAGATGTCGATATGGCGCCAACGCGTGATGGGTATGGCCTGGGTTTGGTGGAAGCGGGCGAGAAGAACGAGAGGATAGTGGTGCTGTGCGGCGACTTGTCCGATTCGACCCGCTCGGGAATGTTTCGCGACCGGTTTCCGGAGAGGTTTATTCAATCTGGCATTCAGGAGCAGAACATGGCCACGGTAGCGGTGGGCTTGGCTTTGCAAGGTAAGATACCTTTTATTTCTACTTACGCGGTGTTTTCGCCGGGTCGCAATTGGGATCAAATAAGAATTTCTGGTTGCTATAACAATACCAACGTGAAATATGCCGGTGCTCACTCCGGCATCTCGGTGGGGCCAGACGGAGCCACCCACCAGGCGTTGGAGGACATCGCGTTGACGCGTGTCTTGCCCCGCATGACCGTGCTGGTGCCATGCGATATGGAGGAAACGCGCAAGGTTGTTCAGGCGGCAGTAAAAATAGAGGGCCCTGTTTACTTTCGCTTTACCCGGGATGCCACACCGGCGTTCACCACAGAGAAGACGCCCTTTAAAGTTGGCAAAGCCCAGGTCTTTCGGAACGGTGAGGATGTGGCTATAATAGCAGCCGGCCCGATTGTGCACACAGCGCTAGTGGCGGCGGACCACTTAATTGAAAAAGGCGTGGCGTGCCGAGTTATTAACTGCCCGTCTATCAAGCCTCTAGATGAAAGGACTATGGAAAAAGCGGCGCGGGAGTGCGGGGCGGTGGTGACGTGTGAGGAACATCAGGTAATGGCCGGCGTGGGAAGCGCCATTGCGGAATTTTTAGCTAGTAACTACCCGGTACCGATGGTTTTTGTGGGTATGCCGGACTCGTTTGGAGAATCTGGCGAGCCTAAGCAGCTGTTAAAGAAGTACCATATGGATGTCGAAGGTATCATAGCAGCGGTTAGTAAAGTCTTGAAGAGAAAAAAGGGTTAAAGGGAAAAACCACTTGCATTATCATAACTTGTATGACAAGGTATGAATGTTGTACTTTGTGTCAGTTTGGTTGTCTTTTTGTGCGCCTAACCCAAGAAAGGAGTAAAGCATGACGCCGCTAAAGACTACTCACGAACGCCGTGACGTTCCGGAAGCCCAAGAGCTCGGGGGGCAAGAACATTGCTTGCAAAGTGTAGCGGAAAGCATCGTTGCTGGTCTTGACCCAGATGAGCTCTTGGACCACGAGTTAGTAAGAAGCGTAAGGACGGGGTGGTATAAGGTGCGGCGCAGGGTATAACAAGGTTGGCTGCGGTGGCGCCCGGAACAGAGAAGAGGTACTTTTTTAGCCCCCAATTTTGGCGGGCTCTTTTTTTAAGTGATGATGTATAGTGTTTAGAATATGCGTCGCTTATTAAAGATATTACTAGTAGTTTTGTTGACCATTTCTGTAGCAGCCGGGCTGGTTGGTCTGGCTGTTGTAAACCATTCTTTACTGCCATACGTCGCGAAACATTTTGGACGACTGCCGCTGGCCGACGACAACCCGAAACCACCGGCAGCCCCCGACGGCTTTGATATGTTGTGGATATCTGACTTCAAGGGTAACCGCGTACTTGGTTTTAATCGGTTAGGAAAGACCATTT
>Ga0214473_10010218_pt1 | contig 11049 bp, 9 predicted proteins | sample RVTome_7_FD_203509 | JGI IMG/M metagenome (GOLD analysis project Ga0214473, IMG submission 203509) | Soil microbial communities from uranium-contaminated site in the Upper Colorado River Basin, Wyoming, United States - RVT98D197 | ecosystem: Environmental > Terrestrial > Soil > Contaminated >...
CAGCCCGGTCAGCATTCCGGGTCAATGCGCGCGCATAGCGCCGCAAGGCCGGTACACTCCCTGAGATCTCGTCCAGAAACGGCAATTGGCGCCCTGCTCGTCAGTCGTCGATTGCAGTGTGCCAGACTTCCCCGACCATGTCGCCGGTGGTGTCGCCCGGCTTCTGGTCCTTGACCCAGAGGTAGAGCGGCTGGCCTTCAAAGGCCCACATCATCTTGCCGTCGGTGCGGGTCACGAGGGTGAAGTCGCCCTCGGCCGCGGCGCCCTCGGCGGCGAACAGCGGCGGCCAGTTGTCGGCGCAAGCGTCGTAGCAGTTGGAGACGCCGGCAGTGTCCTTGTCGAAGGTGTAAAGGGTCATGCCGTTGGCATCGGTCAGTACCGCCTTGCCACCGATGTCCATGGTCTTGATTGCCCCGCCAACATAGTCCACGGCAAAGGCGGTGGTTACCGAAAGCAGGGTGAGCGCGGCGGCGCCCAGCAAAATCGAACGTAACTTCATGACGTCCCTCTCGAGGTTTGAATCGGCCCGGTCGCATGCCGGCCGTAGTTGTTCAACACCGGGTGCGGGGGTTTATTCCCGAGGCGACGCTTTTTTTGCAGAGTGGGGCGGCCGTGACGTCGCCAGCGTCCAAAGCCGCAGGGAATATGCAACCACCGGGTGAGCCGTTGCCGGGCGACGACGCCGGACAGCTCGGTTTTCGGCTTGGCAAAGCAAGGAGAAATTGGTCTTCTCCGGCAGGTTTCGGAGATGGCGAATGCTTAGAATCGGTATTTTTGGGGCAGCGGCGATTGCCCCGCAAGCCATCATCGAGCCGGCGCGGCGGCGCGACGATGTGATGGTCCACGCGGTTGCCTCGCGGCGGCCGGGCGTGGCGGCGGACTATGCCAAAAAGCACAAGATCGCCATTGGCTATGACGGCTACGAGGCGCTGCTGGCCGATCCCCAGATCGATATCGTCTACAATGCGCTGCCACCTTCCGAGCATGCCAAATGGTCGATTGCGGCGCTGGAAGCGGGCAAGCACGTGCTGTGCGAGAAGCCATTTGCGATGAACGGCGCCGAGGCGGCGCAGATGGTGGCCGCCGCCGAACGGACCGGCCTGCAGCTGCTCGAGGCTTTCCACGACCGGCACCATCCGGCGTTCCTGCACATTATGAAGCTCAAGCAGGGCGGCAAGTTGGGGCAGATCAAGACGGTCAAGGCCGAGTTCGCAGCGACCATCCCGTTCGATCCCAGATCGATCCGCCACGATCCGGCGGCCGGTGGCGGGGCATTGATGGACCTGGGCTGTTATCCCGTCCACTGGGTGCGGACAATCCTGGGCGAAGAGCCCGACCTCGTGGTTGCCGCGAGCGGCACGCGCAACCCGCTGGGGGTGGATGAGAGCATCATCGCGACGCTGCGGTTCCCCAGCGGAATTCTGGCCGATGTGAGCTGCGGCATGGCCAAGGGCACCCCGTTCAAGGCACTGCTCACGGTGCAATGCGAACACGGCTCGGTAGAGATCGAGAACCCGGTGCTGCCGCATCGCGGCCACTCGATCCGCGAGCGGCTCAATGGCGGCTTCCGCCACCACACGGTCGCCGGCGGGACGACCTACGACTACCAGCTGCAGGCGCTGCTCGACGTTGTCACCGGCCGGGCGCAGCCGCTCACCGGCGGAGCCGACGCGGTGGGGAACATGATGGTGATCGACGCGATCTACGCAAAGGCCGGGTTCGAGCGGTAGGGGTGTCTGGTGCTCGGCGCACAGTGAGGCCTACCCACCGCCGTCATCCCGGCGAAAGCCGGGACCCAGAGTTCAGAAAGTTCCGCCTCCTCGACGCGCGCCGGCCTTTCATCCGAGCCAGACCGGACGGATTGGAACGACGGCTCCCTCCGAGCAGTGGGTCCCGGCTTTCGCCGGGATGACGCCGGTGGCTGGGACGGACCGGTAACGGTGGTAGCAGGCCCCTACCCGTTGTCCAGCCAGCTCACCTGTTCGGGGGTCAGCTGGATGTCGAAGGCCAGCATGCTGTCGTCGAGTTCGCTCAGGGTGCGCGGGCCGATCAGGGGGATCGAGGGGAAGGGCTGGGCCAGCACGTAGGCGAGCGCCACATGGATGGGGCTCTTGTCGAGCTTTCTGGCCAGTTCGATGGCGCGGTCGCGGCGCGCGAAGTTCTTGTCCGAGTACCAGACGCGGACCAGTTCCTCGTTGTCGCGCTTGTCGCGGCCGGCGCGATCGGTGAAGAAGCCGCGCCCCTGGCTGGACCAGGAGAAATTGGGCATCTGGCGGGCCTTGAGCCAGGCCTTCCAGGCATCGGAAGATGAGGTGACGCAGCCGGTCCAGATCGGCTCCAGCATCTCGGCGAGGGCGAAATTGTTGGAGAGGGCGCCGGGCCTTTGTTTGCCGGTGCGCTCGGCATAGGCGATGGCCTCGTCCATGCGCTCCATGGTCCAGTTGGAGCCGCCGAACGGGCCGCGGATGCGCCCTGCCTTGACTTCGGCATCCATGGCGTCGACGAACTCGCCGACCGGGACGTCGAGATTGTCGCGGTGCATGAAGTAGATGTCGACATAGTCGGTCTGCAGGCGGTCGAGCGTCTGCGTCAGCTGCTTGCCGATGACATCGGGGTAGCAGAGCGGGGTGTGGGCGCCCTTGCCGATGACCACCGATTCCTCGCGCGTGCCGCGGTTGGTGAGCCATTGGCCGAGCAGCTTTTCGGTGTAGCCGGCGCCATAGACCCAGCCGGTGTCGAAGAGGTTGCCGCCGGTCTCGAAATAGGCGTCGAGGAGGATGGAGCCCGACGAGAAGGTGCGGAAATCCTCAAAGCCCAGTGCTGCCGCGGCGGCGGCCTTGCCGAGGCCGGGGATCTGGCGCTTCGGGATGCGGCTGCCGCCGCGCTGCAGCGGGCGGCCGGAGAGGGTGGTGAGGCGCCGGGCGGGCTTTTCGATCTCGTATTCGAGGCCGGCATCGGTCCGCCATTTGTCGAGGACGCGCAGATTGCCCAGGCTATCGGCCCAGCTCATGCCGGGGGCGGCGAATTCCTGCTTGCCGGCAAGGATGGCCTCGGCGGCGGCATCGGCCTCGAACGAGTAGACGTGGCCCTTTTCGTTGACGCTGATGGTCTCGCGCGAGCCGTCGGGCCGCACGATCTCGATCTTGCCGAGGCCCATGTCCCGGTTGCCGCCGGCAAACCAGAAATCTGGCACCTCGATGCGGCCGGTTGCGCCATGAACGCGCAGCACGTTGTCGAGCTGCACGAAGACCGCGCAGGAGACCTGGGCGATGATACCGTTCTCGAACTGCAGCACCGCCGCCGACCACTCGTCGGTACGCTCCATGCCCAGATGCGCCGCGCCGGAGACCTTGACCGGATCGAGGAACGGCTTGCCTGCGGCCGCCCCGGCGATGAAGCGGGCCATGGAAACCGGATAGCCGCCGACATCGAGAATGCCGCCGCCGGCGAGGTCGTTGGCGAACAGCCGGTGCTCGGGCATGAAGCGCGGCATCTGGAAGCCGAAGCTCGACTGGATCATCCGCACCTCGCCAATGGCGCCGGAGGCGATCAGTTCACCGAGCTTTTGCGCCTGCGGGTGCAGCCGGTACATGAAGGCTTCGCCGGCAAAGGTGCCTGCCTTGCGCGCGGCGTGGAAGACGGCGTCGGCTTCGAATGCGGTGAGCCCGATCGGCTTTTCGACCAGGACATGCTTGCCGGCCTCGGCCGCGCGGATCGCCCACTGGGCGTGGCTGGGATGGGGGGTGGAAATGTAGATCGCGTCGACTTCGGGGTCGCCCAGGATCGCTTCATAGCCATCGAGGATGCGGGCGCCGGGAAAGGCGTCGGCGAGTCCGGGCTTACCCGGATTGCGTGCCGCGATGGCGACGAGCTTGCCCAACCGCGAATGCGCGACGCCGGCGGCGAAGGACTTGGCGATGCTGCCGGGCCCCAGAATGCCCCAGCGCAGCGGTGACGACGGCTTGGAACCCATGAGCTTTCCCTCTTGAAGCGACTTGAAGTGACCACCGGCACGATCAGTGGCCCCGGCTGCCGAAAACTAGTGCGTCTGGGACGCGCTTTCAGCGTCGAGGGGAAGCCATTCCGCTTGAATTGTAAGATGGGCGCATTGTAACTCTGCGCGGGCTAGCGGAGGGCGGGTGCATGTTGGTTGTCGGTGGGGAAAGCCTGATCGATCTGGTGCAGGAGCCGCTGGGGCCCGATGGGGTGATCCAGATGAGCGCGCACCAGGGCGGATCGCCCTACAATTGCGCCATCGCGCTCGCCAAGCTGGGCAACGACACCGGCTTTCTCTGCCCGATCAGCAAGGACGGGTTCGGCACCTATCTCCTGGGGCCGCTGGAGCAGGCAGGGGTCAAGCCCCTGCTCAAGGAGCGGGTGTTCGCGCCGACGACACTGGCGGTGGTGACGCTCAACGCCAAGAAGGAAGCGCAGTACGAATTCTATCGCGGCGCCGACCGGGCGTTCACTGCCGAAGCGCTGAAGGCTGCTCTCCCGGCGGGTATGACGCAGTTCCAGATCGGCGGCTTCTGCCCGATCGAGCCTGAGGATGCGGCGGTGTGGGTAGATGTGGCGACCCATGCGCTGCGCCGGGGCGCCACACTCTCGATGGACCCCAATGTGCGGCCGTCGCTGGTCAGCGATTTTTCCGCCTACAAGCGGCGGCTGGATGCGTTCTTCGACCTCACCCACATCGTCAAGCTCTCCAAGGAAGACCTTACGGCGCTCGACCCGGGCAAATCGATCGAGCGGCACGCAAGAGAGCTGCTGGCGCGGCCCAATTGCGAACTGGTGGTGGTGACCCTGGGCGACGAGGGATCGGTCGCCTTCACCGAGACCGGTACGGCGCGAGCCGGCATCTATTCGCCGCCGGTCTTCGGCGACACGGTCGGCGCCGGCGATAGCCTGATGGCGGGGATTCTCACCATTCTCGAGGAGCAGGGCGACCTGAAGCCGGGGCGGCTCTCGCAGCTGGACCAGGCCGCGCTCGAAAAAGTGCTGCGCTTCGGCGCGGTGGTTGCCGGGCTCAACTGCGGCAAGAAGGGCTGCAATCCGCCGACGCGGGGGGAAGTGGACGCGGTGCTGCGGGCGATGGCCTAACCGCCACCCCCCTGGTAGCGCGAAATGGCGTACTTCCAGTGCGCCATGGCGATCAGCACCAAGAGCGGCCCGGCCAGGGGTGCGGCGAGGCCGCCCCATTCGCCGAGGATGGGGATATCCTTGCCGAGAAGAAAGGCGACCGGCACGAAGCTCGCCAAGCCGAGCGGAACGAAGGTGAGCAGCAGCCACTGCAGGCCCGCCGGGAAGATGGTGAGCGGGTACCGGGACAGTTCCCAGAAGCCGAAGAAGATCGTGTAGAGGTGGCTCGACTGCACGAAGATGAAGGCGCAGGCGCCGATCATGGTGATGAGCGCGGCGTTGACGAGCGCCGCACTGACGAGCGCAGCGAACAGGTAGAGCGCCGAACCCGGAGTCCAGTCCATCCCGACCTGGGTCAGTGACCAGGCCATCAACCCCGCCGCCAGGATGATGTGGCCGGCATAGCCGATGTTGAGGCCCGAGAAGGCCAAATAGGCCCAGGGGCTGAACGGCTTGACCAGAAGCGTATCGAAGGTGCCGAGCCGCACCTGCTCCTCGAGGTCGCGAAACTGGACGAAACTGAGCGCGGCGCCCATCGAATAGGCCAGGAGCTGGAAGCTGAACAGCAGGGCGAGTTCCGGCCAGTCCCAGCCACCGAGCGTCTCGAACTTCTGCAGGAGAATCCAGATCGCGGCGTAGCCGCAGGCGTAGGAGAAGAACTGCGCCGAGATGGCGAGCAGGAACGCGCCCCGGTATTCGAGCCGCGATTTGACGTAGAGGCGGACGAGAAAGGGGAGGACGCGGAGCGCGCTGCCCATGGCTCAGCCTCCCTGCACGGTGATGCGCAAGGCGGCACGGTGCCAGAGCACCGCCACGGCAAGTGTCAGCAGCGCCGCCCAAACCAGCCCGAGGCCCAGATAAGTCCAGGTTTCGGCGAGGGAGGTTTTGCCCAGATAGACCGCAATCGGGTGATAGCTGATCCAGGCGAAGGGCAGCAGCTTGACGGCGGCCGCCACCTGATCGGGGAAAAGCCAGAGCGGGATCGCGGTCCCCGAAAGGAGCGAGAGTATGCCCTGCAGCAGCCACTCGAGCGAAAACGCGGTGAGGAGCCAAAAGGCAAGCAGGCCGCAAAGCACGGCAAGCAAGAAGATGATGACGAAGGAAAGTGCCCAGAAGAGGAGGAACATCACCCCATGGAAGAGGCTCGCCGGTGGCAGGACGCCATAAGTGAGTGCCACGACGACGCCGACGGGCAGTGCGATGGCGCCGAGCTTGTACCCCAGGTTTCCGCACTCGGTGGCAAAAAGGTAGAGCGGGTACCGCATGGGCTTGAGCAGATAGACGGCGACGTCACCCGTGCACACAGAGGCGCCGACGGCGTTCAGCAGGCGGCGCCAGTCCCAGGCCGTCGTCAGGGTGCCGCCAATAAGGGCATAGGTGACCATCTCGGGCAGCGTCGCGCCGGCGACGCTGCCGGCGTCCCCATAGACGGACATCCAGATGGCGATCCAGGCGAATACCTGAATCAGCTTGCCAAAGAGGCTGGCCCAGACCTGCCCCCGATAGGCCAGCTGGGTCTGCAGGGCGCTCGAGGCGAAGGCGAGGTACATCAGCCTGCCGCCCCGGCGGCGTTGCGCCCCTGGTAGAAGGTGCGGATCACCTCCTCGATGTTGGGCTCCTTGAGCTTGACGTCCTTGAGGTCGCGGTCCGCCCCGATCTCGGTCAGCACATCGAGCAGCGATATATCCTCGCGCTCGAGCAGATAGTGCTTGAGCGGCCCTTCATCGGCGACGAGGCGAGCCGAGGTGAGGGCCAGCACGCCCGGGTCCACGCCGAATTCCAGCGTCAGCCGGCGGCGCGAGCCCAGCGTGGCTCGCAGGTTCCTCAGTTCGCCGTCGAAGATCAGCCGGCTCTGATCGACCATGATCAGGCGCGGGCAAATCTGCTCGATGTCCTGCAGGTCGTGGGTGGTGAGGACTATGGTGGTGCCGCGCTCGCTATTCACCTGGGTGAGGAAGCGGCGGACTGCATCCTTGGCGACCACGTCGAGGCCGATCGTGGGCTCGTCGAGGAACAGGATCTTGGGATCGTGCAGCAGGGCCATGACGATTTCGGCCCGCATGCGCTGGCCGAGGCTCAGCTGGCGCACGGCGCGATCGAGGAACGGCCCGAGCTCGAGCAGTTCGCTGAGAGAACCCAGGTTCTCGGCAAAGCGCGCGGCCGCGATGTCGTAGATGCGGCGATGGAGTTCGAAGGAATCGCGGACCGGCAGGTCCCACCAGAGCTGGCTGCGTTGCCCGAAGACAACGCCGATCTCGCGCGCATTGGTCATGCGTTGCCGATGCGGCGTCCGGCCAAGCACGGAAACCGCGCCCGACGAGGGGACCAGGATCCCCGTCAGCATCTTGATCATGGTGGATTTGCCGGCGCCGTTGGGGCCGAGATAGCCCACCGCCTCGCCCTCCGAAATGGCGAAGGAGACGTCGGCAACCGCCGTAACTTCGGTGTACTCGGATGTGAACAGCGTCTTGAGGGCGCCCAGCAGACCCGGGAAACGCCTGTGCTGCCGGAACCGCTTGGATACGGCTCTCGCCTCGATGATCGCTGTCATTTGCGGAACCGCCCCAACGGTTGAGCGGGGAAGCTAGCTGATTCGGCGCCTCACGGCCTCGTCAGTTGCGAGGGCGTGAGGGCTCTGATTTGATCCGGCCGGGTCGGCTCGGGGATGGGATCATGCGGCGCTGGTGGTGGCTTCTTGCAGTTGTGGTGGTCGCCGGGCTGGCGGCGGCCGTCTACATGCTGAAGCCGGTCAACGGGCCGGTGCGCGATCTCACGCTGGTTGGCGACGCAACGCGCGGGGGCCAGCTCATCCGCATCGGCGGCTGCGTCACCTGCCACACCGACGCCAGGAACGGGGGCGCCATGCTTGGCGGCGGGCCGGGCCTGGTCACCCCGTTCGGCACTTTCTATGCCCCCAATATCACCTCGCACCCTGAGGCGGGGATCGGCGGCTGGACCATCGGGCAGTTCTCGAAGGCGATGAGCGACGGTGAGGGGCCGCGGGGACACCTTTATCCCGCGTTTCCCTATGAGCACTATACGCTGATGAGCGACCAGGAGATTGCCGATCTTTTCGCGGCGCTCAGGCAGGTGCCGCCGGTGGCCGAAGCGGCCAAGCCGCATGAGGTGATGTTCCCGTTCAACTTCCGCCTGGTGCTGGCGGGGTGGAAGAACCTGTTCTTCCAGCCCCAGCGCTACGCACCCGATCCATTGCGTTCGGAGCAATGGAACCGTGGGCGCTATCTCGCCTACGGGCCGGGCCACTGCGTGATGTGCCACTCGCCGCGCAACCTGCTGGGGGCGATCGAGGACGGCAAGGCGCTCACGGGTAATCTGGCTGGCGGAACCGGCGGCAAGGCGCCGGCCCTGACGGCGAAGGCGCTCATGGCGGAGGGTTACGACGAGGCGACGCTGGTGGAAGCGCTGAAGACGGGCTTCACCCCGAATTTCGATGTGCTTGGTAGTGCGATGGGGGAAGTCGTCAGCGACGAGACGTCGTTGTGGGCGGATGAGGATTTGGCGGCACTGGCGGCGTATCTGCTGGGCAGTGAGTAGGTCTGTTCGCGAAAGAAACCAGACAAGAAACGCGTCACGGCCGCCAAACTATTCTGGTTACCAGACTATTCCGGTTACATCGAACGTCGCTTCGCCTGCCGGCTCGCGAATGACAACACAAAGGCAGCCGCAAACCCGAAAAGGACCTTCGAAGCCAAGGTCGCCGCAAAGGGCATCAAGGTGACGAAGGAGGGATTTATGGCGGGCAGGATCACCAGGAAGTTCATGGCCCACACGCCAACGAGAATACCGACCACGGTGACCGGCTCCATGGTGGTGCCCACGATCTGCGGCGCCAGTTTGCGCACGAGAACGGCAATGGCTATTCCCAGCGCCACGGCCAGGATCATGTGAATGACGATGCCAAGCGTAACTCCGGCAGGGGCCGTCGCGAGGGTGGGGAACACCGACTGAGTAACGCCGCGGGCAACCACATCAGCCCCCTGACCCGCCAGGTTTTGATAGAGGGCGACCCATCCAATCTCGATCACACCCCCTGCCAACCCGGCGATCGCGCCGGCCGGGAGGGCGCCACTCGTAAAAGACGATGTCGCAAGGCGAGAACGTGCGTAATTCATGTTCAATCCTCCATGTCGCTCCAAAACCAGGATGGACGGTATTGAACCCGGCAGTTTTTGGTTTGATCTGGGTCAACGACCGTGCATTTCGACCAGCGAATTACTTTCGCGACGCGAAAAAGTAGAGGCAGACATTCATGTTTTCAGAGCGGGGCGATGTATTTCTGGGCGCACGTCAAGCCTAGACGAAGAAGATCTCGCCCTCGAGGTCTCAAAGACCACCAAGGACAGGGGGGCGCGTCTACGCCCCGGCCCGGATCGCCAGCGCCTCATCCAGCGTCATCTCGGTGTGGTGTTCCCAGGCCGGGTCGGTGTCGGGGAAATCGGTGCGGAAGTGGCCGCCGCGGCTTTCGGTGCGCTTGAGGGCGGCGGCGGCGACCAGCGTCGCCGAGGTGGTCATGTTGAGGTAGGAGCGGGTGACGCCGTGCGCCGTCGCCTCCAGTTCGGCGATCGTGCGCAGCGCGAGTTTGAGGCCGGCCGCATCGCGCTCGACGCCGACCAGGTCGGTCATCACGTGGCGGAGGTCCTGCACGGCCTTGAGCTTGCGCAGATTCTGCTCGAATTGTTCGCCCTTCTCCTCGTTCCAGGCGATGCCTGGATAGGGGGCGAGGTTGGTGCGGACCGGTTCGAGCCCGCCGATGTCCTCGGCGATGCGGGCGCCATAGACCACCGCCTCGAGCAGCGAGTTGGAGGCCAGACGGTTGGCGCCGTGGAGGCCGGTGGACGAGGCCTCGCCGCAGACCCATAGGCCCGGCAGCGAGGAGCGGCCGGTTTCGTCGACCTTGACGCCGCCCATGTGGTAGTGCGCCGCCGGGGTCACCGGGATCAGCTGGGTGACCGGATCGATGCCCGCATCGGTGCAGTATCTGGCGACGGTGGGGAAGGCCGTCATGATCCGCGCGCCGATGGCCTGCCGCGTATCTAGGAAGACCTTGTGGCCCGCCTTGATCTGCCGGAAGTTGGCGCGGGCGACGATATCGCGCGGGGCCAGCTCGGCGTCCTTGTGGATGGCGAGCATGAAGCGCTCGCCCAGCTCGTTGATGAGGATGGCGCCTTCGCCGCGCAGCGCTTCGGTCGCCAGTGGCGCCGGGTCGGCGCCGGTAGCGATGGCGGTGGGGTGGAACTGCACGAATTCGGCATCGGCGATCAGCGCCCCGGCGCGGGCTGCCATGCCCATGGCGTGGCCGCGCACGCCGGGCGGATTGGTGGTGACCGCATAGAGGCCGCCGAGCCCGCCGGCGGCGACCACCGTGGCGCGGCCGCGGATATAGACCGGCTCGACATAGCGGTCGCCCAACATTCGGGCATAGACGCCGACCACGCGGCCATTGTCGCGGGCGAGGTCGACTGCTGTGATGCCTTCGACGACGCGGATCGATGGAGTCTTGCGGACTTCGGCGATGATCGCCTGCATGATGGCGGCGCCGGCCCGGTCGCCCTCGACGCGGACGACGCGGTTCATCGAATGCGCCGCTTCCCTGGAGAGGACGTAGTTGCCCCGGGCGTCGCGGTCGAAGGGCACGCCCCAGCGGGCGAGGTCCTCGATGCGGGCGGCGGCCTCCGCAGTGACTGATTCGGCCACCGCCTCATCGACGATGCCGGCGCCGGCGATCTCGGTATCGACCGCGTGCGCATGCGGCGAGTCGCCCTTGCCGACCGCGGCGGCCACCCCGCCCTGGGCCCAGGCCGAGGAGGCCCCGAAGCCCAGAGGCTTGGGGGAGAGGACGGTCACCGGGCGGGGCGCGAGTTTGAGCGCACAGAACAAGCCGGCAAGGCC
>Ga0214473_10010219_pt1 | contig 11049 bp, 12 predicted proteins | sample RVTome_7_FD_203509 | JGI IMG/M metagenome (GOLD analysis project Ga0214473, IMG submission 203509) | Soil microbial communities from uranium-contaminated site in the Upper Colorado River Basin, Wyoming, United States - RVT98D197 | ecosystem: Environmental > Terrestrial > Soil > Contaminated >...
TATCCCTAAAAAATCTTTATTTTCCAAGCAGAAGAAATATTCTCCGGCGGGGGGATTATTTAAAAGGGGATTCCATTCACGCCAATCCCAGATCAAACATGCTCCGTAAGTCTCTTGGCTTATCTCCCGTAACTCCGGGTCTTCGTGCTGACTTTGAAGAATAATAAAGCCATGAACTGGTCCTGTTGAAGCCTCCCTGATAAAACTTCGAAAAGCCTGATCAATTTCTCCTGCTATTTCACTAGGATTTCTTCGGATTTTTGGTTTGTACCTTCTGATTCTTTTACTGGGCGCATAGGCTCTTCCGGGCTGCAGAGGCGGCAGCAGCGCGGGCAAATCTGCTAGCAGTAATTTGTCCTCTGGTTGGTAATATTCTCCTGGTGGCAGAATTCTCTGAATGCGCTGAGGAGCAGCATCAACAGGTAATTGAAACGGCACATCATGAGCATCCGCCAGTTGCTTCATAGTAACCAGGTCCCACCAACTAGGTGGATCACCAGCCTCCCATCTCTTAATGTAGGACGGATAATATTTGAGACCGATCCAGTATTTTCTTTTAACTTTTCTCTCGCCTTGATCCAAACGAGTCAACAATGCACCAAACTGTGCGGGAGTTAATCCTAAGGCTTTTCGCAAATCAATAATCTGCTGAACCATTTGCTGACGTTGGTCGGCATTCAACGGATTTCTACGGCACTGGCACCACATAATTTGATTCTAGCAAACCGCCAGGCAAAGGTTATAATATTCCCATGAGTCAAGATGACCAATTTTTCGTGATCTGTTCGATGTTGATTATTATTTTGGTGACAGGGACTTATCGCGGGCCGGAACCCAAGCCTTCTAATTCCAGTATCAGCCCCATTATCACTTCCCAAAAATAGTACAAGTCTTGTTAAGAGAATAAATTAATGTAACATTTAAGAATGTTCCCAGAAGTCACCGCAATATCAACTCCAGTTGGATTCAAACAGCTAGGTGCCCTCCAAATCGGAGAAAAAATTCAGGCCCCCTTTGGGGCCGGGATTATTGGCGAAGCCGAAATTACTGCCGTTGTTAAAAAACCATTCCAAGGAAAGGTGGTCAAACTTTTACTTAAAAATGGTTCTGAATTGATCGCAACTCCGGATCAACCCATTTTTGTTGAGATTGCAACTTTGAGGCGATGGCATACCTACGTAATGTTTAGGGAACAAATGGGATATAGGCTCGGAGTAACAGAGACTAACAGTGGAACCAGAAAATCCGGCACATCACACCATCGACTAAGTGGAGAAGCAGCCGATAAAATGTGGTTACTAGCTGGATTAGATACTAGAAGCGAAGCCCAGTTTTTAGAACAAAAATATTCTATTATTTATGGACTGCCTACCTGGGTTTTTAAAGCTAGAGTAGACACAGGAAGAAATAAGAGTGCGTATACTCAGCAGTTAGTAAATCAATTATTTGAAGATATAGATACGCCCAAATCCTTTAGCAAGATGGCCGCTGAGTTTGGTTTGATGGAAAGCTACCCGCATTTTATGGCGCACGCAACTACTGCAGGAACAGGAAGAAGTAAAATAAATTTACAATTCTTTGGAGATACTAGGGCCCAAAAAACTAATCCGGTCTCACAAAGATTGCATAAAATAAATATTAATACTGGAAACGAAAATATAGTCAAATCATTGCGCGCTATGGACTTTAGTGTGAGATCTGGGAGGGCTTCTACTTTCCGTTACGAAACATCTCAAAAGAATTATCACAACATCTTTAAAGAAGCGTGTCAGATTCGTGCGGTGACCGGCTCTATTATTGACCAACGGTCTAAACTTTTTCCAGACGGATGCCTACAAAAACTTCTAAATATTGGAGGGATATTACCTGGCTGGAACATCATCCTTAAAGAAGGAAATGCACTCCAGCGAATAGAAGTCGTAGATAAGATGTGGGTAGATCTCGAAGGAGAAGTAGTTAATCTAGGTGTCAAAAATGTTGAATGTTTTTTCACTAATAACATAGCAGTTTCTTCTACGTTGGATAGCTAGATGGCTACTTTTGTACCAGATAAATATCAAGTAGAAATACTTCGGATGTTTACCCAAACAGATAAACATCTTCTTGTAAGGGCTATGGCCGGCTCTGGCAAGACCACTACCTTACTTTACTTGATGGAAAATATTCATTTGGGCGCCAAGGCCGTCTCTATGGCATTTAGCAAAAATATCCAGCTAGAGTTAGCAAGCAGGATCCCAAAACATATTGAATCCATGACTCTTCACAGCTATGGTAATGGGATTCTTCGCAAAAATGGAATCATGAAAAAAACAGATAAGTGGAAAGTCGGGGGGTTAGTTTCTAAAAGCTACCCCAAGAGAAGTGCTGACTTCAAAGAAGCAATAGTTAAACTAATTGGTCTCTTCAAAAACACTTTAGAAAAAGATTTACGCATTTTAGCAGTTAAGTATCAAGTGGATCTGGGTGGTGGCTCTTTTGAAGAACTGGAAAGCGTGATTCCACAGATTTTAGCTAAAGATAAGAAGATGTCTTTGGACAGTGGCATTTGTGATTTTGATGATATGCTATGGCTTCCCATCGAATTAAATTTGGAATTGCCTAGCTACGATGTGGTATTTATTGATGAAACTCAAGACCTGAACAGTGTTCAAATCGAACTGATAACGAGGACCGTTGCAAATTCAGGTCGAGTAGTTTCAGTTTTTGACGAAAAACAGGGTATCTTCGCTTTTCGTGGTGCTAACCCAGAAAGTATTCCGACGCTGATAGGTAAGCTTGATAAAACGCCCAGAGGGTGCACTACTTTACCACTAAGTATCAGTTATCGATGTTCTACCGAAGTTATCAAACTAGCTCAGACTATAGTGCCTGATATTGAAGCAGCACCTAACGCACCCAAAGGCTCCACAGGGTCGAAGACTCAGGAGGAATTCAAAGTCTTCCTTTCTAATCTGACCCCGGAGCATCTGAAAACCGATGACAATAGCCGAAAGATTATGATTTTGTGTCGGGCTAATGCTCCGCTGATTTCTTGGCAGATGTTGCTCAAAGACTTGAAACTTCCTTATGTCTTCCGAAGCACCATGCTCGCCGGACAACTTCAAGAGTTAGTAGCCAAGAGTAGCACCTACGGACAAGCTTCATTAGAAGAAACGTGTCACAACCTGTCTAAATGCATCCAACAAGCAAAAAAATATATGAAAGGCATGGTATTAGCCGCCTTTGCTGATAAAATCAACACCCTAATCAGCTTCATTAATAATGCACCCTCTGGCCTGAGTCTCCGGGAGACTTACAATCATATTGACAAGGCCATCGAATCCTTGTTTAAACCACCTTCCGACGGCAAGGATGTGGATAAAAACTCTATTTTAATTTCTACTATTCACGGTGCCAAAGGCTTAGAAGCCAAGCATGTGTTTGTGGTGAGGCCGGATCTGATCCCGCATCCATTGGCCACTAAAGAAGTAGAACTCATCCAGGAACAGCACTTACACTACGTCGCCATCACCAGGGCAAAAATCAATTTGTGCTTTGTGACTGGAAAAGAGGAGAATTGAAGGAAATTAACCTCAGAGCTGGCCCAAACATTGAGTTAGTAGGATGGGCCTCGCGTAATTCCGTTTTGGAATGATCCGATTTACCAACCAACATCTCCTACGCATATTATTTGGGTCAATACCTGCCTGCAAGTTATGAACCAATTGGAACAGTTATTGGACCAACTCGACGTGGTGCGAGGGCAATGGGACTGAAATAAATGGCCAACATGAGAAGAAGACACACTAAAAAGTGAGACGAATGACAGACGATTATCGAGAAAACTACGATAATCGCGATGATGCCTGTGGTTACTGCCTTGGTACCAGAACTATCGACGGAAAAATATGCCCCGCTTGCGATGGTAGCGGAGCAGAATCAGGCTACGACGACGATGAATATCGAGATTAGCAGTATTCTTTAAGACCAAACAGTTTTTGCGTAACTAAAGAACTCTTGCTTGCTAAATCTGGTAATAACATTTGTCCGAGTGTTTCTAGGTAATTAGCCGGATCACTAATTGGCCAATCACTACCAAATAAGATCCGATCATTAGTCTCTGCAATATCGAAAAATTCTTCCAAAACTTTGGAAAATCTAATCCGATCTACAGGAGTAAATTTTCCGTAGACAAAGCCCGAACAGTCTGTGTAAACATTCGGGTTTTTGCGTAGAACTTCGGCTGCATCGCGATGCCACGGCCATCCCAAATGCGCCATAACAATTTTGAGATTGGGTCGATCCGTGGCCAGGTCATCGATATGCAAGGGATGAGCGTATTTTAACTTGGCTGCTTGATGTTTGCAGAAAGTGTCTCCGCTGTGGAAAATAGCCGGTTTATCATACTTCTCGCACAGATCGAGAAATCTTCGAAAATGCTCAGAGTCTGGATAGAAATGTTCATAACCAGTGTAGATTTTTAAACCGTAGATAGTCTTAGCCTTGAACTGGGCGTCCAAATAAGCTAGTTCTTCCGTATTCTCGATATTACGGTGCCGAGGCACCAACGATCCAACGGCACAAAGTCGATTTGTGTGTGGTTTAATAGCCTCTAGCAGTTTGGGCGTGGGGCAGCGAAAAATATCTGCTGCGAACACCAAAGCTTTATCAATTTTAGCTCGATCTAGGGCCTCTAGCAAACCAGGAACTGTCGCAGTAGTTTCTGGATTAAAACTAATATGTGTGTGAGCGTCGATAAGCATTTAAGCTCCCAGATCCTTAGTAATATCTCGGTGTTCTACTTGGGCCCCACGGCGTTCATCATCAGTGTGCCATGTCGGTTCTGCGCGGTAGCGTTTTTCCCAGCCTGGTTGTTCCGGAAGAGTGTCGCAGGTATCCGCCATAGCTTTGGCCGCTTTGCGGAACGCCTCTTCGCCAGCCACACCAGAACATTCGATGTATTTGATATATCGAGTTTCGATCTTGTATTCAATGGTCTGCCGCCGAGCTTCCTCTAGAAGTTCTATTTTCATTTCATCATGATGCCTATACATATTGCCATCAGAATCATCTTTCCATCGATAAATAGATGCTCTGAATTGTTTGGTTTCTTTAAGGTAGTTTTCTATAATTTGACGCGCATCATCGTCATCCTTGGCAGGAAAACGAAAGCATTCGCCGTTGGGGTGAGTAAACACTTCGTAATTAAGGATCATGGTGTTCCTGTATCAGTTAGAAGAGTGCTCGATCATGAATTTTTTAACATCTGCGTCAGGAGGCGGGGCCATTCCTGGCCAAAAATAATCTGGGCCTTTAGATGAAAAAGCTCTTCTTTCTGCCTTTTCATGTTCCAACTTGTATTGAATAACTCGATCTCGGAACTTGGCGTCAGCTGATGATAAAGCCTGGGCCAAGGTGTCAGAGATGGCTGCATCTCGATATTTAGGGGTTCTTTTCATCCCCAAGAAACAGCATAAGCATTGTGCTTTTTTGCCGTCTGCTTTCCTGGTGTCTTCTCCTATAAAGAGTAGGCGCCAAGAACAGAATTCCAAGCGACACTTAATACAAACAAATTGGGGTAGTCTCTTTTTGTCGCAGGCATGCGATCGGCACTTCATTTTAAAGCTCCTGGTACATAACCACGAAAAGTCAGAGAAATTCTCTCTCCGCATTGGAAGCCGGCTTTGGGAATCCGGTGCTGATGGGTATCCTGCATCCCAGGATGCATTAAGCACATACTGCCATTGCCTAGCTTTAGTTTGGTGATCTTTTCCAGGTTCTCTTTCCCATTAGGACGGAACCAGATTTCTCGTTCTACGCCGAGACTGATGGTGGCGATGGGACGGTCATCATCCATCTCTGGCGATGAGTCGGAATGCCAACCAAGCGCGTCTGATTGGTTAAGATACCTATTTAAGAAGCAGACTTCAAATACTGGTTTAACCGGTTGGTGAAAGACAAAGGAACTAGCTACAAACTCCTCTAAACGCTTTCTAATGGCCAGAACTTCGGCGTGATATGGACGAGCTAAGTAGGTACGCCGACCTGCACCGTTACCATAAGTGTAGGGCTCCCCAACATCATTGGAATAAAATTCGCTGCGCGGAGTATCGCCCCGGCGCTCCCACTCCAATTCATTTTGAAGAACGGCTAGGATTTTGTCTGGCTCCCCAATAAAATTAGGAAGATAAGTAATCGGAACATCCATTTTAGGAACTCTTACTTTTTTGCTTTAATCGCCTGGCGGTGAATATAGGAACAGAAAGTTCCTTCCAATACCACTTACGAGTATAATCGATTGGCGCATAGAGGTAGATACCCATGGGAACAGCCTTAGAGACTTTCCTTACTTCGCGAAGTATCCGATTCACCGTCGCCCCGCCGTCAATAAAATCATCAATAATCAGGTAGGACTTAGCATCTAAGCATCCTTCGAAAGTTCTTCCAAAATGGCTTTGCCCTTTCCGAATGCTAATTAGCGGCTTCTTCAAACGCAAAGAAAGTGGGTAGGCTAGGGCAGCCCCACTAGTTCCCGTAAAAGCGATAGCATCGAACGGAGTTTTCTTATCTAAGCGTTTCAAAGCCTTGACTGTAGTTTCAAAAATCGGAATAAATCGATGGAGTCGATATACCATCCCTAGATAATCGGTTCTAGTCCGGTGCTTTTCCACGTTTGGTTTCATGATTTCCCAGGTGCAGGCACTCTTTGCAGGATAAATCCTCTTTCAGAACAATCCTCGCAACCCCGGTCTTCGTCATAGAAACTACCACCGGATGATTCACAAGTTACCACTACTCTGGTGCTGCTAAGACACTCTTTACATTCTACTTTGACCATCATATAAGTTCCATCCAGCAACGACTCTATTATTCTTTCTGCACCTTTATATTGAAGTTTCAGGTAGCCGTCTCTATAAAGAGCTTCGACTATGTCTGATGCTTTTTTCTTCATAGTTTGCGAACTAAATCGTAGCGATTTTCGGCAGTTATTCCCACGGCCCCTGGCACTGTCAAAGTCAAAGCGATTTTCCGCCCGCAAAGAACAGCCCAAGCGTCAACCAATCGTCGCCTAAGTATTTCAAACCACGATGATTTCCGCATATCATTTTCGCATCCTGGACAATTCGGTACCCAGGGATGTAGAAAAGCAGCGTGGGGAGCCACTGCTGCAATTGCACCGCAGGAACAACTAAATTCTTCAAATTTCATTTATGGGGACTAGCCGGATTCGCACCGACACCTACCACACTCAGTCGTTGCCGACTCGGTTGTTCCCCTGATACATGGCTAAACCGAAGTCTAGCTAATGTTCCCAGGAGCGCAAGTTTGATGGCCGGTCACCTAGGCAACCGGCCACTCACGTTCCAACATCATGCACCACTGATGCTCCGATAATCCATGCCTGGATTATCTTGAATCAGCTTGTGGTTCTCTACTTTGCTTGAGCTACAGTCCCTCGATGGCTAACGGGCCTGATTATAGCCCGCAAGGACTATCTGGCAAGGCTAAAGCCCAGGATTTTACGCAGATAAGATAAAATGCTATAATGAACTGAATGCTCTACTATTCAGAATTTCCATTCGAAAATTATTGTAGGTGTCACCCCTGGCGGCGCAACAGCGGAATGGATTTTCGCCAAGAATTCCGAATGGAACAGAGCCAGAAACAAAAATTAGAACATCGAATCGAACTTCGTTTGGAAATTCTGCAGAACATTCTCCTACAAATACGACATATCTTAAAAAGCACCGAGGCAGATCCTGCTAAATATTGGGTTGGGTTGATAACCTTCCTCAGCAAAAAACTGCAGGCTAACAATTTACAACAAGGTTTTATGGAGTTGCTCACTAATCCACATTTAGTAGCTCAGCTAACAGTTCAATCCTCAGACTCTCTAGAAATGCTTCTTTCTCCCACTAAAAAAACATTGATGGATATAGCTATTGTAGCCATACATCGTATGACTGGGGGTGAGTTCCAGTCTCCAAGCGGCGAAGTCATTAAAACTAATATTTCTAAACTAAACCAAGCCTTCACCCAACCAGCCACTCTGCAAGAAGAAATCATCAAGTTGGAAAATTTACGATCCGCCGAATCCACAGCAGGATTAGAATTGGAAATCCAAGAAAGCCAAACCGCGCTATTAATCGCGGAAGCGTTAAGCCCCATGGTAGAAAATATGGTGGCGCTGCTAACTTTGAGTTATTCTTTGCGGGATGAAAACAATCAAAGTTATGTCAAAAACTTTTTCCGAGATTTATTGATTACTGAGAAACTGCAATTTTTAGTGGCAGACCGCATTATGGCCAGGTTTGCCGGAAGGTTCATCAGAGCTAGCCGGACCCAACTTAAAACTCACACACTAGGAATAGTAAATACAGTTTTTGAGTATATGATGGTGTGTATTGGCATTGTGGATCCTAAACTATTCTCACTGCAGTCAGCTAAGAATGATCCGGTAGATGCGGAAATTCTAGGAATTACCGAAGAAGAGCTAACCAAAATCTACCACAAATACAACTTACATCGAGATGAAGTATTTTTCTGGAATCGCTGGGCTGTGGTCGGGAAAAAGCCTACCGCTATCACGGATAATAAGATTCGAGAACTAATGCAAGTTTTCCAAAAGGAAGATGGGGATCATGTCTTACAGGCAGTGAAACTAGATAACCTTTTTGAGAATATTCAAAGTTTACTAGAAGATAAAAGTGATGGCGAGCTAACCCCAGAAGAAACCCAGGATCAGCTTCGACATCTGATCGGAAATGTCCTGACTAGTAGTGAAGTTTCTGATTTAATCATTCAACTTCTTCGAGAGAAGTGGTATCAACGCTTCCTTAGTTTGGGATTTGGGAAAATGCGTCGTCGCTAATCCGCATCGTCGGACCAATTGCATATTTTAAATCTAGGGCTTAGATTTTTTCTATGGCCACTTTTTACGTCGAGAACCAGATCTACACTTTAAAGATCAAAGATTTCCCCTGGTCCGATGCTTGGGCCGCGGCTAACCAACAAGATGATTTGTGGACAGAAAACACAGCTAGATATCGACTAGATGATCTACAAGCAAGAATTCAACACATTAATAGGCCCATAGCTCATGTGCCCAAATCATTCGGCGGGGATAAGAATATTCCTAGTTTCAGTGGGACCTGGGTATGGGTGGTCATGACCGCAGGTCCTATTAACGGACAAGGACTCTGGGTAGCCATTGATTGGATAGTAGAAAGTGTTTCGCCACCTGTACTATCTACTGTTAAAGTTTGCTGTTGTAGTTTAAAGCTTATTTTAGCTAAAGGATGCCAGTGTGGCGGGGCTTAAACCTTGGGCTCTCGATTCCATGCCGCCTGATATTCCTCTCCTCCATACACTTTCATAAAAGCTTTGCCATCTTGAGTGAGTTCGTGGAAAAGAATTCGATGATTTGGATATTCCGAATGAAGGAAGTCAATCATCAGGCTATTTAGCTTATTCCTACGCCACTTGGGTTTGACCGCCATATGAGTCCCCACTAGCACCTCGCCACTAGGCCAGATTTCAAAGTGATACTGTAAAGCTCCAGCTAGATATTTTCTCGCCAGGGAGTGCTTCCAAAAAAGACTAATAGATCCTATTCCTCGCCACAACAGGTGCCGCGGCACATGTGGTTGGAAGATGGCCACGTCTTGGTTTTTGATACGATCTATGACTGCTGGGCGGTCTGCCTCATCTTGCAAGAAATAGAGAAGATGGGTGGTCTTGTCGTGGCCAAAAAACTCAGCTGTAGGCCCAAAAGGCCCTACAATAATGATGTTGTCCCGGAGGTCTGTAGGCTTCCAACTAGATAATAGTTTCCGATTAGCTAAAACTCGGGAGCCGCTTTTAGTCAGTCTCGGGTTTCGATTAGCTGGGCCGTTTAGTTTTTGTTTGGCTCTGACAGCCCGTTGAGATACTCGTTGGTGTGAAACACCCAATTTTCGGGATAATGCCTTACCTGCTCCGGGAACACTAGTTATTCTAATCAAATCCTCATCAGACGGCCAAGAAGTGAAAGGTTGAAGTAGGGCATCTATTTCTGTTTGTTTGGATAGACGTTTTCCTTCTCTGAACGTTCTTTCCTCTTGAATTTTTCGCTCTTTGCAATTCTCGCAAGTAGTACCACTACTTATTGGCTGTTGACAATGTTGACAGTACCGAACCCCAAGAGTTCGAAAGCCCCCCTCCACACACCAATTACGAACTGTTTGCCAATTTACTCCGGTTTGTTCAGCAATTTCTGCGTAGGAGAGTTTTCGATCTGAACAAAGCTTTAATATTTTTTCTCTATCTTCCTCGGAATACTTGTAAATAGACCCAAGTAACCTAGCTTTCTCCTCGATACACCACCCTCTAATTTTGGCCGGATCAATTCTTAATTTCAAACCAATCTCTTGATAAGTCAATTTAGTTTCTTGGCATAAACGAAGAGCCCTAGCTTTCTTTTTGGCTTGCTGCTCTAATACGGCTTGGGAGGGCCTTCCGCGACCTTTTCTGAGTGTGCCAATCCCATGGCACCATCTTCCTACTATCGTGGGGCTGACACCTGCCAACAACCCTATTTCTGAAAAGGTTAGGGTTGTTTCCTGGCAAAGACGGAGAACTTTGGTTTTTTGATTCGCAGAATATCTACGGCGAGGGTTTCTGCGTCCTAAACGCAGTGATCTAATCTGGCTGTGGCCTACAATTTCCACAATCTCTTTTAGTCCTAACTGCTGTGTCGCGCAGGTAGAACAACTCTTTTTCCAACCGCCGGGGGTTTCTACTTCTACGTAGGCCAGATCATTGCAGCCACCTATCACTGGATGTCCAGTTCTTAGTTGGCACTTTTGGTGCATAGCAGTAGTCCTAGCGATATGTAAATCGAAGATATCTTGCGGAGTTACGGCTCGAATCATAATAATATTGCTGATTAAAGTTTGATATAGGTCAGCAAAATGAATTCTTCCTGCACGGCGCACAGCTGCTGGCATCATATTACAAGCATTGGTAATCAATTGGCGAGTATTTCGGGTGTTGATCAGATCAATACAAGAGTCACATCCCGCAAATTGC
>Ga0214473_10010221_pt1 | contig 11049 bp, 8 predicted proteins | sample RVTome_7_FD_203509 | JGI IMG/M metagenome (GOLD analysis project Ga0214473, IMG submission 203509) | Soil microbial communities from uranium-contaminated site in the Upper Colorado River Basin, Wyoming, United States - RVT98D197 | ecosystem: Environmental > Terrestrial > Soil > Contaminated >...
AGCCGTTCGTTGGGCACCACGATGACGGTGTCCGCGCAGCGCTTCAGCTCGGCCAGGCCCATGTCGGCCTGCCGCATGCGCTTCTTGCCCTCGAAGAGGAACGGACGCGTCACGATGCCAATGGTGAGCGCCCCCATCTCGCGGGCGATCTCCGCGATGACGGGCGCCGCGCCGGTACCGGTGCCTCCCCCCATACCCGCGGTGATGAAGACAAGGTCCGCGCCGGCCAGGTACTCGGCCATCTCCTCGCGGCTCTCCTCGATGGCCTGGCGCCCGATTTCCGGACGCGCCCCCGCGCCCAGGCCGCGCGTCAGCTTCTTGCCGATCTGCACCTTGATGGGCGCCTTGTTGAGCTTGAGCGACTGCGAATCCGTGTTGACGCTCAGGAACTCCACGCCCTCGAGGTCCTCGTCGATCATGCGGTTGATGGCGTTGCCGCCGCCGCCGCCCACGCCGATGACCTTCATCTTGGCGTTCTGTACGGCACCCTCTTCGAATTCGAAGATCATCATGGTCAGGACCTCCTGCAGGTGATCGCCGGCCGCGCCCTCGCGGCGGCGGTCGTGATAATGTCTGTTCGGATCTATGTGCAGCCGGCCGCGCCGCGCGCGCTCCAAGCGCGCCGGAGCGTGCCGGGCGTCGTCGCTTAAAAGAACTCCTTGAGCCAGTCCATCACGCGTCCCATGGCGCCCGTACCGAGGCGCGAACCGGCGGCGAAACCCACAGCCTCCGCGCCCATCAGGGTGAGCCCCGTGGCGGTGGCGAACTGCGGGCGTCGGACCGAGTCCGCCAGCCCGCCCAACCCCTGCGCGGGAATGCCCACCCGCACCGGCATGCCGAAGACGTGCTGTGCCACTTCCACGGCTCCCGCCAGGCCGGCGCCGCCCCCCGTGAGCACCGCCCCGGCGCCCAGCTTGCCCTCCTCGCCGGCGTTTTCCAGCTCGCGCGCCACCAGGCCCAGGATCTCGTCCAGACGCTGCTCGATGATGTGCGCGATGAGCTCGCGCGCCACGGTGCGCGTGGTCCCGGGCCCGGGCCCCGGCAGTTCCACCGTCTCGCGCGGATCCACCAGCTGGGCGAACGCCACGCCGTGCTTCTCCTTGGCCTTCTCCGCCTCCGCGTAGGTGATCGACAGGCCTTTGGCCAGGTCGTTGGTCACGGTGCCGCCACCCCAGGGGATGGAGGCCAGGTGGCGCATCTTGCCGTCCCGGAAGACGGCCAGCTCGGTGGTGGCGCCGCCCAGGTCCACGAGCGCCACGCCCACGTCCTTCTCATCCGCGCTCACCACCGCGTGCGACGTGGCGAGCGGCTCGTGGATGGTGGCCGCGATGCGGTAGCCGGCGCGGCTCACGGCCTTGCGCAGGTTCTGCGAGGCGGCAATGGAGGAGGTGATGATGTAGACCTCCGCCTCCAGCCGGGTGCCGGCCATGCCCACGGGATCGCGGATGCCCTTCTGGTGGTCCACCACGTACTCCTGGGGGAGCACGTGCAGCACCTCACGGTCGGCGGGCACCACCACCGCCCGGGCCACCTCGTGCACGCGCTTGACGTCCGCGGCCGCGATCTCCTCACCGCCGACCGCAACGACGCCCGTAGAGGTGCGGGCGTGGATGTACTCGCCCGCCACACCGGTGAAGACGTCCTGCACCTGCACGCCGGCCATGAGCTCCGCCTCCTTCATGGCGGCGCGCACGGAGGCCGTGGTGCCTTCGATGTCGGTCACCACCTCGCGGCGCATGCCGCCGGTGCGGCTCTGCCCCACGCCCAGGATCTTGATGCTCGGGCCCGCACGGGTGCCCGCCAGCACCTCGGCGATCACGGCGCAGGTCTTGGTGCTGCCGATGTCGAGTCCGGCTACCACATTGGGTCGCATGTCAGCCTGCTGTTTCGTCACGGACGGCGCCGCCGCCCTGGAGCTTCACGATCACCTGCTCGGGGCCACGCGCGTCCAGGCGCATCACCCGGCCCAGCTCACCCCGCGCGGCCAGATCCGCCAGCGTGAGGCGCACCTGCTGCAGCATACGCGGCGAGGGCAGCGCGGGGAGCCACACCTCGGGTGCGCCGGCCGCACGGAGCACCCAGCGCACGTCCGTGCCCGCCGCCGGCGCCAGCTCGGAGATCCACCCCGCCAGCGCGGGATCCAGGCGCCGGACGAGCGCGGCGGCCTCCGCCAGGCGCCGCCCGGTGGCGTCCAGCCGGCCCGCGGCACCGGGCACGGCCACGCTGGCCAGCACCGGCAGGTCCAGGCCGGCCGCCGCGGGATCGATCGGCAGCAGCCGGCCGAGGGCGTCCACGGGCACCAGCTCAGGCGTGCGCGCCAGCGCCACCGGCTCGGTCTCGCGCAGCTCCAGGCGCACCGTCCCGGGCAGCCGGCGCTCGATACGGGCGTCGGCCACCATGGGATGATCGAGCAGTGCCAGGCGCCACGGCTCGGCGCTGTCGAAGACGCTGGTCTCACCGGTGATCCCGCTGGCGGCAATGGCGTCGGCCACCGGCAGCAGGCGCGTCCCGGTCACCTCCACGTGCGCTACGCGGAAGGCGTCGGCGCGCCGCAGCGCCAGGGGCGCGGCGGCCCCCGCGCCGGTGAGCAGGACGGCCGTGCCGCCCACCACCAGGATGCGCCCCAGGTACGCGTTCATGCGCCCGCTCCCGAACTGCTCAGGCGCGCCAGCAGGCGGCGCGACGCCTGATCGATGTTGCCGGCGCCCATGAGGACGCACACATCCTCGGGCCGCAGTTCCGCGAAGAGCGCGTTCTCGAGCTGCGCCAGGGTGGGTGTGTAGCGCACGCGCTCCGCCCCGCCGGCCTCGACCGCATGGGCCACCAGCGCGCCGTCCACGCCCTCGATGGGGGCCTCGCGCGCCGGGAAGACATCCGCCACGAAGATTACGTCGGCCAGCGCCAGGGCGGTGCCGAAATCCTGGTGGTGATCACGGGTGCGGGTGTAGAGGTGGGGCTGGAACGCCGCCACCAGCCGCCGGTCCGGATAGGCCGCGCGCGCCGCGCCGAGCGTGGCCCGCACCTCCGTGGGATGGTGCGCGTAATCATCCACCAGCGTCACACCGGCCGCGGTGCCGAGCTCCTGGAAGCGCCGTCCCACACCCTGGAAGTGGGTCAGCGCACGGCGCGCTGCCTCCAGATCCGCACCGGCCCAGCGCGCAAGCGCCAGGGCGGCCACGGCATTCAGGACGTTGTGACGGCCGGGGCAGCCCACCTCGAAGGCGCCCAGGTCCGTACCGTCCTCGAGCAGACGGAATCGGGTCGTCCGTCCCGCCGGCTCGAGCTCCACCACACGCAGCGTTGCATTCTCGGCGGTACCATAAGCGACGATGGGCGCCTCCACGCCACCGGCCAGCAGCGCACGCACGCCGGCGTCATCCACGCACGCGGCCACCAGTCCGTTGCCGGGCACATGGGACAGGAAGCTGCGGAAGCCGTCGTGCAGCACCTCCACGGAGCCGTAGATCTCCATGTGATCGGCCTCGAGCGACGTCACCGCCGCCGCGTTCGGACGCAGCGTCAGGAAGGCGCGGTCGTACTCGTCGGCCTCCGCCACGTAGAGGCGGTCCCCGCCCGCGCGCAGACCGCTCCCCCAGCCCGTCACCTTGCCGCCCACGAAGGCGGTGGGGTCCAGGCCCGCCTCCACCAGAATGGCCGTGGTCATGGCCGTGGTGGTGGTCTTGCCGTGCGTGCCCGCCACCGCCAGCAGCGTGGCGCGATTCACCAGCGCCCCCAGCGCTTCCGCGCGGCGCAGCACCGGGATGCCCTGGGCGTGCGCGGCGGCGATCTCCGGGTGGTCCGCCGGCACGGCGGCGGTGCGCACCACGGCCGCCGCACCGTGCACGTGCGCCGGATCGTGACCGCGCTGAATGGTGGCGCCCAGGCTGGTCAGGTGCTCCGTGACCTCGCCCGGAGCGTTGTCACACCCGCTCACCGCGGCGCCGCCGCGCAGGAGCGCCTCCGCCAGCGCCGACATGCCGGCGCCGCCCACCCCCACGAAGTGGACGGGCCCGCGTGCCGCGAGCGCGAGCAGGTCCGGCAGCGACGCGCTCACGGGGCGTCCACCAGTTCGAGGAGCCGACGGGCGATCTGGCGGGCGGCGTCGGGGCGGGCGCGTTGCCGTGCCGCCGCCGCCATCGAGGTGCGGCGCTCGGCGTCCCCGGCCAGGTGGGTGATCGCCGACCAGAGCCCCTCGGCGCTGAGCTCGCGCTCCGTGAGCATCACCGCGGCACCCGCCTCCTCCAGGGCACGGGCGTTGTGGGTCTGATGGTCCGCCGCGGCCGTGGGCAACGGCACCAGGATCATGGGGATGCCCCACGCCTCCAGCTCGGCCGTGCCCATGGCGCCCGCGCGGCTCACCGCCAGGTCGGCGGCCGCCAGCGCGCGCGGCATGTTTTCGATGTACCCGATGGGCTTGACCCATGGGGCATCGAGCGGCTCCAGCGCCTGCTGGACACCGCGGATGTGTGCGGGCCCCGTGGCCCACACCAGATAAAGCTCCCCGCGACGGAACGCGAGCCTCCCCCCGGAAACATCCCGAACCGCCTCGAGGAGCTTTTCGTTGATGGACCTGGCACCCTGGCTGCCCCCTACCACGAGGACCACGGTGGCGTCCACCGGTATGTCGAAGTCACGCCGGCACGCGGCCCGGTCCAGCGACCGGTCCGGGGGCGCGATGGGATTGCCGAGCGCCAGCACCTCCGTGCGCTCGCCCGGCGAGAGATGCTTTTCGGCCTCGGGGAAACCCAGGTGGACCTGGCGCGCGCGGCGCGCCAGCACCCGGGTCGTGAACCCCGGCCATGAATTCTGTTCCTGCAGCGCCAACGGCACCCTGCGCAGCACGGCCCAGGCGCCGGCCGGACCGCTAGCGTAGCCGCCGGTCCCCACCACCAGCGCCGGGCGGAAGTCCCGGAAAAGCGTGTTCAGACCCGCCAGGGCGCGGCCCATGGCAAAGGGCAGCGTCAGGTTGCGCCACACCCGGTCGCGATGAATGGGGCGCAGATCCAGGAGCGTGTGCGCCACACCGCGCTGCGGCAGCACGCGCGCCTCCACGCCCCGGCGCGCACCCACGAAGTGGCAGGCCGTACCGGGACGCTCCGCCGCCAGCGCGTCGGCCAGCGCCAGGGCGGGATAGAGATGGCCGCCCGTACCGCCACCCGCGAACAGGACACGCGGTGCGGCGCTCATAGGGCCGCCTGCGCCGCACGGCGCGCCACGCTGAGCAGCACGCCCACCCCCAGCAGGCTCACCAGGATGCTGGTGCGGCCGTAGGACATGAGCGGCAGCGTCACCCCCGTGGTGGGGATGAGCGCCGTGTTCACGAGCATGTGCAGCAGCGCCTGGACCACGATGAGGTTGGTCATGCCGATGGCCAGGAGCGTGCCGAAGAGATCCGGCGCGCCGCGCGCCACTCGATAGCCCACCAGGGCAAAGAGGACGTAGAGCGTGACCACCAGCAGCACGCCCAGGAAGCCCCACTCCTCCCCGATGGTGGCAAAGAGGAAGTCATTGTGCGGTTCGGGGAGGAAGCCGAACTTCTGCTGCCCGCGACCGATGCCCCGCCCCAGGATGCCGCCGCTGCCCAGCGCGATGAGCGCCTGGTTGATCTGGTAGCTGACGCCCGCCGGGTCCTGCGCGGGATCGAAGAAGGCGGCCATGCGGCGCACCCGGTACGCCGCGCCGCCCACCGCGTTCAGGAAGAGCGGCAGCCCCACCAGGCCGAGCAGCAGGAAGTGGCCGATGCGGGCGCCGGCAGCGTACACCACCAGGACGCTGAAGAGGATGGTCAGCATGGCCGCCGAGAGCGACGGCTCAAGGAAGATGAGCCCCGCCACGACCGCCCAGACGATGAGGAACGGACCCAGGCCCCGCGACAGGCTGTGCAACCGGTCCTGCTTCTTCACGGCGATGGCCGCGGTCCACACGATCAGCACGGCCTTGGCCAGCTCGGAGGGCTGCAGCGAGACCGGACCCAGGACCAGCCAACGCCGGGCGCCGTTGTCATCGGGGGCAATGCCCTCCAGCCCCGGGACCAGGAGCATCACCAGCATGGCCGTGACCACGGCCAGCAGCGGCCAGGCCAGCAGCCGCAGGTGGCGGTAATCCAGGCGCGCGACCAGGGCCAGGGCCAGCAGTCCCAGCGCCGCGCCCACCGCCTGCTGGACGAAGAAGTGGTAGTCCGGCAGGCCGGCCATCTGCGCCTTCACGGCGCTGGCGCTGTAGAGGCTCACCAGCCCGAAGGAGAGCAGCAGCACGGTCAGCGTGAGGAGCGCCGGCGCCTCCCACCCCACGCTCAGGCGGCCCGGCCGTACCGCGGCGCCCCGCAGCGCCATGGCCGCGCTACCCATGGGCGTTCTCCGGCGCGCGGGCGGCCAGCGCCTTGAAACGGCGGCCGCGCTCCTCGTAGTCCTGGAACATGTCGAAGGACGCGCACGCGGGCGCCAGCAACAGGGCGTCACCGGGACGGGCCAGCGCTGCGGCCGCCTCCACCACCTCCTCGAAGGAGCCGTCCACGCGCTCGACGGGCACGTGAGGCCCCAGCGATTCCTCGACCAGCGCGGCCGCCTCACCGTAGGCCACGACCGCCCGCACGCGGTCCTTCATGGCGGCCAGCAGATCGGTGTAGGGCTCACCCTTGTGGCGGCCGCCGAGCAACAGGACGATGGGGCGATCGACGGCGCGGAGCGCCACGCGCGTGGCGCCCACGTTCGTGGCCTTGGAATCATTGATCCAGAGCACGCCGGCGCGCTCACCGAGCACCTCGAGCCGGTGCTCCAGACCACCGAAGGAGGTGAGTCCACGGGTCACGGCGTCCACGTCCGCGCCCATGGCCAGGGCGGCCAGCGCCGCGGCCAGGGCATTGGCGTGGTTGTGGGCGCCCAGCAGCCTCAGCTCCGCCACGTTGGCCAGCGGCAGCCCCGCGCCGTGCAGGCTCACCACCAGGTTGCCGTCGGCGTCCACGAAGCCGCCGTCCTCGTCCCCGGCCAGCGTTGAGGCCACCCGGAACCAGAGGCGCTCGCCGGGCGCGTCCCCCACCAGCGCGCGCACGGCGGCGTCCTCGCCGTTCAGCACCCACGTGCTGGTGGCGTCCGCGTTGTCGAACAGGTGCGCCTTGTCCGCGTAGTAGGAGGCCAGCGACGGATACCGGTCCAGGTGATCGGGGGCCAGGTTGGTGACCACCCCCACGAGCGGCGCGAAGATGTCCACCGCGCCCAGCTGGTAGGAACTGGCCTCCACGACCACCGCGTCGGGGGCGGGCTCACGGAGCGCAACCTCGGAGAGCGCCGTGCCGATGTTGCCGGCGGCCGGAGCGTCCATGCCCGCGGCCTGCAGCAGATGGGCAAGGAGCGCCGTGGTGGTGGTCTTGCCATTGGTCCCCGTGACGGCCGCGAGCGGGGCCGCGATGTAGCGCGCGGCGTACTCCAACTCGGAGACCACGGGGACGCCGGCCTCGCGCACCGCGTACACCACAGGTGCGCCGAGCGGGATGCCGGGGCTCACGACCACCAGCGTGCAGGCCGCCAGCTTGCGGGCGTCGTGGCCGCCGGTGGCGGCGTCGGCCCCGGCCGCGCGCAGCTCGTCGGCGGCACGCTCGAGTTCCAGAGTGGAGCCGCTGTCCGAGACGTAAACCCGCTCGCCCCGCGCGAGCGCCAGGCGGGCGGCCGCCACCCCGCTCCGGGCCAGACCCAGGACGCCGATCATCGGATCTTCAGGCTGCTGAAGGCGGCCAGCGCGAACAGGATCCCCAGGATCCAGAAGCGCATGATGACCTTGCTCTCCGCCCAGCCGACTTTCTCGAAGTGATGGTGCAGCGGGGCCATGCGCAGCAGCCGGCTGCCCTTGCCATAGCGCCGGGCGGTGAACTTGAACCAGCCCACCTGCGCCATGACCGACGCCGCCTCCAGCACGAACACCCCGCCGACGATCACCAGCAGGAACTCGGCCTTCAACAGGATGGCCACCACGCCCAGGGCCCCACCGATCGCAAGCGAGCCCGTGTCCCCCATGAAGACTTCAGCCGGGTGGGCGTTGTACCACAGGAAACCCAGCGTGGACCCCGCCAGGGCCAGGCAGAAGATGGCCAGCTCGCCGCTGCCCGGCAGGTAGATGAGCCCCAGGTAGGCGGACGTGTCCACGCGGCCGATCACGTAGGCGAACATGCCGAACGCGCCCGCCGCGATGGCGCCCAGGCCGCCGGCCAGACCGTCCAGCCCGTCCGCCAGGTTCACGGCGTTGGAGAACCCCGTCACGACCAGCATGACCCAGGGAATGAAGAGCGGCCACCACATCCATAGCCGCCAGTCGGCGAAGAAGGGGATGCTCGTCTCCGTCACCGGGAAGTCGACCGGCGGCAACAGCAGGAGGAAGACGGCCACCAGCATGCCCACCAGTCCCTGGCCGATCAGCTTGTAGCGGGCCACCAGTCCCTCTGTGCGCCGGCGGACCACCTTCAGGTAGTCGTCCGTGAAGCCGAGCACGCCCAGCCAGAGCAGTACCACCATGGCGATGGTCGTGTACGGGTTGACGAGCTTGGCCCAGAGAATCGTGGTGAGCACGGTGGGGACGATGATGAGCACCCCACCCATGGTGGGCGTGCCGGCCTTGGCCAGGTGGGTCTGCGGCCCCTCCTCGCGCACCACCTGTCCCACCCGCAGCTGCCGCAGGTAGCGGATCACGGGCGGGCCCATGACGAAGGACATCAGGATGGCGGTGGCCATCCCCCCCGCAGCACGGAAGGTGATGTAGGAGAACAGGTTGAACGCAATGTGCCGGTCGGCCAGGGGCGGCAGGAAATATTCGAACACGCTCAGCCCTCCGTGTCCGTGGCGCCGCCGGCGCCGGCGGAAGTACCGGGATGGGGGCGCTCCGCCGGATGCGCTTCATCACGCTCTCCGGTGCGCGTCATGCTCGCCCGCGGCCCATGGGCCTCCCCGTGCGGGTGGAGCACCCCCATACCCAGTTGTTCCAGGCGCGGCAGCAGGCGCTCCAGCGCCACGCCGCGCGATCCCTTGAGCAGTACCACTTCGGTGCCGCCGAGCCGCTCGGCCAGCGGCTCCCAGGCGGCCTCGGCGTCCGCGGCCGTGAGCAGCCGCTCGCCCAGTTCCTCGGCAAGCGGCGCGAAGGCCGCCACGTACGCTCCGGTGGCCACGATCAGGTCCAGGTCGTGCGCGGCCGCCTGGTGGGCCGCGGCCGCGTGCACCGCGTCACTCTCGGAGCCCATCTCCAGCATGCTGCCCAGCACCGCCACGCGGCCGCCGCCACGCGGCAGGTTGACGAGCAGATCCAGCGCGGCCGTCGTGCTGCCCGGGTTGGCGTTGTAGCAGTCCGCCACCACGGTAAGGCCGCCGTACCGGTGGATCTCCCCGCGCATGGAAGGCGCCGGCAGCTCGCGGAGCGCGGCCACGGCGGCGTCCGGGTCCACGCCCCACGCATGGCCCAGCTCCAGGGCCAGCAGGGCGTTGCCGGCATTGTGCCGACCGCGTAGCTGGAGCTGGACCTGCCGGCCGCGCCAGGTGAAGGACACCCGGCCTTCCCCATCCAGGGCCACGTTGCCGCCGCGCGCCTCGGGCGGCGCACCGCTGCCCGTGCCGGCCACCGTGACGGCGCCGTGCAGCGCGCGCACCCGCTCGGCCAGCGCGGCCGGCTCGTCCGTCACCACCGCGGGCGCACCGGCGGGCAACCAGCTCACGATGGACGTCTCCTCACGCAGCACGCCGTCCAGACTGCCCAGCCCCTCCAGATGCTCGGCGGAGACGCTGGTGATGAGCGCCGCGTCCGGCTCGCAGATGGCGGCGATCTCGGCCACCTCGCCGGGGACGTTGGTGCCCACCTCGGCCACCACCACCTCCGCGTCCGGCGGGGTGGCGAGCAGCGTGAGCGGCACGCCGATCTGGTTGTTCAGGTTGCCGCTCGTAGCGTGCACCCGATACCGGGCGCCGAGAACGGCGCGCAGCAGGTCCTTGGTGGTGGTCTTGCCGTTCGAGCCGGCCACGGCGCAGACGCGGGCGCCCACGGCGCGGCGCCGGCAGCGGCCCAGCCGGCCCAGCGCCGCCAGCGTACTGTCCACACGGTAGTAGCGCAGCGTCTCGGGAGCGCCGTCGGGCACCCGTTCCACCACCGCGCCCGTGGCGCCCGCGGTGGCGGCGTCCGCCAGGTGATCGTGCCCGTCGTGACGCGCGCCGCGCAGCGCCACGAAGAGGTCCCCTTCAGCCAGCGTGCGGGTGTCCGTGCTCACCGCCCCGTGCACCAGGCCGTCCTCCGCCGGCGCACCCAGACCCAATGCGGCGCACACCGCCACCTCCGTCCAGGGACGCGCGCTCATGCGTCCCTCCCGGCCACGAGTTCCGCCACCACGTCCCGCTCGTCGAAGGGGCGCTTCTCGGTGCCGACGATCTGGTAGGTCTCGTGCCCCTTGCCGGCCAGCAGGATGACGTCCTCCGGGCCCGCCAGCTCGAGTGCGCGGCGGATGGCGGCGCGCCGCTCCACCACGCGCTCGAAGCCCGCGGACATCCCCGCCGTGATGTCATCCACGATGGCGGCGGCATCCTCGGTGCGTGGGTTGTCCGAGGTCACGATGGCCAGGTCGGCCAGCGCCGAGGCAACCCGCCCCATCTCGGCGCGCTTGCCCCGGTCGCGGTCCCCACCGGCGCCGAACACCACCAGCAGACGGCCCGGTGTGAGCGTGCGCAGCGCTTCCAGGACGCCCGCCAGCGCGTCCGGGGTGTGGGCGTAGTCGCGGTAGACGGGGCACGGCGCCTCGGCAATGCGCTCCAGCCGCCCCGGCACCTGCGGGATGCCCGCCAGCCGCTCCGCCACCTCGCGGTGGCTGAAGCCCAGCGCCAGGCAGGCGGCCGCGGCGCCCAGGGCGTTCTCCACGTTGAAGCGACCCACCAGCGGCAGTTGCACCGGGCTCTCACCGTCGGCGCACACCAGCGCGAAGGAGCTGCCCCCGGGACCGAGATCCAGGCGCGCCGCCGTCACGTCGGCGCGCGCATCGGTGCCGATGGCAAAGCTGAGTGCCCGCGGGGCCGCCGCGGGAATGCCGGCCCA
>Ga0214473_10010222_pt1 | contig 11048 bp, 8 predicted proteins | sample RVTome_7_FD_203509 | JGI IMG/M metagenome (GOLD analysis project Ga0214473, IMG submission 203509) | Soil microbial communities from uranium-contaminated site in the Upper Colorado River Basin, Wyoming, United States - RVT98D197 | ecosystem: Environmental > Terrestrial > Soil > Contaminated >...
CAGCACATTTCGCATCCGGCATACTCCTGGTCGGCCATCGGGAAGGGCCGGCCATCTCCGGGAACTTGCCCGGGGCTAGGTCTCAGTGGAGGGCGCCTTCAGTTCTTTGTCCAAGCTTCCATACAGCGCCATGAAGCGTTCCAGTTCCAGCTCTCTGGCGAACTCGGCAACCGCAACCTCTCGGGAGCGGGAGCTCAGGCGTCCGCGCAGCTGATCGTCCTGGAGCAGCAGCCGCAGGCCGGCGGCCAGATCCGCTGGATCGGCTGGCCGTGCCAGATAGCCGGTCTCCATATGCCGGACGACCTCACCCACCCCGCCCACGTCGAAGGCCAGCACCGGCGTGCCACAGGCCAGGCTCTCAAGCACCGTGTTAGGGAAGTTGTCGGCCAGCGAGGGGGCGGCCATGACATCTGCCGCAGCAAAGACACTCGCCAGGCGCGCCTCATCGCCGGTATAGCCGATCCGAGTCACCTGCCATCCAGGCAGCGCAGGCAGCCTCGGGGTGCCTTCACCGAGCAGCAGGAGGGTCGCGCCGGGGAGGTCCGGGAGAGCCTCCATCGCCCCGCGCAATAGGTGACCACCCTTGCGATCCTTCCCCAGTTCGTGGGCCCCAAACACGACCACCTTGGCTCCGGGTTCAATGCCCAATGCCGCACGCGCCTCGGCGCGCATGGGTCGGAATAGTGAAGTATCTACCCCGTTGGGGATGTGGTGGACCGGGAATCGTCCGATCAGCGGGCTGCGCCTGACCTGATCGAGGATCCAGCGCGAGGGTGCGACGATCACCAGACTTGCCTCGCGGAAGACCCGGTCCTTGAGCCGCCACAGCAGCGCGGAGGTGTCGAAGGGGAGCGCTCGCTCGCCACTGACCTGCGGACAATGGCCACATCCGGTCAGCCAGCGATCGCAGCCGTAGGTGTAGATGCAGTGGCCGGTGAACAGCCACTGGTCGGAGAGCCGCCAGACCACCGGCCGGCCGCGGCTGAGGCGGGCCAGGGCAGTGAAACTCACGAAACCGCCCCAGGTGTTGAAGAACTGCAGCACCTCGGCGTGGCGCACCCATGGGTGACGGTGGAGCCAGAGCGAGGACGGGATCAGGACGTCTTGGAGACCGGTGAGATCCGAGGCGACCCGTCCAGCGCGATCGAGCAAGAAACCCAGGTGGGCCGGGCGGCTGCCCAACACCTGCACTTCGGCGTCGCTGGAGTGCTTCTTGCCCACCAGCATGCGTGAGTCGAAGCCTTGAGCCCGCAGGCCCTTATGGATGCGAAAGGCGGAGCGGCCGGAGCCGCCTACGCTGTCAAGGTAGGCGAAGTGGACGACCGAGGGCACAGATCAGGCCAGGTCCTTCCAGGTGAAGCTCGGCATTTCCCTGGAGTCCGCCGCGATGTACACCTCCCACCAGAGCTGGAACATCAGCATCGGCCAGATTCGTTCACCCAGCTCGCGCCGGCCGTCCATGTGCGGCTGAACGAAACGGCCGTAGTAATCCGGATTGAACAGCCCCTGCGAACGCAGATGCTCCCGGCCCAGGAGCCGATCGGCCAGCGGCCGGAGCCTCCCGCGCAGCCATGGGCCGGTCGGGAGAACAAATCCCCGCTTGCGGCGGTTCTCGCGAACCGCAAGCGGCAGCAGGTCTCCGACGGCTCTGCGCAGCAAATACTTGGGATCATCCCGCCGCGTCCGCACTCTGGATGGGATTCGGCGCACCAGCTCGAGCAGCTCCCTGTCCAGGAAGGGGACCCGCGCCTCCAGGGAATGTGCCATGGAGAAACGATCGGTCATGAAGAGGAACTCCTCCGGGAGTTGATTGCCGAAGTCGAACAAGAGCACCTGGTCGCGCGGAGCAAGCCGGCTGGCGACCCGGCCTGCCGCCAGGAGCAGCTCTTCGCTGGGAATCAGGCCAGTCGGCTCGCTCACCAGCAGGTCGCGTTTCTCGACATCGGTGTAGTAGAGATGCTCATAGAACCGCATCGGCTCTGCAACGGCGGCGTTCGACATGCCTGCCAAGGATGCCCGCAGGGAGGCTGAGTACCTCTGGCCCGAGATCGCTGCGCCCCCTTCGCGCCGTAGGGCACGGTAAGCGCCGTAGGCAAGCCGGCGCAGCCCGCGGCTCTCCATGTATTCCCACTTGCGGTAGTTCCCGAAAAGCTCGTCCCCGCCCGAACCGGTTAGCCCGACCTTGACATCCTGGCTCATGAATCGAAACACATACCAGGACGGCAGTCCCCCGCCATAGGGCTCATCGAGGCTCCACACCATGGGCACCAGGTCGTCGAGCAGCTGATCTGGGGCCAGCGTCAGCTCGTGATGATCCGCTCCCCAGCGGGCGGCTACCTCACGGGCCAAGGCCTGCTCCCCGAAATTCACCTCGTCCTCACCGGCGAATCCCAGGGTATAGGTGCGCAAGGGGTGCCCGGCCTCCGCCAGCAGGCCGACCATGCTGGTCGAATCTAGGCCCCCCGAGAGGGAGCAGGCGATCGGGACGTCGCTGAGCGTCCATCGCAGCACTGCAGCGCGCAGCTCGGTGCGCAGGCGCTCTGCCCATTCATCGGCGGACAGGCCCTGCTGCGGCTGCAGCTCCAATTCCCAATAGCGGTGGACCTGCAGGTTGCCGCCGGCCAGGTCGTAGTGCAGCCAGTGGCCGGGAGGCAGTCGCTTCACCCCGCTGAAGATCGTGTCCTCGCCAGGTACGTAGCGTAGCGATAGATAGTGGTAGAGGCTCTGGTGGTCGACCTGGCGCGAGAATCCGGGGAGTTGAAGCAGGCCCTTGAGCTCGGAGGCGAGGGCGAGCGAGCCGGGCTGTTCCCAGTAGTAGAGCGGCTTGATGCCCACGTGGTCCCGCGCGGCAAAGAGGCAGTTGCGCTCCTTGTCGTGAATGATGAAGGCAAACATGCCGTTCAAGTGGTCCAGCATCGACTCCCCCTGCTCCTCGTAGAGGTGGATCAGCACCTCCGTGTCGGAGTTGGTCGTCGCGAATTCGTGGCGCCCTTCAAGGCCGGATCGCAGCTCCGGGGAGTTGTAGATCTCCCCATTGAATACGATCCACACGGTCTTGTCCTCGTTGGCCATGGGTTGGTGACCGGTGGGCAGATCCAGGATGCTCAGCCGGTGTGCTGCCAGCGCGACCTTCGAGGCTGGGTCGAAGTAGTCGCCGGTTTCGTCCGGGCCGCGGTGGGCGATCGCCGAGCTCATGGCCGTGATGCAGCCCAGATCCGTGTGACCAGCCAGGCCGACGATCCCACACATCTCAATGGTCTCCTAGGTGGCTCCGAAGCCTTGAGGCCAACTCATCGACCCCCTCCTGCTCGGCAGCCAGTCCATGATAGCACCTGTGTCGGGGGGTTCAGGGACGTCTCCCGTTTCCCACGATGCCGTTGCCCCCCCGCCGCACTTCGATATCGGTCAGCCCGGCCTGTTCGAACCAGCGCCTCACAGCTCCCAACGTGGCGGGCTTGTCGTACCGAGGGGAGAGGGCGTCGAACGTATCCAGGACTGCCCACGCTGTGATCTGGCCTGTGGAGAGGGGAAAGATGCCCGTGTAGTTCCAGCAGGGGATCAGGCAGGCGACCCCTGCACCGAGCAGTGGGACACGCGAAAGGGCCGTATCCAGCGGCAGCCAACGGGGAACATACCATTCGATGATCCTGAACAATGTCTCGGGTCTCAAGCGGCGGGTCAGCGGCCTCCACAGGTATTTGGAGTTCCAGCGGTTGGGGTATGGGCGGATACGGTAGATGTCGATGGAGAGCCGGCCGCCCGGTTTCAAGTGGCGGAGGAGGCTGAGAAGGGCCCGCCGGGGATCGGGCGTGTGCTGGAGCACCCCGTAGCAGAAGATGCGGTCAAAGAAGTCCACTGGGAAAGGGAGGGCGTACAGATCCGCCTGGGCCAGGTGCAGCCTGGGGTGCGGCCCAATGGTCGATAGAACGGCCTCCACCGAGTCGCTGTAGTCCACAGAGTACAGATCGGCCCCGGTGCCGAGCACGACTTCGGTGAAGCGTCCCGCGCCGCAACCCGCCTCCAGCACCCGCCTGCCTCTAAGCTCTTCACCCGTCCAACCGCTCGTGTCAAAGAACCGGTCCTTGGACAGGGTCAGCCCGGTGTGGCTGTCAAGCTGAACCGTACGAAAACGATTCCACTGCAAACCGAAACTGCGGGCGTAGTTGTCGTGGGGAACGAAACGCGGCACGAACTCCCTGATCGGATAGCGGCGAGAGCCATCCTCGGTCGCCAGGGCGCCGGTCCGGATGGCCCCGCCCACCTGCTCCTCGGCCGCGACCAACACGAGTGGAAGGCCGCTGTCGGGGTCGCGGTAGCGCGCGACGTCGTCTGGTCTCATCGCCCGTCAGTGAGCGGTCTCACCCGCGCGGCCAACGAACCTGATGCCCGGCCGAGGACGCCTCAAGCGGGCTTTTGCGCCACGATGTGGGCGGCAATGGGGGTCACTTCCCCAAGCGCGGTCATCTCGCGCTCGATTTGGACCAGCAGCTCGAGCATCCGCCGATGGCGCGGATCGGTTTCATCGTAGCGATCATAGAAGGACTGGTCGAGCGCGAAGTACAGGATCGAGCCGTTGTACGGCCGGACGTTAACATCCTCAAATCGCCGCCGGATGCTCGAGACGATCTGGGAAGCATGCACTCCCTCGGAGGGATCGCGCAGCTTCCAATACCAGGCGGGCGGCGGGTCGTAGAGCCGCCCGAAGGCGGGGCGGCGGCTCAAGAGGCGCCGCAAGGCGTGCAGCGGGGCGAGAGGGTTGAGGCGCTGGCGGGCAAGGCGCGGCTCGAGCTTGGAGAGGGGCCAGAGCCAGGCCGGCCAATGGTTCTCCTCGCGGCGCTCGCGCAGATCGGGCGGGACCAGGTGAATGGCAGCATTAATCAACTCGTACTGTCGAGGGCTGACCTGCCAGCGATCCGGACCGATATACTCGTTGGCCACCAGCAGACCCCCGGGCTCCAGCGCCCGATAGACTTGGTCCAGGACATGATCGAGGTCGGACACGTGGTGCAGCGCCCCGACCGCCAGGATCAGATCGAACGAGGCCGGTTCGAGCTCAAGGCGATTCAGATCCGCTACCTGATACTGCAGGTTTTCAAGTCCGCCTTCGGCGGCAAGCCGCCGGGCCTGCTCGATCGCTCCCGGCGCGAGGTCCAGGCCCAGGCACTCCCTGAATACGCCCCGTTCCGCCAGCAGGCGTTCGACGTGCCCGTGCCCGCAGGCCAGGCTCAGTGCCCGCGCCACCGGCACCCGATCACTCAAGTACGTGTCAACCGTCCACTGGTAGCAGTCCCGATCCGGATCCCCCCCGATCAGCTCCTGGGTGTAGCGCAGCAGCGGTGGAAACCCAAAGAACGACCTCGAAAGGTCGGAAGGCACCTTCCACTTGGCGGCCACCAGGCGCTCTGTGATTCCTTTCATGCGTGCATTTCCTTCGAGCGGTAACCGGACTGCTGACCGGTTATCCACCGCGAATGTAATCTGACTGGCCCGACTCCACCCACCCCATCAACTCCTGAATGTCCGGGGCGCCGAAGAAGGCGTCCGGAGAGGTCACATGTGCCAGCACCCTCGGCTCGAGTGGATGGGTGACTCGCCCACGCTCGGCGGGCAGAACTTCGAACGATCGAAGGGGCCAGGGCCGCAGCTTGAACAGGGCATACGCAAAACGCCGGGCCAATTCCAACTGCGCGGGGGTCATCGGAGGCAGGTCCTGAATGTGCCGCACCCGGTGCAAGAACTCCTCCGGGGAGGCCGAGTCCACCGTGAATCCCAGGCCCGAGTAGCGGCCGGTGCCGGCGGTGAGGACCGGGACGCCGTGGCAGGCCATCTCGATACCGATGGTACCGCGCACGGTCAAGCAATAGTCGGTCAGTCCAAAGAAGGAGTAGGTGCTGATGTCGGTGCTGGGCAGCACCAGGCGGACATGCTCCGGGAGCCTGCCGCCTGCCGCGGCCTCGATGACCGCCCGGTCACGCAGCTCTCCGCTGAAACCCTCGAACATCAGCTTCCAGGTCAGGTCCGGATGAAGCTTGATCACCCAATTCAGCGCCGGGTTGTCATAGGCGGCCCGAACCGTCTCCGTCAGCCAGGTCTCATAGTCATCGAACAGCCCTCGTCCATAGAAGAATGTTGCATCCCACAGCACATGCGAGAACACGACCGCGGTCTTCTTGTGGGGGTCCAGACCGAGCTGCGTGAAGACTTCCTCACGGCTCTTGACCCGTCTGTCCTCGTGCAGGAACTTGCGGTTGAACCATTTGCCGGAGAGGTAGCCGTCGGCAAAGTCGTCCATCAACGACTGCTCGTGAGCAGCGCTCCACGGCATCGTCCTGGCATGTTGCCAAGTCTCGGGGGACAAGGAGAAGGGGTGTTGGTGACGGTTCTCGAAGCCGTAGCGACGCAGGATAAAGTCGCTGGGATTCTGCGAGCTGGTCTGCTGAATGAAGGGGATTCCGCGCGCCGCTGCTGCCCCGAAGAGTTCTGCGCCGGGTGAGAGCCCTTTCTCGATGGCGAACACCAGCACCGGATTTGTCCGCGCAAGCAACGCTTCTGCTGCGTGGACATTGCGCTGCACCCGGTGCAGTTCGCGGAACATATCGGCGTGCGTGTCGCTCTCCTGGATGTTGAATGCGCGGAACTTGTAGCGATAGAGCAGGTTTGACAGCGCGATTCGCCCGATATCGACTCCACGATAGGAGATATCCAGCAAATCCGGCAGCCTGGGAGTCGCAGCCTGTTCGAAGGCGTGGATTTCTGGGGTGGATTGCGGCCAGGGCTGGCTGGCGATCAGGCGATGCAGCTCGAGCACCTGGTCAACGCCCGCCGCGCCGAGGTAAGCCCGTGTCCATCGACCGTGGCGCTGAAGTGTCTCAACGGCGAGCGGCCGGTATCCCAGAAAGCGAAGCGCCAATGCCCAAAGGGCTTCCAGCTTCTTGGCGGCAATCAACTGGACGGTGGATGCGATAAGGACGGCGCCTGCTGTGAGGGATTGCTTCGAAGCGGTGGCAGCCAGCCTTGCCAGCACCGCTGAACTCTCGGTCCAGTCCTGCAGAATGGCTCTGCGTATTGACGGGTGTCCGAGTGCCTCCCGCAGATCCAGGAGCGGGCGGAACAAACCCGCCCGCCACAGGAGGTCCGAGAGACCGGTGTCCTCCAGCCACCTTCTGGTTTTCTGGCCGGTCACCGGCCGCCACGCTGCCCCAGCCAGAAGGCTGCCTGCAAGAGATCGTCGGGTCCGTCGATGTCAATTGAGTCGCGCAGATCCATCAGCAGCGGACGGATGTGGCTTCCGTAGAGCTGGCCGGCCTCGATGACGGCTCGCCGGACCAGCAAGATGGCTGGACCATTCCGTGCGTAAACCCGCGGCTTGTCCTGCCGGCGCAGCACCAGCTCGCCTGGAGCGTACGGGACCAATTCGCCGCCCGGCTCCTCGACCATCAACGAGACCGGGTTGTAGGAATGGGGGACTTCAACCACCGAGACGACTGTGTCCGCGCCAGTCGACGCCATCAGCTCGACGGCCGCGTCGATATGCTCGGCGCATCGCAGAGGCGACGTGGGCTGAAGGACCATCACGGCCTCAGCCTGGAATCCGAGACGGTCCATCTCCGCCATGGCGTGCATCACTACCGGCTGCATGGGCGTGTCGCCTGCCGCCAGGCCGGCCGGGCGGACGAACGGAACCTCCACACCCTGCTCCCGTGCGAAAGCGGCTATGCGAGGGTCATCAGTGGATACGACGAATCGTTCCAGGGCCACACTGCGTCGTGCGGCTTCTAAGGTGTAGGCAATCAGGGGACGCCCGGCGAGATCAACGAGGTTCTTCCCCTGAATGCCTTTCGACCCACCGCGGGCCGGGATCACGCCTAGGCACAGCATTGGGGTCAGTAGGCAATCCGCTTCTGGATGGGCGGATTGGCATGTACGAGCACCTCGGCAATGCGTTCGCCGGCGTGCCCGTCGCCGTAAATGGGCTCGGAAGGGTGTTTGCCGTTAGCGACCTGCTTCTTGATGGCCGCCGCGATCTCCTGGCGGTCATGACCCACGTCGATCACGTTGCCGCCGCGTTGGCGCATATCCTGACGGGAACCGATGTTGACCGCGGGCGTGCCGATGAAAGCGCCTTCCCGGATGCCGCTGCTGGAGTTGCCCACCAGGCATGCAGTGCGATCCATCAGATGGATGTAGGCCTCTGTGGGCAGGTTCTTGAAGAAGTGGACTTTTGAGTCATCGAAGTGCTCGCGGAACTTTCGCATCCCTCGCGACACATCCTCACTGCCTGCGTCCGGGTTCGGCCACAGCGCGATAGTCGGCAAGCCCAGGCTGTGGACCGCCATCAGGGTCTCGGTGATCTGGGCCTCTCCGTCACCATACTCGGTCGTGACCGGATGCTGCGAAAGTAGCAGGAAGGGCTGGTCCAGGTCAAATGAGCCCCCCACACCCTCCGCGAACAGATCGGGGGGAAGACTGTCGTGGTCGCGCTCCAGCACTTCCGCCACCAGGTCAATGCGCGGGCAGCCTACCAGGTGGACATCTTCCGGGCGCTCGCCGAGTCTGATGATTCGATCGCGCGCCTCCGAACAGGCCGGGAAGTGGACGTGAGCAAACTTGGTTACGGCGTGGCGGATGCTCTCGTCGATGGTGCCGGAAATCTCGCCGCCCATCGTGTGGGCCAACAGGATGTTCATGTAGGCTGCGCCCAGGGTGACGGCCATCGTCTCGAAGCGATCGCCCACCGTCAGCACAATGTTCGGCTTCAGGTGCTCGAAGACGCTGGGCAGCTCGAGCAGCCCGAGCCCGGTCGACTTGGCCATGGTCGCTGGGGTAGCTCCCTCCAGCAGCATGTTGACCCGGGCTGCGATCTCGAAGCCGTCCTGCTCCATCATCACCGCCACATTGCCATACCGGTCAATAAGGGCGGAAGCGGCAGCAACAAGCAGCAGCTCCAGATCGGGGTGGTTGTGGATTGCGCGCATGGCAGACTTGATGCTGCTGTAGCTGGCGCGCGATCCGACGACAACACAGACTTTTCGCAAAGCTCAGCTCTCCCGCTGAATGTCTTGGTCCTGGAGAAGGCGGTCCCGCGCAACGGCCCGGATTGTCCGCTTGCCCAGCAATTCGTCAATTCGCGCGGCGGGAATTCCCGTGCCCGGTTTCTTGATGCCGAGCATCTCGCGGGTGATCACCGTCCCGGCCGGGATGTCGACCAGCGCAACGACGCTCTTCTGGAAGATCTCCTTCATCTCAACGAACCGGCTGGCGTCCGATTTATCGACCGGGCTTGCCAGCATGGCCTCCACCGCGCGAATGCCGCGGGCCATGTCCGCAAACTCCTCCGGCTCCAGTGAATGCCGCGCGTCGCTCCCGTACATCTGTCGGCTGAGGGTGAAGTGCTTCTCAACCACCTCGGCGCCAAGTGCGGCGGCTGCGATCGGGGCATAGATCGTCAGTGTATGGTCGGAGAGGCCCACCCTGACGCCGTAGCGGTCCCTCATCTCGAGCATCACATTCAAACCAACCCGCTCCGGTGGACAGGGATACTCGGTGGTGCACTGCAGTATCGTGAGAAGGTTGTGATGGGCCCGAAGCGTCTCCACCGCCAGATCCAGCTCGTCCCACGTGCTCATCCCGGAGGAAAGCAGAATGGGCTTTCCCAGGCGGGCGATCTTCTCCAACAGCGGCAGGTTGGTCACTTCCCCCGAAGGGATCTTGTAGTGCGTCATACCCAACGCTTCGAGCAGGTCGACCGCCTCTTCGGAGAAGGGGGATGACATGAAAATCACACCGCGCTGATCACAGCGGGCCTTGAGCTGCCGCCACTGGTCCTGGGTGAAGCTGGTCCGCTCGAAGTACTCGTAACGCGGCTCTCCCTGGAAATACGGCGGCATGGGTGCGTCGCGCAGGGTCTCTGCCTCTGCGATGTGGGTCTGGAATTTGACCGCCTCCGCGCCGGAGTCCGCGGCGGCATCAATCAGGTGCAGGGCATTGCCCAGGCTCCCGTCGTGTACCGAGCCGACTTCGGCGATGATCATGACACCCATGGTTCCCTACTCAAGAACCCGAACGTCTGGGAGGGGGACGATGATCTTAGAGGCAAGCCCTTTCTTCCTCAACTTGGCCACAATCGGCTCACCATAGTGCCAGGACAGGAGAACAGCGTATTCAGGCTGCTCCTGCATCATCCGCTGCTCATCCTCTACAGGTATATGCTTCCCAGGCAGGAAGAGTCCCAGCTTAAGGGAAGTGGATTGTTCGGCGATGTACGGCATCAGTACAGGATCGACATTGCAGTAGTTCAGGAGTGTACTCGCCCGCCCTGGGCAACCGATACCGACGACATTCTCTCCCCGCCCGTTGATGTCCACCAGCAAGCGCTGCAGCTCCAACTTCGAGCGACGTACTTTCTCGGAGAATGCCGCAAACACTTCCCCGCCGGCCAGGCCAGCGTCCGCTTCGGCAGCAAGCAGCCGCCCGAGGCGCTCTCTCACGGCCCGACCTTTGCCTTTCATGGCATACACACGGATTGAGCCCCCATAGTTGGGAATTCTCTCCGCGTCCACCACCGTGAAATCGTAGTGTCTGAAAAGGGTCAGGATGGACTGGAGCGAGTAATACTTCAGGTGCTCGTGATAGATCGAGTCGTACTGCGTTCCCTCCAACAGATCCAGGAGGTAATGGGATTCGCTGAGGAAAATGCCTCCCTCAACCAGCAGGTCCTCCACTCCTCGGATCAGATCGCCCAGCCTGGCCACGTGCGCGAACATGTTGGCGGCGGTGACGACCTGAGCCGGACCGTTTTCATCCTTCAACCGCTGCGCAAGCCCGAGACTGAAGAACTCCTGGACCGTTGGGATCCCGTTTTCCATGGCGATCCCCGCCACGTTGGTGGGCTCCACCCCCAGGACCCGCATCCCGCCAGTCTTGAAGCCCTGGAGCAGTGTGCCATCGTTTGATCCGAGGTCCACGACGAAGGAGTCCTTACCTAGCCCATAGTCCGCAATGAGTGCAGTCGCAATGCCCTGCAGGTACCCCGCCAGCGTGCCGGTAAT
>Ga0214473_10010223_pt1 | contig 11047 bp, 11 predicted proteins | sample RVTome_7_FD_203509 | JGI IMG/M metagenome (GOLD analysis project Ga0214473, IMG submission 203509) | Soil microbial communities from uranium-contaminated site in the Upper Colorado River Basin, Wyoming, United States - RVT98D197 | ecosystem: Environmental > Terrestrial > Soil > Contaminated >...
TGTCGATCAAATACAACCGCCAGCGCCAGGCCCAGATTACCAAAGAACTCATTGAAATCATTTCGGGCGCGGAAGCGCTGTAAGAGCTTAGAGAAGGACCACAGACATGGCGAAGAAAGCCGCATCAAAGACCTCGGGCCAGCTCGTTGGTCGCATCACGCAAGTCACCGGCGCCGTCATCGACGTGCAATTCGAGGGCGATCTGCCGCAAATCCTGAACGCGCTGGAAACCACCAATGGCGGCAACCGCCTGGTGCTTGAAGTGGCCCAGCATCTGGGCGAGAGCACCGTGCGCACCATCGCCATGGACTCGAGCGAAGGCCTGGTTCGCGGCCAGGAAGTTTTTGATACGGGCACGCCCATCATGGTTCCGGTCGGCCCTGAAACCCTTGGCCGCATCATGAACGTGATCGGCGAGCCGGTTGATGAGGCGGGCCCGTTGAAGACCAAGCTGAAGCGCGCCATCCATCAGGATGCACCGAGCTTTGTTGAACAATCAACGGAAGCCGAAATTCTGGTGACCGGCATCAAGGTTGTGGATTTGCTCGCACCTTACGCCAAGGGCGGCAAGATCGGCCTGTTCGGTGGTGCGGGCGTTGGCAAGACGGTTCTGATCATGGAACTCATCAACAACGTGGCCAAGGCCCACGGCGGTTACTCCGTGTTCGCCGGTGTTGGCGAACGGACGCGCGAAGGCAATGACCTCTATCATGAAATGATCGAATCCGGCGTGAACAAGAAGGGCGGCGGCGAAGGTTCCAAGGCTGCTCTCGTGTATGGCCAGATGAATGAGCCACCGGGTGCGCGTGCCCGTGTGGCGCTCTCGGGCCTCACGGTTGCCGAGCATTTCCGCGACGAGGGCCAGGACGTGTTGTTCTTCGTGGACAACATCTTCCGCTTTACGCAGGCTGGCTCGGAAGTGTCGGCGTTGCTCGGACGTATTCCTTCGGCCGTGGGCTACCAGCCGACGCTGGCCACCGACATGGGCACCATGCAGGAACGCATCACTACCACGCAGAAGGGGTCCATCACCTCGGTGCAGGCAATTTACGTGCCAGCCGACGACTTGACCGATCCGGCCCCTGCCACATCCTTCGCCCATTTGGACGCCACGACGGTGTTGTCGCGCGGCATTGCCGAAAAGGGCATTTATCCCGCCGTGGATCCGCTGGATTCAACCTCGCGCATGCTCGATGCCCGTGTCATTGGCGAAGAGCATTATGACACGGCGCGGCGGGTGCAGCAGATTCTGCAGCGCTACAAGGCGCTGCAGGACATCATCGCCATTCTCGGCATGGACGAGCTTTCGGAAGACGACAAGATCGCCGTGGCGCGGGCCCGCAAGATCGAGCGCTTCCTGTCGCAGCCGTTCTTCGTGGCCGAAGTTTTCACCGGCTCGCCCGGCAAGCTGGTGCCGCTGGCCGATACCATCAAGGGCTTCAAGGGCCTGTGTGACGGCGCCTATGACCATCTGCCGGAGTCGGCCTTCTACATGGTGGGCAGCATCGAAGAGGCCATCGAAAAGGCCCAGCGCCTTGCGGCGGAAGCAGCGTAACGCCGATGGCTGGTCTTCACTTTGAACTCGTAAGCCCGGCGCGGCTTTTGTTTTCCGGCGAGGTCACTTCGGTGACATTGCCTGGAACCGAAGGCGACATGGGGATTTTCGCGGGCCATGCGCCGGTGCTGTCGACGCTGCGCCCCGGTGTCGTGGTTGTGACGAAAGAGGGTGGGTCAGTTGATCGCATTTTCGTGCGCGGCGGCTTCGCTGAAGTGAATCCGCAGGGGTTGACGCTGCTTGCCGAAACAGCGATTCCATGTGCTGATCTTGATGCCGCTGCCCTGGCGCAACAGATCAAGGACGCCGAAGAGGATTTTGCCGATGCGGTGGACGCCGAATCCAAGCGCAAGGCCCAGGAAAACCTCGATCACCTGAAGGCGCTTCAGGGCGCGCTTTAAGATTTCGTTGTACGGATGAATTGAAAAGCCCGCGAGATGATCGCGGGTTTTTGTTTTGCCTAACTCTCCATCATCGGCCTGCGAGCCGATGATCCAGTTGTATGTGCAAGCTCGAAGTCTGGTTGGTCGGGTTGATCCGGCCATTTTCTTCGGTGCCTCAAAAGAAGATGCCCGCAAGGGGGCCACAGGTATTTCAGCTTTCGTCCCTTGTGTTGCGCCAGCGGCTAATCAGTTCCACCTCGCAGGTTTTGAAGCAGAGATAGGCGGCGAGGGAGATGAAGCCATAGGCCGTGATCTCCAGAAGTTGGATAAGGCCACCTTCCCTGATTGCCAGGCTTCCATAAGTATTCAGGAAGTGGAGATTTCCCATGGCCATGTTAATGAGATTGACGGAATTCCATGCGAAAAGAACACCAAAAACACACATTGCGAAGAATAGCAAAACAACATTGTAGCTGGACGGCAGCAGCCAGTAGCGCATGAATTAAGCTCCCAAGACGCTGCTAATTCTAGCACCCCTGGCCGTTCGCGCAGCAAAAAAGCGGGCCTTCGTCAAGCGCGGGTTTCTACTTTATCCTCACCCTGAAGTGCATGGCGTGAGCCATGCCTCGAAGGGCTGGTTGGTTTATTACGGTGCTTCGAGGCTTGCGCTTTCGCGCAAGCACCTCAGCATGAGGAGTTTCTAATTACTCGCCCATTCTTACGGGACGGCGGTCGCTTTTTGCGCCGCTGATTTCCTGCATCCAGGATGGCTTGCCGCCTTCGCTGCGCTTCGGCGCGCCGAGGCCGCCATTGCCGCGTGTTGGTCCGCCGTGGCCGGAGCCATGGTGTTTCGGCGGGTTGTTGCCACCACCGTGGTTGCGGTTGCCTTTGTGCTGCTCACGGCCCATGGGGTTCCATTGCTTTTTCTGGCCTTGCGGCTTTGTGCTGCGGCCGTTGGGGCGTTTGGCTTCGTGTTCGGCGGGTGGCAGGTTTGATTTGCCGAGGGCGTGCTGCACGACCGGAATGCTCTGGCGGATGGTGCGTTCGATGTCTTTCAACAGGGAACGCTCATCACCGGCACAGAATGCGATGGCTGTTCCCTCAGCGCCAGCACGCGCGGTGCGGCCAATGCGGTGGACGTAGGATTCAGGCACATGGGGCAGATCGTAGTTGATCACGTGGCTCACACCATCGACGTCAATGCCGCGCGCCGCGATGTCAGTTGCCACCAGCACGAGAATCTTGCCAGCCTTGAATCCGGCCAGGGCCTTTTCGCGGTTGGCCTGGGACTTGTTGCCGTGAATGGCGGATGCGGTGTAGCCCGCAGCGCCCAAGCCCTTCATGATCTTGTCGGCACCGTGCTTGGTGCGGCTGAACACCAGTGTGCGGGTCATGTTGTTGTCTTTGAGAATGTCGACCAGCACTTTGAGCTTGTTGGCCTGATCGACGTGGATGACGCTCTGGTTGACGCGGTCTACCGTGGTGGCAACGGGGGCAACTTCAACGCGCACCGGATTGGTCAACAGGCCGCTGGCAAGATTTGAAATTTCCTTCGGCATGGTGGCCGAGAAGAAAAGATTCTGGCGCACCTTCGGCAACATGCCGGTGATCTTGCGGATGGCGTGGATGAAGCCCAAGTCAAGCATCTGGTCCACTTCGTCAAGGACGAGGACTTCGACGTTGGCGAGCGTCAGGGCGCGACGCTCGATGAGATCAACGAGGCGGCCCGGGGTTGCAACGACGACGTCAACGCCGCCGCGCAGGATATCAATCTGCTTGCCGATGGACACGCCACCGAAAACCACCGCGCGGGTGACCTTCAGATTGCGGCCATAGGTCTTGAAACTTTCGCCGATTTGCGAGGCGAGTTCGCGGGTGGGCGAGAGCACGAGAACCTTGCAGGAATTTTTCGCCACGCGTTCAGTTGAATGCGAAAGGCGCTCTAAAATCGGCAGCGCGAAGGCGGCGGTTTTGCCGGTGCCGGTCTGGGCTATCCCTAAGAGATCGCGGCCTTTCAGCAATTCCGGAATGGCGCGGGCCTGAATGGGGGTTGGCTTGTCGTAACCTTCAGCGGCAATGGCTTTGAGGAGGGGCGCCGAGAGGTTGAGTTCTGAAAATGAATTCACTTTATAAATTTCTTTCTGTTTCGGACAGATGAGTGGGAAAGCGCAGAACATGTCCGAGAGACTGCCCGGCGATTATCGCCAGGTCAGCACTGGTCCTGTGCTTAAACAGACCCCACGTGAAAGGATTGTTCGGATTATTTCGGTTCCGGCCGGAACAGCAGCGCTAAATGGCTACCTCACGTTATTCTTCTTGTGGCCGAAAACGTGGCCTGCATATGGACGGCGCAGTGCAACAAGTCAAGCTGTAATCGGCGAAATGGCGTCCAGAAGCTCGCCCATATCATGAATAACGTGGGAAATGCCCAGTTTTTTTAACTCTTTTTCCTTGCCCGCGGGATCATGGGCAACGCCGGCAAAGCCAATCACCTTGCAGCCGGCGGCGAGAGCGGAGGTGGCGCCCGTTACACTGTCTTCCACCACAAGGCAGCGGGCAGGCTTGAAGCCGGCGCGCTGTGCCGCAAGCAGGTAAATATCGGGGGCAGGCTTGCCGTTTTTTACATCTTCGTAGGTGGTCAGCCTGTCGCCAAAGAAGGGTTCGAGCCCGGTCATGTGGAGCGCCGCCATGGCGCGCTCACGCGGGCCGTTGGTGCCGATGCTTTTGGGCAAGGCAAGCTTGTGCAGCATGGGGATGACGCCGGGCACGGGTTTGAGACCGCGCCGATAGAGATCAAGCATCATGCCATCCTTGCGGACGGCGAGATTAGGCGGCAGCGGCCTTTTGTATTCACGCTCAAGTTCGGTGACCATGGCTTCAAATGTTGTGCCCACAAAGCGGTGGTGAATCTCGGCTTCGGTCATATCGATGCCATTCTCCCTCAGTAAAGCGATATCGACATCCATCGATATTTTTTCACTGTCGATGAGAACGCCATCGCAATCAAAGATGACGTGGGAGATCATGGCTGGCCGAGATGCCTGAAGGCAGCCACGACTTTTTCATAGACGGGCTTCTTGAAGGGCACGATGAGGTCGAGCATCTCGCTCATTTTTGCCCAGCGCCATTGGTCGAATTCCTGCTTGTGGCCTTCCGGCGCCAGATTGATTTCGCTGTCTTGGCCGAGAAATCGCGCGGCAAACCATTTCTGGGTTTGCCCGCGGTATTTTCCTTTCCAGGAATGGCCGATGAGGTGTTCGGGCAAATCATAATTATACCAGTCCGGAGCTTCGGCAATGATTTTGGCGGAACGCACGGCGGTTTCTTCCTCCAGTTCGCGCAGGGCGGCAACGGCGGGGTCCTCGCCCTTGTCGATGCCGCCCTGGGGCATTTGCCACCAGTGGCCAACCCCATCGTCGTTCTGTTTTTGGAGCCGTCTTCCAATCCATACGAAGCCCCGGGCGTTGAGCAGCATAACGCCCACGCACGGCCTGTAGGCCGTAATCAATCCTGCATCAGTCATTAACCCAAACGGCCCTTGTACATGGCGCTTATGGGAACGAGCAGAATGCCCTTGTTCTGCAATTGCCCGGCCCATGCCTTCACACTATCGACGGTGACTTCTAGACCGGAACCGGTGCCAATGGCAAAGCCATTGGCACGGGCTTCGCCTTCCAGAAGTTCAAGGGCGGCAGCTATGCTTTGGGGCGTCGGGTCGGCGTCGATCACAACTTGCGCGCGGCGCTCGGAAAGGCGGGTTTCCTTGGCTACCGCCTCTGAAACGGTAAGTGCGGTGGTGGCGTCTTCCAAATAAACGAGACCGCGTTTGCTCATTTCGGCCATCACCGGCTTCAAGGCGGAGGGCGTGGAAAGCAGGCGTCCACCCATGTAATTGGTGATGCCGGTATAGCCCACAAAGCGGCTCATGTGCCAATGGAGGGATTCCAGGTTTGCGACCTTGTCCGCATCGGCCAGAAGGGTTTTGGGCCCGGGATTGTTGGCAGGATAGCCAATGGGCTCCATGGGGAGCTGCAGCAGCACTTCGTGACCATCGGCGCGGGCCTTGTTGACCTGCTTCTGCAAGTCATCGCCGTAGGGGGCAAAGGCAAAGGTCACGTCGCTGGGAAGTTCACGGATGGCCTGCTGGGTGAGTTTTGGATTGAGACCCATTCCCCCTAAGAGAATGGCGATCTTGGGACGCGCCGAATGAATGACACCCATGGGCGTGGTCCGGGCATAGACATCGGACGGCTTCTTGTTGCCCGAGCCAATGCGCGGCAACTGGCCGACGCTGGTGACTTCAATGAGACCGGCAACCGGGGCGGGCTTGAGCGGCCGCCGCGGTGACAGAATGATGGAGCTTTCCGTCTGATAGCTGTCCTGCTCGACGGGGGCTTCGATCTTGATGCTGGCGCCATCGTCTTCGACAGGGCCTTCCTCGGGAAGCGCCTCGTCTTCGGGCGTTGTCGTCGATGCGGTGCTCAATTCCTCAAGGGGCGGAATGGCTGCCGTGATGATGGGCTCCCCGGCAAAGGGATGGGGCGTATGAATGGCCCAGGCCGCAAGGCCTATAAAGCCGCAAGCGGCGAGGACCGAGGTGGCCAGAAGCGAACTGGGACGCTTCTCCCACAGGCGTTCCCCCAGGCTCCGTTTCCTCAGCGGTTGTCGCAGTTCATCACGGCTCATGAAAAATCAGTCACCCAGTCGATTCGTTTGGAATTGAATGTGGCGATGTAACCGTTAACGTCTCATTAACCGTAAAAGGAAAAAGCAGGAAGTTATGCACTCCCTGCCTTCGATCTTGAAGGAATTTGATTTCAGTTCGACTTGGTTTCCGTGGTTCCGGCGGGCTTTGTGTCCGCTGGCTTCACGGTACTCACCACCTTGATGCCGTGGAGGAAATCGATGGCGGCCTTCAACTGCACATCCTTGGTCTTGTCCTCGGGAACATAGGCCGATGAGCCGCCGCCCTCGTCACCACCGCCTTCATTGGTCAGGTGGCCTCTCAGGCTGGCTTCGCCTTCGGTGGAAACATTCTTGCCCTGAAGCTCAGGTGGCAAGGGTTGCTCAATCAGGATATCGGCATCAATGCCCTTGGCTTGAATGGAACGACCGGCCGGCGTGTAGTAACGCGCCGTCGTGAGGCGCAGCGCACCCTGGCTTCCCAGCGGAATGATGGTTTGCACAGAGCCCTTACCGAAGGATCTCGTGCCAATGACGGTGGCGCGCTTGTGATCCTGCAGGGCACCGGCCACAATTTCAGAGGCCGAAGCCGAGCCGCCATTGATCAGGATGACCACGGTCTTGTTGTCCGAGATATCACCTTTCTGGGCGCTGAATCGCTGGGTCTCCTCGGCACGACGGCCGCGGGTTGAAACGACTTCACCCTTGTCGAGGAAGCTGTCTGAAACTGAAATCGCCTGATCAAGAAGACCGCCGGGATTGTTCCGGAGGTCAATGATGTAGCCCTTGGCCTTGGAGCCCATCGTCTTCTTCAAGCCGGCAAAGGCTTTTTCCAGGCCTTCCTGGGTCTGCTCGGTGAACGAGCTGATGCGCACGTAGCCGATATCTTCGCTTTCAATATTGGATTTCACCGACTGCACGCGAATGCGGTCACGGATGAGCTTTACGTCAAAGGCAGCCTGGTCCTTGCGCTGGATGGTAAGCGTGATGGGGGTGTTCACACCGCCCCGCATCTTGTCCACGGCCTCATTCAAGGTGAGGCCCTGAATGTCCGCGCCATCAATTTTGGTGATCAGATCATTGGCCATGAGGCCCGCCTTGGCGGCAGGCGTATCATCAATGGGGGCCACAACTTTCACAAAGCCGTTTTCCATGGTGACTTCAATGCCAAGGCCGCCGAATTCGCCCCTGGTCTGCACGCTCATGTCTTCAAAGCGTTTGGCATCCATGTAGCTGGAATGGGGGTCCAGGGAGGTGAGCATGCCGTTGATGGCCGCTTCGATCATCTTGGATTCGTCCGGATCTTCCACATAGTCGGCACGGACGCGATCGAACACGTCGCCGAAAAGATTAAGCTGCTTGTAGGTATCGGCATTGGAGGCGGCGATTGCCGAGCCGAAGACATGCCACAGCACGGTGGCCGATACGGCCCCTGCCAGCAGCAATCCAAAAGTCCGAACGTGATTATTCAATTTCATTTAAACGCCTCTTTAGTTCCACCAATCCACCATGGGGCCGAATCAACAGCCTCGCCATTCTTTCTTAATTCAACGTATAACACAGGCCTTGCCTCTTGTATCTGATCACCCAACAAAGTGACAGAAGAAGGGCCTTTTCCCATGATTCCCACCGGCTCACCGGCCCTTACGGTTTGCCCGATATCGGCTGATATTTCCTTCATTCCGGCCATAAGCACAAGGTAGCCTTCACCGGCGTCCAGAATCAAGAGTTGCCCGTAGGAGCGAAAAGGGCCCGCAAATTCGACCTTTCCGTCGGCAGGGGCCGTCACCTGGGCCAGCGCCCGGGTTGCGACCGCCATGCCCCGAAGCTCGCTTCCCAAGCCGTCATCCTGGCCAAAGCGCTTGAGAATCTGACCCTGAACCGGATACTCGAGGCGGCCCTTGGTGCTCGAAAATGCCACGGAAGGCCTCAGGAGGAATTCCTCCTGGCGTTTCCTTTCGGCTTCCAAAGCCAAGGCCAGCTTGGTTTTTTTGGCCTCCTCCTTGAGGCGCGCAGCGGCCAGATCAGCAATGAGCTGCTTCAGGGATTTGGCTTTTCTGGCCAATTCACCGCTGCGCCTTTTCTCCTCCTCGAGCTTTCCCGAGCTGTCAAAGACGAGCTGCTTTTTCTGGATGATAAGCTGTCCGAGATCAACCTGGAAAGTCTTCAGGTTGATGATGCTGCCATTAAGGGTGGCTTTTTCCTTCTCCACGGCCAAGCGGATTTTATCAAGGCGGGCCAGTTTTTCGCCGAGGATTTCGGCGTTGCTGCGAAGTTCCGGCACAATGGTTCCAAACATCATGGCGCCCCTGAGGGCCGCCAGCACATCATTGGGCTCAACCACAAGGGCGGGCGGCGGATTTTGCTCAAGCCTTTGCAGGCCGGCGAGAAGTTCGGAGAGAACCTCCTGATTTTCCGCCAGATCGGCGCGCAGGGTGATTTCTTCCTTGCGCAGTTTCAGGATGCGCTCTTCGGCAGCAGTTATTGCCGTTTCCTGGGACTGGATGGTCCGGGCAATGGTGATGAGCTTGCCGGAAATTTCTTCCTGGTCCCTGATTGCGGCTGCAATGTCGTTCTTTATTTTTTCAAGGCTTTCCGCCGAAGAGGTGATCTCCTGCTCAACGGAACCTAGCTCATTTTCCTGGGGCACCGGCGTTTGGGCAATTGCGTGTGGCACAACCAGGCTCAGCGCGGCGGATGCCACGAAGATTGTGCCTCTTAGTTTTCGCAAAATAGCCATCGTCGTCTTTTTACGAGCAGCGCTTGTTCAAAATGCGGCTCAAATTCGGTGATAGGGATGATTTACCATAATGGTGACCGCCCGGTAAATTTGTTCAAGAAGCATGACACGCACCAGCCGGTGGGGCCAGGTCATTTCGCCAAGCGAGATGAGTTGCCCGGCGGTTTTCCGGGTCAAAGCGCTGTGGCCATCGGGGCCGCCGATCAGGATTGCGAGGTCCTGGGTGCCCTGGTCGAGGTGGCGCTGCAGGAGCCTGGAAAAGGCTTCGCTGGTGAGGGATTTTCCACGTTCATCGAGCACAAGGGCAAAGGCTTTGGGAGCGAGTGCTGCGCCTAAAAGTTTTGCTTCTTCGTCCTGGCGCTGGCTTGCGGTTTGGCTTTGGGACTCGGCAAAATCAGTAACGGTCAGGCGAGTAATCCCGGCCTTGCGGCCAAGGCCTTCAAGACGGGTCTGATATTCCTGGGCAAGGGTTTTTTCTGGCCCTGCCTTCAACTTCCCGATTGCCAGAACCTGAAGGCGCATGGCCTATTCGGCGGCAGGTTCTTGCGGTGAATGCTCCGACCACAGTTTCTCCAGATTGTAGAAGCTGCGGACTTCCGGACGGAAGAGATGGACGACAACATCAACGGCGTCGACCAGAACCCAGTCACACTGGTCCATGCCTTCCACGCGAAGATGGCGATGGCCGGCCTCCTTGAGTTTCTCGACGAGCTGATCGGCAATGGCGCCGACATGGCGGTTGGAACGGCCGGAGGCCACCACCATGTTGTCGGCAATGGCTGTCTTGCCATCAAGGTTGATGGCGATGATGTCCTCGGCCTTGGCGTCTTCCAGTTGGGCCATGACTATGCTCAACAGCGATTGGTCGCCGTGGGCCTTGGGCTTAGGTGTTTCGATCTTTACCGGGGCCACGGCCTTGACGGCCGGTTTTGCCTTCGGTGCCGTTTTGGGTTTCGCCACGGCTTTTGGCTTCACTGCTGCCCTGGCTTTAACCACCGGCTTCTTTTTAGGCGATGGCTTCACCTTCTTGGCAGGCTTTGTCTTGCCCTTGGGCTTGACCTTTGAGGTGGTTTTGCCGCGCAGGCCGGCGCGGGCTTTTTCGGCAAAGCGCACCTTGGCCATCATGATGGTTTTGAGTTCTGCTGCGGTCTTGGGTTGACGCTTTGAGGAGGTTACTGGTTTTGCTGCTTTCGCCGATTTCGCTTTGGCGGAAGACTTCTTTACTGGCTTTTTCAGGGGTCTTGTCCTTTATGGGTTTCTGGGGCGTTGTTTAGAGCTTCGCCGGGCTGGGTTCAAGTTTCGAATCGCGGTTGAACTTTCAGGCCGGAGCGGCATGGGCAGGAATACCCAGGCGGGTGTCATTTGCGTGACGAGTTTTGCGGCCTCACCGGTTTTGATGCGGGCCGTAGCATAGCGGAGCGCGGCACGGCCACTGAGGGCGCGAATGGAATAGCCGGGCCGCGCCAGGAAGGCCAGGGGCAGGGCTTCCGCAATATCAGTCCAGTTATGCCACTTGTGCAAATTTGCAAAACTGTCGGCCCCCATGATCCAGATGAAATTTGCCTGTTTCATGGTCTGGCCAAGGGCTGACAGGGTTTCGGCGGTATTGCGGGAGTTCACCTGCTCTTCGATGTCAGTGACGACAAAGCGGGGATGCCTGGCAATGCGTTTGGTGAACTTGAGGCG
>Ga0214473_10010224_pt1 | contig 11047 bp, 7 predicted proteins | sample RVTome_7_FD_203509 | JGI IMG/M metagenome (GOLD analysis project Ga0214473, IMG submission 203509) | Soil microbial communities from uranium-contaminated site in the Upper Colorado River Basin, Wyoming, United States - RVT98D197 | ecosystem: Environmental > Terrestrial > Soil > Contaminated >...
GTCTACCGCCCGCAGGCGGAAGGTCCGGGCCACCGCGGGGTGCACCACGCGCCCTTCCGCAAGATTCACTCCGCGCGCCAGGGCCGGATTAGCGCTTACCGCGGTCGCCAATCCCCGGTCCGCGATCTCCAAAGCCCAGGTCAGCGTGGCGTTGGCGAGCGCGTGCGTTGCCGTACGCGGCACGCCCGCTGGAATGTTCGGGACGGCGTAGTGCACTACCCCGTTCACCGTATAGGTGGGATGGGAGTAGCTGGTAGGTTTCATGGTCTCGACGCACCCGCCCTGGTCAATGGCCACATCCACGATCACCGCACCCGGCTTCATCCGGCGAACCATACTTCGCGTCAGCAGTTTCGGCGCCCGCGCCCCGGTCACCAACACCGCGCCGATGAAGAGATCGGCGTAGCGGGCAGAGCGCTCGATGGAGTAGGCGTTCGAGTATACCGTGGTCACGTTCTCGCCCAACACGTCGTCCAGATACTTCAGGCGACTATGATCAACGTCCAGAATGGTGACGTGGGCCCCCATCCCCGCCGCCACCTTCGCCGCGTTGGTGCCCACGGTGCCGCACCCCAGGATCACCACTTCCGCCGGTGGCACCCCCGGCACTCCCCCGAGCAGCGTGCCCCGACCACCGTTCTCCGCTTCGAGGAAGTGGGCCCCGATCTGGATGGACAGCTTGCCGGCAATCTCGCTCATCGGAAGGAGCAGGGGCAGGCTGCCGTCCTCCAGTTGCACCGTCTCATAGGCCACCGCGGTCACCCCGGAGGTCAGCAGCGCCTGCACCAACTCCCGGGAGGAGGCGAGATGAAGGTAGGTGAACAGAACCTGCCCGGAACGGAGCAGTTCATACTCCGGCGGCAGCGGCTCCTTCACCTTCAAGATCAGGCCGGCACGCCGAAAGACCTCCGCCGCTTGGGACACGATGCGCGCTCCGGCTTCGCGGAACTCCGCGTCAGCGATCCTGCTGCCCTTCCCCGCGTGGCGCTGCACCAGCACCGTATGCCCATGCTCGCGAAACGCGCGGACCCCCGCGGGGGTGAGGGCCACCCGATTCTCACCGTCCTTGATCTCCCTCGGGATTCCGACGACCATATTGCACCTCCACGACCCCAGACACCACTCACTTCCGCAATGGCAAGCGGCTGTCCTTTGTTGTAACTGACACCCAACCCGGCTTGCAATCCGCGGACGATGGGGCATATAATCCAGCGTGGGGCGCGACCGCGCGGTCGGTTGAGTGTCATACACATAGGTGTACAGTGTTGTGAAGGGGCACGGGGCGAGGGCTGTTAGACCCCCCGCTGGTTTTGTGGCATAAGCTCTTACTCAGCGCGTCTCGCGCTGAGGGAAACGGGGCGAAGTCCGCCTGGGCGGCCGGGGCGGATCCTTCGTGAGAAAGGAGGTGACGCAGACGACTTCATCCGGCCGAAGGCGGGGAGTGGCGAGGCCAGGGCCACCTTGGCGCCGCGAGGTAACTAGGAAGCTCGTGGTTTAAGTGAACCCTTACTCGCTATCCCGCCGCATGGTTGCACCAACTTTCAAGGAGGAAACGATGCGTAGAGTAGGGTTCATGCTGGGCGCCTTCATGCTACTGGCGTTGGCGCTCACCCCTGCGATCGCAGCACAGCCCTTCAGTGACGTCCCGCAGGACCATTGGGCCTACAATGCGGTAGAGAAGCTGGCTTCCGCGGGACTGATGGAGGGCTACCCGGACGGGGCCTATAAGGGCAAGTCCACTATGACCCGTTACGAGTTTGCGGTCGCAATTGCACGGTTGATGGACCGAGTCGAACAGCTCGGCGGCGTACCCGGTCCTGCGGGGCCGGCGGGACCCCCAGGACCTGCCAGCGCAGGTGGCCTCACCCCCGAGCAGCAGGCGCTGCTCGATCGTCTGGCCAAGGAGTTCGCGCCCGAGCTTAAGGCGCTCCGCTCCGACCTTGACGCTCTGACCAAGCGCGTCGAGGAGCTGGAGGCGCGGCCCGCTCCGACCATGCCGGTGATGACGGTCGGTGGGAACATCAGTTGGCGCACCGGCGTCTACGGCACCGAGCTGGGCTTTGAGGATGTGGAGAGCACCGGCTATCCGGCCCAGGACTTCGATTGGTGGTACTCCGAGGGCAAGCTGGGAGGGGGCTCGGCCTTCGGTGTGATCCCGGTGTCCACGTTTACCTTGGGCGACATCGCGATCCCCATCAGCGACTGTTTGAAGGACTCGTTCAAGGCCGGCGACTTCATGACCATGCGCACCCGGGTGAATTTCTCCGGAAACCTCACCCCCAATACCAACGTCATGGTCCAGTTGCTCGCGGGCCCGACCACAAACCTGGCCTATCCCAACATCTTCTCGGATTTTCCGGGATCATGGACGGGCAACGGCCTGATGGACGTAGTGCAGATTGACCAGGCCTGGGTGAACTACGGCGGCCGCTTCATCACCCCGGTGGACTTGAGGGTCGGCAAGCAGTACCTCAAGCGGGGCTCCGGCCTCCTCTTCGACAACGATCAGGAAGGGCTGAAGGCGCTGCGCGCGGACTTCGGCACTGGCAGCGTGCGCGTCGGCACGCTCCTGGGGATGCTCGACGTCGAGCAGTTCCTGGGCCGCACCGGGCCGGTCCCCTTCGGCGTCGGCCCGGATGGCAAGCCCTATGAGACCGACGGGCAGGACAACATCAACCTGTTCTACCTGGACTGGAAGTTTGCCGGCGACTGGATGTTGGGCGGCAACCTCCTGGAGTCCGGCTTCAACGACGAACAAGGCTGGAGCGTCAGCCTGAGTGGTCCGGCCCTCGGCCTCTCGCTGTACGGCGAGTACTCGCAACTGACCGCCTGGCCCACCGGCGATGACTTCTTCGACTGGAGCGGAGACGGCGTCCAGCAGGTCGGTGAGGTGAGCCTGGATGAGTCCGATAACGCCTGGCTGGCCGGCCTCAAGTACTCCAATCCGTGGATCTCCCTGAATGGAGAGTACGGTGAGGTAGACGCGGGCTATGGCCTGGCGGTTCCATCCGGCGGTTGGGATGCGTTCTACGGCCCCGGCATTTGGAACCTGCCGCTGTCCGCACTCCACCCGCGGGCGGAGATCGATCCGCATGACATCAACTGGATTGACCGCCCGCTGTTCCTCGACCCGACCAACATCGCTCGCGGCTGGCACGTTCAGGCCTGCTTCCCGACTCTGCTTGGGGAAAACACGCCGCTGACCGTGTCCTACGCGGCCGGCGATGCCTACAATCCGGAGTATCTGGCCTGGCTGATTGATGACGGCCCGGGCTTCCTCGTGACCGCCCCCGACAAGTGGCGGGATGCCGATCCGGTATGGTGGGTCAAGCTCTCTCGCCAGTTGAACGACGCGGTGAGCGCGAACCTCCTCTACGGTCGCCGCGAAGTGGACAACGTGGTGTCTCCGGGCGACGTTCCGGTCGCCTATGATGACCTGCAGAATCCCATCTACGCCACCCAGGACGCGATTCAGGTGATCCGAGCCGAGGTCGTCGTAGCCTTCTAACCCGGCCCGCAGCATCTAACCGACCCACAACCCCCCGGCCCCTGCCGGGGGGTTGTGTTTGCGCCCTCCGCCGCCTCACGTGCCTCGGATCGGAGCCTTTGCGGGTCTGACCAGGTTTCATTGCCCCCCGAAATGAGGTACAATAGCGGTGCACGGACAGGGGGCAGATTGCTCGGCGGCCTCATCGTCGGCAGGCGAGGCCGCGAGAGGGAGGCGAAGATGTCTCGCGCAAAGGTTCGTTCGTTTCCCGTCTTCTTGCTGGCGGCCCTGGTTCTCCTCATGCTCAGCGTGAGCGCTGTCTGGGCGGAGGAGAAGAAGGGCGAGGAGTCCGCCAACACCCAGGAGCAGGCGGCCCCCGCCGCCGACGCCCAGACCCAGGAGCAGCCTGCGTCTGAGCCCGCGGCCAAGCGCAAACCACAGGTTCCAGCAGGCCAGGAGAAGCAGGGGGCGCCCGCTCAGGCCCGCCCGTCACCTAGCGCGCCGGGCAGCAAGCAGGGCCAGCCGGCCGCCGGCCCGCCCGCCTGGCAGCGCACCCCGCTTCCGGCCCGGCCGCGCCCCGGCGGACCGGCCCCAACCGCGGGCCGCAACGACCGTGCCAACCCCTATGAGCGCTATCGCGCCCAGGCCCAGGAGCGGCCGACCACTCCCGAGAGGACGCCTCCCGGATATCGCGCCCAGCCTTACCAGTCGCCCGCGCGGGAGAGCGATGCTCCCTCCCAGGTCACGCCGTCGAACCGATGGCAGCAAGCCGCGCCTGGCCGCCGGGCTACTCCCGAGAAGCCGAGTGTGGTGCGGGAGAGGCCGCAACCGTCGTTGCCGGATAAGGTGAAGGAGCGGGCGAGGCCACAGGAGCGCAGCCCCGTGGTGGCTCCCAAGCAGGAGGGTCGCCGGCTGACGGTTCCGCAGGCCACCTTCCGCGGCCCGGAGGCCGACAAGCGGGTGAACAACATCCCCGCGGAACGCGCCTCCCAACTCCAGCTCCGTCTGCGCAACCAGGTCCGCACCGTCAACCGGGTCGAGGCACAGCCCAAGACCGGTCGCATCACCCGCGACGTGGTGGGCAACCTCGTCCCGAAAGACGCGCGCCTGATCCAGCGCAACAACGTGAGCCGCATCAAGCTCGGCGCCACCCGGATCGAGACCCTGTTGGGCCATCCCACCTACTACTACAGCTTCATCCCACGCTACCCGAGCGACTACTATGAGGGGTACTGGGAGGGCTATCGCGACGGCTATTGGGATGGACGCCGGCACGTGCCCCACGGCGCCGTGGTGATCAACTTCTACTACGGCTACTACTGGTCCGACCCGTACTGGTTCGGGTTCTACTACCCCGGCTACTACCCGTCCATTTACCACTACATCGGGTTCTGCCCGGGGTGGGTCTACCCGACGCGGGTGTACTATACCCCGGTCGAGTATGTCTACCTGCCGCTCACTCCGTACCGCTACTACGCGCCGAGTTCCGCGCTGGATGAGCGGGGTGCGGAGCGCGCCATCAGCGATATCCGGCGCGCCTGGTTCGACAACGACATTGACCGGATCGCCTCCCATCTCACCGACGAGCTGGATATCCAGGTCTACTTCGACGGGGAGTACAGCTACACCACGTCCACAGAAGACTACTACGCGATGACGGCCGACGCCCTCTCCACCACCTCGACGGTGGACCTGGACTTCGACCACCCGATTTTCATCTCCAGCCACGAGGTGTTCTACACCGGCCGGCATGTCTTCTTCGACCCGGACGGCTATCGGCAGACGGTGTACGTCTCCTACCGCCTGCGCCACCTCGGGGTCCACTGGTACCTGGTCGCGGTCGGCACCTCGCTCAGTTCGATCCAGCACCAGTACCACGACTTCAGATACGACTAGCCTGTAGGGCGGTCATGCCCATGACCGCCATTCGCGTGGGTCCAAAGGGCGGGCCCGCCTCGGCGAGCCCGCCCTCTCCTTGCGCCCCGCACCCACGTCGAGATGGGTGGTGAGGCGTCACCGGCGCGCGGTCCCGCTACGCCCCGTGCCTGCCTACCACTTCAAGAAGCGCGCGGGTCCCAGGATGGGGATGCCGCGGAACTCGCCCAGGCTGAGCAGATGCCGATCGCCCGAGACGATGGCGTCGGCCCCGGCCGCCAGCGCGCACTCCAGGAACTTGTCGTCATCAGGGTCGCTCCGGACGGCATGCACCTGCTCGCGTGGCGAGACGAGTATCACGTTCTCCCTTGCGCTCAGCACGGCCAGCAACTCGCGCACCTCGGCCTTCCCATCGCCGAACCGCGCGATCGCCTCCAGATACTCGGCTAGGATCTCATCGGAGAGACAGATAGCTAGGCCGCCGTCCCGCCACAGATGAAGCAGGTCGCGGGGCTTTCCCCCGAAGAAGCTCGACACTAGCACGTTGGTGTCAACCACGACCTTACGCACGCGCGCGGACCCGCCCCGCGCGTCGCGCCCGGCGCACTTCTCCGATCAGTCGCGCCACCTCCTCGGCCCCGTACCCCGCCGCTTCGGCCTGCGCCCGCAGCCGCTCCCACAGCGCATCGAACCGCTCCGCGAACGCCCCCGACCCCTGCGCCTTCGCCTCCAGCCAGGCCCGAATATCCTCCGCGCGAAAGCGCCACTCCCGTCCCACCTTGAAACCGGGCAGCTTCCCCTGCCGCGCGAAACCCAACACCGTCACCTGGTGCAGCTTGAGATAGGCGGCCACCTGTTTCACATCCAACAGCTCAGGCAAAGTCTCAGAGGGCACTGTAGCCATCCCGTCAGTCTCCTCACGGTGTTATCGCAGTACTGAATTATACCATGTGTAAGAGAATAGTACAAAGCTTTGGGATGTTTACCAGAGCCATCATGGCAGCAGCCAAGCCGATAGCCAGCCTGACAGACCGTGCGCGGCGCCACGGGCGGCGACGTCCGCTCCCGCGTCAGCCCTGTTGCCCACGGAGCTTCGCGAGCTCAACGCGGGCCTTGGCGAGGTCCACGTCTACCCTCGTCTTCTCCTGTTCCTCCCCTATGCGAGCGAACCCGCGCGAGGCATTCTTGAAGTGGGAGATGGCCTGCTCGAGGTTCTGCGCTCGATCCCCCATCGGCAACACAGCGCAAGCTTGTCCAAAGACATCCTCGGTTGCCGCCCACTCTGCAGGTAAGTCCTTCTCAGTCAAGACGCTCAGGGATCTCTCATAGCAGTCCATGGCCTGCTTCAGGTTCCGCCCGCGGTTCCCCGTGGGCAGGTCAGCGTAGGCATTTCCCAGGTTGTGCTTCGTGATTGCCCACTGGCGCGGGAAGCTCCGCCTCTTGTACACGGTCAGTGCCTTCCGGTAGTGGGAAATGGCCTGTTCCAGGTTCTTCCCGCGGTTCCCCTTTGGCAGCTCAGCGTAGGCCGTTCCCATCAGGTCCTGCGTCGCGGCCCACTGGCGCGGGAACCTCCGCTTCACGTACGGGAAGCTCCGCCTCTCGTATACGGTCAGTGCCTTCCGGTAGTGAGAAATGGCCTGTTCCAGGTTCTTCCCGCGGTTCCCCTTCGGCAGCTCAGCCCAGGCCGTTCCCATGTTGCTGTGAATCATGGCCCATTCGCACGGGAACCGCTTCTCCTGACAGCCGTCCAGAGCCGCTTGGTAGCAAGAGATAGCGCGCTCCAGGTTCTGCATGCGGTCTCCTCGCGGAAGCTCAGCGTAGGCGTTTCCTAGGTTGTGCTGGGTCGCCGCTCGCTGCAGCGGGCGGTCCTGCTCGGTGTACACCTGGAGCGCTCTGTCATAGCAGTTGATGGCCTCACTAAGGTGCGGTATCCGATCCCGCTCCCCGAGGTAGAGGTGAGCCGTTCCGAGGTAGAAGTAGAGCTGCGCCCTGTCCACCTTAGAGGAGGGCGAGGAGTCCGAAATCAAGCTCACCACGCCTTCGAACAGGGGTATTGCAGATGCGTAGTCATCCCGGCCGTAGTGCGCGTAGGCCAGAGCAAACCGAGCCGCCAATGCGGCAGCCTGGCTAAGCTGGGGGAGACACGCGTCCTTCGTGATGGGTACCGGCCGTGCACTGCCGGCGGTCTGAAGTTGGGTCTCCTTCCGCGCCGCGGTGACGATCACCTGGTACTGCGGGCCCCCGGCCTCCAGCACGGAGCCCCACACCACCAAGTCGGCGCGGCCTCGCTGCGCGTAGCCGCGCGCCTGCTCCTCTCCTTCAGATGGGTCCAGCGTCGAGATCAGCCTCCTCAAGGGCTCCACCTGTACTTGTCCGTAGAGCGTCTCGTCCTCACCCGCATACAGCCGAATGGCCGCAATCAGGTCGTTCTGAGCCGTGTTACTGCCATCCTCTTGCTCTGAGCCCCAGAACCGCGCCACGTAGATCTTGATCCCCTTGGCGTCGGCGCCGAAGGGGGGCACATACAGGACAGCGGCCCGCATCCCGAAAACGCTGATGCCGAGTGCCCCCAGCGCGACGGGCACGCGAAGGACCCGGGCGACGGACACGGCTCGCGGCCTGAAGCGCGGCACGCTGGCGTGCTCACCGACCAGAGCAGTCGTGCGCCTCGGATTGCGCGCCACCCACCATACCAGGACATTGGCGTAGAACACCGCGAGCATCAGGCCTGCCGCGGCCACGACAGGGGCCTGTGACGCGAGGTCAACCGGGCTGCTGCCTGCGATCCAGGCCGCCGCGAGGGCGCACATGACAACGACGAGGAGATACAGACCGAGCCACCCCACTGCGGCCGGCCAGTCGCCTCTTCGGCACGCCTCGACGAACGCACCGAACACGTAGTCCTTGAGGTTCTTCGGCTTATCGCTCATAGCCGCGATCACCGTGCCCGGACCCGGCGGCGCTCAGCCGCATGCCTCTGCCGCCTCCCCCACGGCTGACCAGGGCCTTAGATTCCGCTTGGCAGGGCAGCGTTCCTGCTTCCCAGGAAGGCAGACATGGTGCTGGCCAGACGGTCGGCCTACCACCGCTTATCCCCGCCCGAATCTCCGCCCGGGCGGGCGCAGGATTCCAATGGCCTTGCCCTCCCGTAGTAAGGGTGGGAGGGGCGGAGATTCGGGCGGGGATAAGCCAGTCCGACCGCAGGTCAGTACGCGGCCCGACTCCCGGGGCAGTTCGTCACCTGTCCGCACATTCCGCCATTCATCTCTTCCATCTGTGGTCATCTGTGTTCCGCCCTTTTCGGCCACCAACCAATCGCCTCCCGCAATTTCAAAACTCGTCAAAATCAGCCACTCTTGTTCACCAGCACAAGCAAGTAACTTACTTGCTTTCACCCCTTACCCTCTTGACAGCGTATGGTATAATGTAACGGGAAGTGTGTGCAGCCCCCCAGTCGGGGGCAAACCGGGCCCGCGGCCGGCTCCCCACGCCGCCCCACTCGCGCCGCTTCCCGCCCTGTCCCTAACATTGTGCCAGAGGCCGTCGCTGCTGCTATCTGCGCAATCTGCGCTTATCCGATCCCAAGGAGACGAGCTAACATGACCAACCTGACCTCGCCTCACCCCCAGCCCTCACCCCTCCATTCCGCCCCAAGAGTCTCCAATCGAGAAACCCGGTCTCCATGGATTCGCCCTGATTCCAGGGACTTTCGCCCCAGCTTCGCAGACACCGTCTCCCTCGATTCCCATACCCCAAACAGCATTCACCTGGACCCGAAGCCCCAGACCCCCCGCCCCAGCACCCTAGCCGCCCCTGCCCTGCGTAGCCCGAGCCCAGTGAGGGCGAAGCAGGGCCGCCCAGCGTCTACACTTCGCAGACCCGTCCTATCTCAGCATAGATACCCCCAGACGTCCCGAAACCGGACCAGGACCCCAACTCCCGCTGCGCTCGGAATCACGGGGTCTGAGAGCGAATGCCCGCCCCGGCGCTCCCCTCCTGCTACTGCGCCGTCCACCCACCGTCCACGGGCAGCGCGGCCCCAGTCACGTAGGAGCTCGCCTCCGAGGCCAGAAAGACGACGGCCCCCTGGAGCTGGGCCGGGTCGCCGAGGTAGCCGAGGGGGACCTGGCGCAGGAACTCCTTGAGATACTCCGGGTCGTTGAGGATGGGGCGGTTGATCTCGGTCTTGAACACCCCGGGGCAGAGGGCGTTGACGGTTACGCCGAAGGGCGCAAGATCGAGGGCCATGGCGCGGGTGAGGCCCAGCAGCCCGGCCTTGGAGGAGGCGTAAGAGGCGCGGCTGGGAATGCCCACGAGGCTGAGCAGGGAGCCGACGTTGATAATCCGCCCCCACCGCTGCTCCTTCAGGTGACGCGCCGCGGCGCGGCCGCACCGCATCGCCCCCCCGAGATTGGTCTCGAGCACCGTCTCCCAGCTCTCGTCTTGGACCTCCCAGATCGGCTCGCGGAGGTTCACGCCCGCGTTGTTCACGAGGATATGGAGGCCGCCGAGCTCGGCGATGACGCGCTTTACGGTGGCGTCTACGGCTGCTCCGTCGCGGACGTCAAGATCGTAGCCCACACACTTGGCGCCGGTCTGCCCGGATAGCTCGGCCGCGGCGGCGCGGGCGCGATCCTCGTCCCGACAGGTGAGGGCGACCGCCGCGCCGGCCTCGGCAAGGGCGCTCACCATGGCGCGGCCCAGGCCGCGGTTGCCGCCGGTCACCAGTGCGACGCGGCCGTCCAGCCGAAAGAGATCGAGTACGGGCATGTTCGCTCCGCTCTAGGGCATAGGGGCTAGGGGCCGAGCCCGGGCCCGGATGTGATCTATCGTCGGTTGCCGCCACTGCTGGCAGAACTGACAGTCATCCCGGTCACACAGCAGGAGGTCGGGCTGTTCGTAGATCGCCGCTACCACCACCCGCACCATGTCCTGTGACGGCAGCCACATGGTGTCGGCCGCCGCCACCTTGCCCCGGCGGAGGAGGCCGCTCTTCTCCAGCAACTGCTGCACCTTGGAACCGGGGCGGTAGAAGTCGCGATCGCCCATGGGCGACTTGGTAACCGCGACCACTTGCGGTTCGCCGGACGGGCCCTTCACCACAGCCTGTTCGGTTCGCAGATACGGCAGATCGAGCCAGTCCTCAATGGCATGGAGCATGGTGTTGCAGCGGAGGCTGACGCCGAGGAAGACGAGCTTCGCTCCCCAGTCCACGAGGCGGCGATAGGGGCTGTCTTTGCCGAAGGTGGAGGTGTGATCGTGACCCTGCACCAACTCCTCCGCGCGCCGGCCGACGGCGGCGAGGGAGTGGGTGGGGTGGGCGCTGCGGAAAGCATCCGGGCGCCGCCACAGGGTATCCGTGATCCTGCCCACGCGCGACGAAGTTTCCCTCGGGTCAAACGCGTACACCACGAGGTCACGGTACATGCAGCCCAGCGCGAAGCTCGCGGTGAGCGTCGGCGCCGCGAGCAGGCCCTCCGGTCCCACCGCGTCGAGGAAAGCCGCGATCACTCCCTCCGCGCCGGCCTCCACCCAGCCCAAGCTCTTGAGGGAGCTGTGAAGGAAGACCACGTCGCCGCGCGCGATCCCGAGGCGAGCGAGATCGGAGGCGATGGTTTCTCTGGTGATGGGAGGAGGCTGATCGGGCATGCTCGCATCTCGTTGTAGTATCGGGAGGCGCGAATC
>Ga0214473_10010225_pt1 | contig 11046 bp, 10 predicted proteins | sample RVTome_7_FD_203509 | JGI IMG/M metagenome (GOLD analysis project Ga0214473, IMG submission 203509) | Soil microbial communities from uranium-contaminated site in the Upper Colorado River Basin, Wyoming, United States - RVT98D197 | ecosystem: Environmental > Terrestrial > Soil > Contaminated >...
GCTTCAACTCGGCCTCGATCGCGGCGAGCGACATGGAGTTTTCCATGTCGTCGTCGTCGAAGTCGCCGTCGCCCTGCGGGGTCTCTGAGCCTTCGCCCGCTTCGCCGTCGGCCCGCGGCTCGGCGGCGGCGGTCTTGAACGGGGTTGCCGCGGGCGGCGCCGAGGGCGGCGCCACGGTCTGCGACGACACCACCGTCGACGACACCACCGTCAAGATCGGCGCGCCGGGTGGATCGGCCGGCTGGCCGGCGGCGGCGGCGCCGTTGCCCTGCATCGCCATGTTGCCGGCCATGTTGCCGGCCATGTTGCCGGCCATGTTGCCGGCCATGGGATTGGCGATGTTGCCGCCCATGGGATTGGCCATGTTGCCGGCCATGTTGCCGCCCATGGGATTGGCCATGTTGTTGGCCATGTTGTTTTTGGCGTCGGGTCCGGCGTAGGTCGCTTCCAGGTCGATGATGTCGCGCAGGAACACCTTGCCGGTGTTCAACTCGTCGCGCCAGATGATGATGGCCTGGAAGGTGAGCGGGCTTTCGCAAAGCCCGGCGATCATGGCCTCGCGGCCGGCCTCGATGCGCTTGGCGATGGCGATCTCGCCCTCGCGCGACAAAAGCTCCACCGAGCCCATCTCGCGCAGATACATCCGCACCGGGTCGTCGGTGCGCTCGGTCGGCTCCTTGGTCGCGGCCTTGGCCAGCACCTTGTGCTGGACCTCGACCAGCTCGCCGTGCTCGCTCTCGAGCTCCTCCTCGGGGTCCTCGCGCGCGCTCTCAGCTTCGGGCTCGGCTTCCTCGGTCTCGACCACGTTGACACCCATCTCGCTGAACATCGCCAGGATGTCTTCGATCTGCTCGGACTTGACCTCCTCCGAGGACAGCAACGCGTTGATCTGGGCATGGGCGATGTAGCCGCGCTTCTTGGCGGTGCGAATCAGCGCCTTGATGGTCGCGTTCGAGAGGTCAAGCAGCGGGCTGTCCGGCAGGGCCTCGGGACCCTCCTTCTCCAGCATCTCTTCCTTCTGCAACGTCACCTTGGTCTTGCTTGCCATGACTTTCCACAGCCGACGCTTAGCCCGCGCCGGATTCTAGGCGCATATGCCGCCTATAATGAGTTGGGGACTCATCGATCTCTGAACAAGGACCCACCGTTGAGGCGACCTTCACAAGCTGCGTGCTCGGCGAGCGTAAGCCATCTTTCGGCCATTTCGACAAAAGGAACTTATGTTCCGAAGTGCGGGCTACCTCCGCCAACCGAATGCACTCAGGGCGCGTGTAACGGTGCATGGCAATCAGAGCTCGTCGAGATTTTCCGGCACTTCGCCAAAGGATTTCAATACGGTAGGGTCACTGAAATTTCCCAAACTTGGATCGCCGGTGCGCCTGAACGCCAGCGCCCCAGCGTTCGCTGGATCGCGCGACATCGACTCCGCACGCCGCACGGCGGCGCGCTCGTTTGGCATTTCTTGCGCTTGGCCGGCCGCGATGCCATCGTCCGTGCGAAAGAACGGCAATGAAACGTAATAGGTCACGGACATCTCAATCTCTCTATTTAGGGACCAATTTCTCGGCCGACGAGAGTAGTGTAATTAGGCGATACGAGCGGCGTTGTTGACACTCGCGGAATAGGGATGCTCTTCCGTACTACTAAGCTTTGACCTTGAGGATTTTGAATCGATCGCACTGCAGGCACTCAAAAGTGCGCCGAATGCCGTCCCCGAGCGGTTCGATGCACACGATCATCATCGGGATATCGCACTTGGGACAGGTTGGCCGATAGCCCAGTTCGGACCCAAATTCAAACGACTGCATGGTTGCCACGGGAATGTTCCAGCATCTCTTATCTCTATCCATCAATAAGAGCAAATGGCGGTTGCTGTGTCGCAAATCAAGTTCAGTTCTGATGTTCGCCCAAAAGCAACCTTAGCGCTGTCTTTCCTGCGCGATTGGCCTCCGTCATCGATACAAAATAAACGTCCGATTGCTTGATCGGACTGCTCCTGCCAGCACGATAGATTTCCCAAATCCACGACTTGGGCGGGGACGCTCTATTTTTCACGACAACGGAGAAATCGGCATGGTCGGTCATGGAAGTCGCTCCGGGCATTTGAAATTCATCATTGCTAACCTATGCGCTTGATCGCCCGCCCCATCCGTTGACGATCAAGCACAATCGCTTTCGAGCTGGCCCACGGTCGCAGAGAAGCCAGCACTCATCGATGTAGCTTAGCAAACTACGACATGACGGGCCGATGCGTGCCAAATGTCCGATTCCGAGATCATAGGTCGGGGGCGGCGCCCTCGATAATTCTCGATGAAGGAATGGAACGACTATCTAACGAAATCGTTGGATCGCAACACCACGATTCGGTCGGCCCGAGCCTGCTCCTCGAAGAACTTAAGTGATGCTCGCTTTTCAATTACTTCGCGTAGTCGCATGAACTGATCTATGCGCTGATCTGGCTTCACATCACGCCTACTTTCAAGATCGTCCATCGCCGCGGTGCTGATCGCGCACAGAATTACCTTGCCCTGATTGAGCATCGTGAACTCAACGACCATCCGATTGAAGTCGTAGCCCTGCACCTCACCTCGCTGCAGTGGCATTGTAAATTCTCCATGCTGGAGCGATGTCATGGCGCCACGTCGATCGGTCGATCTCAGTCCAGCTCCGATGAGTAGACGTCAGTGAGGGCAATTGCCGGGTCCTTTCGCTACCAGAACGCGACATTCACAGTGCCTTGCTCCCCGAAAAGACCCCAGATTTTGAATGGTGTTCCATTCGTTCAGCATCCGGCCTTCTATAGGTACCGAGAATCCTATCCCAGAAGAAATGAATCACTGCGAAATTGCTGTCCGCGTGCCGATGATGAACGAAGTGTAGTTCCTGTTTGCGTCTGAACCATGCAAACCGTTGAAGCCGCGACCCCTCTACGTGGTATTCCTTGTCGAAAAAGACGTGCGCGTAGAACGACGCCGCACATGCGATGACCTGAACCACGAAGAGATCAAAGGGCAATACGAGGTATGTACACGATCCTACCAGAATCACAGGAATGAAAAAGAAGGGCGTATTGTTGCCTTCGTCGCCGAGGTACGTCCGTGAGACGAGATGATCTTTGGAATAGTAAGTGTGATGGAAGTTGATGTGGTTGTGGAAGAAACTACCGCCCATTGGATGGTGGCCGAGCTTGTAATGCATCAACGTCTGCGCAAATGACATGCCCAAGTGCGTAGCGGCGGCGGTCATGAGAAATAGTGCAAGCTCCCGAAGGAGCTGCGATACCGTCTGGAGCATGACTGCTTCCTCCCGCTTAAGCAGCAAATTACGCGATCTCACACAGCCGAGGAAGAGGGCTCACGGCCTGTGTACCTTGCGTGCTTGAATTGAGATGCAATGTCCGGAACAGGGTCAAATCTCGCCGGGTGCGGGGATGTCCAAATTTGGTCCTCTCACCCCCCAATTGGCGATATGATGTTGCGGTGCCGCGAGCGGTCGTGAAGGGCCAGGAGAGGTCATTCGGCCGCGGGCATACTGTCCCCAGTAGGGGCTCGTTTGACAGTTGCAGTATGCCACCGTGTTCGCCGTCCTACCGGACCGGTGAACATGTCTCGCCGTCTCTCAACGGTCTGCCCAGGAACAGCAGGCCTCCACCCAGGTACGATGGACTGGGTTATGCCGCCACCTGGGGCGACGTTTCGTTAGGTGCGAGGGTAACGATTATCGACTTAACGGGACCGCATTTTTCGCATCGTAACGTGTGAATCTCAAGCCCCGCGTGCCTGGGATGAGGCTCGACGAAAGCAAGGGTTATTTCTTCGCTGCAAAAAGGACACGCCGCTCCGAACGCGGCTTTGAACCCCCAATGTTGAACTGACATACGTTTTCCTTCCGCCCGACATGTTTCCGTGCGAGCGCATCGGACACCCGGATGGGTCGCTGTCAACAATTTGGATTGAAAGCCGAACGCTTTGCGGTAGCGTCTTGGTCAAATCAACCATGCGCCCATACCGAGAATTTGTCGAGGGCAATGTCAGCTACTGCCATAGGCTGGGACAGTGGAGCTTACACTATTCAAACTGATGAGGCACGCCCAACTGGCCAAGCCCATCGTCGATGTCGCTACGGGCGAGGTCGAGGATAGAGAGCCGAGCAGCTAGGCCGGACGGCAACGAGGTGTTCAGCGCCTAACTTTTCGACCCGCTATTGTGCTATAGGGCTGGCATCCCCAACTAATGTACATAGGATAAGCAGTGGCTTGTTCGAGAGCTGCCCACAAAACGGGGACGTACCGAAGTCTCCGCTTCCTCCAGATGGCAGCGCTGGTGCCGTCGGCTGGCACAATATCACTTCAAGTTGAGCTGCGTTCGGCGCGGATGCCATCGGAACCCGCGTCCGTACATGTCCGCGCGCTGATTGCGGCGCGCGTTCCTCTCATCGAAAGGCGAAAGCCATGCAAGTTCCTTCTATCCTACAGGGCGAGTCGTTGACCCGTCTTCTGCAAGGCACAGCAGCTGGCGCTGTCGCAACCATAGTCATCGGCTTCTACTGGGGTGGATGGACTCTCGGGAGTACCGCTGAGAAACAGGTCAAGGATGCCGAACAGGCGAGTATCGTGCGAGTGTTGGCACCCATCTGCGCCGATAAATTCCAGCGCTCTGCCGATGCCGGCGCAAATCTGCAGGCGCTCAAGAAGGCGGACTCATGGAAGCGGGATGAGATTATTGAAAAGGCCGGGTGGACAACGTTCCCTGGCTCAGAACCTGACCGCAAAGTGGCAGAGGCCTGCGCCAACCTGCTTAGCCAGGTGAAGTAAGTTCTGATGCAAAAGAGCCCCGGCTTGAACGCCGGGGCGCCGTCTCGGATGCATAGATAGAAAGAATACTTAATTCTGACCTCAGGTGATTGTTATGACCAACGCTAATGAGTTGACCAATCAAACAACGAGTAGTCTAAGCAGCAATCCAAGACTTACGATGCTTGCTTGCACGCTGGGATTTATCATTTTGGTTGTGCTGTACACCAAAATAATTGGGTTTTAGAAAACTCCTCTGGAACTTACCGGAGGCGCTTCAGTTGGCGTGTTGCAGACGAGAGTGTGAAGCCGGCCGAGGAGGGCCCGCGACATGTGGTTATCGTTATTCACCGTCGTTTTGGCGGCCGCCATCTGCCTGAGCGTGGCATCGTTCATGATGCGACAGCCAAAGCCACGTTCATAAGTAGTGAATGCGGCACGCAGCTACCCGCGACAGGGATCGAGAGCAGGAAACAAAATCGGCATGCTGAGGCCGGATTTGCTCATCATGCCACATACTGGAGCCACCATGACCAATCCCCACTATATCAATGAAAACAAATTCGACATCCGCGGCATCAATCCCGGCTGGTACGCGATGGACGACGCCGGCAAGCTCTTTTCAGGGCCGTTTTCCAGCCGCGAGGAATGCCTCGGTAGTGGCAGTCAGCCAAGGACTGTATCCCCGCAGGAGACACAGTGAAGATCGCGCAGATCGCGCCGCTGATGGAGAGCGTGCCGCCACGGCTTTATGGCGGCACCGAGCGGATCGTTTCCTACCTCACCGAAGAATTGGTGGCGCTCGGCCATGACGTGACGCTGTTCGCGAGCGGCGATTCGATCACGACGGCCAATCTGGTGCCGTGCGTGCCGCAGGCGCTGCGGCTCGACGCCAGCGTCCACGATACCATCCCCTATTACATGCTGATGCTCGATCGCGTGCGCCAGCGCGCCGACGATTTCGATATCTTGCACTTCCATATCGATCAGTACCATTTCCCGCTGTTCCGCCCGATCGCGAGCCGCACCGTCACCACGCTGCATGGCCGCCAGGACCTGCCGGATTTGCGTCCGCTCTATCGGGGCTTCGACGACATGCCGCTGGTTTCGATCTCCAACGATCAGCGCCGGCCGGTACCGTTTGCGAACTTCGCAGCGACCGTCTACCACGGCATTCCGGCGGGTCTGCATCGTCCCGTCGCTGAGCCGCTCGGCGGCTATGTTGCCTTTCTCGGCCGCATCTCGCCGGAGAAACGTCCCGACCGCGCCATCGCGATCGCGCGCGCGCTCGGCATTCCGCTCAAGATCGCAGCCAAGGTGGACCGCGCCGACGATGTCTATTTCCGCACGCAGATCGAGCCGCTGCTCGACGGCGGCGGCGTCGAGTTCATCGGCGAGATCAACGAACACCAGAAGACGCAGTTCCTGGGCGAGGCGCAGGCGCTGCTGTTCCCCGTCGACTGGCCGGAGCCGTTCGGCCTCTCCATGATCGAGGCCATGGCCTGCGGCACGCCGGTCCTGGCGTTCCGCTGCGGCTCGGTGCCGGAGATCATCGAAAACGGCCTCACCGGCGCGATCGTCGACACTGTGGAAGAGGCGATCGTGGCGCTGCCGCGCGTCATCGCGCTCGACTGGAAAAAGGTGCGCCAGCGTTTCGAACAACGCTTCTCCGCCACGCGCATGGCGAAGGACTATGTCGACGTGTATCGTTCTCTGCTTGAGTCGTCGAAATCCGCCGGCCGCGAGGAGCGGGATATTCTGCCACTCTTGCCGGATGGCGACGATACGGACAATCCGAGGCTTCAGATTGCTTAGGCAGGACTCAACGGCGACGCTGGTCGAGGAGGTTCCAGAGGCCCCTTTCTACATTCCAGGGACGGTATCCTCCACTAGGCTTCGCCGCACCCTCAAGCACGGCGACTGCTTCGCCGTGCTCGACAGCCATGCCGACATCGGAGCGACGCCCGGCGGTCCGGACGGCATTTTCTTTTGCGATACGCGTTATCTCTCGCACCTTGAGATGCTGCTCAACGGCCAACAGCCGCTGCTGCTGGGCTCGAACGTCCGCGACGACAACTCCGTCCTCACCGTCGACCTGACCAACTCCGACATCTATCTCGATCATAAGCTCGTGCACCCGAAGGACATGTTGCACGTCGTGCGCACGCTATTTCTCTTGCGCGGCGCCGCCTACCAGCGCCTGCGCATCCAGAACCACGGCGACCGGTCGTTCGACGTCCGACTTTCGCTCAGCTTCGCCAGCGATTTCGCCGACCTGTTCGAGGTGCGCGGACTACGCCGCAAACGCCGCGGCACGGCGACCACGGAAACCTACGGCAACACCGGGGTTGCCCTGAATTACCAGGGCCTCGATGGCAAACGGCTGCGGACGATGATGCAGTTCGAGCCTGCGCCGGAGCGGCTCTCCAGCAGCGTGGCATCCTACGCGTTCGAGCTACAGCCCAACGAAAGTCGATCGCTCTACGTCACGGTGCAATGCGAACGCGGTGTCGTGGAAGCCCGCCCGTTGCCGTTCCGCAAGGGCCTGCGCGCCGCGTATAATGAGCATAGGACCGCGAGCCGCGGCATAGCCACGATAGTCAGCTCGAACCATATCTTCAACGAGGTGGTGTGCCGCTCGATGGCCGACCTCTCGATGCTGACGACCGGCACGCCACAGGGTCCCTACCCTTACGCCGGAATTCCCTGGTACTCGACCACATTCGGCCGCGACGGGATCATCACCGCGTTGCAGATGCTGTGGTGCGACGCCCGTATCGCCAAAGGTGTCCTACGACGCCTCGCCACCTATCAGGCCAGCCAATTCGACCCGCTCGCCGACGCCGAGCCCGGGAAAATTCTGCACGAGATGCGCGGCGGCGAGATGGCCGCGCTGCGCGAAGTTCCTTTCGGCATGTATTACGGCAGTGTGGATGCGACGCCGCTGTTTGTGTTGCTCGCTGGACTCTATGCCGAGCATACCGGCGACATCGAAACGCTACGAGAGCTGTGGCCCAACGTCGAAGCGGCGCTGGGCTGGATCGACGGGCCCGGCGATCCCGATCGCGACGGTTTTGTCGAGTATCACCGCGCCGACCACAAGGGATTGGTCAACCAGGGCTGGAAGGACTCCCAGGACGCGATTTTCCACGCCGACGGCTCGCTCGCGCAGGGGCCGATCGCGCTCTGCGAGGTGCAGGGCTACGTCTATGCGGCGAAGCGCCTGGCGGCCCGCGGCGCACGCCGGCTCGGCAAGCACGCGCTCGGCGATACGCTCGATGCGGCGGCGACCATGCTCGCCGAACGATTTGAAGCGGCGTTCTGGTGCGAGGACATCGGCACCTATGCGCTCGCGCTCGACGGGCAGAAGCGGCCATGTCGCGTGCGGACCTCGAACTCCGGGCAGGTCTTATTCAGCGGGATCGCCGCGCCGGAGCGCGCGGAAGCGGTGATGCGCGACCTGATGGGGCCGTCGTTCTTTTCCGGATGGGGCATCCGTACGCTGGCGCGCGAGGAGCGGCACTACAATCCGATGTCGTATCACAATGGCTCGGTCTGGCCGCACGACAACTCGCTGATCGCGGCGGGCTTCGCGCGCTACGGGCACAAGGACGCAATCGATCGGGTGTTCCGGGGCCTGTTCGATGCCGCGAGCTACATGGACCTGCGGCGGCTGCCCGAACTGTATTGCGGCTTCCAGCGCGGACGCCAGCGCGGGCCGACGCTGTATCCGGTCGCCTGCTCGCCGCAGGCCTGGGCCGCAGGCACTCCGCTACTGCTCCTGCAGGCTTCTCTCGGTCTCGAATTCGACGCGGACCGTAACGAAATCTTGCTGCGCAACCCTCGGCTGCCGCAGTTCCTCGATGAGGTGACCCTGCGTAACCTGCGTCTTGGCCAATCGGTCGTGGACTTGATGCTGCGCCGGCATGGCAACGACGTGTCGATCCAGGTGTTGCGCAACGAGGGGCAAATCCGGGTCGCGGCGGTGTATTCGTAACAGTCCCCGCTGTGGTGCGCGGCGAAATGGTCTTCTGCTTATTCGGTCTCTTGTATCACGAAAGGTTTCAGTACCCTAGAAACGAAGTAGAGAGAGCAAGGACCAACTGCCTCCGGTGAGAGGCCGAGAGACGCCCCCGTACTTGACAATTTTTCATGGCATCCGCATATAGTGCGTAGCTGGTTCACATATATAGCGTGTAGTCGGCAGGCACCGCCACGACGACTGAACCAATCAGTTCCAGAATTTGTGAGTATTTCCTCCGAGGCCTTTATCCCACCACGAGCACAAGACTTCGCTGTTGGGGCAGCTCGGCCACCCGCACGGATCGCGTCTGCGTTATGGAGTGATGCACTCGGCGCACAGTTGGACACGAGCATTGGCAAGCCGCCGGCTCGCTCTTTGGAGAATGCACTCCACCAGCTCTGGTTCCCGTCCTTCGTGTGCCGCACGAAGCATTTTAACCGCCTTTAGCAAGGCATTTTAACTGCCTTTAGCAAGGAGTGAGCCATGCAGAATGGCCCAACGACAATCATGAGTGTGCGCCCACCCAGACCGGCAACGACGTTTTCGGGCCGCTCGAAGCGGTGGACATCGAACGCCGGCCGCCCCGCCGTGCCGAAAGGCCCTCAAAACGCCCAAAGAAATTATGAACGGTATCTGGAGCTCGCCCGTGTTGAAATCCTAAACGGCGACACGGTAGCAGCCGAGAACTACTACCAGCACGCCGAACATTATTTCAGATCGATGTCCGCTGACGCGACATAGGTGACTTTGCTGCGCGGCCACTTGCGGATATTGCGCTGCGGGTGATCCGTTTTAGCCATCGCCAGCACACCCCAGAATGTCACTCGGGCTATGACTTCGTTGTCTTTTTTGAATTCACCACATTTGCATCACAGCCGATGCTCTCAACAGTCTTTGGTCTGATCCCGGTCTCTGACTTAAAGGTCGGTTAACCAGATCTCAACCTGAAATTTACGCCGGCGCGAGATTATGTTGCCGGTACAGAACGATGAATGCCAACTCCCGGGTTAATGCAAAATTCAAGTGATATCCGAAGCGCCGTCGAGCAACGTGGCCGCGCGAGCGACCCGCGGATCGCGCGGCCGACGTGAGCGCAGCCCTCAGCCTGAACGATAAATCCAAAGAACCGCGTTAAGGCGGATAACACGGATGACTGTCGATCTCAGTTTCATGCAAGAAGTCGAACATGCCCTCGAGAAAGGCACGGTTGGCCGACGCAGCGAACTCCTGCAGCGCGTAACCGATCTGTTCATCCTCGAAGCCGTCCAATTCGAGGACGAAGAGATTGCTCAGTTCGACGACGTCATCACCCGGCTTGCGGTGGACATCGAATTATCGGCGCGGGCATTGCTCGCGGCCCGCCTTGCACCGATTCCAAATGCGCCGCCCAACGTCATTCGTGCGCTTGCGTTCGATGATGCGATTGATGTGGCCGGTCCAGTTCTCATTCAATCCGAGCGGCTCGACGATCCTACCCTCGTCGAGAATGCGACGAAGAAAAGCCAGGAGCACCTGCTCGCAATCTCGCGACGGCGGTCCCTGAGCGAGATAGTCACCGACGTGCTGTTGGAGCGGGGAGATCGGCAAGTTGTGCTAAGCACCGTGGAAAACCGCGGTGCAAAGTTCTCCGAGGCGGGTTTTGAAACGCTCGTTCAGCGGTCGGCCGGGGACGACAGGCTCACCGGATGCGTCGGCTCCCGCTCTGAAATTCCCCCGCACCTGTTCCTCAAGCTACTGGCGATAGCTTCCGAATCAGCCCGCGCGAAACTCTATGCCACGCACCCGCAAGCCAAACGCGAGGTCCATCGCGCCGTTGCCGAGGTTGCAAACCGAATTCGGACGGAGACGCTCGCGGAATCGCCGAACTATGGTGCGGCACAGGCATTGGTGGATACGCTGCACCAGTCGGGTCAGCTCAACGACAGTAGGCTGGGAGCGTTCGCGCAGGCCGGCCAATTCGAGGAAACCACGGCCGCACTCGCTCTAATGTGCAATCTGCCGCTGCAATTTGTTGAGCGAGCCATGATTCAGGAGCACTCTGAGACAGTGCTAATCCTCGCCAAGGTGATTGGACTGTCGTGGTCCACCGTCAAGGCGATTCTATTGCTTCGAGCCGCTAAGCGCATCATCCCCGCGGATGAGCTGGCAAACACTCTCGCACAATTCGAGCGGCTCAAGCCTGCAACCGCAAACGAGATTGTCCGATTCTATCGAATACGCGAGCAGGTTG
>Ga0214473_10010226_pt1 | contig 11045 bp, 11 predicted proteins | sample RVTome_7_FD_203509 | JGI IMG/M metagenome (GOLD analysis project Ga0214473, IMG submission 203509) | Soil microbial communities from uranium-contaminated site in the Upper Colorado River Basin, Wyoming, United States - RVT98D197 | ecosystem: Environmental > Terrestrial > Soil > Contaminated >...
CACCGCGATCGGCGTCGGCTTCGCGTCGCTGCTCTTCGGCGCGCTGCTGTACGGCACGTCGACGCGGAGCCTCGACCCCGACGTCTTCCCGCCGGAGCTCGCCGGCAACCTGACGCTGATGATCCAGGCGCTCGTCCTGCTGTTCGTCGGCGCCGACGTCCTCGTGCTGTACGTGTGGAACCTGCGGCGGAAGCTCCGACGCCGAGCCGGCTTGCCGGCTGAGGCGCCCGTATGACCGCGGGGGCCGCCGCCGTGCGGCAGACCCTCGTCGACCGTCTGCCGCGGGGATCGGCCGCCGTGGCCTGGGTCGGGGTCCTCTTGGGGATGCTGGCGTTCTTCGTCGCGCTGCCGCCGGTCGCGGCGCGCTCGCCGATCTGGCCGTTCCTCTTCGGCCTGCTCGGGATCGCCGCGGGGCTCTGGGCGGTCACCCGGGATGTCGGCCGGCTCGCGTGGGGCGCGATCGCGCTGTCGGTCCTCGGGATCGGGCTCGGCTACCTCGCGACCCTCTCGGGCGAGGCGAAGCTCGACAGCGTCGTCGTCTGGTCTGCGCTCTTCGCCGCGATGCTCCGCTACGCCACCCCGCTGACGTTCGCGGCGATCGGCGGCATGTTCAGCGAGCGCTCGGGCGTCGTGAACATCGGCCTCGAGGGGATGATGCTGATCGGCGCGTTCTTCGCGATCCTCGCGGCGGACAAGCTCGACTCATGGCCGCTCGGGATCGCGGCGGCGATCGTCGCCGGAGGGTTGACGGCGCTCATCCACGGCTTCATCTCGATCAGCCTGCGCGCGGACCAGATCGTGAGCGGCACCGCGGTCAACTTCCTCGCGCTCGGCGTCACCGGGTACTTCTTCATCGACGTCTATGGGGACAAGGGGACGCCGGGCGGCGGCATCCCGCGGATCCCCGAAGTCAACCTCGACTTCCTCGGCTCGGTCCCGGGAATGGGCAGCTTCCTCGAGGACGTATTTGGCCACCTGAACCTGATGATCTGGCTCAGCTTCGCGCTGCTCGTCGTGTCGTACGTCGTGATGTTCAAGTCGCCGATCGGCTTGCGGCTGCGGGCGGTGGGGGAGCACCCGCGCGCCGCGGACACCGTCGGGATCTCGGTCTATACCACCCGGTATATCGCGGTGATGGTCTCGGGGATGCTCGCGGCGCTCGGCGGCGCGTACCTGTCGATCGGGTTCCTCGGCTCGTTCAACGAGAACATGACCGCGGGGCGCGGGTTCATCGCGCTCGCGGCACTCATCTTCGGGAACTGGCGGCCGCTCGGCGCCTTCGGGGCCGCGCTGCTCTTCGGCTTCTCGAGCGCGCTCGCGCAGCGGCTGCCCGAGTACTCGACCTCCGGGGCGGTCCTGTTCCAGGCGCTTCCGTACGTCCTGACGCTGATCGCGGTGGCCGGCGTGATCGGGCGCTCGATCCCGCCCGCGGCCGTCGGGCGCCCTTACGTCAAGCAGTAGTAGTGAAAAAGAACAGCCCCGCCCTCTGGTCGGTCGTGCTCGGCCTGCTCGCGACGGCGGCGATCCCCGCGGCGATCGTCTACGCCGACCGGAGCCCGCGCGTGGAGCTGATCTGGGCCGGGGCCGCCGTGCCCGTCGCGGTGCTCCTCGGCCTCGCGGCCGTGGGCGCGGCGCAGGTGGGGCTGCGACGAGGGCAGCTGACCCTGCTGCGCCGGAGCGGTGCCCGGACGGCCGCCCTGGGCAGGCTGCTGGGGCTGCTCGGGCTCCTGTTCGCGGGCACCGGCACGATCTCCCTCGTCGTGTACGCGATCCTCACCTGGAGGGGCCGCACGTAGGCGAGCGGGCGAATCGGCTCTACAATCGTCAGGCGTGTTCGAGATCGGCAACAGCCTCAGGGAGGCCCGGCTCCGCCAGGGCCTCGAGTTCTCCGACGCCGAGCGGGCGACGAAGATCCGCCCGAAGTACCTGCGTGCGCTCGAGGAGGAGCAGTTCGAGGTGCTCCCGGCCCAGACCTACGTCAAGGGGTTCCTGAACACGTACGCAGAGTTCCTCGGCCTCGACGGGCAGCTCTACGTCGACGAGTACAACTCGCGTTACGTCACACGGGAGGAAGACGAGCCTTTTAGGCCCCGCCAAAGCGCGCCGGGCCCCCGCAACCGGCGGCTCGAGTCGAGCGTCGTCCTCGTCGCGCTCGTCGGCATCGCCGTCGTCTTCGGACTCGTGATCGCCGCGTGGAAGTCCGGCGACGACTCGGGGAACAAGGCGCCGATCGCCGACACGGGCGTTCGGACGCCCACTGAGAAGACGGTCGTCGTACGTGCGGCGCGCGGCACCACGCGCATGGAGGTCCGCCGCGACTCGGAGCGCGGGGAGGTCCTCTGGGCCGGGACGCTCGGCAACGGGCGGGAGCAGTCCTTCAAGATCGGGCGGAAGCTCTGGCTCTACGTGCAGCACCCGGCGGCGGTCGACCTCGTCGTCAACGGGCGCGCGACCCGCGCGCCGGCACGGTTGCTCCTCGTCGGCGCCTCGGGCGTCGAGCGAGCGCCCGCCGCGAATTGACGCGCCCCAGGGCGCTCCTCGTCGTCACCGGCAGCGAGCTCGTCCGCGGAGAGCGGACCGACCGGAACGGTCCCTTCCTCGCGCGGGAGATCCTCGAGCGCGGGCTCGAGCCGGCGCGGATCACGATCGTCGGCGACGGCGAGGACGAGCTCGAAGCGGCGCTTCGGGAAGGGCTCGCCGGCGAACTGCTCGTCACCTCGGGCGGGCTCGGGCCGACGCACGACGACCGGACGGTCGAGCTCCTCGCGCGCGTGACGGGGCGCGAGCTGCGCGTCGACGGCGAGCTCCACTCGCAGATCGAGGCCGTCTCGCGCGCCGTCGCCGAACGGCTGCGCCGGCCGTACGCGGACTTCGAGCCGGGCGTGCGCAAGCAGGCGTCCGTCCCCGACGGTGCCGTGTCGATCGGCCTGGCGGGCACCGCGCCGGGGCTCGTCCTCGAGCACGAGGGCGCGGTCGTCGTCGTGCTGCCCGGGCCGCCGGGCGAGCTCCGGCGACTCTGGGCCTCGGCGGTCGAGTCGGAACCGGTGCAGCGGCTGCTCGCCCGGGCCCGGCCGCCCGGACGGCGCGTGCTCCGGCTCTTCGGCGTGAGCGAGTCCGCCGTCGCGCGCGCCCTCGAGGAAGCGGGCGGCGAGCGGGACGGCGTGGAGGCGACGATCTGCGCGCGGGACTTCGAGATCCACGTCGACCTCGTCGTCGACCCCGGCGCGGAGGCCGAGGCGGACGCGCTCGAGGCCGCGCTCGCCGGGTCGCTTCGCCGCTGGCTCTTCGCTCGGGACGAGCGGCCGATCGAGGAACACGTCCTCGCGCTCTGCCGCGCGCGCGGGCTCACGCTCGCGACGGCGGAGTCGTGCACGGGCGGGCTCGTCGCCGAGCGGCTCACCCGCGTGCCGGGCTCGAGCGACGTCTTCCTCGGCGCGATCGTCGCGTACGCCGACGAAGTGAAGGCGACGCAGCTTGGTGTCGCCGAAGCGCTGACCCGGGAGCACGGCGCAGTCTCGGCCGAGGTCGCGGCGGCGATGGCGTCGGGCGCCCGCGAGCGGCTCCGTGCGGACGTCGCCGTCGGGATCACCGGCATCGCCGGGCCGGGCGGCGGCACGCCCGACAAGCCGGTCGGGCTGTGCTACGTCGCCGCGGAGACGCCGGACGCGGCCCGGGTGGTCGACTTCAGTTATCCCTCCGACCGGGAGGCTGTGCGCTCCCGCGCGGCCGCCGCGGCGCTCCACCTGGTGCGGCGGCTGTTGACACAGAGCTGACACACGCACGCCACACCTCGACCGCTACCGTCGATCCGGATGCACGGCTTCGCCTGTTCTGCGCGCTGCGCCTGCCCGACGACCTCGTCGAGTCCCTCGTCGCCTGGCAGCTGCGCGAGCTCGGCGGTCGAGCCGTGCCGCCGGGGAACCTCCACGTCACGCTCGCCTTCCTCGGCTCCAGGCCCGGGCGCGAGCTCGAGCCCGTGGTCGGCGCGCTGCGCGAGGCGGCCAGGCGGGCCGGGCGCCCGGAGCTCGAGGTGCGCGGCTACCGAGAGACCCGAAGCGTCGGGATGCTCGTCTGCAGCGACCGGGAGGGGCGGGCCGCCGCCTTCGCGGACGACCTGTTCAGGCGGCTGGAGGCGCTCGGCGTTTACCGGCGGGAGCGGAGGCCCTGGCTGCCCCACGTGACCGTGACCCGTTTCCGAGAACGCCCGCGGCTCGACCCGGAGCTCCCCGTGCTCGGACCGTTTAGTCCGTCCGACGCGGCTGTTTACCTGTCTCGGCTGCACCCATCCGGGGCGCAGTACGAGGTTCTCGAATCGTGTGCGCTAGGAGGCTGACGAGTGGATCGCGAGCAGGCACTGGATACCGCCCTCGGGCAGATCGAGCGGCAGTTCGGCAAGGGCTCGGTCATGAAGATGAGCGACGCGGCGGCGGTCAACGTCGGCTCCATTTCGACGGGCTCGCTGTCGCTCGACCTCGCTCTCGGGGTCGGCGGTCTGCCGCGCGGGCGCGTCGTCGAGATCTTCGGCCCGGAGTCCTCGGGCAAGACGACGCTCGTCTACCACGTGATCGCCGAGGCGCAGCGCCGCGGCGGAATCGCCGCCTTCATCGACGCCGAGCACGCGATGGACCCCGCCTACGCGAAGCGGATCGGCGTGAACATCGACGACCTCCTCGTCTCGCAGCCCGACACCGGCGAGCAGGCGCTCGAGATCACGGAGCTGCTCATCCGCTCGGGCGCGCTCGACGTCGTCGCGGTCGACTCCGTCGCGGCGCTGACGCCGAAGGCCGAGATCGAGGGCGAGATGGGCGACTCGCTCCCGGGCATCCAGGCGCGCCTGATGAGCCAGGCGCTCCGCAAGCTCGCCGGCACGCTCAACCGCACCGACACGATCTGCATCTTCACGAACCAGCTGCGCGAGAAGATCGGGGTCATGTTCGGCAGCCCGGAGGTCACCCCGGGCGGCCGCGCGCTCAAGTTCTACGCGTCGATCCGCCTCGACATCCGCCGGATCGAGACGCTGAAGGAAGGCGTCGAGGCGATCGGCAACCGCGTGCGCGTGAAGGTCGTGAAGAACAAGGTGGCGCCGCCGTTCAAGCAGGCGGAGTTCGACATCATCTACGGCTCGGGGATCTCCTGGGAGGGGACGGTGGTCGAGGCCGGGGTCGACCAGAAGGTGATCCAGAAGTCCGGCTCGTACTTCAGCTTCGACGACGAGCGGCTCGGCCAGGGACGCCACAACGCGGCCGCCTTCCTCCGCGAGCACCCGGACGTGACGCAGAAGATCCTCGCGACGCTCCAGCGGGCGGCCGGCCCGGACCAGGTCGTCTCCGCGCGGCTCCTGCCGACGACCGAGGGTGCCACCGCCCCGGTCGAGGCGGTCCCCGAGCTCGAGAAGGTCGAAGAGCCGGCGTAGTGCCTGTCGTCAGCGGGCTTCGCGAGCGTCGCGGCGGCCGGGTCGCCGTCGAGCTCGACGGCGCACGCTGGCGCACGATCCCGGCCGAGGTCGTCGTCCGCGTTCGGCTCGGCGTGGGGGAGGAGCTCGACCGTCCTCGCCTGCGCGAGCTCGCCCGGGAGCTGCGGCGCGCCCGGGCGCTCGGCACCGCGCTCCGAGCGGTCTCGCGCCGGGAGCAATCGGCCGCCGAGCTCGACCGGGGGCTGCGCCGCCGGGGGTTCGCGCCCGGGCTCCGTGAGGAGACCCTCAACCGGCTGGAGCACGTCGGGCTCGTCGACGACGAGCGCTACGCGATGCGACGCGCCGAGTCGCTCGCCGAGCGAGGCCACGGGGACGAGGCGATCCGCTGGCGGCTCGAGCGCGACGGCGTGGCCGGCGAGACCGCAGCGAAGGCGGTCGCCGCCCTGCCGCCCGAGCGGCAGCGGGCGCAGCTCGTCGTCGCCGCGCGCGGAGCCGGGCTCCGGACGGCGCGGGAGCTCGCACGGCGGGGCTTCGGCGAGGACGCGGTCGAAGAGGCTCTCGGCCGCGCCGTTGCGGACGCGCCCTGACGCGCGGTAGACTCCAAGAGCTGCATCCGACATTTTTCCTGCATACGGGCATTTTCCGTCGATCCGACACCGAGCATTCTCCGACGTTCGAGCGAACCAGAGGCTTCTGAACCACCCCGAGCGAACGAGCTGAACATCCCACAGACGGCGACGCGTTGAGCGTCGCGGCGAGGCGGAGTGCTCCTGTCCTCGCCGGCTTCGGAGCCCCTGCGGCGATCTGCCGGGTGGGCTGACAACCGAACTCGGCCTTCGAGGTGCTGAACGTGCTCGTCGTCGCGGGAATCGCAATCGGGATCGTGATCGGCGTCCTCGCCGCCGTGGTCACGATCGCGACGCTGGAGAAGAGCCGGCTCGGCGAGGTGCGCCGCCGCCGGACGCTCTTGATCAGCGACGCCGAGCGCGAGGCCGAGGCGATCCGGCGAGAGGCGCAGATCGAGGCTCGCGAACGCGAGCTGGCGCTCCGCGCCGAGATCGAGGACGAGGTCCGCACCCGCCGCAAGGAGATCGCGCGCACCGAGGAGCGGATCGCGACGATTGAGCAGGACCTCGACCACAAGCTGACCGAGCTGTCGCGGCGCGAGCAGGGCGTGAACGACCGCGAGCTCGCGTCGAAGGAGCTGCACGAGGAGCTGAAGCGAGCGAAGGAGCAGGAGCAGAAGGTGCTCGAGAAGCTTGCGGGCATGACGCAGCCGGAGGCGCGCGCGTATCTGCTCGACCGCTCGGAGGAGCTCGTCCGGCACGAGCTCGCCCGTCGCGTGCGCCAGCTCGACGAGGAGGCCCGCGCGGAAGCGAAACGCCGCGCGCGGAACCTCGTCGCCGACGCGCTTCAGCGCGTCGCGGCCAGCCATGCGGCCGAGACGACGGTCTCGATCGTCGAGCTACCGAGCGACGACATGAAGGGGCGGATCATCGGCCGCGAGGGCCGGAACATCCGCGCGCTCGAGCACCTGACGGGCGTCGACTTCATCATCGACGACACGCCTCAGGCCGTCGTGCTCTCGTCGTTCGACGGCATCCGCCGCGAGATCGCGAAGCTGACCCTGACGAAGCTGGTCGAGGACGGACGCATCCACCCGGCGCGGATCGAGGAGACGTACTACCAGTCGAAGTCGGAGCTCGACGACCTCATCCAGCAGGCGGGTGAGCAGGCCGTGTTCGAGGCGAACTGCGGCGACTTCCACCCCGAGCTCGTGAAGATCCTCGGGCGACTCCGGTACCGGACGAGCTACGGGCAAAACGTCCTCAAGCACACGCTCGAGGTCGTGCACCTCGCCGGCGTGATGGCGACCGAGCTCGGAGCCGGAGTGAAGACGGTGAAGCGCGCCGCGCTGCTCCACGACGTCGGGAAGGCGATGACGCACGAGGTCGAGGGCTCGCACGCGCTCATCTCCGCGTCGCTCGCCCGCCGATACAACGAGACGCAGGGCGTGGTGCATGCGGTCGAGGCGCACCACTACGAGGTGCAGCCGCAGACCGTCGAGGCGGTCCTGCTCATCTCGGCCGACGCGATCTCGGCGTCCCGCCCGGGCGCGAGGGGCGAGAGCCTCGAGCACTACATCAAGCGCCTGTCCGCGCTCGAGCAGCTCGCCGAGGCGCACAGCGGGGTGGAACGGGTCTACGCCCTCCAGGCGGGTCGCGAGATCCGCGTGATCGTCAAGCCGACCGAGGTCGACGACGACGAGGCGGCGCTGCTCTCACACGAGATCGCGCGCGAGATCGAGGACAACCTCGAATATCCGGGGCAGGTCAAGGTGACGGTGATCCGCGAGTCCCGCGCGGTCGACGTGGCGCGTTAGGAACGTTTGGCGAGCGCGGCGGAGACGCCGAGCCCGACGAAGACGCTTCCCGACGCGTAGCGGAGCACGCGGCCCCGCTCGCGGAGCCAGCGCGCGAGGCTGCCCGCCGCGAGCGCGTAGAGCCCGTCCGTGACGAAGCCGAGTGCGACGAAGGCCAGCCCGAGCACCACGACCTGCGTCCAGACCGTGCGCTCGGGGTCGAGGAACTGCGGGAGGAAGGCGAGGAAGAAGAGCGCGGTCTTCGGGTTCAGGACGTTCACGACCACGCCCTGGACGAAGAGGCCCGACAGCGGCTCGTCCCGTGCGGGCAGGAGCTCGGCCGGCTCGCGCGCCAGCAGCCGGCGGATCCCGAGGTAGACGAGGTAGGCGGCGCCGGCGTACTTGACGACGCTGAAGGCGACCGCGGAGGAGACGATGAGCGCCGAGAGCCCGACGGTCGCTGCGGCGACGTGGACGAGCGTCCCGAGATGGACGCCCGCGACGGAGACGATGCCTGCGAGCCTGCCGTGCTCGGCGCTCTGCGCCACGATGTAGAGCACCGCCGGGCCGGGGATCAGCAGGAGCGCGAGCGCCGCCGCGGCGAAGAGGGCGAGGGAGTGCGAATCCGGCACGGCTACCATTGTCGCACCGGTGCGGCGCTACCACGTCACGACGTTCGGCTGCCAGATGAACGCCCACGACTCGGAGCGGATCAAGGGCATGCTCGAGGAGCTCGGTCTCGGCGAGTCGACGTCGCCGGAAGAGGCGGACGTCCTCGTCTTCAACACGTGCACGATCCGCGAGAAGCCCGACACGCGTCTCGCCGCGCACCTCGGCAACGCCAAGGTGCTGAAGGAGCGCGACCCGGAGCGCGTCGTCGCGGTCGGGGGCTGCTATGCCGAGGCGCAGCGCGAGCGGATCTTCGCGCAGTACCCGTTCGTCGACGTCGCGTTCGGTCCGGGCTCGATCTCGCACCTCGGCGAGTGGCTCGGCGCGGGCGGGACCGGCGTTGCACGCTCGAGCTTCGGAGTCACGGACGAGCGGCGCTTCGCCGCGACACTGCCGATGCACCGCGAGCGGCGCTTCCAGGCGTGGGTGCAGGTCTCGATGGGCTGCAACTCGACGTGCGCGTACTGCATCGTGCCCGCCGTGCGCGGCCGCGAGGTCAGCCGCCGGCCGGGTGAGATCGTCGCGGAGGTGACGCGGCTCGCGGCGGAGGGCGTCAAGGAGCTCACGCTGCTCGGTCAGAACGTCAACTCGTGGGGGCGCGACCTCCGGCCCGACGTCGAGACCGAGTTCGGCGAGCTGCTCCGGGCCTGCGACGCGGTCGAGGGGATCGAGCGGATCCGCTTCACGAGCCCGCACCCGAAGGACTTCCGGGAGCCGGTGATCGCCGCGATCGCGGAGTGTGCGTCCGTGTGCGAGCACGTGCACCTCCCACTGCAGTCGGGCTCGACGCGCGTCCTGAAGGCGATGCGCCGTACGTACTCGCGCGAGCGCTACCTCGCGCTCGCCGAGCGGCTGCGCGCGGCGATCCCGGACCTCGCGCTCGGGACGGACATCATCGTCGGGTTCCCCGGCGAGACCGACGACGACTTCCGCGAGACGCTCGAGGTCGTCGAGGCGGTGCGCTACGACAGCGCCTTCACGTTCGTCTACTCACCGCGGCAGGGAACGGAGGCGGCGGCGATGCCGAGCCAGATTCCCGACGACGTGAAGCGCGACCGCATCGAGCGGCTCGTCGAGCTCGTCCAGCGGATCGCCCGCGAGCGGAACGAGGCCCGCGTCGGGGGCGTCGAGGAGGTGCTCGTCGAGGGCACGAGCCGCACGGACGACGCGCGCCTGCGCGGGCGCACGCGCCGCAACACGACAGTGAACTTCACCGGTGACGCGGTGCCCGGCGACCTGGTCGCGGTCGAGATCGAGAGCGCGACTTCGACGACCCTCGGCGGGCGCGTGTCGGCGCTCGTCCCCGCATGACGCGGCGTCGCGCGTGGATCGCGGCGCAGCTGCTCTTCGTCGCTGCGGTCGTCGCCTTCCTGGGCTACGCGCTGCGCGACGCGTGGGCGGATGCCGGCCCGCGGATCCGCGACGCCGATGTCGGCGACCTGCTGATCGCGACCGCACTGCTCGCTGCGTACTACTGCCTCTTCGTGGTCGGGTGGCAGTGGATCCTCCGCGCGCTTCACGTCCGCGTCTCGTACGCGGTCGCGCTCCAAGCGGAGATGGCCTCGATGCTCGCGAAGTACGTTCCCGGCGGGATCTGGACACCGGCGGCGCGGGTGGTCTGGCTCCGGAAGACGGGCACCGACGCCGCCACGCCGCTCGTCCTCTCCTCGATCCTGCTCGAGGCGGGCCTCTCTGCCGTGTCCGGCGTCTTCGTGTTCATCGCGGGGCTCGCGATCGTCGGCGGCGTAGACGCGCCGCTCCTCCCGCTCGCGCTCTTCACGGCGATCGTCCTCGTCGCGCTGCACCCGCGCGTCTTCCGCTGGCTCGCAACCCGGGTGTTCAGGCCCTTCGGCGGGGTCGAGCTGCCGCAGCTCCCGTACCGGGTGCTCCTCGGGCTGCTCGCCTTCTACGCGTTCTCGTGGGTCGTCGGCGGCGCGGCGTTCCTCTTCCTCGTGCGGGCGCTCGGCGGCGACGCGGGCGCCGAGTCGGTCGTCTTCCTCGGCGGGACCGCCGCGGTCGGGGCGATCGTCGCCGTGCTCTCGATCATCGCGCCGTCCGGCCTCGGCGTCCGCGAGGCGTCGATGTACGCGCTCGTCCTCGCCGTCGCGCCGAGCGGCGTCGCGCTCGGGGCGGTCGTCCTGAACAGGATCGCGATCACCGTCGTCGAAGGGCTGCTCCTCCTCGTGGGCGCGTTCCTGTGGCGGCGTCGACGCGCCGCGCTGCGCAGCGCACCCGCGACGTCGTAGTGGTCGTCGGCGTCTTCGGGCCGACCGCGTCCGGCAAGACGGACGTCGCCGAGGCCCTGGCCGACCGGCTCGATGGCGAGCTGGTGTCGGCGGACGCGATGCAGCTCTACCGGGGCTTGCCGATCCTCACGAACCAATCCCCACGTCCGACCCGGCTGGTCGGTGTCTGGGATCTCGACCACGAGGCGTCAGTGGCGGAGTTTCAGCAGCTCGCGCACGAAGCGATCGACGAGATACTCGTCTCCGAGCGGACGCCGATAGTGGTCGGAGGGACGGGACTCTACTTCCGCGCCGCACTCGCGGGCCTCGACCTTCCGCCCCCTCCAGCCGCAGGTGTGCGCGCACGACTCGAGCG
>Ga0214473_10010227_pt1 | contig 11044 bp, 10 predicted proteins | sample RVTome_7_FD_203509 | JGI IMG/M metagenome (GOLD analysis project Ga0214473, IMG submission 203509) | Soil microbial communities from uranium-contaminated site in the Upper Colorado River Basin, Wyoming, United States - RVT98D197 | ecosystem: Environmental > Terrestrial > Soil > Contaminated >...
GGAGACGGTGATCGGGGGCCGCCCGGTCCTCACCCTGGTGAGCGGCGAGAGATACCTGACCATCGACCGGATCTCGAATACCGGCGTCTCGATCCAGCGAAGCCCCAGGGCGATCGGTGAGGATGCGCGGCGCGGCCGCCCGTTCGGGAACGAGGCGAGCATCCTCCAGGCGGCTGGCGGCGAGAAGGTCTCGGTCGAGCAGGTCGGCGGCAGCGAGTGCGATCTCTACCGGCTCACCAACAGCGAGGGTCGCCAGGAGGTGTGCGTCTCCCGGGACGAGGCCCGGCTCCCCCTCCTGCTCAGGGTCTGGAGGCGCACGAGCGGGAAGGAGGCGGTGACGCGCTATCTCGACTGGATCCCCGGCCTCGCGCTATCCGACGAATTCTTCCAGCCCGATCCCCGCGCGGCGCTCGAGCATCTGAGCTACGACGATTACGTTCGCCGGGCTGGAGAGGAGGAGATCGGCCCCGCCCCGCCTTTGTTCCGCGAGCTCTTGCACGGCACCAGGTGAGCAAGCGCGCTGAGCCGGAGGCGAGCCGCGCGCGCAGCGAGGCGAAGCCGAGCGGAGATCGATCAGGCCCCTCAGATCTCCACCGCGACCTCGCTCCCGCCGCGCCCGGCGGAGCGGTACGCGGCGTCGATCACCGCGCGGCAGAGGAGCGCCTCCCTCTGGTTGCCGGCGGCGGATGCGGGCTCTCGCACCGCCTCGAAGAAGGCGTCCAGCACGCCGGGGAACCAGCTCGCGTGATAGGAGTCGTCGGGAGCGTCCCGCTCCGAGGGCCAGGGCCGCTCGGGCTCGCCGCGCGCCGCGAGCACCACCTCGCCGTGCTCGACGCGGAGGACTCCCGATTCACCGCGGACCTCGACCAGGGTCCGCCGTCGGGGAGCGGCCCAGGTGAGCCACAGCCGCGCTCGGGCGCCCCCCTGGTAGCGGACCCGGACGAGCGCGGTGTCCTCGACGGAGGAGGCCCCGAAGCGGCGCCGCTCGATCGATGCCTGCACGCTGCGCGGCTCGCGCCCTCCCAGGAGCGCCCGCGCCAGGTAGAGCTGGTGCCAGCCGTGATCGACGAGAATGCCGCCGCCCGCGATCTTCGGGTCGAGGCGCCAGGACCCTGCGCCGCCGCCCGCCGGCTCGGTGCGCTCGGTCACGAACTCCACCTCCTGGGCGGCTCCGATCGCGCCCTTCTGGAGGGCCTCGAGCGCCGCTCGGAAGTGCGGCGCGTGGTGCCAGTTGTGGACCACCAGGAGAGCCACCCCGGCGTCGCGGGCGGCGCGCTCCGCGCGAAGGGCGTCCTCGAGGGTCAGAGCAAGAGGCTTCTCCACCAGCACGTGCAGCCGCGCGGCCGCGGCCCGCTCGATCGCGGGGAGGTGCTCGGAAGGGGGTGTCGCGATGTCCACGAAGTCCAGGCTCTCGGAGCCGAGACAGGCCGCGAGGCTCGGGTAGGGGCGAAGCCCCCCGCTCCCGGCGCGGGTCGCCCGCTCACGGGCTGCGGGGTCCGGGTCGACGATGGCGCGGATCTCGAAGCGCGGGTCGCCCCGGTAGCCGGGCAAATGCCCCCGCTCGGCCACCCCCCCGAAGCCGATCAGAGCTCCGCGAAGAAGCGAGCGCATCACAGCGAGGGCGCGAGATCCGCGAAGACCGACTCCAGGATGTCGAGGCCAGCGTTGGCCTCCTGCTCGGTGATGACGAGCGGGGGATTGATGCGGATCCGGGGGGTGTAGGCCATGAGCAGCAGCCCGCGCTCGACGCACTCGCGGTAGATCCGCTCCATGGCCGCGACCGGAAGCGGCTTCCTGGTGTCGCGGTCGGCGACCATGTCCATGCCCAGCAGCAGCCCGCGCCCGCGAACGTCCCCGATGAAGCGGAACCGCTCCTGCATCCGCTGCAGCCGCTCGAGCATGCGGGCGCCCACCTGCCGCGCGTTGCTCACCAGGTCCTCTTCCAGGATCGTCTCCACGGTGGCCAGCGCCGCCCCCGCGGCGAGCGGGCTTCCTCCCACCGAGGAGGACGACGAGGACGGCTTCGACCAGGGCTCGGACGCGGCGAGTTCGTCGCTGGTCACCACCCCGGTCACCGGATATCCCCCGCCGAATCCCTTGCCGATGGTGATGATGTCGGGACGGGTATCGGTGTGCTCGAAGGCGAACATGGTGCCGGTGCGGCCGAACCCGGTGATCATCTCGTCCACGATCAGGAGCGCGCCCTGCTCGCGGGCCATCTCCGCGATGGCCGGCAGCCAGTCGGGCGGGGGTACGACGTTCCCCGCCGTTCCCTGGATCGGCTCCACCAGGATCGCGGCCAGGGAGCCCACCGTCGCCGCCTCGATCTGCTTGCGGGCGAGGTCCACGCAGGCCAGGCCACAGCCCGGGTGCCGGAGCTTCAGGGGGCAGCGGTAGCAGTCGGCGTAGGGCACGAGGTGGGCGCCCGGCGCGAGCGGCCCCCAGCCGCGCTTGAAGGGGTCGCCGACCAGCGGCAGCACGCCTCCGGTCTTGCCGTGGAAGCCGCCCCAGAAGGCGACGATCTCGTACTTCCCGGTGTAGGCCTTGGCGAGCCGCAGCGCCGCCTCCACCGCCTCGGCGCCGCCCGAGTACATCTGCACCCGGCGAAGCGGCTCCGGAAGGATCGAGGCGAGGAGCTTCAGCAGGGCGAGCCGCGTCTCGTTCGCGAAGGAGCCCACGGCGATCTTCGAGAGCTGAGAGCTGATCGCCGATGCCCAGCGCGGGTGGGCGTGGCCAAGGCTGGCTACGCCGACTCCCGCCATGAAGTCGAGGTACTCGCCGCCGTCAGCGTCCTCCAGCACGCATCCCTGGCCGGAGCTGATGGCGATGCCGGCGAGCGTGGCGAGGCGCTGGATCCCCGGGGCCAGCCACTCCCCCTCCTCCCGGACGATCTTCTGCGACTGAGGCCCCGGCCCGCGCCTTTTCACGGGCCGGGTTATAGCACGGGGTCGGACCGATGCCAGAAGTCAGCGGGAGCGGTCGAGGCAGCCGAAGAGATGCTCGGCGATCGCCGCCGCGGCCTCCCCACGGCAGCGCGAGAAGGACGGCCAGTCGTTCACGTCCACCAGGAGCGCCTGCTCATCCTCACCGACCACGAGGTCGCCGCCATACACGGTGAGGCCGAGGGACTCGGCGGCCCGCTCCGCGAGATCCCGCCAGGCGCGTCGGGGGGGGGCGACCTCGGAGCCGTTCTCGACGTAGCTGCGGAAGAAGCGGGTTCCCCGCACGCCGTAGAACTTGACGGTCCGCCCCGGAACATGGGCCTCGATCACGGCGCGGGGGAGGCCGCGCTCCCGCAGCCGGGCGAGCGCGCTCCGCACCGATGCCTCGCCGCGGACGTGCACGACGTCCTCGCTCCGGGTGGCGTGGACGTCGCCCCGCTTCACCCAGACGCCCGCCTCTCCTCGCTCCTCGGCCCACCGGAGCGCCTCGGGCGCGGGATCCGCGCAGGCCACCTCGCGCGCCTCGGGGCGCGGCAGGGCCGCGCGGCTCAGCAGCGGCAGCATCCGCGTGCGATAGCAGGACTGGATGGACGAGGGCTGGTTGATCACGGTGACGCCCGACGCCGCGAGCCACCGCATCGTCTCGAGGGAGTCGGGGCCCTGGCACATGGTGAAGACCAGCGCTGCACCGGTGAACGCCTCCCACGGGGCATCCGGCGGCAGGATTCGGACCCGGGCGCCTCCGGCCTCGCAAGCCCGCGCGGTCTCGTGCAGGATCGATCGATCCGCCTCGAGGAATCGGCCGGGCGAGAAGGTCGGCTCGCGAGAGACGCCGATCAGGAGGGGGAGATCGCGCCCGCTCACCAGTCCCTCGCGAGGCGCTCGGCGGCGGCCAGGTCGTCGGGCCGATCGACGTCCACCACCACTCCCAGCGGCTCCGCCCGAAGCTGTATCCCGCAGCCGACCAGGCGAGCGAGGTGATCGCGCAGGGCAGCGACTCCGTCGGCGAGGCTGGCCAGGGCGAAGGCGCGCTCGGGAAGCAGGTAGAGCCCCGCAGTCGACCACGGGCTCCCCTCGGCGCCCGGGCCGATGGCGAGGATGCGACCCCCGCCGTCGACGCGGACGCGCAGGGGTCGATCTTCGTCGCGGCGATCGGTGACCCCGATCAGACCATCGGGCGCGTCCTTCGAAGACGCCTCCAGCACCGCGCGGACCGCCTCGCCGAAGCGAGAGGCCGCACCCGGCTCGAAGACGCCGTCGACCATCGCCAGGAGCGCGTGGCTCTCGTCGCGAAGGCGGGGCGCGAGCAAGGCAAAGGTCTCGAAGCTCGAGGCCGTGGTGCGCCGCACCAGCTCGACGGGGATGGGCGGTGCGTCCTCCCGCAGCGCGAGTCCGACTCGACCGGCGTCTCGGTCGTTGACGGCGATCACCGCCTGGCTGGCTCCGGCCTCGGCGACGGCGGCGAGAGCATGGGAGAGGAGCGTTCTGCCCCCGACCCCCACCAGAGCCTTGGGGGTGGTGATGCCCCCGGAGCGAAGTCGCTCGCCCAGGCCGGCCGCCAGGATTCCCGCCTTCATTGGACCGCCTCGGGGTCGAGCTCGTTCACGCCGCGAAGCACCGCGTGCACGCCCGGCGGCCGTTCGCCCTCCGCGGCGAGCGCTCGGGTGCCGCACACCCAGACCGCTCTCAGCCCGGCCGCCAGCGCCGCCTCGACGTCTCGGTCGAGGCGGTCGCCCACCACCGCCACGCGATCGCGGGGCGCTCCGAGCCGAGAGAGCGCCGGCTCGAAGATCCGCGGGTCGGGCTTCCAGAAGCCGGCCCGGCTCGAGTCCACGATGGCCCGGAAGTAGGGCTCGAGCCCCGCCTCCGCCAGCAGGTACCGCGTGTTGCCGCAGCCGTTCGAGACCACCGCGAGCGGCATCCGACCCGCCAGCCGCTCGAGAAGGCCGCGGCGATCCGCCAGCCTCCCCGCCGTCTCCGAGACGAAGCGGTCGCGCAGGCGGGACACGAGCCCGCTCTCCGAGGCTCCCAGACATCCGAGCTGGGCGGAGAGGTGGGTCTCGACCATCTCCCCGAGGCCGAGCTCGGCGGCGCGCGGATGCCGCAGGACCGCTCGCTCGCCGGCCTCGAGCGCCGACTCGAGGGCACCCGCCGTGAGTCCCGGGAGCCCCGCCTCGGCGAGCAGGGTCCGAAACCGCTCTGCCCAGGGCACGCCGTCCGCATCGAGCGTCCCGCCGAGGTCGAAGACCAGTCCCTCGATGGGACCGACCTCGCGCCCCGGCGAGGAGACCAGCATCAAGCGGCCGCCGCTCCAGCGGACCGCGCCGGTCCCGGGCCTCACGGCCCGCATCCCCGGTCCGGCGCTGAGGCGATGACCCGGGCGGCCCTCTCTCGCCCCATCGCCTCCCCGGCTGCCGCCGCCACGCGCGGCCACTCGTGCAGCCGCAGCACGACGACCAGCAGGGCGAAGAGGTTGCTTCCCACCGCGGTCGCCCACACCAGCCAGGAGAGCTTGCCGATCGCCGCGAGCACCAGGATGAGATAGGCGAAGTCCCGGCTCACCGCGCTCTCGTAGGTGTTGCGGACGGCCTCCCCGCGGCCGCTGCGCTCGAGCCAGGTCGAGTACCAGAAGCCGGCGACCGTCGCGAGGGCGAGCCCGCAGAGCGCGAGACCCACCGCGGCCTCCATGAGCGGGGTCGGCTGCGCCCGGAAGCTCGCGTAGCCGATCGCCGCGAAGACCGCCGCGTTGCCGATGTTGTCGCCGATCAGATCGAGCCTACCGCCCAGCCTGCTGGTGCGGAGCGAGAGCCGCGCCACCTCGCCGTCGCACCCGTCGAGGACCGTCGCGAAGATGAAGACGAGCGCGCCGAGGACCTGGAGGGGCCGGTCGACCGACGCCAGGAGCCCCGCTCCCAGCAGGGCCACCAGCGTCGCCAGCGCGGTGATCCAGTTGGGATGAAGGCCCCACCGCACCAACACCAAAGAGAGTCGAATCGAGAGGTGCCTGTCGAAGTGGCGGGCGAAGAATCCGTCGGTCGGCCGGACCAGCCCGGCCAGCATCTCGCGCTCGACGCGGCGAGCGCCCTCGGCGCTGCGGATGCGACAGCAGCGCGCGTCACCGGGCTCGGCGAAACGCAGCCGCCCCTCCGCGCGGAAGCGCTCGGCGAGCGCGGCGAGGTCGTCGGCGTTCCCGGGCGCTCGGGTGTCGGCGGGCACCCGCAATGCGGCGGGAGGCTCCCCGCCCGGGGGAGCGACGGCCAGCTCCGGGTCCGCCGCGCCGTCCAGCAGGCTTCGCACCGCTCCGGGCTCGAGTAGCGCGTCGGCGGCGATCAGGAGCTCGGCAGCGCTCGGCTGCTTTGAACTCGCGGCGATCCCCGCCTGTGCGAGAGCGCGGCGCGTCCGCTCACGGACGGAGATCCCGGCGACCTCCCAGCCGGGCTCGCCCTCCGCCGGCACGAACCGCACCCTCGGCACGTCGTCTCTCACCCGAGTCTCCCCCTCTCGGACCCATCCGCGCGTTGGGATGCCTCGGAGCGGTCGTGATAGCATTTCCGAAGCCGCGGGTCGCCAATCCACGCCGCCTGCGCCTGGGAGATCTAGCTCATGCGCCACTCCACACCGCGCGGCCGGCTCGCAGCGGCTGCCGCATCGTCACTCCTGATCATCGCCCTCGCGGGTGCCGCGCCCGGTGCGCGCGCCGGCGCCGAGCGGCTGAGTCTCGCCGTCGCGGTCTCGCGTGCCCTCGAGGAGGGCTACGCGGCGCGGATCGCGTCGCTTGCGACCGGGGGCGCCCGCGACGCGCACCGGGAGGTGCGCGGGAGCTACCTGCCACAGCTCTCGGTCACCAGCGCTGCCGGCTGGTCGAACCATCGCGACGAGAAGCTGGTGGCGCTCGACGAGAGCGGGGAGTTCCGCGAGTACGACATCTCCTCGCTCGGATCGGACGAGGGCGCGTTCAACGTCTACCTCGAGCAGCTGCTCTTCGATCTCGAGCGGTGGAGGCTGATCGAGCGCGAGGAGATCGCCGCCGAGGCAGCCCGCGTGTCCGAGCTGCAGGAGCGCGAGAGCGTCGCCTACGACGTGACCCGAAAGTTCACCGAGGTCGTGCGGCTCGAGCGCCTGGGGGACCTGGCCCAGCAGCAGGTGGCCGATGCGCGCTGGCTGGACGAGCAGGCGCGGAAGCTCTATGAAGTCGGCCAGGTGCTGGAGTCGGAGCGCGGGCTCGCGGCGCTCCATCTGGACGAGTCCGAGATCCTGGCGCGGATGCGAGCAGCCGAGGCCGACGCCGCGCGCGCGGCACTCTGGCTGGCGATTGCGGGCGGCGAGCCATCCGAGACGGCGATCTCGGTGGCGGCGGAAAGCCTGCCCGAGCTCGGGGCGGTGGGAGCGGAGGAGGAGGAGGCCTTGTCGAGCTCTCCGGAGCTGCGCGTCCTCGAGCTGCGCCGAAGCATGGAGGAGGCGAGCGTTTCCGCGGCGAGCGCCCGGAGGCTGCCCACCGTCGGCGTTCGCGCCGGGTACGCGAACTTCGGAACCGACGATCGCGGCGACCTCTACAAGGACGAGGTGAGGGTGGGGCTGGCGGTCGAGGTCCCTCTCTTCGACGGCTTCCAGGCGCGCTACGGCATCGCCGCGGCCAAGAAGCGCGCGGAGATCGCGCGGCTGCGACACCGTTCCCTCCTCGACCGCAAACGCCTGCGGGTGCGCGAGCTGACGCAGCAGCTCGAGATGGCCGAGCTGCGCCGGACGCTGGCCGAGCGCCGCGAGGCCGCCGCACGCGAGGACCAACGACTCGTCGATCTGCGGCTGCAGGCGGGACGCGAGGAGCTGAAGGAAGCCTTGGCCGCCCGGGAAGAGACCGCCCGCGACGCCGGCGAGGCGGCAGACGCGCGCTTTGCCGGAATCGATCTCTGGGCCGAGCTGCAGCACGAGAGGGGGCGGCTGACCGACGCGATCCTCGGCGCCAGCTCGGGATCCCCGGTGGCGCCGTGAGGCAAGGGCGTTTCCCCGTGCCGATGATCAGGACGGATCCGCGCTACCTGGTCGCGATCGCGCTTGCGATCGCTCTGCTCGGGTGGCTCACCTGCAAGCCCGCCGTGGAGGTGACGGCGACGCGGCCGCGGGAGGGTCCGCTCACCGCGCGCGTCATCACCAACGGCAAGGTGGAGCCGATCGAGGAGGCCGAGGTGCGCGCTCGCCTGGACGGGCGGATCGTCGAGATCCCGGAGCCGGGCGCCCGGCTCGGCGAGGGGGAGGTCGCGCTGCGCATCGACGCCGGGCCGGTCTCCGCCGAGCTGGCCAGGGCGCGCTCGGAGCGCCTCGCCGCGAAGGAGTCGCTGCGCGAGGCGCGCGCCGCCCTGGCGCGGACGCGGGTGCGGGCGGCGGCCGACGACAAGCTCTTCGAGGAGGGGGCGATCACGCGGGAGCTCCACGCCGAGAGCGCCGCGACGCTTCGGGATGCGAGCGCCCGGGTCGCCTTCCTCGAGCAGGAGGTCCCGCTGCGCGTGGCCTCCCTCGACCTGCGCGCCCACGAGCTCGAGGCCCAGACGGCATCGGCGGAGGTGCGCGCGTCCTTCGAGGGGACCGTCTACCGCACCGCGCGGCGGAACGGCGAGGCGGTGAAGGTCGGCGACCCGATCCTCTGGATCGCCGACCTCGAGCAGCTGCGCGTGCGCACCAACATCGACCAGGTCGACCTGGGCAGGGTGAAGGCCGGGAACCCGGTCCGCATCACCACCAACGCGTTCCCCGAGCGCAGCTGGTCGGGGCAGGTGAGCGAGGTGATTCCCCACGTGGTGGTGCGGGAGAGCCGTTCCATCTCGGAGGGGCTGGCGCGGGTGGAGCCACCCACCGAGGGACTGGTTCCCGGGATGAGCGTCGACGTCGAGATCGTGGTCGCGGAGGTGGAGCGCGCCCTTCAGATTCCCGCCGAGGCGGTCTTCACCGTGGACGGCGCGCCCTACGTGTTCCGCGTCCAGAACGGATGCGCGCGCCAGTCGCCCGTCAAGCTCGGTCTCGAGACCGTGAGCGCGGTCGAGGTCGTGGAGGGGCTCGAGCCGCAGGATCGCGTCGTGCTCGGCCCGCTGCCCGACCTCGAGGACGGCGACCGGGTGAAGGCGCAGATGCGCGATGGCGGCTAGCGCGGAGGCCAGGGTCCCCGAGATCCGGCTGCGGAACGTCTCCAGGACCTACCGCCGAAGCGGGGTCCCCGTCCCCGCGCTGCACGGGATCGATCTCGAGATCGCCCGCGGCGAGTTCGCGGCGATCATGGGTCCCTCGGGATCGGGGAAGTCGACGCTCCTCCACATCCTGGGCCTGGTCGACACCGAGTACGAGGGAAGCTACGAGCTCGGCGGCCGCGTCGTCTCCGGGTTCTGCTCCGACGAGCTCGCCGGCCTGCGCAACCGCGAGATCGGCTTCGTCTTCCAGGCGTTTCATCTCCTCCCGCAGCTCTCGGTCCTGGAGAACGCCGCCCTCCCCGCGCTCTACGCGCGCAGCCGCCCGCCCGAGGTGTGCCGCCAGGAGGCGCGCAGGCGGGTCGAGGAGATGGGTCTCGGCGACCGGCTGCTGCACCGGCCCCACCAGCTCTCGATGGGTCAACGCCAGCGCGTGGCGATCGGCCGCGCGCTCGTCAACCAGCCCCGGGTGCTGCTCGCCGACGAGCCCACCGGCGCCCTCGACAGCAAGACGGCGGGCGAGATCCTCGAGATCTTCGGCGAGCTCCATCGCCGGGGCTCCACCATCGTCCTCGTCACCCACAACCGCGAGGTGGCCTCGGTCGCCGAGCGGGTGATCCAGGTCCGCGATGGCCGGATACACGACGGAATGGCTTAGGCTCCTGCTGCGCTTCGCGTGGGACAGCCTCGCGAGCCAGCGGGGGCGATCCGCGCTCACCATGCTGGGGATGGCGATCGGCACCGCGAGCGTGGTGGCGGTGGTCTCGATCGGGCTGGTGGGCCGCGACTACGTGATCGGCCTGATCGAGGGAGTCGGCTCGAATCTGGTCTTCGCCTACGGGACCGGCGACGGGATCAACCCCGAGGAGGTGAGCTTCGCCGATGTCGAGGTGCTCGCCGAGCGGGTCAGGGGCGCAGCGGCGATCGCACCGGTGCTCGAGACCTCCCAGACCCTCTCGGTTCGCGGCCAGCCGCGGGTGCTGACCGTGCTCGGCGTCACCCCCTCCTACGCCCGGGTGCGCAACATCGTGGTCGAGTCGGGCCTCTTCCTGAGCGAGCGCGACGACGCGACCGCCGACAAGGTGTGCCTGGTGTCGGTCGAGCTGGCGCAAGATCTCTTCGCCGGCGACCCGCCAGCGGATGCGGCGCTCCGCCTCTTCGACCTTCGCTTTCGCGTGATCGGGGTCTTCCGCGAGGGTGTGGAGAGCGCCGCGGCGGTGCAGCGGAGCGAGGTCTCGCGGCTCACCGCGGTGATCCCGTTCTCGACCTTTCGCAACGTGGCCGGCGAGCGCGACATCGACGTGGTCTACCTCCAGGCGGAGAGCGCCGAGCGGGTGCCCGAGCTGGTGGCGCAGGTGCGAGAGGTACTGGCCTCGCGCCACCGGAGCCTCGAGAGCTTCAAGGTGGAGTCGCTGGGTCGCTACCTCGAGCTGGCCGAGCGGGTCTCGGGCGCGCTCACCCTGGTGCTGATCGCGATCGCCGGGGTGTCGCTCCTGGTGGGCGGGATCGGGATCATGAACATCATGCTGGTCACGGTGAGCGAGCGCACCCGCGACATCGCCGTCCGCCTGGCGCTGGGAGCGCGGCGGCGCGACATCCTGCTCCAGTTCCTGGCGGAAGCCGGGATCCTGAGCGTCACGGGCGGCGTGCTCGGCGTGCTGATCGGGGTGGGCGGGCCCGCCTGGGCGGGTCTCCTCTACCAGATGCCGGTACCGATCTCGGGCGCGAGCGTGCTGGTGGCGTTCGGCGTCTCGGTCTCGGTGGGACTCTTCTTCGGCCTCTACCCTGCGCGCAAGGCGGCGGCCATGAACATCGTGGACGCCCTGGTCCACGAGTAAGGCCGGCGCCGGGTCTCGCCTCGCTCAGGGGCGCGTGGCGGGGAGCGTGATCCGGAAGCACGCCCCGCCGAGCTGCGCCGTACCGACGGAG
>Ga0214473_10010228_pt1 | contig 11043 bp, 10 predicted proteins | sample RVTome_7_FD_203509 | JGI IMG/M metagenome (GOLD analysis project Ga0214473, IMG submission 203509) | Soil microbial communities from uranium-contaminated site in the Upper Colorado River Basin, Wyoming, United States - RVT98D197 | ecosystem: Environmental > Terrestrial > Soil > Contaminated >...
CCACCTGGCTCCGCGCGCCCATTCCCGCCGAGCACGCCCACGTCAGCGACTTCGGCCGCAACGACACCTTCAACATGTGCCTGGTCGAGATCGAGACCGACGCGGGGCTGGTGGGCCTGGGCGAGGCCAAGGCCACCGTCGGCAACCTCGGCAACTACGCGGCGATGGTGACGCTCATCCGCGAGGAGATGGCGCCGGTGCTGATCGGGCGGGATCCCCGTGACATCACCGCGATCTGGGAGACGCTCTACAACGCCACCCGCGCCCACTACGCGGCGCGGGAAGGGCGGACCTTCCCGACCATCGGCCGGCGCGGGCTCGCGATGAGCGCGATCAGCGGGATCGACATCGCGTGCTGGGATCTGCTCGGGCGCTCGCTCGGCCAGCCGGTGTGGCGCCTCCTCGGCGGCCGCTATCGCGACCGCATCCCGGCCTACGCGAGCGGGGGCTGGGCGCCCGTCGGCGCCATCGGCAAGCAGATGACCCAGTACGTGGAGCGCGGCCACCGCGCGGTGAAGCTGCGCGTCGGGCTGCAGGACAAGAGCGTGGACGACTCGGCCGCGCGGGTTTCCGAGGTGCGCGAGACGCTCGGACCGGACGTCGGCATCATGGTGGACGCCCACGGCACCTGGAGCGTGCGGGAAGCCCAGCGCTTTGCGCGCAAAGTCGAGGACTGTGACCTCGCCTGGCTCGAGGAGCCCGTCTCCTCCGAGAACCTGGCCGGTCAGGCCGAGGTGCGTGCCTCCACCGACATCCCGATCGCGGCCGGCGAGAGCGAGCAGACGCGCTTCGCCTTCCGCGACATGATCGCGGCCCGCGCGGTGGACATCTGCCAGCCCGACGTGGCCATCGCGGGCGGCATCACCGAGACCCAGCGCATCGCGGCGCTCGCGGCTGCCCACGACCTCACGGTGGCGCCGCACCTCTGGGGCTCGGCCATTCTCTTCGCGGCGGGCCTGCACCTGGCCGTCTCGACCCCGTGCGTGAACTTGCTCGAGTTCTCCCGCGGCCACAACCCGTTGCTCAACGATCTCGTGGAGGAGCGGGTCGAGCTGGAGGACGGCTACGTCCTCGCCCCCTCGGGCCCGGGACTGGGGCTGACCCTCAAGCGGGATTTTGTCGAGAAGGTCGGCGTCCGGACCTCCTAGGCCGCCATAAGCCGCCGGAAACAAAGGGCCGGGTAGACCAGGAGGTCGGAGGGGCGAATATAGCTGGAAAACGGGGAGGTACGCTAACGTAGAGCGTAGAGCCTCACCGTGGATTTGGAATCCATCCTGATCGTCGACGATGACCGCGACGTGGCCGCGACGGTGGGGGACTACCTCACGAGGGAAGGCTACGCGGTCGCCACCGCGGAAACCGGAGCGCAGGGTCTCGAGCGCCTCCGCCAGGGAGGCGTCGCGCTCCTCCTCGTCGACCTGCACCTGCCGGACATGGACGGCGCTCTCGTGATGCGGGCGGCGCAGCAGCTCCCCGCTTCCCCCGAGGTGGTCGTCATCACCGGCTACGCCACCGTCGACTCGGCGGTCCAGGCGGTGGGCGGCACCGCCGGGTACCTCATGAAGCCGATCGAGCTGCCCCGGCTGGGCGGCATCGTGCGCCGCGTGTTCGACCGCCGCCGTCTCGTCCGCGAGAACAATCGCCTCCAGATCGAGACGGCCGCGCGCCTCAAGGAGACGGAGGCGCTGCTCGCGGTCGCCCGGACCGCCGGCACCACGCTGGACGTCCACGAAGCGCTGCGGCGCATCTGCCGCGAGCTGGTCCTGCTCGTCGGGGCCGACACCGGGGCGGCCTATCTGCTCGACGCCGCGTCCGGCCAGCTGACCCCGCGCGCCGGCTATCACGTGCCGAAGGAGATGATCGAGACCTTCCTGGCTACCCCGATTCCCCTCGGCGATCAGGGGTTCCGGAAAGACGTGTGGGAGGGCCGGCGGCCCGTCTTCACCGACGACGTCGCGGCGGATCCGCGCTTCACCTTCGACCTGTTCCGGCGATTCCGCCACCAGTCCGGGCTCGTGCTGCCGCTCGTCCTCGACGAGACGGTGGCGGGGTCCTTCTACTTCGCGTGGCGGACGGCGCGGAAGGTCTTCACCGAGCGGGAGCTCGCGCTCGCGGAGAACGTGGCGGGGCAGGTGGCGGTGGTCCTGCGGCACGCGCGGGTCTTCGAGCAGGCGGAGCGCGAGCGGCGGCAGCTCAGCGTGCTCTACGAGATCTCCCGCGAGCTGGCCGCGGCCGAGGGTACGGACCAGATCCTTTCCCTGCTCGTCAACGAGGCGACGGGGCTGCTCGGCGTGGAGGCGGCCGGGATTCGCCTGGTGGAAGGTGGCGAGCTGGTGGTGAGGGCCCGGACCGACTCGGCGGCCCCCCTGCTGGTGCGGCCCCGGGTTCGGCTGACCCAAAGCCTGAGCGGCGCGGTCGTCACCACCGGGCGACCCGTGGTCATTCCCGACATCGTCGAGGACGCGCGAATCGACCCGGCCGACCGGCAGGGCGCGGCCGCGCACGGCTTCCACGCATGCCTGGGCGTTCCCCTCCACATCGAGGGCCGGGTCATCGGCAGCCTGAACGTGTACGCGAAGAACCGCCGGCAGTTCAGCCCGGAGGACATCTCGCTCCTGTCCGTGCTCGGGGATCATGCCTCGCTGGCCATCCACAAGGCCCGTCTCTACGCGGAGAGTCGGGCGCAGCGGGAAGAGGCGATGAAGCTGTACGAGGTCACGGCCCACCTGACCGCGACGCTGGACGTGGACTCCGTCATGGACCAGATCGTGGCCAAGACGGTGAGCCTGCTCGGCTGCGATGCGTCCGGGGTGTTCGTGCCCGACGAGTCCCGCGGCGGCCTCGGCTTCTTCCGCGGGCTCAATCTGACCGCCGGGCACACCCGCGATCTCGTGTTGAAATTCGGCGAAGGGGTGGCGGGACGTGCCTTCCAGCAGCGCCGGCCCGTGAGCACCCCCGACCGCCTCGCCGACTCGTCGCTCCACTACCGGCCGACGGTCGATCAGGTCTTCCAGGCCGGCCCCCGGGCGTATCTCGCGGTTCCGATCGCGGTCCGCGATGAGGTGCTCGGCGTGCTCATGGCCTACTTCTTCGATCCGCACCAGTTCTCGGAGAAGGAGATCCATCTGCTCACGAGCCTGGCCGCCCACGCGGCGATCGCGATGGACAACGCCCGCCACTACGAAGAGGTGAAGCTGCAGCAGACTCGCCTCGCGCAGATCTTCGATTCCACCTCCGACGGCATGCTCCTCGTGGCTCCGGATGGACGGGTCGAGACCGCCAACCGTCGGGCCGGGGAGCTCCTGGCCATCAGGGCCGACCGGCTGGTCGGGACCCAGCTCACCGAGCTGATCGCCTGGCATCGCGCCGAGGGGCCGGACTATCAGCGGATGTTCTCGGCGCTGCGCTCGATCGTCGATGACTCGGAGCGCGGCGGCGAGGGGGATCTCGAGCTGCGCGCGCTCAGACGGATCCTCCACTGGGTCTCCCAGCCCACCAAGGACAGCGCGGGCGTCACCTCCGGATTCACCCTGACCTTCAGCGATGTCACGCACGAGCGCGAGGTGAGCCGGATGAAGTCCGACTTCGTCTCGTTCGTGACGCACCAGCTCCGCACCCCGCTGGCCGGTATCAAGTGGATGCTGGAGCTGGCCGCCCAGGAGCCGGCCATCCCGGCCGACGCCGCCTCCTACGTCGAGGACGCGCGGGCGGCGGCGCAGCGGCTCATCCAGCTCGTGAACGATCTCCTCGACATCTCGCGCCTCGAGCGCGGCCGGCTCACGGTGGCTGCGAAGCCGGTCGACCTGGCGGAGCTGACGCGCGAGGTGCTGGCGGAGACGGCGGTCCTCGTCCAGGAGAAGGGCCATCGGGTGTCGATCGGCGGCGATGCGGGTCTTCCCCCGGCGCTGGCCGATCCCCAGCTCCTGCGCCAGGTGGTGACCAACCTCGTCTCCAACGCGATCAAGTACACGCCGGATGGTGGCGCCATCGACGTCCGCATCGAGCCGGATGCGTCGGGGCTCCGCTGGTCGATCCGGGATTCCGGGATCGGGATCCCGCTCGCGTCGCAGCCGAGGCTGTTCGAGAAGTTCTACCGGGCGGAGAATGTGGTGACGCTCGAGACCGAGGGCACCGGACTCGGCCTCTATCTGGTGCGGTTGATCATGGACCAGCTCGACGGAAAGGTGTGGTGCGAGTCGGAGGAGGGGGCCGGCTCGACCTTCTTCCTCACCCTGCCGCGGGCGGCATGGGGCAGATGACCGGCCGGCGCATCTTGCTCGTGGAAGACGACCGTTTCCTCCGGCGCGCCTGCGAGGCCAGTCTCCGCCAGCGGGGCTTCTCGGTGGCGGTCGCGGTGGACGGTGAAGACGCGCTCGACAAGGTGCGGCAGTCGCCGCCGGATCTGATCCTGCTGGATCTCCTCATGCCCAGGATGACCGGGATCGAGGTGTTGAGGACGCTGAGGGCCCAGGAGCCCACGCGGGGCATCCCGGTGCTGATCCTGTCGAATTCGTCGTCGCGCGAGGAGGATGCGGAGGAAATCCGGACGCTTGGCGTCTCCGACTATCTGGTCAAGGCCAACCTGTCGCTCCAGGAGCTGGGCGATCGGGTGACGCGTCTCTTGGAGGGCTGATCTGATGGGCGAGCCGGCTCGGGTTCTACTGGCGGAGGACGACCGTTTCCTCAGGAAAGCGGCCGAGACCGCGCTGAAGCGCCAGGGCTTCACGGTACTCCCCGCGGTCGATGGAGAGGAGGCGCTCCGGATGGCGCGGGCGGAAGCGCCGGATATCGTCCTGCTCGACCTCATCATGCCGAAGCTGCAGGGCTTCGAGGTGCTGCGCGCCCTGAAGGCGGACCCGGCGACCGCATCGATCCCGGTCATCATCCTCAGCAACCTCGGGCAGGAGAGCGACGTCAAGCAGGCCATGGAGGCCGGCGCCGCCGGCTACTTCGTGAAGGCGAACCTGTCGCTCCAGGATCTGGTCAAGCGGGTCGGCGAGGTGGTGGGGAGCGCCTGATGGCGGGGTCGTTCGTCAGCGACGACGAGCTCAAGGCCCTCCTCGTCGATCAGATGGAGCTGGTCGACGCCGCCGAGTTCGAGAAGGCGCAGCAGATGGCGACCCGTCTCAAGATCCCTCTGGCGCGGGCCCTCGCCGAGCGGGGACGGTTCCCCCTCTCATTTCTCCTCGACCAGCTCGCTCAGGCCTGGGACATCGGCTTCATCGAGCTCAAGGTCGGCGACGTCCAGCTCGACGCCCTCCAGATCGTCCGGGAGGAGTACGCACGCACTCACGGGGTGGTGCCGTTCGAGCGCCACGAGCGGACGCTCAAGGTGGCCATGGCCAACCCGCGCGACCGGATGATCATCCGCGAGATCGCCCAGATGACGAAGCACGAGGTGGTGCCGTACCTGGCTACCGAGGGCGCCATCCGCCGGGCCCAGCTGCTGTACAAGGGCAACCTGCGCGAGATGCTGGAGCGCTCCACCCTTCGCGCCGGCACCGCGATCAACCGGCCCGCCAAGGCCGCGGGGCCGGACGCGCCCGCGGGTCCCCAGTGGCACGGCGGCCCGGACCCCCTCACCCGGCGGGCGTCGGCCGGAGAGGCGTCGGCGGCCGACCTGGTCACCCGCGTCCTCGAGTACGCCGTCGTCACGCGCGCCTCCGACATCCACGTCGAGCCGTACGAGCTGGAGACGATCGTCCGCTACCGGATCGACGGGTGCTCCACGAGGTGCTGAGCCTGCCGGTCAGCGCCCAGGCCTCGCTCATCGCGCGCATCAAGATCCTGAGCGCGATGCGTATCGACGAGCACCGCATCGCCCAGGACGGCCGATTCGAGGCCGATCTCTCCGGCTTCGTGGTGGACCTGCGGGTCTCCTCGGTGCCCACCCAGTGGGGCGAGAAGATCGTGATGCGGGTGCTGTCGCGGGAGGCGGCCTCGGTCGATCTGGACGATCTGGGCCTGGCCGCGTCCGACTACGAGCTCCTGCTCAGGAGCCTGCTCCGGCCCTTCGGGATGATCCTGGTGACCGGGCCGACCGGCTCCGGCAAATCCACGACGCTGTACGCGATGCTGCGGCGGCTGTCCATCGAGCGGCAGAACGCGGTCAACATCTCGACGGTCGAGGATCCCATCGAGTACACGATGCCTCGGGTGAACCAGATCCCGCTCAACGCCGCCGCCGGCTTCGACTTCGCGAGCGCGCTGCGGGCCCTGCTCCGGAAGGACCCCGACGTCATCATGGTGGGGGAGATCCGCGACAGCGAGACGGTGTCCATCGGGGTGCGCGCCGCGCTGGTGGGACGCCTCTTCCTCTCCACGCTGCACACCAACGACGCGACCTCCGCGGTGCCGCGGCTGCTCGACATGGGCGTGGAGCCGTTCCTGCTCGCCTCCACCCTCGTGCTCGTCATGGCCCAGCGGCTCGCGCGCCGCATCTGCGTGGCCTGCCGCGAGAGCGCCGCGCCCGAGCCGCGTGTGCTGGCGGCGCTCCAGGCCCGGCCCGACTTCGCGCGGACCGTCCAGGTGCGGCAGACGCAGGGAGTGCTCGGGCAAGGGAGCGATCCGTTCGCGGGCGTGCGCATCTTCCGGGGGAAGGGCTGCGCGCAGTGTCAGGGCAGTGGCTTCCGCGGACGCATCGGGGTCTTCGAGCTGTTCGAGGTCGAGGAGGAGATGCGCCGCCTGATCATGGAGCGGCAGGATGGCGGCGCCATCCGGGCCGCCGCCAGCCAGGCCGGCATGCGGACCATGTTCGAGGACGGCCTCGCCAAGGTGCTGCTCGGCGAGACCACGCTGGAGGAAGTCTACCGCGTCGCGCTGTAGTCGTTACGGACGGCCGAGGGCGAGAGTCACCTCATAGTCGGTACGGTCCTCGTTGGGCTCGTACTGGACGACGCCCGCGCGGACCAGCTTCACGACCGGCTCCGGAAGCCGGGGCAGCACCGTCTCGAGGGTCGCCGGGTACCGCCCGGACGGATCACGGCTCTCCCTCACCGCCTGCGAGAGCGCGGCGGTGGCCTCCATCCCGCGGCTGATCAGGGCGTCCTGGCGCAGCGTCAGGGCGAGGTAGCCGCCCAGCCCGATGTTCACCGCAACGAGAAGCGCGATCACGACCCGCGTCCACGGGAACGGTCGCGGGGCCTCGTCGACCTCCTCGCCCGCGAGCACCCGCGCCTCGCGCGCCGCCGCCGCCTGCCGGTACTCGCCGCAGGTGCTGCACAGGTCGCGCTCGGCGGGCGCCCGGCAGCCGACGCAGACCGCGTCGTGGCATTGCCGGCAGCGGAAGAGCGCCGGCTCGCCGGGGTGACGGATGCACTCGCCGAGGTCCTTCATGAGGGGCTACTTGTAGAAGTTGCCCACGTTGACGGTGACCGTCCACACCTTCTTGCTCGAGGTCAGCTTGGCCTGGCCGCCGAACATCGGCGCCACCTCGGCCCCGACGGCGCGCGCGTCCCTGGCCGTCAACGACTGGGCTCTCAGGACGGCCATCGTGCCCTTCTGACCCGCGTACTGGAACCTGGTGCCCTTGCCGAGGGACGTGGTGGTAGGCCAGCGTACGAGGTACGGGCCGTGCCAGCAGGTGGAACCCTTCGGCTTGGAGACGAGACCTGGATCGCCTCCGCCCTTGGCCGACAGAGGCAAGCCTTCACAGTTGGTGGCGTAATTCAGAATTCCCGTGCGGATGAATGCCATCTGGGTGGCGGTGGCGTTGGCCTTCGCGCGCTGCACCAGTCCCTGCGCGGTGAGGAAGCCGAGGGTGGCGAGGATCCCGATCAAGGAGACCACCATCATGAGCTCGATGAGCGTGTATCCGGGCGAGCGCCCATGGCGGACCATCACGCTCCAGTCTAGCGCCTATCCCAGTTCCGCCGAAGCTTTGGCTCGGGATGGCGGTCCGGCTACCTCGGCGCCGCCGCCTCGCCCGGTATGGCCGCCCGCAGCGCCTCCAGGAAGCGGGAGATGCGGCGCGCGTTGGTCCCGAGGTCGCTCCGCCCCACGCGCGACACCGAGCGGACGTCGACCCGACATCCCGAGCCGTCCGGCCTCACGCGGACGACGATGTCGTCGCGAAAGCCGAACCATCGGGTGCGATCGGTTGCCTCGAGGCGCCCCTCCGCCGGGACCGCCGCCACGATCTCCCAGCCGAGGCCGCGCGCCACGTCCGTCGCGCGCGCGAAGACGCGCTCCGGCGCCGCGGTGAAGCGGGCCGGCCCGAGATCGGGATAGCCCGCGCGCTGCTGGGCGGCCAGATCGGCGCCGCCCGGCTCCGCCGAATTGGGGGCGCCGCGGCGCAGGGGCAGGACCGCGACGAAGCGCGGCGGGTCGTCGAGGTCGGTGGAGATGTCGTGGATCGGGGGGACGCGGCCGGCGCCGCGCAGATGCGTCACCGGCACTGCCGCCACCGCGGCCAGCAGCGCGAGCGTCGCGAGCGACAGCAGCGCGGTGCGGCCGGCCCGCGCGAGCAGCGCCAGCACGAGGCCGGCCAGCGTGACCACGATGGCGGCGAGCCCGCCGTACAGTGCCCCGCGGAAGAGGACGAAGCCGGTGCGCAAGTCCCACCAGTCGCACCGGCTGCCCACCGCCGAGAGCACGAGGGTGAGCGCGCCGAGCCCGGTGAGCGCGAGCCCGGCGCGGGCGGCGCTTAGCGCGATACGGTTGAGACGCCCGGGTGCGCGGTCTGGCGTTTGATCCTGAAGAGTCAACCCGCTCCTTTTTCAGCTACCTGGGCGGACACTCGTCTACTTCGTCAAGCTCTTCAGCTGCGGGGGCCCAGAAATGGCCCCCGCACTCCCCCCGCCGCAAACAATCGAGTATCGGCGCACCCCGCTACCGGCGGCCACTCGAGTGGCCCCCGCACCCTGGCTCAAACTCACGCGAGGCCTCAGAACTGTCCATTGTTCCAATGCGGAGGCCCAGAAATGGTCCCCGCACTCCCCCAACCGCGGACACTCGTTTGGTTATTCGGGCCGGTCACGGTGGCTTGACAGCGTGTTTGGCTGTGCCTAGAGTCGCCGCAGACTGAACCCATCGCGTCGCACCAGGAGGCCATCTCCATGCTGTACGAGCTTCGCACCTATCACGTCATGCCCGGGCGGCTTCCCGATCTCAACCGGCGCTTCGCCGACATCACCATGGGCTTCTTCAAGAAGCACGACATCCAGGTCGTCGGCTTCTGGACCAACGAGCTGGGAGGCTCCTCCGACCAGCTCATCTACATGCTCGCCTGGGACAGCCTGGCCGATCGCGAGAAGAAGTGGAGCGCCTTCTTCGCCGACAAGGATCGGCTGGCCAAGTTCGCGGAGACCGAGAAGAACGGGCCGTTGCTGCGCCGGCTCACCGCGCACATCCTCCGGCCCACCGGGTACTCGCCGATGCAGTAGGGCGACCGCGCCGCGCGGGTGCTCTAGTCCACGCGGAAGACCACGTCCGGCGTGAGGCCGCGCACGCTCGTCTGACCGGCCAGAGCCATGGAGGTGCGCAGCTCGCGCCGCAGGATGTCGAGCGCGCAGGCCACGCCGGCCGCCCCGTCGGCGGCCAGCCCCCAGAGCGCGGTGCGCCCGATCGCCACCGTGTCGGCGCCCCACGCGAGCCCCTTGACCACGTCGGTGCCGCGGGCGAAGCCGCCGTCCACGATGATGCTCGCCGCGCCCCCGACCGCCTCCGCCACCGCGGGCAGCGCGTCGATGCTGGCCTGGGTCGCGTCGAGCTGCCGGCCGCCGTGATTGGAGACCCAGACCAGCTCCACCCCCGCCTCGACGGCACGGCGCGCGTCGCGGGCGGTCATGATGCCCTTGAGACCGATAGGCAGCTTGGTGGTCTTGCGGAGCCAGTCCACGTCGGCCCAGGTGAGGCGCGCCGGGTACTCGGAATCGGGCGGGCGCGGGTTGGGCGCCTTCAGCATGGATTCGCGCGGGCTGAAGCGCGCGACGATGTCGCGCTCGCGTCGGCTGTAGACCTGGACGTCCACCGTGAGGCACACGCAGAGGTAACCGGAGGCCTCCACGCGGGCGAGCAGGTCGGCGACCCACGCCCGGTCGCCCATGTGATAGAGCTGGAACATCTTGAGGCCGGGACTCGCCGCCGCCACCGCTTCCACCGACCATCCGGTGGCGCCGCTCAGGAACTGCAGCGTGTCGCCTTTCGCGGCGCCGCGCGCCATCTCGCAGTCACCCTCGGGATGGAAGAGCACGAGCCCGCCCATCGGGGCGATCACCACGGGCCAGGAGAGCGGGATGCCGAGGAGCGACGTGGTGAGATCGATCTGGCGCACGTCGACCAGGATGTCCTGGCGGATGGCCAACCGTCTCAGCGATCGGCGATTCCGCCGTAGCGTCGTCTCGGTCTCGGTGCCGCCCGCCCCGAAGTTGTACGAGGTGCGCGGCAGGCGCGCCCTGGCGGCGCGGTGGATCTCGGGGAGCGTGACGAAGGGCTCGATCATGGGCGGTACGATAATGCTTCCGGATCACGAGCGCAACGGCGAGAGGATCCGGGGATGCCGCTGAAGCGGGTGCCGTACCGGAGTCTGCGGACGCTCTTGCGGCGCGAGCTCGTGGCCGAGGAGCATCCGGCCACCGTCGCGCTGATCCGGCGCCTCGCCCACGTCAAGGGCGCCGGGCGCTTCACCCGCGCGGAATTCCTGGCGATGTGCCGGTGGAAGAGCCCGCGGGCGCGGCGCCACTACGAGCGGAACACGGGGGCGGCGGTCCGGCGGGCGTCGGAAGCCGCGCTCGCCGCGCGCGGCGAGCGGGAGCGTATCGAGCACCTCACCGCGCTGCCCGGTGTGAGCGTGGCCACCGCGTCCGCGATCCTGACATTGATCGATCCGCGCCGCTACGGCGTGCTCGACATCCGGTGCTGGCAGCTCCTGTTCAGCATCCGGTCGGTGGCCGCCAATCCGCGCGGCCGTGCCTTCACGGCCGGGCAGTGGGAGCAGTACCTGAAGCGGCTACGCGCGCACGCCCGGGCCCTGGGGGTTTCCGCGCGGGCGATCGAGTACACGCTCTTCCACTGTCACCGAAGGCTGCAGCGCGGGCGGCTCTA